>Ga0209347_1001057_pt1 | contig 51669 bp, 50 predicted proteins | sample AutmiccommuBRH23_FD_187382 | JGI IMG/M metagenome (GOLD analysis project Ga0209347, IMG submission 187382) | Deep subsurface microbial communities from Mt. Terri, Switzerland - Autotrophic microbial communities BRH/23 (SPAdes) (version 2) | ecosystem: Environmental > Aquatic > Deep subsurface >... | reverse complement strand
TATGGCGAAGCAAAAATATGATCGCTCGAAGCCGCACATGAATGTAGGGACGATGGGACACATCGACCACGGCAAGACGACGCTGACGGCAGCGATCACCAAATTCTGTGCGTTGCAAGGGTTAGGCGAATTTCGGGCGTTTGATTCGATCGACAATGCGCCAGAAGAGCGCGATCGTGGGATCACGATCAACATCGCGCACGTAGAGTACCAATCGGAGAAGCGGCACTATGCGCACGTGGACATGCCTGGGCACCGGGACTACATCAAGAACATGATCACGGGAGCAGCGCAGGTAGACGGGGCGATTCTGGTGGTAGCTGCGCCGGACGGGCCGATGCCGCAGACGCGGGAGCACGTGCTGCTGGCGCGGCAGGTGGAAGTGCCGGCGATCGTGGTGTACCTGAACAAGGTCGACATGATGGACGATCCGGAGTTGTTGGAGCTGGTGGAGCTGGAACTGCGCGAGCTGCTGAACGAGTACGGCTTTCCTGGGGACGAGACACCGATCGTGCGCGGGAGTGCCCTGGCGGCGTTGGAGAGCACCAGCAAGGATCCGAATGCACCGGAATATGCCAGCATCAAAGAGCTGATCCGGGTAGTGGACGAATACATTCCGGAGCCGGTGCGCGAGGTTGACAAACCGTTCATGATGCCGATCGAAGACGTGTTCTCGATCAAGGGCCGTGGGACGGTGGTGACCGGGCGTATCGACCGCGGCAAGATCAAAGTCGGTGATCCGGTGGAAATCGTGGGGCTGCGCGAGAAGAGCATGGCCTCGGTAGTGACCGGTGTGGAAATGTTCCATAAGTCGCTGGACACGGGCATGGCCGGCGACAATGCGGGCTTGCTGCTGCGCGGGATTGTCCGCGAAGACGTGGAGCGCGGCCAGGTGGTTGTGCAGCCGAAGAGCATCACCCCGCATCGCAAGTTCATGGGCGAAGTGGTGGTGCTGCGCAAGGAAGAAGGCGGACGGCACAAGGCATTCTTCAATGGCTATCGACCGCAGTTCTACATCCGCACCATGGATGTGACCGGGAATATCAAGCTGCCGGAAGGCGTGGAAATGGTCATGCCGGGCGACAACGTGAACCTGGAAGTGGAACTGATCGTGCCAGTCGCCCTGGAACAGGGTTCTAAATTCGCCATCCGTGAAGGCGGTCTCACCGTCGGCGCTGGCGTTATCACGAAGATCTTGGACTAGTAAAGGAGTTCACCACCCCTGCAGGCCGAATACCCACTGGTGTGGTGATAAAAAGAACGTATGGCATCGAAGAAGGGCGTCCGCCCAGTTATTACATTAGCCTGCACAGAGTGTAAAGAACGCAATTACACATCCGAGAAGAATCGCCGCAACGATCCGAGCCGCCTGGAATTTAACAAGTTCTGCCGCCGTTGCCGACGGCACACGTTGCATCGCGAAACTAAATAGCCTACCAGCCAGGTGATCTTAGGCGTAAATACGATCACCTGGCGATGTCAAAGGCCAGTAGCTCAATTGGCAGAGCACCGGTCTCCAAAACCGGGGGTTGTGGGTTCAATTCCTGCCTGGCCTGCTAAGCACGAAGGCAACGCCGTCCCACGAGGCGGCGTTTTGCCCGTATCAAATTGATCTGGAGCTTCACAAGCCGAAATGGCATACATGCCAGGTGTAGAAGGAGATCGCAGTGTCCAAGGATGAAAAGAAAGTTGCCGCACCCCGGCAGCCAAACCGTATACAAAGATATTTCCGTGAGACCGTCGGCGAGTTGCGCAAGGTCAATTGGCCCACCCGCAAAGAGGCTGTAAACCTCACTATTGTCGTCCTGATCGTCACTTTCGGAATGAGCGCATTCTTGGGCATACTGGACTTCATCTATACCCAGATTTTCCGCTTGATCATTGGCTGAGGAACGAAACTGCTGTCCTTGCGCTGAATGCTGCGTGGAGAGACAGGATGGGAAGTAAACGGATGAACTTGTACGACCAGGATACACCGACCGAACAGGATCCCGAACCTGCCGAACAGGAAAATACACCTGTTTTTGACAGTCAGGCTTTGGATTCGCTTGACTCTGAGGTTGGCGAGGATTTCTCTTCCGAAGCCGAAAGCCCAACCAGCGAGGACGGCCGCGCCTGGTATGTAGTGCACTGCTACTCGGGCTATGAAAATAAGGTGCGCCACAATCTCGAACAGCGCATCGAGACGATGGGGATGAAAGACCAGATCTTTGATGTGGTTGTCCCCACAGAAGAAGAAATAGAAGTCAAAGAAGGCAAACGCCGCACGGTTGAACGCCGCGTATTTCCAGGATATATCCTGGTTAATATGATCCTCAGCGAGGAATCCTGGTATGTTGTTCGCAATACTCCTGGCGTAACCGGCTTCGTAGGCATGGGCAATAACCCTACCCCCCTACGTCCAGAAGAGGTTGCTCTGATCGTCAAACGTATGGAAGCCGAAGCCCCGCGCATCAAGGTCACCTTCAAATCGGGTGAACGCGTACGCATCATCGACGGCCCCTTCAACGATTTCCGCGGCACGGTGGCTGAGATCGACATGGAACGCGCCAAGGTGCGCGTCATGGTTAACTTCTTCGGGCGTGAAACCCCGGTAGAGTTAGATTTCTTACAAGTAGAGAAGGCGTAAACAACCGAAGGTTGGCAAACAACCGAAGGTTGTTAGATCGTGGGAGGGTGCTCCCCAATATCACCCGCTAATACCACTAAGGAGTAATCACGTGGCAAAGAAACTGAAAGCAATCGTACGTCTGCAGATAAGCGCCGGTAAGGCGAATCCTGCACCCCCAATTGGTCCGGCTCTGGCAGGCCATGGCATCAATTTGATGGCCTTCTGCAAGGAGTATAACGCCCGCACAAGCAATCGAATGGGCGAAATCCTTCCTGCCGAGATCAGTATTTTTAGCGATGGTTCGTTCACTTTTATCCTGAAGACACCCCCGGCTGCAGTTTTGCTGAAAAAAGCTGCTGGTGTCGACAAAGGTTCCGCTAATGCTCCGCGCGAGAGGGTCGGGAAAGTCACCCGTGCCCAGGTGCGCGAGATTGCAGAACTGAAGATGAAAGATCTGAACGCCATTGACATCGAAGGCGCTATGCGCCAGATAGAAGGCACCGCCCTGAACATGGGGTTGGAAGTCGTCGACTGAACCCTGGTGGGAGGGCAGCTCTGACTGCCCGCTTGCACCACGAAGGAGAAAATAATGCCGAAACATGGAAAGAAATATCAGGCCGCAGCGGCCAAAATTGACAGCAACGCCACCTATACCCCTGCTGATGCCCTGGCGCTTGCGAAAGAACTTTCGTACACAAACTTTGATGGAACCGTCGAAGTCCATATGCGCCTTGGCGTTGATCCACGCCATGCCGACCAGATGGTGCGCGACGTAGTTGTCCTGCCGCACGGGCTGGGCAAGACTGTGCGCGTGCTGGTCTTTGCTCAAGGTGAAGCAGCCCAATTGGCGCGCGATGCCGGCGCAGATGTTGTGGCAGACGATGATGAAACTCTGAGTAAAATTCAGGGTGGTTGGACTGATTTCGATGTGGCTATTGCCACACCCGATATGATGGGCAAGGTTGGTCGATTGGGTCGTGTGCTCGGTCCACGCGGCTTGATGCCTAATCCCAAAGCTGGCACGGTGGTTCCAGGCGAGGACATCGCCCGGGTGATCACCGAGGCGAAAGCTGGACGTGTCGAATTCCGCCTGGACAAGACTGCGAATCTGCACGTGCCGATCGGGAAAGTATCATTTGAGCACAATAAACTGCATGCTAACATGGCTACCCTGATGGAAGCAGTTAAGAAAGCTCGCCCAGCGGCCGCCAAAGGCACTTATATCCGCCGCGTCACGGTCACCACAACCATGGGACCCGGGATCAAGGTCGACCCAATGCAAGCACAGAGTATGGAGATCGTCGAATAAGGCGATATACCCTTCAACACATTCCTTCGCCAGAGACAGCAGGCGCCTGCCTAACGCAAGGCTTAATCTCCTGCCCAGGTGAAGACCCCTCCAGACCCAGACCAGCAATGGTTTCCCGCGACCGCGGGAGGAGAGTCTTTGCCCGGATACTCAGCGAGGCAAAGACTTTTTTTTGAAAGGAGGTGAATCAACATTGGCAATTTCAAAAGAGCGTAAGCAACAAATGGTTGACGAATATGTGGATTGGATCCGCCGCAGCCAGGCTTTAATTGTGATGGAATACACAGGCCTGACCATGAAACAGGTGGATGATCTACGTTCCAAGATTCGTGAGACGGGCGGCGAATTTCATATCGTCAAGAATACCCTGGGCAAAGTCGCTTTTCAGGAAGCCGGCTGGGAAACTCCAGCTGCTATGTTTGAAGGTAGCACCGCCATCAGCTTTGCTTTCAAGGACGCTCCGGCAACCGCCAAAACCATCAATGAATTTATTCGGACTTCCGAGTTTATCAAGGTCAAAGGCGGCTATCTGGATCAGCACCCCATCAGCATAGCTGAAGTTAAGGCACTCGCCGAACTACCACCCCTACCAGTGGTCCGTGCTCAACTTTTGGGTACGCTTCTGGCTCCCGCCAGCAAACTGGTCCGCACATTGGCTGAACCCGCACGTGCTCTGGCAGCGGTGATGAAAGCCTATAGCGAGAACGACGCTGCAACAGCTGAAGCTGCTGCATAACCAACCTGGCTGGACGGTTCCAGCCATAGGTGAATATTCCATCGTAGTGTGGAATAAATAATTCGAACATTAGAATCTCAGGATTTTGAAGGAGCAAGGAAATGGCTGATTTAGATAAGATCGTGGAACAACTGAGCAAGCTTTCTGTTCTGGAAGCTGCTGATCTGGTTAAGAAACTTGAGGAAAAATGGGGCGTCTCCGCAGCTGCACCCGTAGCTATGGCTTCTGCCGCTGCTCCAGCCGCTGCTGCTGAACCTGTCGAAGAACAGACTGAATTCGACGTGATCATTAAAGATGCCGGCCCCAAGAAAATCGAGGTCATCAAGACTATTCGCCAGCTCACCAGCCTGGGCCTGAAAGAGGCCAAGGATATGGCTGAGACTGCCGATGGGAAAGTCCTCGAAGCCGTCAGCAAAGAAGCTGCCAACGACGCAAAAGCCAAGCTTGAAGCTGCTGGCGCCGTGGTCCAGGTCGCTTAATCCGGTTGTAACACACCTCCAAAAGGTCGTCTATTCAAGGCGACCTTTTTTCTTTTCTAAGCCTGTGGTATATTAAAATCATTCCGGGAGGGCTTATGACCGCGCGAATCCTAATTATCGAAGACGATGAAGCAATCCTAAAATTCCTACGCCGAGGTCTCGCATATGAAGGTTATCAGGTCGACACAGCCATTGACGGTCAGTCTGGGTTAGGTCTCGCTCGCGATAACCCACCCGACCTGGTGGTATTGGATCTGATGCTTCCAGGGATCGACGGGTTGGAAGTATGCCGCCGCTTGCGAGCAGGTGGCCCTGTGCCCATATTGATCCTCACTGCCAAGGACACAGTCAATGACCGTATCCAGGGCCTGGATATGGGGGCAGATGACTATATGGTCAAGCCATTTAACCTGGATGAGCTACTGGCGCGCATCCGAGCATTGCTGCGCCGAGCTCAACCCAGCCGCCCCCAGGTATTACGTTTTGCTGATTTATCCCTGGATACAGGCACTCGCCAGGCAGCCCGTGGCGACCGCGTAATCGCCTTGACCGCCAAAGAATATGAGCTGCTGGAATTATTCTTACGCCATCCCCGTCAGGTACTGACACGCGATATGATCTTTGACCGGGTGTGGGGATATGATTTTGGCGGCGAGAGTAATATCATCGAGGTATATATCCGCTACCTGCGCCAAAAGTTGGAGACTGAAGACGAGCCGCGCTTGCTGCATACCGTGCGCGGCATGGGTTACGTTCTGCGCGAAGCCTCCTGATCTATATGTCCCTCCGTACTAGGCTGGCTTTCCTCTACACGGCTATTGTCGGGGGGATACTCCTATTATTCGGGACAGCCATTTATATTATTGTCAGTGTAGCGCTGGTCAATCAAATCGACGCCACACTACTTCGGGCTACCCGCGAGATCATTCAGACCACCCGCATTGAATCATCCAACAACGGCGATATGCAGGTGGTGATCCTGCCGCCTCTGGATTTTTCTACGGATGTGTTTGCGCAAGTCTGGGGGCGCGAAAATAACCTCCAGGCACAATCTCCCAATCTGAGTGGATTTGGCTCCCCATTGGACCCGGCTGGATTATTGTCCGGGGAAGCAGTATTTCACAATGTGACGATTGGGACTGCCCAGCTACGTGTCATTACAGTCCCATTAATGTTGAGCGGTCGTTGGATTGCATCGCTGCAGGTTGCTTCCAGTCTGGCTTTTGTATTCGCCACTCAGCGAGTTTTGCTGGCAGTCCTCATTGTGGGAGCTGTCGTATCCATGGCTTTTGCTAATTTCGCGGGTTGGCTCAGCACGCGCCAGGCGTTGGCTTCGCTAGAAACTGTTACTCAGACCGCCTTGCAGATCACCCGAGCAGATGATCTTTCACGCCGTATCCCCTATGATGGTCCAGCAAAGGATGAGATCGGGCAACTGATCCGGGCATTCAATCAAACCCTCAGCCGTCTCGAAAATTTATTTAACACCCAACGGCGCTTTGTAGCCGATGTGGGCCATGAATTGAGAACTCCCCTGACAGTGATCAAGGGGAATGTTGACTTGATGCGGCGCATGAACTGTACCGATGACGAATCAATGGATAGCATTGAAAGTGAAGTTGATCGTCTATCTCGGTTGGTTGGTGATTTGCTACTGTTGGCGCAAGCCGAATCAGGCAAGCTGCCATTGGCCTGGAATCCAGTTGAATTAGATAGCTTACTCCTGGAAGCCATGCAGCAGATGAGTGTGCTTGCGAGAGATAAAATAAATTTGAAATTAGGTGAATTTGACCAGGTAACTGTGTGCGGCGACCCCGACCGACTGAAACAGGTCCTGGTCAACTTGATCGGAAATGCGATCAAATATACGCCTGCTGGGGGCGAGGTCATTCTGAGCCTGGGGAAGGAAGGAACCAAAGCGCGCATGACGGTAAGCGATAGTGGTCCTGGAATTCCTGCTGAAGACGTACCCTTTATCTTCGAACGGTTTTACCGGGGAGAGAAATCACGCACGCGTTCGCGTGATGGGAAGGGTTTTGGACTAGGTCTATCGATTGCATATTGGATTGTCCGCAACCATAAAGGATCCATTGATGTCGCGCCTCGCCAGCCTACTGGCACGACATTTTGTGTTTGGCTGCCGTTATCGCCGGGGAAATGCAAAGAAAAAGAAGCAGAGACCTCAACATAACACACCCCGGGGAAATCCCGGGGTGTGTTTCGTAGTACATGGTTCGCAGCTTATATTATTCTAGCTGCGACGTTCCCGGCTGGGCAGCTCAGCTGGTGAGCTTTTTGATCCTCGATCCGAAAACGAGCGCGCATTTCCATTATTGCCATAATCTGAGCGTGGCCGCGAAAACGGTGTCCTGGTAGCTGGTTCAACACCTGCTTTTTCGTTAGAAGCCCCATTCATACCAACTGGATGATATGTTGGCTCTGGACGATTGAATATTGAATCCTGCTGTACAGGAGTTTTCGGTGCGGGTCGAAAAGATGAATTCGCTGGCGATGCCGCTCGAGGAGAGGCTGCTCTCCCAGTGCCCAAAGACCTGACAGGTTGAGATTCAAGCGCAATGCGGGGTTGGGTGCGTGCCCGGGTTATGGTTCGTTTGTCTGCCTGACTGAACAACCTTTCTCCTGCGACTGAGAAAGACCCAATGATCAATACACGGATCAGCCAGACCATCACTGCGACGAATATCGGCACGACCCTCAGAAGCATCTGCCGGTCAATAACTACATTTCCGAGGGTATCGTGGCTTAGTAAGGCGATCGAAATACCCCACCAGGTCAGCATGGCATTCATGGTGGCCGCCAGCAGCCAGGCTCCAAAGAGATACCATACTTCACCTGGCTCATCGGCACCTTCTTCAGGTGTGAAAAGGCGAGCAATTCCTGCAAAATCGATTCCACAGAAAGCAACAGCCAGGATTGTCGCCCATCTAACCCCCAGGAAATCCAATTCACCCAGGAGATCACCTAATGCAAATTCAGTGGTGCTGTAATTAAAAATTTCGAAGGCCAGCAATGCCGAGATGATGATCAAGCCAAATGTCAGGCCACGGCGTAAGCGGAATCGGTTTGATAAGCCTGCTGTATAAGTTCTCTGAATGTTGGTCGTATTCATTTCTAGCCTCCTGAGAGCAAATCTGATCTAAGGTCATTCGCTTTGACTATCGCCAAAGCTAACCAGTTCACTTGACAGATTGGTGTGTTCTGGTTAAAATATAGATCAAATGTTCTATTTTGTCAAGAGGCTATTTAGAACATAATTTCGATTATAGCACAGACTGCCCAAGGAGGTAGAAATGGATTTCAAAGCGAGAATGGTGATGATCATCCCTGGCACCCTCGGCAGTATGATCCTTCTCACACTGCTGTTATTAAATATAACTGCTGGATTATCCACCCCAACCCTGGCGTTCGCGGCCGCACCCGAGGTGCAAGGCTCTTCACTGAATATTGACCTTGCTGAAGTATCCCCGGTAGCCAATAGTATTTCTACTCCCCAAGCCCAAACCACATGTAAGGTTAGTTCTAGCTACCCGGAATCAATTTTACAGTGGTGTGATTGGATCACTCAATACTCTGAAAAGCGTGGTTTATCACCAGACCTGATCGCAGCTCTAATCTGGCAAGAAAGTGGTGGAAATCACCTGGCTTATTCAAAAAGCGGCGCGGTCGGTTTGATGCAAGTTATGCCCAGCGACGGCATTGCTGCCAGTTTCAACTGCATTAACGGGCCCTGTTTTGCTTCCCGCCCGACCACGGATGAGCTGCAGGATCCAGAGTTCAACATTGCCTTTGGAACAAAATACCTCGCCCAGCAATTAGAACGGCATGGCGACTTGCGATCTGCGCTGAAGGCCTACGGGCCTATGAATGTTGGATTCTATTACGCGGATAAAGTCCTGGCTATTTACGAGAATCACCGTGCCCAACCCTAAACCGGTCATTACGGATAAAATACTACCTGGTGGTCGATCAGCCTGCCATCCTGATAGTTAAATTTGGCTGAGAAAAACCCGGGCTGTTCTAACCATGGCAAAAAAATGCGATCGCCTTCCCACAGGTTTAATGCAAGCAGCTCTCCATCGTTGATCCAGGACAATTCACCCTCAGCGGACGCGCTCAGCTCCCCCTCAAATCCATCTGCGACAAACACAAATGCATACCAATCCTCTTGCTTCGAGAACTGCGGGAAGGTCAGTAAACCTTTCCACTGCAAGCTTCCCACCGTTAGACCCGATTCCTCTTTAATTTCTCTGCGGGCACACTCTTCCGGCGTCTCACCCGGCTCCAATTTCCCACCCAATCCATTCCACTTACCCGCATGCATATCCTCCGCCTTTTTAATCCGGTGGATCATCAACGTCTGACCATTTGAGCGGACATAGCATAAAGTAGCAAATTTCAAGGTGTTATCCCTCGCTGTCCCGTTTCAGCCAGATTATCCAGAATGGCTAACTCAGCCTCACCCAATTCCAGCTCCAAGGCTGCCAGGTTTTCTCGTAAATGCGCTGGATTGAGTGATTTGGGGATGGTTATCACATTGGGTTGGTGAATCAGCCAGCTGAGGGCAATTTGCGTTGCTGTTGCCCCGACTCTCCTGGCAAGTGCGTTTAACGCTGCCAGCTTGTGAACTCTTCCTTTTTCTACTGGTGTATAAGCGGTCAGGATCATGCCATGCTGCTGGCAATAAGCCAATATTCCATTCTGGGCATTCGTCCGATTCAGCACACTGTAAGGAATCTGGTCAGTCACCAGCGGAGTAGCTGATAATTGGCGAGCATGCTCGAGCAGATCTAAATCGAAATTACTTACCCCGAGACGGAGCACCTTGCCAGTCTCGACCAGCTTATTCAAGCCCTTGAATGTCTCTTCTAACGGGACAGCCGAGTTGGGCCAGTGGATCAAATAAAGATCCAGATAATCCGTATCCAACCGCCGCAGGCTGTTCTCACATGCCCGCAAGACGGCTGGATAGCTTAAATTGGTATGCCAGACCTTCGAGGTTATAAATAAAGACTGGCGCTCATAATCGCGGATCACCTGGCCGATAAGCTCTTCCGTATGTCCGCTGGCATACATTTCAGCCGTATCAATATGGGTATAACCCATCTCCAGAGCCGCACGGATTCCATAAAGCACGTTCGCATCCTGCGTTGGATCGGGTTCTGTACCACCTCCCATACCCCAGGTTCCCAAACCAATCACCGGGATCTGGCTGCCATCTGGCAAGTTCCTGTAACGCATCACTGCTATCTCCACAGATGCGATTAAAAACCAAGCTCTTTTAGAATTTCATCAGGCTGGCGTTTGGACGTGCCGGAAACCTGCCCCAGCAAATCTTTCCAAAATGTATCATCGTAACGGCGTGAGCGCACGGGCAATGGCATGGGCACACCCCAGCCGAGCAGCAAGACTTCTTCTTTCGGCTGCAAATGCGCCAGCATTCCCCGCAAAGCCTCGCGACCTGCCAGACCTGATAACACCGCCCGGATGTCGTCTTCATCCCCCAGCCAGCCGGAAACACGCGTGCCTAATTGAGACATCACCTCATCATAAATCTGCGAAGGTCGCTGATCGATCACCAGCAAGGTGACATAGTATTTGCGCAGCTCACGCGCAATCGTGCTGAAGGTAGTTTGTGAGGCCATTTCACGATTTAGCAGCTTATGCGCCTCTTCCACAACGATCACCAGTGGGCGCGGCTCGGTTTTTTTGGAGCTCCGAAATTCATTGGTGCGCGTCTCCCATGCCTGGCGAATGCGGCGGGTGAGCAAATTACTTACCAGCAAGTAATCCAGGTCGCTGACATTATCCCCGAAAGACAAAACCACATGCTGACCGGCTTCGAGTGATTTGATAATCTCACTGACCGTATCTATTGCCGGCTTTTCTACAACATATGGTAGATTAAAAACCCTGCCCAGCTTGGAATACAACCCTTCTGCCGCCATTACATTTACACCGGCAGAGTTAGCCCAGGCTGCCACACTGTCGGGGGCAGGGATTTTTTTGCCCGCATCGTCCTCAATAACAGCACCATTTCTCAGGCGCTTAAAGCCGGCGAACCAATTTCCACGCCCAAAACTGCTAACCAGGGCATCCAGGGTAGTAGGTGTGGTTTCTTTCAGGTTTAATTCACGGGTCAGCAGCTCTATATCTTCCGGCTGGATATCCATCTCAGCCACTTCCAGATTAAAGTCTGGCGCCTGTCCACGCACCAGAGCGCCCTTCCCCAACCCAACCACTCGCACCCGGCTGGCAAATTTGCTCTTTAAACCGATCACACGCATGCCCGTGTCTGAGGCGGTATCGTCAAAACCATATTCATTGTGCATATCCAGCACCAGGACAGACGCACGATTGTAATGGATCAAGCCTGCCAGGATGATGCGAGTGAGGAAGGATTTGCCTGTTCCAGTAGCTCCGAACACGCCCGATGAGCGCTGAATAAATTTATCTAGATTGATACAGACCGGATGCCCTTGCTCTCGGGTGGTGCCGATCACAAAGTTGCCTTTACTGTCTGCCTTGCCGAATATCTCAGCAATATCCCCGGGCCCAGCCATGCGCACGGGTGCATGATGTGGGGGTACCGTCTTGACCGGCACAGGTCGTGGCTGCTCGCGTAACCCCGCATCGATGGCATCTCGCCAGCGTGGGTATTCAGGACTATCGATATCCGGGCCACGCTCCAACATCAGCGCCGGGAGCATTTCCAGGTTTGTGTACAGGGTTTGCCCGTGCAGCAAGTTAGCCAGTTGTGCAGGAAAGCGCGCTTCGCTCTGTTCATCCGCGAAGCGCGGGTCGGTAGCGCCCAACTGCAAGTCGGTCACCAGACCATGAAACAGCCATTCTCCGCTCTCCACAACCACGAAACTACCTTCTTGTACCTGCTGGGCTGGAACAGTCAGGCGTACGCGTAAATTTTCCCGCAGCCCGCCGCCGACAATATAACCTATGCTTGCACCGCTTTCTTCTGCTGGGATCGAGTTATGCATTTCCATCCTAAGCCTCTCCAACTGCATTTCCGCTGACGGCGTCAGCCAGCGCACCTAACACGCTCATCAGCGTAGGGTAATCGTCACGCAGCAAAGTAATTAATTCCTGGGTGGCTCGCTCTTTCCAGGCGGGGTCACCTACAGCCGAGTGCGCCCGCTGAACCTGCTGCACATGAGCTGCCAGCAGCTCCCCCACCGGAAGATCTTGTGCTCGCAGGATGTGACGGAAATAGCCAAAGCGACCTGCTGATGTAAATTCACAGATTTCTTGTGGATCACACAGGTAAATCAAATCCAGGCACAATGCCGGGCGCGGCGGTAAGAGATGGAATATACGCCCATCCTGCTGGTATCCCACCCCCAAAACGCTCATTTCCAGCGGGACATTACGATTGATGCGATTATCGGCAATGATGTGTTCATCAACCCCATCTGCAGTCACCAGCTGACGCACCAGGCCATCATCATCGATACGCATATCATAGATCAAACCATAAACCTGATACGCATCTCCAAGCGGAACGCGCACCAACGCTCCAAAGGAGGGAGCTTCAAGCTGGGAAACGCGGCATCCCACCACAAAACCAGTCGTCCCAGCCCGCAGTAAGCGCCCAATTTCAATTGGTTTCATATACTATCCCTTTCACGAGCCTCGAAAACTCGTCCGTCCCTGTTGATCTTTAAAATACTGCTTGTTGGATTTATCTCCAATGCCCACCCCACGGTTGCGCAGCTCCAATGTAATCATCTGGGTAATCTGGTCTTTTTCCTGAAGTGAGACTACGGCAACCTCATGCGCCCGGTGCAGGGCATACGGGTAAGGGTGGGCGCCCAGAATATGACACTGCTCTATCAAAGCTGCATGCAGCAAATTTAGCTGTTCATCATTGCCGGCTACCCAGGCTGGAATCTCAACACGCGCCAACCACGGATGAGCATCCCGCCCTACATTCAAATAAAAGAAGTGCAGACTCAGTTCTTCACTGTACTGCGCCGCCGAATGCGATTGCAAAGCAAATACCGCTGAGCGTTCCCCTGGTAGCAAGATTTCTCTGAAGAGCTCTTTGTCCGTGACACCGCGCAAAGGGTGCTGGGCGCGAACTTGGGAAAGCTCACTTTCGCTGGCGCCGGCTACTTCCAGCATACGCACCACCAGATCGGCCAGTGGATTATCCACATAACCCGCGGTGATTACACCAAGCCTGGCCAGCTGCCGGAGCAGCTTCAGATATTCTTCCAGGCTCTTGCGGAATTCCCCCTGTGCTTCAACTTCGCGCGGCCCCCACAATTCCATGGGACCATCCGTAAATGAAACCACCGGCTGTTTAAATCCTTGCGCCAGGTTCAGGAGCATCTCCCGTTCATGCAAATCACGCCGCAGCGCCAGGGTAGATTCGGTAATCGTGCCCGTTGGTGTATAAAGCTCGTCACCATAAAACAACTGGCTCTCAACATGAATAACCGGTGGCAGCGCTTGCCCATGCTGGATACAAATCCCGCCGACATTAATCAGGCAGTAACGCACCTGCTGGTGGCGATCGGGGGCAATTTGCGATCCGTCTGCTGCCAGCACCACTACCTGGGCAGGCATCTGAGAAACCGGGTAATGAGCATCCAATGGCTCTGGCGAGCGAAAACCTGCTTCCACCGGCACTGCACAGCGCAGGTTTTGATCGAACTGCTGGGCGACGCGCAGCACTTTTTCACGTAATTTCTGCAGGTTCCCCGCATGCAGCTCCAACAACTCTCTGGCCTGGTTGCGCTTATCCTGCAGGCTTTGTTCGTGTTGGCGGGCATTTTCACCCAGTTGTTTCACTTGTTCACGTACCTGCTGGAAATCAACTGCCATGTGTACTCCTGTATTTCTCAGAACACTTGTTTCGAATATTGTAAGACCGGACTTACGCAAGCGCAAGGGAATTACGGCTACTCGAAACCATAATTCAAGGATAAAATTCTATCAGTAGTGCAGGTAGCTTGAATCTGGACTGAGTTTACTTAGGAATCATGGCCACTCTGGCAGACAGCCTTCCATCATTCGATACTCACAGCAAGATCGTCCCCTTCGATGTTCATCAGCATATGAAGTCTGTGGCTGACCTGATCGAGCTGTGCTTCCTGGACACCCTGGACCCGGACGGAAAACGCTACCTACAGCAAATGCGCTTTGCTGCCGACAACCCGCGCTACTTGAATTGGGCTTCATCCACTGTGGATTGGATCAGCCTTCCCATGAATGGTTTTGTATGTCTCGATAAAGACCGTGTGGTGGGCAATCTATCCCTGATCCCGATTCAGACCCAAGGAAAACGAAATTATTTGATTGCCAATGTGGCAGTGCATCCAGAGTTTCGACGGCGCGGAATTGCCAGGCAGATGACCTTAAAGGCGATTGAGCATGCCAAACAGCGCTCTGCGCCCTCTGTCTGGCTGCACGTGCGCGCCGAAAACAATGCCGCCGTTAGTTTATACCGCGACCAGGGCTTTGAAGAGTGTGCGCGCCGCACCACCTGGTTCAGCCATACGGATTACCGGCCTGCAGCTTCATCACCAGAAATCAAAATTCGCCCGCGTATACCTCAAGCATGGGACCTGCAGCAGTCCTGGCTGCGCCATTACTATCCAACTGAGTTGGCCTGGCATTTTTCCCTCAATTTAAAGCAACTCCGGCCGGGTTGGCTGGCGAGCCTGGAGCGTTTTTTTCACCCATATACAATCCGCCAATGGACTGCTTATCGCGGTGATTTGATGAGCGGCGCGCTGACGATTCAATCAACGCGTTCGTATGCCGATTCAATCTGGCTGGCTCCACCGCCAGGCGGCGATGATGCCAGTGTGCTGGCCTTACTAAATGCCGCCCGCCAGACCTTACCACGCCGGCGAGCACTCACACTCGATTTTCCCGCAGATAGTGCAGTACAAGCTATTCGGGATGCTGGCTTTCTGCCCCATCAAACCCTGATCTGGATGCAGATTCGCTTTCCATAATTTTTAGCTTTTTCGCTTTCTGAGTCGCACCAGAAATCGAGAAGCGCTCCCTGGGCTTAGAACAGTGCAGCCAGGAGAGCCAGGGGAAGAGCTAACAACGCTACCAGACCGACCAATAGGCCTACTACTCCACCCAGCACACCCACGACCAGACCAAAAACGCCTCCCAGGATGCCCACAACCAGGCCCAAAAGACCAACCACCAGACCAACCACCAGTTTAATAATAAACATGAGCTGCCTCCGATCCATTGAAACTTTCCATACCAGACACTTGTCAGGGTGAATATTTCCTCGTCACCCTTAACAAGATATACGCTGCAATGCCTCAGTGGTTGCGCACGAGTAAAAAACCGTTACCTCCTGCGGCAACGGCTATCGACTTTTTTCAAAACTTTGGGGGGTTTTAATCTGGTTCTGGGTGTCCATATTGCAGCAGCACCCACTGCACGACAATCCCAAAAGAACCCAGGAGTACAAGCCAGATTAGCATCGAAAATCCTGGCAGGTGCACACCCTCCAGGATCAAAGACGCCCCATACAAAGCAGACAGGATCGTAATTGCAAAGTCAAACACCAGCAGGGATAGAACCGCGCTGATAACCCCGGCGATCAAATAGACTGTCCAGGTCTGAAAAGCTGGATCCAGGCCTAATATATCTCCCAATCCAAATACGAGGCTGCCTCCAATCAAAAAGCTGGCAATCACAGCCAGCCAGCGTTTCAATACAAAAGTCAAACCGCCGCCCAGGATGCCTGCCACGATGGATATCACCAGGATGCTGCTCAATGATTGATCCGGAAAAAAACGGGGTATCAACATACGCGACAACATGAAGGTTATCGCGCCAACATACATCGCATAATATTGGCGACCAAGGATCATCGTCAGAAAACCAATTATCGCCTGTACAGCAGCCATAAATATTCTTCCGATTGTGGGACATCAAGCCTGATGTATAGGTATGACTAAACTATATACCAAAAATTACGGATTGTAAATTGCAATAGAGACAGGTTTGATACAATACCCGGTATACTCTCCCTATCCTATAATCAGGAGTAACTCATGGCTGCAAAGAAGAAACGCATTATTACCCCCGAAGACCTGTACGACATCGAGCTGGTCTCATCTGCGCGCATCTCGCCTGATGGGCAACACATCGTGTACAGTCAGCAGCGTGTAGAGCGCAAGACGGAGAAGAAATTCGCCAATCTGTGGTTGGCTGCGACGGAAGCACCCAGAAAAACTGCTGCTCGCCAGTTCACCTATGGAGACCAGAAAGATCTCCTTCCGCGCTGGTCGCCAGATGGAAAGCAAATTGCCTTCCTATCCACGCGCGGCGGCGCTGAAAAACCGCCCCAGATCTACCTCATCCCCTTGCAGGGCGGTGAAGCCCGTCCGCTGACGGATATCGCCGGTGAGATCCAGGATTTTTCCTGGTCGCCAGATGGGAAGCGTCTACTATGTGTGGTACGCAAGACGGATCCAGAACAAATCGAGCGAGAAAAAGATGAGCAGAAGAAGAAGCTGGGAGTGGTGGCGCGCCACTACCAGCGCGTGTTCTACAAACTCGATGGCTACGGCTATCTACCCCATGAGCGTTCTCATCTATGGCTGGTGGACGCCCATACCGGTAAAGCTCACCAGCTTACCGATCATCCGATCTACGATGAAATGTATCCTTCCTGGTCGCCGGATGGAAAGTGGATCGTACTGCTGAGTAATCGGAGCTCAGATCCAGATTTTAACCTTGACGCGGTTGATCTTTTCCTCCTGCCTGCCTCGGGCGGCGAGCTGCAAAAAATACCCGCTCCTATAGGCGAAAAATTCATGCCAACATTCTCACCAGACGGCAAGTGGATTGCTTACTATGGGGTTGAGGGCGAGAATATCGGTTATAAAAACAACAGCCTGTGGATTGTCCCCTCGGATGGCAGCCAGGCGCCAAGCAATCTAACCGAAAAATATGATATGCATATTTCCGCCTGGACGATCAACGATCAGGCTGCGCCAGAGCAAATGCCTCCTACCTGGAGCAGCGATGGGCAGCGCATCTACTTCCCGGTCACCAAACACGGGCGCTCGGTGGTCCAGTCGGTTCGCACAGATGGAACAGACTTGCTAGCTGTGATCGACGAAGAAGGCGCAGCCGGCAGCTTCACCCTGGACCAGGCGCAAAAGAAAATGGCCTATATCTACGGCACAATGGCTGACCCCGGACAGGTATATGTGCTTGACCTGACCAGGAACGCACAACGTGGTTTGTCCCAAGCCAACCGCGCTTTACTGGACAGCCTGGAGCTGGGCACAATCGAAACACATTGGATCAAAGGACCGGCGGGTAACGATTTGCAGGGTTGGATTCTAAAGCCACCCGGCTTTGACCCCAAACGCAAATATCCCTCGATCCTGGAAATCCACGGTGGACCTATGCTGCAGTACGGTTATCTTTTTATGCATGAGTTCTACTTCCTGGCTTCACAGGGCTATGTAGTGTATTTCTGCAACCCACGTGGCGGGCGCGGCTATGGCGAGGATCACACCAAAGCCATCTGGGGAGGCTGGGGCGGCGCGGATTACGATGATCTGATGGCCTGGACAGATTTTGTGGCGGGTATGCCTTATATCGACACTAATCGTTTGGGTGTCACTGGAGGCAGCTATGGAGGCTACATGACTGTGTGGATCATCGGACATACCACACGCTATAAGGCAGCCGTGGCGCAACGCTGTGTGAGCAATATGGTCAGCATGTGGGGGTCCAGCGACTTTAACTGGGCTTTTCAGATTGAGCTCAATAACAAACCCCCATTTGAGGATCTGCAGAAATTCTGGGATCACTCGCCTATTAAATATATTGGCAATGCAAAAACACCTACATTGGTTATACACAATGAGATGGATTTACGCTGTCCTATCGAGCAAGGCGAACAGGTCTTTGTAGCCCTCAAGAAGCTGGGCGTAGAGAGCGAAATGGTGCGCTTCCCCGATGAATTTCATGGACTTTCCCGTAATGGGCGCACTGACCGGCGGATTGCCCGGCTGAATCACATTGCCGGCTGGTTTACTCGTCATTTATAAACCTGCTGGAATGGTGTGGCCTATCCCCTAAGATGATGAGGTGAATCACAACTTGTCTGGATTCATCGCGGTCGAGGGTATAATACAGAAAAATAACCTTAATTCTTGACCAGTTGGAGTAAATAGTATTCTATTCACAGGTTGATAGTCCATGGCTGCGCCCTTCCGGTGACCGAAGGGTCACAGGTGGAAAAATCATCCTTATCAAAAATTATGGGTAATCAAAAGTTTAATGCTTACAAGGTAATTATCTGGGGTTTGGATATCGGTCTAAAAAGTGGATTGGGGATCTGCTTCATGCTTGGCCTGGCCGCTTGCCAGGCCGCGCCTCTCACCACGACCCCAACAGGTGAACCCGTCCTGGTTTCTCCAACCAGGACGGATGCATTTACACCGGCCCCTTCCCGTACCCCGACAGAAGCGCCGCTTATGTCGCCCACTATAGAGGCTACCGACGCCCTGTCTGAGCCGAATGCTAATTCCACACCCATATCGGTTTTTTACGAACCGGCTGGCTGCTGGAAGCCACCTGACGATTATGCCCGCCTGACCATCAACGACCACACCCTAAACACACGCACCTATAAAATGCTTCAGCAGGCTGCCCTGTTATATGGTGGCGAGATCGATGTGACCGGAAAAGCCATCATCCGGGGCAGTTATATCAACGACCCCCTAGACAGTTTTGACGCCCATCTCGGTGGCGGTGCAGTGGATATCTCGGTTACTCGCCCCAAAACAAATTTAGTCCTTTATACTGAAATTGAGCCTCTCGTTCGCGCGCTGCGCACGGTTGGGTTTGCTGCCTGGTTGCGCGAGGAAGAAGGAATAGAAACGGGATCCGTTAGTTACATCCAGGCGATTGCTATCGGCGATATCGATCTCTCGCCAGCTGCTAAGGAGCAAATCACCGGCCCAGCAGGCTATCTGAGCGGGTACAACGGGCTGCCAGATACGAACGGCAATCCCGAGCCTGACCGTCACGGTGGCCCGCTGATTTGTCGTTGGATGGTGGAGGCTGGTTACGCGGAGATGCATACGCTCACAGCGATCTCGACTTCTGGCTTGCCCTGGCAGGAACGCCTGCGTCAGGCAGCATTGGCTTACGAGGCGCCATATCCTGAAGACGCTGATAAGATCGCCCGCAGCCTTAATTTCCTGGATGGAAAATCTGAATCTGCTGAGAATATTTGCGGTCCGCTGGCCGCGGCCATTTTGCGCGATGCCGGTCTGCTACCCGCACAGCCCGGCCCGGTTCAGGATCTCAAGTCGTACTGGCAGGCTCGCCCAATTGACAATGGACGCCCGTGGAGTTTGTTTCCCCAGGACGATTACGAGGTTTTTCACTTTGACACCCCTCTGGCAGAATTCGACTTTGGCGCCTGGCCTTTGCAGCCGGCCGATTTTCTATATACCTATGCCAAAGATAGTGGTTTTGAACACATGTTTGTGGTCACGGAGGTGGATGCTGAGGGGCGTGCGTACACCGTCACCAACCAGTATCAGAGCTGGGCTCATCCGATCTGGGGCAGTATGTTAATTCTGCGCTATATGCTATACGACCCGCACGCCCCTGGGGAAGGCATCATCTACAACGAATGGAGCGATCGCCGCCTCGGCATGACGGGTAATAACGGCTTTGATGTGCTGCGCAAGCGCGGTAAAGAACCAGGCACGCTGTACACATACACCGTAAGCCCCGGCGATACGCTGCCTGAGCTGGCTGCCCGTTTTGGTACGACGTTGGAAAGCCTGGAACAGGCCAATCCTGGCCTGGACCTAGCTAACCTGCAGGTTAACCAGACGCTAACGATCCCCATCCCCTCTTTTTACCCGGGCACAGCAGTTCCCTAAATTACCCGGGTATAATGGTACCGGATGAGGCGATACAAGAAAGCTTTCTAGAGATGAAGCATTCTGAGTCACATTTTCTTCTGACCCGCGCGTGGGTTTTCGACTGTTCTAGGAATTCAATATTGCTATATATACGATGGGATAAAGATTTGCCATGATAAACGGACGGAAAAAAATCTGGGTGCTCATTATTGTTATTCTTCTGGCAGTTACGCTGAGCCTGCCTCCCGTCTGGTCCAGAGTCAGCTATCGTTACCACGAAGTGTATCGGACTGTCAAATACTGGATAAATCCACCCAGTGAAGTGGTGTTCGTTCCATCCGTTGTTGAGGACGGAACTGCGTCCATTTTAAACTCAGTCACACAGGCCGCCGACACTCCTGATCCTCAATCACCAACCGAGCTTTCCACGCAACCTGCCCAGTCCACCTCCGAAGCCGCCTTTACGCCGACCTCCACACAGCCTCCTACTCCGACCTACACGCCCCAACCTACGCTCACCCCACTGCCAACTTATGCTTTGCTGAAAGGCATCCTTTGCGAACGACAACTGATGAACAACTGCGGGCCAGCCACCCTTTCCATGTATCTTTCCTACTATGATTGGGGCAAAAATCAGCTCACCACAGGCGCAGCGCTCAAACCCAATGCGAAGGATGTCAACGTGATGCCTTACGAGCTGGCTGATTTCGTCAACGAACACACTGAACAGCGTGCGATCTGGCGGTACGGCGGCGACCTGCATACGATTAAGGCGCTGGTAAACGCTGGTTTTCCAGTGATGATCGAGAAAGGCTTCGAGCCGTATTCTTTAAGAAGTGATGGGTGGATGGGTCATTACAATCTGGTCGTCGGATATGATGATGAAATAGAGTACTTCACCGCCCACGACTCCTACCTCATGAGTTACGCCCCATGGGGAGGGCAGATTCCTCAGGAGCTGTGGGACACCTTTATTGGCTTTGATTTCTCTTACAGTGAGTTGGAGCAGGCCTGGCGATCGTTTAATTATGTGTTCGTTGTCGTTTACCCGCCAGAAAAAGAAGATGAGGTGCTCAATTTGATTGGCCCTCTGGCGACTGATGAAGGCGCCTGTAACATCGCTTATGACCGTGCCATGCAGGAAACGAGCTCGCTGACCGATGTGCGCGAGCAATTCTTTGCCTGGTTCAACGCCGGCACCAGCCTGGTATGCCTGCAGGATTATGCTAACGCTGCCAAAGCATACGACACAGCCTTCGGTATATACCCCGATATCGCGGTGGATTCTCGCCCCTACCGCATCCTCTGGTATGAGACAGGCCCCTATTCCGCATACTATTATACAAAACGCTTCCAGGACGTCATTAGCCTGGCGAACAAAACTCTGGGGGCGATGGCCGAGCCTGTCCTGGAGGAAAGCTATTATTGGCGGGCATTATCCTATCATGCGCTTGGTGACACAACCCGTGCCGTAGCCGATCTGCGTAGAAGCCTGGAATACCACCCGGGATTCGCTCTCAGCACCGCCAAGTTAAAAGAACTCGGCATGATTCCTTAACAATATTGATAATTTCAAGAGAACAAGAAGATGATATTATTGAGCAATTATGGTTCTTTACTCAGGTGCATTAAATGATTCCAACAATTGAAAAGATTCAATCCCCTCCGCATAAGAATAATTTCGCTAACCGCTGGATTCTTATCATAGTACTGGTACTCCCGTTGCTTATTATTTGGGGAAGCACACCGGCATATAGTTCCTATACACCCGTCCACGAGAATTTGCTGGTTAACCCAAGTCTTACACCTTCAGCCACTTTCACACCCACCAACAAACCAACGGCGACCCAAACCCCAACCTCATTTTCGACCTCACCTATAACGATCACGGTTTCTGCAATTCGTGTCCATCTACGCACAGGCCCAAGTTTAAACTTTTCGACAACCCAAAAGCTAACTCAAGGCGAACAGCTGACATTGTTGGGACGGTCTAGTGATAATACCTGGCTTTACGGAAAAACATCGAACGGCCAGGATGGCTGGATTGAAATACGGTGGGTTGATCTGACCGGGATTAACCTTGATACGGATGATTATCCCGTCAAAACGCCATCTCCCCCACCACCAAGACCAATTACTGTATCCGATAGCAGTGTCAATCTGCGCACAGGCCCGGGTGCTTTCTATGCATTTATCCGTAAGCTCAGTTATGGTGACGAGTTGCAGTTATTGGGACGGTTGAGTGATAATAACTGGCTTTACGTTGCAACATCCTACGGCGAGGAGGGCTGGCTACAAACATCATCAGTCTATCTTGGCGGGGTCAACCTTAAACACACGGATTATCCCTTCAAAGTAGCGCCTCCCACCGAAACCGCTACCCGCGTTGTCCTGACCGATGTTGAAGGTCGTTGGATTGACGTCGATCTCAGCGAACAGATGGTTCGTGCTTACGAAGGCACCGAACTGGTGGGCTCTTTCCTGGTCTCCACCGGGATTAATAAATATCCCACAGAGACTGGCAAGTACAAAATTTATGCCAAGTTCGAATCTTCGCTCATGCATGGCCCCGATTATTATCTGCCAGATGTACCCTATTCCATGTATTACTCTGGAGATTTCTCGCTGCACGGCACTTATTGGCACCATAATTTCGGAACGCCAATGAGTCATGGTTGTATCAATATGGACACCCGCGATGCAGAATGGCTTTTTAACTGGTCCTCTATCGGTACACTGGTGAATATTCACCGTTAAAGCATAACTGTTTAAAACAAGACTGACGAAAAATGGCGGGCTGATGCCCGCCATTTTTTTCGACCTTTTTTGCCCTTCAGCGCTATATGAGGCTGTCCAGCAGTTTTACCCAGACAGCCTCATATTGAGAAGATATATAATTTTCTGGGTATTTTTACCCAACTCGACAAGCTTATTTGGGAATAACCAGGGAAGCCTGCAGACCCTTGGGGCCTTCTTCAACAGAAAATTCCACTTCCTGCCCTTTTTCCAGGCGGCGGAAACCGTCCGTCTGAATGGATGAGTAATGAACAAAGACGTCTTCACCGCCTTGATGGCCAATGAAACCGTAGCCTTTTGCTGCATTAAACCACTTTACAGTTCCAACTATACGATCTGACATGGTGCGATCTCCATCTATATATTAACTTTGAGGTATGTAGAATTGCGTGTGTAACCCGCTGTATAGATATAAAATGCCTGGAAACGACCCCCCAGGCAAGCCACACACGCAGCACGCCTGCAAGATTATCATTCAATCAGGTGGTTGTCAATAGTTTTTCAAGTTGATTAATTAATTATAAACAGGGACCCATCAGCCAATAAAGGCTGAGATTTGATAGAATGGAAAATTCGCCCCCGGAGTTAATCATCCGGGGGCGAATAGTTCGCGCAGGTTATTTACCCAGTTTCTGGCGCAAAGCCTGGGTTAGATGAGGTAAGATCGCATTGAGATCGCCCACCAAACCAAAACGCGCCAACTTAAAGATCGGCGCATCCGGATCTTTATTGATCGCCACAATGGTCTTGCTGGAACGCATCCCCGCCAGATGCTGAATAGCGCCAGATATACCCACTGCAATATAAAGATCGGGTGAGACCACCTTTCCCGTCTGCCCTACCTGATATTCATAGGGGATGTATCCAGCATCAACCGCTGCACGGCTGGCGCCAACAGCCGCCCCCAGGACACTTGCCAGCTCGCCAAGCTGCTTGAATCCCTGCTGGGCGCGCCACACCTCGGCTTGCTTCTCATCCAGGCCTGCCGGCGGGGTCAAAGCAGGGTTGTTAGCCAATCCACGCCCACCCGATACGATTACAGCAGCATCCGTAAGGCTCACACCTTCTGCGCGCTGCACATATTCGATCACTTCACTTTGCACCGCATCCGCCAGCCCACTGGTATCCACCCGGGTCGGCGTGCCTGTACGGCCAGAATCAACCGGTGGAGCCTGGAAAACACGCCCGCGCAGGGTAATCATCTGGGGACGCGCGGTGCAGCGTGCCTGCGAGAGCAGCTTGCCAGCATAAACAGGGCGCGTGACAAGCACTGTTCCGTTCTCTACATCCAAAGCCACAGCATCCGGCATGACGCCAGTTTTCAGATCTACTGCGCTCATTGCAGCCAGCTCACGCCCCCGAGCGGTAGTAGGGAATAAGATCACCTCTGGCTGGCTCTCCCCTGCCAGGCGAGCCAACAGCGTCGCAAAAGGTTCGGCACGGAAATCTGCCAGCGCAGCATCGTCTCCCAACAGCACCTCATCTGCCCCACTGGCAAAGGCTTGCTGAGCCAAATCGTCTACATTTTGCCCAAAGACCAGAGCCGTGACACCGCCGCCAATCTTTTCAGTCAGGGTTTTACCTGCCCCAATCGCTTCCCAGGATGCAGGTAGCGCTTTACCTTTGAAATGATCGATATACACCCAGATATTGTTGCTCATCACAGCACCTTCTCTGCCAGGATTCGTTCGACCAGCTTTTCTGCCATTTCCTGAGCGCTGCCACCGGAGATGATCTCCGTTGTCACTTCCCGCGTCGGGGGGTTCATTATGGCAGGCCACTGCACCACAGAAGAAGGAGCAGCCATACCCAGGTCGCCCAATGTCCAGACTGGTATCTGGGCACGTGAGGCTTTGCGGATACCCATGAAGGAGGGATAGCGCGGCTCACCAATATCCTTGATCACGCTGACCAGGGCTGGTAGCTTGGCTTTCACCACCTGTCGCCCTTCCTCAATCGTGCGCTCTGCACGGGCAGTTCCACTTTCTACAGCCAAACTGGAAACCAGACTTAGCGCTGGCCAACCCAGAACGCGCGCAGTTTGGGTGTGGGTCATCCCAATATCACCATCAATGGCCTGGCGACCGAAAATAGCCAGATCCACACCGCCTATCTTTTGGATCGCAGCTGCCAGCACCTGCGCCACAGCACCGCTGTCAGCATTAACCAAAGCGGGATCAGATACCAGAATCGCCTCGCTGCAGCCCATGGCCAAAGCGTGCTTGAGGGCTTCCTGAGCGCTCTCGCCCCCCAGACTGACCGCGATCACATCCCCGCCCTGTGCCTCTTTGAGTTGCAATGCAGCCTCAACGGCATATTCATCCCAGGGATTGATCACCAGTGGTGCATCTCCCCAGGATACTCGCCCATTTTCCACCACAACTTTCGCGGCAGAGTCAGGCACCTGTTTAACGCAGACTACAATTTTCAAGGCGTCCTCCTTTAGATCTTAAAACTCGTTGTGGATGAGTTGTCGCACTCGCAATCAATCAATACCCGCAATTCCCAATCAGGCTTGCCAGATTTCGGGATCATAAGCGGGTAATTCGCAGCGTAAAATGGCATCTTCCCGGTAGCCAAGGGCATAGTTCGCTTGCATCAATTGGTGTATTTCGCTGGTGCCTTCGTAGATTACTGCCCCTTTGGCATTGCGCAGATAGCGTTCCACATCATATTCATCGCTGTATCCATAGGCTCCATGGATCTGGACCGCTTCAGAAGCTGCCTGAAAAGAAGCATCCGTCGCGTACCATTTCGCCAGTGAAGTTTCCCGAGTGTTGCGCATACCCCGATTCTTTAACCAACCTGCTCGCAGATACAACAGGCGTGCTGCCTCATAAAATTGTACCATGAAGGCAATTTTTTGTTGAATAAGCTGAAAGCGGGCAATCTCACGACCAAACGCCCGGCGATCCAGAGCATATTTGCGGCTGGCTTCAAGACAGGCGCGGATCAATCCGGTCGCCCCTGCTGCCACGGTATAGCGCCCGTTATCCAGGCAGGACATCGCAATCTTGAAGCCCTCACCTTCCAGGCCAATAAGATTTTCAGCTGGAACGCTCACATTTTCGAAAGCAATCCAGCCCGTAGAGCCAGCCCGCACACCCAGCTTTCCATGCAGATCGCCGCGCCGCACTCCACGAGAATTCAGTTCGACCAAAAAAGCTGACAGCCCGGTATGAGGATCGCCAGAGGCAGTATCTGTACGCCCTACCCAAAGCACATGGTCGGCTTTGGTAGCCAGAGAAATCCACATCTTTTCGCCATTGAGGATATATTCATCGCCCTCCCGGCGAGCGGTACTGGCAATCGCTGCTACATCTGTGCCAATTCCCGGCTCAGTCAGTCCAAAACAAGCAATTTTTTCGCCACGCGCCTGCGGAACCAACCAGCGTTGTTTTTGGGTTTCAGTAGCCCACTGGAAGAGGCCCAGGCTGTTCAAGCCAATATGCACGGAGAGGACCACCCTCAAGGTTGTATCCACGGCCTCAAGCTCTTCGCAAACCAGGCCGAGGGTGATGTAATCCAAACCCTGCCCGCCACAGCCCACTGGCAGGCAAATCCCCAGGATACCCAGTTCTCCCATGCGCTCCAGAACATTTGGCGCCATCTCCTGGCGGCGATCGTACTCCTTGATAATGGGGGCGACTTCTCGCTGGGCAAACTCGCGCACCATCTGTTGAGCCATACGTTGTTCTTCGGTTAACTCAAAATCCATTCTGGTCCCTCCGTATTTTGTCGCTACGAACGTCTAATGGACACGCTTGGCAGCCATCCTGCATCGAGTGATGATACTACGAAAGAGGATATAATCGCAAGCATGGCATTTCTAAAGGGTTCAGTTACCCTGCGTATTTTGCTGGTCTTAATCCTGCCCCCCCTATTAGGTCTGGGCATCCAACCCCATTTTGCCAGCCGCGCCCTTCGACGCGCCCAGCATGCCCTGGACTCGGGCATGACCCTGGCAGCCTCTCAGCATCTGGCACTGGCCGCCAGGCAGCTCCCTGCCCGTCCTGAGCTGTGGGAGCAGGCCGGCAGCCTGGCTCTCCAGGGCGGCGATCCGCAGTCTGCGGTTCAATACCTGGAGCAAGCCACCAGCCAGGGATTGACAGTTGCAGGACAGCTGGCATTGGGCGATGCGTACTTGCAATCTGGTGATCCAGAGTCTGCCCTGCGTGTCTGGGACAACCTTGCCGGACAGGAAGAGCCTGACCCTGCAGCCCTGGAGCGTTTATTCACCACCTATCTGGGACTGGGGGATTATCCGGGCGCAATCACCTCACTGCAAACATTAACCTCCATTCTTCCGGAGAATGCTGAATACCACTATCTGCTCGGGCTGCTGATCGCCACACAAGACCCGGAGGCTTCCCTGGCTTATTTCGCCCGGGCTGCCGAGCTTGATCCAAATCTGAACGGGCGTGTAAGCGGCATACAGCGCGATATCCTTGCTTCACGCCTGGGGGACGATCGAGCTTACAGTTTGCTTGGCGCCGGGCGCAGCCTGGCGAAACTGGAAGAATGGAATTATGCGCTCGAAGCTTTCCGTCACGCTACGGAACTGCGCCCCGATTACGCCGAAGCCTGGGCGTACTTAGGAGAAGCGCTTCAGCACATCCCTGCTGAGGAACACTCACGGGCAGCTGGTTTAGAAGAATTGCAGAAATCTGTGGAGCTCGAACCCGCATCTATATCTGCCAACACCTTCCTGGCATTATATTGGCAGCGGCAGGGACGCCACGATCTGGCATTGGAGGCTATTCAATCTGCCGTTACCGCAGCCCCAGACAACCCTGTATTACGGGTAGAAATGGGTAACACACTCGCATTAAGCGGGGAGTTACAGTCCGCCTATCAGGCTTATCTTCAGGCCATCCAGTTAGCGCCTCAGGACGCGCGCTATTACAACTACCTGGTCGAGTTTTCCTTGAAATATGAATACAACGCCACCGAGATTGCTCTTCCAGCTGCCCGCCGCGGCCTGCTCATTGCGCCAGACGATCCAGCCAGCCTTGATTGCATGGGGCAGGTGCTCATGCGGCTCGAAGACTTCGTCAACGCCGAACGTTTTCTATTGTCCGCCATTCAATATGACTCCCAATTCGCTCCGGCTCATCTGCATTTGGGCATATTGTATCTTTTGCGTGACCAACCTGATCAGGCATACCCATATCTTACCCAGGCAGTTACCCTTGAGCCAGGTGGAGCGACTGGCAAACAGGCTCAGCAGTTGCTGCTGAACGCCATCCCATGAACATACTGGCACTTGTGCTACAATTGCCGCCAGAGACTGCCGGATTTATCAATTTAGAAGTTACACAGGCCCAAGGACGTCCGCAAAACGCGTAAGGAGCTATCATGACAACCAAGCCTCGTCTAGCAGTAATTGTATTGGTGCTAATGCTCACCTCGCTCGCCTGCCAGGCAGTCACCGGACCCTCGGCAGAAGATCAAGCGGCGCTGCCAGCCGGCGAGGTGCTCTTCAAAGATGATTTCTCGAATCCAGACAGTGGCTGGGGGAGTGTGGTGGCAGAGAACGGGGTGACGGATTACGTGAACGGAGCCTACCGCATCTTTGTGAATGAAATCAACACCGATACATGGGCTAATCCTGAGCTGACCTTTGGAGATGTCCGGATCGAAGTGGAAGCTACCAAAAACGGTGGGCCGGACGATAATGATTTTGGGGTCATGTGCCGCTATCAGAATCTGAACCAGTATTATTTCTTCATCATCAGCAGCGATGGTTATTATGGTATTGGAAAAGTCAACCACGAGCAGCAAGAGCTTCTGGGCGCAGAATCTTTACAACCCAGCGAGGTCATTCGCCAGGGTAACGCCACCAACCAGATTCAAGCCGATTGCATCGGAGATGAGCTCAGCTTGACAGTCAACGGTGAGAAGCTTTTCTCTGTACGCGATGCAGACTTCACCAGTGGAGATGTCGGTTTAATTGCCGGCACCTTCGAAGAACCCGGAACAGATATCTATTTCGATAACTTCCTGGTGTTGAAGCCCTAATTAGTGGACTATTTTGAACCTGATGCCGGTAGAACGACCATGAAAGTGTATCTCGACACAATTGGCTGCCGCCTGAACCAGGCTGAGATTGAAAGCTATGCGCGCCAGTTGCATACTGCCGGGCATGAGTTGGTCGCATCCTCGCACGAAGCAGACTGGGTGATCGTCAATACCTGCGCAGTCACATCTGCAGCGGCGTCTGATTCACGCGCCAAAATCCGTCAGGCTGCGCGCAGCGAACACGCACAAATCGTAGTTACTGGCTGTTGGTCCAATCTGCAGCCAGAGCAAGCCGCCGGCTTGCCCGGAGTAAGACATGTCGTTCCAAACCTGCTTAAGGACCGTCTGGTGAGTAACCTTTTCGGCCAGCCGCAGGAACCTTTTGATCTTGAACCTGTAGCACGCACGCCTGTTCCTGGCGCCCGATTGCGCACACGCGCATTTATCAAAGTCCAGGATGGCTGCGACAACCGCTGTACCTTTTGTGTCACCACCCTGGCGCGCGGCGCCGGTCGCAGCCGCTCCATACCCGAAATTCTAAGCGATGTGCGCGCTGCATTACAACCGGGTGAAGGCCAGGCGCGCGAAATTGTGCTGACTGGCGTTCACCTGGGTTCCTGGGGGCACGATTTTGATGCTCCAGCACATTTGCGCGATCTGATTAAATCGATTTTGGCTGAGACCGAGACCCCACGCTTACGTCTCTCTTCCCTTGAGCCCTGGGATTTGGACGAGGCTTTTTTTGAACTGTGGGCAGACCCGCGCGTGTGCCGTCATCTGCATTTACCGCTGCAATCCGGCAGCGCATGCACCCTGCGGCGTATGGCGCGCAAGACCACCCCCGCCAGTTACGCCAGCCTGCTGGCAGCCGCCCGCAGAGCAATCCCTGATATTGCGATCACAACCGATATCATTACCGGGTTCCCAGGCGAAAGTGAGGCCGAATTTTCTGAGAGCCTGAAATTTGTAGAAACTATGCAGTTTTCCGGTGGACATGTCTTTACCTATTCAGCGCGCCCCGGGACTGCCGCAGCGCGCATGCCAGCGCAAGTAGCTCATTCACTGCGCAAAGAGCGCAATGCTCAGATACGTGCTGTCCTGGAGTCTGCCAGTCGCCGCTACCAGGTCTCCTTCCTTGGGCAGGTGCTGCCTGTGCTCTGGGAATCAGCCACAGCTCTGGATGATAACGGTTGGTCTCTGACCGGGCTCACGGATAATTATCTGCGCGTGCAGGCATACGCACCCCAACACCTGTGGAATGAAATTTCACCGGTGCGCTTGATCGCACCCAATAATGAAGGCTTACGCGGCCAGCTTATGGGCGCGGCCCAGGATGGATGCAGTTACCTTTAATATTTGCAGATCCAGTGAAAAACCAATCCGGAGGGAAATATGAGCGATTGTATTTTTTGTAAAATCATCTCAGGTGAAATTCCCAGCCAGAAGCTGTATCAGGACGAGCTGGTAACCGCTTTCCGAGATATCCGTCCGGTAGCACCCACGCACGTGTTGGTCATCCCCAACAAGCACATTCCGTCTGTGAATGAGGTTACCCCCGAAGATGAAACCATGCTGGGTCACATCTACAGCGTCGCTCGCCAACTGGCAGTCCAGGAAGGCATCCAGGAGCAGGGCTACCGCCTGATTGTCAACACTGGCCCGCATGCCGGGCAGGAAGTGTATCACTTGCACCTGCACCTGATCGGTGGACAGCGCATGCGCCATCCAATGGGTTAACTCTGTTGTTTTAATCCTGCCCAGGCAGCATTTTCACAAACATGATCACTTCAACCCAAAACCAGAAGATCAAATGGGTGCGCGCCCTGCAAAATCAAGCGCACACACGCAAAGATGAAGGCGCATTCGTCATCGAGGGCGTGCGCCTGGCAGAAGAAGCCCTGGCTGCGGGTTGGGAAGCTGAGTTAGTGCTTTATACAGCTAGTTTGAATGCGCGCGGGCAGGCTGTAGTAAATGGCTTTTCTAAACACGGCAGCCAGATTGAAGAGGTCAGTGAGCATGTGCTGCAGGCAGCCAGTGATACCCAGACCCCACAGGGTATCCTCGTGGTCATTCACCAATACAACCCACCTTTAGCGGATAGATTGGATTTCGCACTGATCGTAGACGGCGTGCGCGATCCTGGCAATTTAGGGAGTATGCTGCGTTCCGCTGCTGCTGCCGGGGTACAGGCTGTCTTCCTGACTCCGGGCTGCGCCGATCCCTATGCGCCTAAGGTCGTGCGCTCTGCCATGGGCGCTCATTTTCGCTTGCACCTGCAAACCCTGGATTGGCATTTCCTGCAAGATCTGATCAAATCAGCAGGTTTGTACGTGGTTCTGGCGGCTGCCGGGGTGGGCGAGCCATTTACCCAATGTGATTTTCGCCGTCCCCTGGCAATTATTATCGGAGGCGAAGCCGAAGGTGCTGGAGCCTATGCACAGACACTGGCTGACGCCCCGGTGCATATCCCCATGCCCGGCGGGAGCGAATCCCTGAACGCAGCAGCCGCGGCAGCCATTTTGTTATTTGAAGTTGTTCGCCAACGCCAACATACCCGTCCACCCACATCTACACCATGAAAATTCGATCCATCACCTGCTTTATCTCCCCTGATATCCACCATCCAGCGATCAGCCTGGCAACGGCAGGGAAATTCTTATCCCACGCCCGAGCAGCCTTTGAATCTGGCGGATATGAGGTCCAGACTGTACGCGCCGCCAGCCAACCCTTCCCGCACCTGTTATCAGATCTGGCTGAGAATGCTCTGATACAACTGGCGCGTGATCTGGAGCATGCGGCAAGCGAACAGGGCATCAACTACCTCTCACTCGGCCCGGCCTTACCCGAGTTCCCCGCCAGTTATGCGCTCATTCCAGCAGTGCTGGCAGAGACCCACAACGTCTTCCTTTCCGGCGCATTAACCACCTCAAAGCGGGAGGTCAGCTTACCGGCCGTACAGGCTTGTGGGGCTGTCATCGAGGCGACAGCAGGGATCGAGACCGATGGCTTTGCAAATTTGCGCTATGCCGCGCTTGCGAATGTGCCCCCTGGAGCGCCATTTTTTCCCGCTGCCTATCATAGAGGTGGGTCGCCGGCCTTCAGCCTGGCCTGCGAAGCCGCCGACCTGGCGGTGGAGGCTTTTAGCCAGGCAGATTCGCTGGCCGCTGCCCGTCAGGGGCTGGTAGAACGTATGGAACACCACGCCCAGGCTCTGACAAGTATCGCGACCCGCCTCGCCGACGAATACCAGGTAACCTTTGGCGGACTGGATCTCACCCCGGCGCCCTTCCCGGAACCAGATCGCTCGCTGGGGACTGCCCTGGAAAAGCTCGGCGTATCTGCTTTGGGTCAATCTGGCTCGATGGCTGCCGCAGCCATCCTGGCTGCCACTCTGGACCAGGCTGCCTTTTCACGATGTGGTTTTAATGGTTTGATGCTGCCCCTTCTGGAAGATGCTTTGCTTGCCCGGCGGGCTGCTGAAGGCAGCCTGACCCTGAAGGACCTGCTGCTTTACTCCAGTGTGTGCGGCACCGGTCTGGACACGATCCCCCTGCCCGGCTCAGCCACCGCTCCACAATTATCTGCGGTTTTGCTGGATGTTGCAGCCCTGGCCCAGCGTCTGAATAAACCCCTGACGGCGCGCCTGATGCCCATTCCTGGGAAAAAGGCTGGTGATCCAACTGGCTTTGATTTCGCATTCTTCGCCAACAGCCGGGTACTGGCCCTGGATGCTGCTCCATTAACCGGCTTTTTGGGCGGAACGGAAAATTTTGCCCTCCAACCACGCTGACCTTCAAACTGATATTAGCTATGCTAAGCAAACAGATGCACCGATCATGCAAGAACTTTTCTGTAAAAGTGATCAGGTGATCCATTTCTAGGTACTTCAGAACCTTTCAAATGACAAATAAATCCTGCCTGTCTCCCAGGTTTCGCTGATTTCCATCAGCAGGGCACTTACCAACCTCAAGCACGACGCTTCGTTGGGGAAGATGCCCGCCACTCTGGTCCGGCGGCGGATTTCCTGGCTCACTCGCTCCAGACTGTTGACCGTGCGGATCCGGCGCCAGTGATCTTCCGGAAAAGCAAAAATGGTCAGCCCCTCTGGGATGTTGCCCTCCAGCCAATCTGCGAGCCTGGAAGCGCTGTGCGCATACTTCTCAACCGTCCTGCGCAACTGAGCTTCAGCCTGAGCTCGATCGGGGGCATTGAAGATGGCGCGGATATCGGCTGCCACTTCCCGCTTCATGCTCTGGCGCGGCACATACTGGCTGGCGTTCTGCTGCAAGTGGAACTGGCAACGCTGCCAGGGAATACCGCTGAAGACTGCCTTGCGAGCCGCCTGCAACCCCACGTGGGCATCGCTGATGATCAGCTCCACCCCGTTCAGGCCGCGTTCTACCAGGCTTTGCAGGAAGTCTCGCCAGTGCAGCTCCTGCTCGCCGAGTGAAACGGACACGCCCAGGATCAGGCGTTTGCCTTCCGGGTTCACTCCACTGGCCATCAACACGGCTACATCCCGGATCTGTCCATCGAGCCGCACCTTTTCGTAGCGGGCATCCAGGTACAGGTAGATGACGGTGCCCAACGCCCGGTTGCGCCAGGCTTCCAGAACTTTGTCCAGCAAGGCAGACGCTCGGCTGACCTGTGTGGAAGAGATCTCGCTGCCGCACAACCGCTCGGTGATCGCAGCCACCTTGCGAGTAGACACGCCCTGCACGTACATCTCGGCCAGCGCCAGCATCAATGCCCGTTCACTACGCAACCCCTTCTCCAAAGCCTGTGGGTAGAAGCCGCCTTCTCGAACCTGAGGAATGTCGAAGGTGATCGGTGCGATCCGAGTGCTCACCGTCTTGGGTTTGAAGCCGTTGGCATGTCCCTGGCGCTCAGCAGAGCGCTCGTACGGACCAACTCCCAGATACTTCTGGCGCTCGACTTGCATGGCAGTGTTGATCACGATGCGGATCAGCTCAGGCAGGAAATCCAGGCCTTGCTCAGCCACTTGCTCCAGTAGTTCGGTTGGTAAGGTAAAATCATCCTGGTAGGTCATGGTGTGCTCCTTCTTGGTGTCGGAACCTTTAGGATACACCTGACCTACTGTTCTTTCAAAACTAATTTTTACAGAAAAGAGTTTACACTAACTAACATCGAGTCATTTTCTTTTAGATTTCTTGAAATTGGCGTAGTAACAAGCGTAACTGCTAGGAGGGTAAGCGTGGACAATTATCGAGAGGAGAGAAAACTCGAAGTCAGAAAGAGCTTGAAAAACAGCTGCAAATCTTCACAAGTAATGTATTAGCCCTGTTAGTGCTTTCTTGTACTTATCTGTTGACGTAAATATTGCGCCACTTTTTCTGGATTATCTTTAGTATAAACCCAGCCATCAACGAAATCGAACAAAATATCAGTTGACCTTTGAAAATCCAGAATAGCATTATGATATATTTCGTCTGTGACAAATGCATCAACATCAGTGATCTTCAGATTTAGTGTAAATTCTAGTTCGCCAGGTCCTATAGCATTAAAAATGTGTTTTTCTGACAAATGAACATAGCCTGAGGCGTTTTTATATACGTCATTAACCCAAGAATAACGCTCTGCCAATTTGTTTACAAGATATGTGTCTGTCATCTCTTTATTTTCAATACTTTTCTGCTTTTTGACAGGTACACCTTCAAGGACATTCATCGCGAATTTGTGCGGGTCGCTTACAAGTGTTGCCGCTGAAAGTCTCATACTGTTATCAAGTTGAAGCCTAATCAATGGAGCACCGGCGATGAAGTTACGCGCTTTTAGTAATTCGATAAAGCCTTTCAATAGACACAAAGAACGATTTAGAGTTGCAACAACAAGTATGTCAAGTGGATATAGGTTTCCGCCATCTGCCAATATAACACTTTTGCCAATTTCAAAGTGCTTGTTACGATATTTCCCTAAATAATCAAGTGAACTACTAATTGTCATTTTGGTGGGTTCATTATTATTCACGAAAGGTTCAAACGCTCCACTTCACTAGCTCTGGGGCGGGCGTGGACAATTATGGGGAGGAGAGAGAAATCTCGAAGCGATGCAAATGCCCGAAAATGGCTATAAATCTATGCTAATCCATGAACGCATCGTGTGTTGTATTATGATTTTTCGTAAAGTGACAAAACATCACCAACAAGTAGGTAAGTGTACACCACATATCGATCTGCTTCGTCACGGCTAACAATTCTTGTGTGAGAACCCTTTTGTGATGCTTGAAATGTGCTATCTAACCTATCTCCAAGATACATCAAATTTGAACCTACAATTTCTTCGAACCTTTCTGAATTGGCCCTCTCTTGGACAAAAGCAATTATCCGATTTATATAGTTATTTTTCCCAAGTTTGACAGTTTTCTCTGTTTCACCGATTTTAATTACGGCGTCGTCGCGCGAGGGGAATATTATATCTGCTAAATCTTGCAGAATTCGTCGGCAACTATGGACAGCATTTGACCAGTCTTCAGGATTTTCCGATAACAGATTTTCATAAACTGATATAAATCTCTGAACGGAATCTGGAATTAGTTCGCCAATACGGTGGTCTACTTTGCTTCTTGTGCGAGTAAATATATCGTCCGCAATTCCGGAAAATTTTAAATCATGATATTTTTGAAGAGTATATTGGTATAACAAATTTCTACGGCTCGCCAACCTTTTTGCTTGAGTAACGGCATTTTGTCTTATTATGGTGCGTTCTACTCGGTTGTCAATACCAGCGGAAATAATTAGATTTGGATTGGCAGAGGATAAGGAAATATCAGGGTCTCTTGCTGCTGCTAAGGATGTATTTACTGTCCTTAAGTGCTCTTCAATTTCACCTATGCTATCAGTATACATGTATTGGTTAGTAACTTTGGTTTTTGTGTCGTGTTGCTCAAAAACCCTTCCTGCAATTTGCCCTAAACGCCAGACTTCCGGTGCAACTCCTGTCGCTGTAGATGGATAACCGCTTGCTTCGTATGCCATGATTATTTGATAATCAAAGTCGTTGAGCAATCGGGCTAATCTGCTTGCTTTCAAAGCAATATTATTTAATGGAATGTCACATATTTCAAGATTTTTGAGAATCTCAGAAGAAAGTTCTAGAGCTTCTGCTAGTGCTTTAGGATTTGGAGAGATTAAATTCGTGTTTTGCATTTTTGGAAAATTCTCGAAAAAATATCTATCTAATGCATGTAACACTTTTTCCGCTGTTTGGCTTGATAAATATTATACACTTATACTGATATGGAGGCTGAAAAATCATCGACTGGCTCGGGCTTAAATCGCATTTTGATATTTGCTTGACATATACACAATTTTCCGCCATAATTATTAATGACAGTAATTTTAATAAACGTCCATCATTTTCAGGAGTGTCCGATGATTACCAGCCTTGTCGGCCGTAGAGGCCAATTAACCATCCCGCGCGATATTCGCCGCCAGCTCGGCATACAGGAAGGCGACCGGGTGGCCTTCATCTTCCAGGGCGACCAGGTGGTGCTCGTCCCGCTGCGCCAGAGCCTGCTGGACCTGCGCGGCTCGATCCCGGTGCAGGGCGAGCAGGATTTCGAGGCGGTGCGCAAGGCCAGCCTGACGAAGCGGGCGCGCAAGGTCGCCGGGCATGAGTGAGCCGCGCCTGTTCCTGGACACCAATATTTTATTGCGCTACCTGACCAATGATATTCCGGAACAGGCTCAGGCGGTGGAAAGCTGGCTGCACAAAGCGGGGGCCGGGGAATGCGTGCTGGTGACCCACCACCTGGTGCTGGCGGAGCTGGCCTGGACGCTGCTTTCCTATTACCAGCGCCCGGTCGCGGAGGTCCAGGCGATCCTGCTGGCGATCTTAAACACCCCTGGTCTGGAAGTGGAGCAGGAACACATCCTGATCCAGGCTGCTCACTGGTTTGGCGAGAAGAACGTCGATTTCATCGACGCTTATACGGCCTCCTGGATGCTGGATCACGGCCTCAGCGATATCCTCACCCTCGATCGAAAGCATTTTCACCGTTTTGAAGAATTGAATGTTGTAGCCCCGTAGAACAAGCTGTTAGCTTGTTCAGAGCAAACTGACAGTTTGCTCTACATTACTCGCTCCTCAGCGCCTTCGCGGCTTCCATCCTGCCATAGTAGACGCCGGCCCGCTTTAGGATTGTGAGGGCACGACGTGCTCAAGAGAAACCTGCAACGCTTTAGCGATGGCTGATAGAACCGTGAGTGAACCTTTGCGTTTGTTGGTCTCCAGTTGAGATAAGTATGGAACGCTAATGCCGGCCTTTTCAGCCAATTCAGGCTGAGACAGCAGCCGATATTCGCGCCAGGTTTTGATCGCATTTGCGCCATCGAGGATCGCGTAGACCACCTCGCTGGGAATCAATTCATCCTCTCCGCGATCGAGCGTGGCTTTGGCATTGTCATATTCCTGGATATCTTGCGCCATTTCGAGGTTTTCAATCAGTTGGATGTAATCCTCGTATGGCAGTACAGCCCATTCGGGCTTATCACCTTTTTTAATAATTTGTACGGTCATCGATACACCTCGTTTCTAAGCGCAATTTTCATAACAATAATCACGACCTGCTTTTGGTTGATCTCATAAATCACGCGCCAATCGCCAACTCGCAGACGATACCCGGGCCTGCCCTGAAGCTTCTTTGCATTGGGAATTGAGGCAAAAGGATCATTGGCGATTTCAGCCAACTTTTCCCGGATCAGAGTCGCCGTATTGCGGGGCATTTTGAGTAAAGCTTTGGCTGCCTGGCTAGTGTAGGTGATTCTGTACACGCACCTATATTAGCATATTGCTAATAAAAAATCAATATCTATTTGCTCTTTGCACTAGCGGCAGGCGACTGGCCTGGGCCGGGCTGAAAGATCACGAATTGGCGGGTTGAAAGCAAGCGCAGCAGCCTGATTAAAAGTAGAACAAGCTGTTAGCTTGTTCAGAGCAAACTGACAGTTTGTTCTACATCACTCGCTCCTCAGCGCCTCAGCCGCTTCCATCCTCCCCAGCCTCCACGCCGGGTAAATGCCCGCCAGCAGGGCCGCGCCCAGCGAAACCAGCAGCGCCGCGGCGAAGGGCTGCCAGTCCACCTGCATTTGCAGCGTCCAGCCGAACGAACGCCGGTTGATGATGTACACCAGGATCAGCGCCAGCAGGTAGCCGGTGGGCATGGAGAGCAGCCCGGCGGCGGCCCCCATCAGCCCGGTCTCCAAAAAGACCAATGCCCACATCTGGCGCACGGTCAGGCCCACGGCGCGCAGGATACCCAGCTCGCGCTGCCGCTCCAGCTCCAGTGAGAGCAGAGCGCTGAGCACGCCCACGAACGCCACAATGGTCGCCAATAACTGCAAGGCGCTGGTGATGGCAAAGGTGCGGTCGAAGACCACCAGCACGTCATCGCGCAATTCTTGATTGGGGCGCACCACCAGCTCCTGCCCGCCGAAGCTGCCTAGAGCATCCTCGATCTGGCGGGCGATCTCCCCGGCCTGCACGCCTTCTTCCAGGCGCAGGGCAGCGGCGGTCAGGTTGGGGTCGTCCCAATACTGGTGGTACACCGGCTGGGCCATGAACAGCACCCCCGTGGTGGATGCGTAATCGTAATACACCCCCAGCACCGGGAATTCTGCCGGGCCGCGGTCGGTGTCCAGGCTAAGCACAGCCCCTTCCCGCGGTAATTCCAGGCGGTTGTACAGCGGCTCGGAGAGCAGCACCCCGCCCCCCAGCATCGCCTCCCAGATCTCGTCTTCCGGCAGGCTGGTGAACAGGAACTGGCGTTCCTGAGCGATGGTGTAATTATCGGTGGCCGACAGGTTGATCAGCCCGTAGGACGATTCCAGCGTGGTGGCGCGCAGGGTGTCCACTCGCTGCACGCCAGGCCACGCTCGCAGGCGCTCCACCAGCGCCGGGTCAATATCCGCGAAGCTCTGGTTGGCGTTCAGGCTGGGGGCTGAGATGTACACATCCCCCGCCAGGGTCTCGCCCAGCCAGGCCTGCACCGTGCGCCGGAAGCTGCCGATCATCACGCTCACCCCGATGGTCACGCTGACCGCCACCATCAGCGCCATCACCGCGATCGCCGTGCGGCTGAGCGCATTGACCACGTTGCGCGGCGCCATGCGCCCCAGGCTGCCGAACAGGTTACCGAGCGGCGCGCTCAGGCGGCGCATCATGGCCTCGGTCGCCAGCGGGACGAGCAGGGCGCAGCCCACCACGATGGCGAAGGTGGCGGCGAAGCTGACCACCAACGACCGCCCTGGCAGGAGCAGCAGCAGACCGCCCAGCCCGGCAAAAGCCAGCCCACCCAGGGCCGCGCGCTGGATCAATCTCCCGGCTTTGCTCTCCAGCCCGGAGCGGGAGAGCGCCTGGCGCGGCGGCACGGAGGCTGCTTCCCAGGCCGGCAGGGCTGCGCTGAGCAGGGTGGCGCCCATGCCCAGCCCGATGCCCTTGAGCAGCGACCACACCGGCACCTGCACCCCGCGCACCGTGACCACGAAGAACAGGTCGTTGATCGTCTGGGTCACCAGCTGCACGGCCCCCTGCCCGAGCAGCACGCCCAGCAGCGCCCCTATAGTCGAGCCGATCAGGCCCGCCAGCAGGGCTTCACCCACCACCAGGCCGAAGATCTCCATCTGGGTGACGCCCAGGCAGCGCAGCGTGCCGAACATAGGCCGGCGCTGTACCACCGCAAAAGTCATGGTGTTGTAGATCAGGAACATGCCCACCACCAGCGCCAGCAGGCTCAGGGCGGTCAGGTTGACGCGGAAGGCAGCCGTCATCTCCTGGATCGTCCCCTGGCGGGCGCTGACCGGCTGCACCTGCGCCCCGGCTGGCAGGCGACTCTCCAGGTCGGCCAGGGCGGCTTGCAGCAGGGTTTCATCCTCGGGCAGGAGCAGGTCAATATGCGCCAGGCTGCCGGTACGCCCCAGGATCTCCTGGGCGGTGCTGATATCCACCAGCGCCAGCCCGTCCAGGGTGCGCTGCAGCAGGCGCTGGGAGGCTTCATTGCCGCCCGGCAGGATCACCCCCGCCAGGAAGCCCAATGTCTCACGCCCGCCGCTCTCCAGGACGATGCGGCAGCCAGGTAATTCGGATTGGGGATCAGATTTCAGAGTGGGGCAGGCTTGCAGGCCATAGCGCTCGGCGGTCTGCTGGCTGAGCAGCAGCGCCCCGGGTTGGGTCAGGAAGATGGTCAGGTCGCCGGCGTTGGGGCCTTGCGCCTGTGCCGAACCTCCTAATCCGCCGCCCAGGTAGCTGCGGAAGGGCGCTTCGGCGAAGGGATCGACGCCCAGGATTTGCAGGGGGCGCTCGCCCAGCTGCGGGGAAGTTACGTAGCCGCTGACCACAGGGGCGCTGGGGTAGGAAAAACCTTCCCTTCGGAGCTGCGTGTAGATGGCTTCATCCAGCCCGTTCGGCCCGCCCACGATCTGGTGGGTGGCGCGCCCGGTCACGCTTTCGGCGCTCAGGTCGAAGGCGCGGCTGGCGCTGGCGTTGGCCAGGTCAATGGCAATCACCACCGCCACGCCCAGGCTGATGCCCAGCACCATCAGCAGGCTCTGCCAGGGATGCCGGCGCAGGTAGCGCCAGGCGGTCTTGGATAAGGTCAGGTTCACAAAGGACGCTGGAATACGCGGTGGTTCTTGTACGCCACGCCGCCCACGTTGATCAGGTCGGCGCGCATCTGTACAGCGGTCTCGGCCACCTGGGTCAGATCGGCGTGCTTGAAATGGAACTCGGAGAAGGTCTTTTCCATTTCCGAATACAGCAGGGCATTCCCGCCGCGCCCCTGGAACTCCGGCAGGATGCCAACCCCATTCAGCGCCACCCACTCGGTGCGCTTCATCTCCCCCAGCAAGTCAAAGATGCCGAAGGGGAACAGGCGCCCTTTGGTGCGCTGGATGGCTGCCGAAAGGTCGGGGAAACCGAACAGGAAGCCCACCGCCTCGTCTTCGTGGGCGATCACCTTGATCAAGCGCGGGTCGGCGATGGTGAGGATATTACCCAGCACGAATTCGATCTCGCGCTCGGTCAGCGGCACATACTCCCAGTTGTTCACAAAGGCCTGGTTGTAGGCTTTGCCGATGCGTTTGGCCCAGCTTTTGAGCTCGCTCTTGGTGTTGAAGCGCAGCACGCGCAGTGTGCCGCGCTGCTGGACGCGCTCGGCGATGCTGTGGATGCGCTCCGGCAGTTTGAACACCCCCGCCTCCAGGTGGCAGGAGACGAAATCGACTTCTTTGGTGAAACCCTGCGCTTCGACCAGGCGCACATGGTAAGGGAGGTTGTAGTTCATCATGGTCATCATCTGACGGTGCTCGTAACCCTCCACCTGCATGCCGTAGCCGTCCAGCGGGCCAAAGCCTTTGGGGCCGACGATCTTATCCAGCCCGCGCTCCCGGGCCCATTCGTAAACCTGCTCGAACAGAGCCGTGGCCGCTTCCAGGTCGTCTTCACATTCGAAGAAGTAAAACTGGGCGATACGCGTGCCGTGAAAATTGTTCGAGTTGTTGTTCACGTTGGCGCAGATGCGCCCCACATCCCGCCCATCGCGCACTGCCAGGTAGAAATCGGCCTCGGAGTGTTCGTAAAAGGGATGTTTATCGGGGTTCATCTGGGCTTTCAGGTCGCTGATGATGGGCGGCACCCACTGGGGGTGGTTCGCATAGATGCGGAACGGCAGCTCGATAAAGCGCCGTACCTGGGCTTTATTGCGCGGATCGACGTGCTCAATTTTGATCATAGCGGCTCTCCGGGGACAAAAATAAGTGCAAGATAAATGATCTTATCACGTATTAACACCCGCGTGATGCAGGCGTTGCTGCCATTCAAATCTGTTCGGGCAGCTGTTCTTCGAGTTTGCCCTCGCGCAGCACCAGCACCCGGTCGGCGAAGCTGGCAGCCTCGCGGCTGTGGGTCACCAGCAGCAGGTTCTTGCCTGCCTGGCGCGTCAGGCGGTCCAGCAGTGCCAGCACCTGTTTCCCGGAAGTCTCGTCCAGGTTGCCGGTGGGCTCGTCTGCCAGCACCAGCTGTGGGTCATGCACCAGGGCGCGTGCGATCGCCACGCGCTGCTGCTCGCCGCCCGAGAGCCGGTCGGGGAAGGTGTCCAGGCGGTCGCCCAGGCCTACTTCTTCAAGCAGCGCCACGGCGGGCAGCCTGGCCTGGCGCGGGTTGGTCCCGTTCAGCTCCAGGGGCAGGGTCACGTTCTCGAGCACGCTCAGGGTGGGCAGCAGGTTGAAGAACTGGAAGATAAAGCCGATCTGCCGCCGGCGAAAGAGCGTGCGCTGGCGCTCGTCCAGGGCGGTCAACTCCACACCGTCCAGCCAGATGCGCCCGCAGTCGGCCCGGTCGATACCGGAGATCAGGTTGAGCAGGGTGGATTTGCCGCTGCCGCTGCGCCCCAGGATGGCGACGAACTCACCGCGCCGGAAGCTGGCACGCGCGCCTTCGAAGATCAGGCGCTGACTGCCGCCTTCGGGGTAGGTTTTGCACAGGTCTTCAAAGACCAGGAAGTCATCGGGAAAGGGGTTGGGGTGGAGTTCAGGCATGGGGTTGATTATACTGGATTGCTTCGCTGTGCTACAAGCGCGCTGAGCTCAGATTGCCTGATCTTGAGCGCGCTGAGCGGAGACCTGGCGCTCTTCCAGGTCGCAGTCGAAGCGTGTCAGGCGAGCTCGAAGTGCTGTCGTACCACTATAAGCCTCGCACAACATCTTCCTGGGGTAAGGCGCACCATGCTGTGGTCGCCGGAGGGTCTTCGACTTCAGGCCGCACGGGCAGCGGCCTTCCGCTCAGACCGCCTGATTTCAAGAAGCCTTCCGCTCAGACCGCCTGGCAGGCGCCTTACCCATTTGCCTTATACGCCTCCAGGGCCAGCGCCCGCGCCTGGGCATGCTCCACCAGCGGGGCAGGGTAATCCTGACCAATGGTTACTCCGACCTGGCGCTGCAAGTCAGCTGGCATCTTCCACGGCTCGTGGATATACTCATCCGGCACATCTCGCAGCTCCGGAACCCAGCGGCGCACATACGCGCCGCGCGGGTCATGCTTGATGCCCTGCGAGACCGGGTTGAAGATGCGAAAATAAGGTGCCGCATCCGTACCCGTCCCGGCGGTCCACTGCCAGCCGCCGTTATTGGCAGCCGGGTCGCCGTCGATCAGGTGCTGCATGAACCAGCGCTCGCCCCAGCGCCAGTCGATCAGCAGATCCTTGGTCAGGAAGGAAGCCGTGATCATGCGCGCCCGGTTGTGCATCCAGCCTTCCGCCAGCAGGGCGCGCTGGGCAGCATCCACCACCGGGTAGCCCGTCTGCCCGGCGCACCAGGCCTGGAAGTGCTCGGGGTTGTTACGCCAGCGCACGTTGGGCAGGCGGAAGTTCTCCCGGCGCACGCGCGGGTAATGCTGCAGGATATGCATGAAAAAATCACGCCAGATCAGCTCGTTCAGCCAGGTCTCGGCGCTGGTACGCGCCAGGCCCTCAGGCGCCTGGGCGATGGCGCGGCTGGCCTCGCTGGCGGCGCGCTGTGGGGCCAGCATGCCAAAGCGCAGGTAGGGCGAAAGCCCGGAGGTGGCCTGGCTGTCCAGCTGGTTGCGCCCGCTGGTGTAGCCATACACCATCCCGCTCAGGAAATCTTCTAACTGCTCCCGGGCAGCAGCCTCCCCGGCCTTGAACGGCACGCCTGAGGGAAGCGTGGGAGCCGTGGGAATGGGCAGGCTGGCCAGGCTGACGGGGGTATTCAAGGGCCGGGCCTGGCTGCGCCTTGCAGTCAGCCGCATCTCCGGCAGCGCTTTCCAGGCCTTGCTAAAAGGGGTGAAGACGGTGTAGGGCGCGCCATCGCCGCGCAGCACCGTGCCCGGCGGGCGGATGGCGCTGCTGCCTACCCAGTGTACCGGCAGCGCCTCTTCTACCTGGCGGTCGCGCCAGGCGGCATACGGGGAATAATCCGGCTCGGCGTAGATAACCTGTGCGCCGGTCTCTTCCCGCAGGTGGCTCAATTCTGCCAGTGGGTCGCCCTGGCGCACGATCAAGCGCCCGCCGCGCTCGCGCAGGCTCTCGTCCAGGCTGTGCAGCCCGGCGAACAGGAAGGCGCTGCGCATCTCGCTGGCGTAGCTCGAACCCAGCAGGCGCGGGTCCAGGACGAAAACCGGGATGACGCTTTCAGCCGCCTCCAGGGCCGCCTGTAGAGCCTGGTTATCCTCCAGGCGCAGGTCACGCCGCAGCCACCAGATAGCCGTCTGGCTCATGCCGCGTTGCTACCGACCCGCGCGCTCAGCTCATCAAGCTGCTGGACTTCTTCATCAGCCAACTTCCAGCCCAGCGCGCCTGCGTTATCGGCGGCCTGGCGGGCGTTCTTGGCCCCTGGGATGGGCACCACCCCCTTGCAGATAAGCCAGTTCAGTGCCACCTGGGCGGCGGTCTTGCCGCCGTGCCGGGCGCCGGTCTCAGCCAGGGTCTTTACCAGCGGCTGGATCTCTCCCAGCAGCCGGCGGCTGTAACGCTGCCCGCGCACGCCGGGGGGCGGATTCTCGGGGGTATATTTGCCGCTCAACAGGCCCATCTCCAGCGGGCTGTAGGCGATCAGGGTCACGCCCAGCTCCCGGCAGGTCTGCAGCACGCCGTTGCGCTCCACATCCCGGTGCAGCAGGCTGTAGTGCACCTGGTTGGAGGCCAGCGGCAGGCCGTGTTGGGCCAGAATCCGCTGCGTGCGCTGCATCTGCTCCGTGCTGTAGTTGGAGACGCCTGCCGCACGCGCCAGTCCCTGCTGTACTACTTCCGCCAGGTCACCGGCGTAGGTTTCCAGCAGGAAATCTGGGCGCGGGAAATGCACCTGGTACAGGTCCACTGCCTGCAGGTCCAGGCGTTTCAGGCTGCGCTGCAAGGCGCCTTTCAGCGCGCCCCTGCGCCACTGCCAGGGAAAGGGGAAGAACTTGGTGGCGACCAGCACGTCCGGGCCTGCGCCATCCAGTTCTTTAATGAAGCGCCCCAGCAGGCGCTCGGAGGTGCCCAGCCCGTAGACCTCAGCCGTATCGATCCAATTGACCCCGCCCTGCAGGCTGACCTGAAAGGCCTGGGCGACATCCTGCTCCTGGTAGCCGCGCCCGTAGCCCCAGTAGACGCGATCTCCCCAGGCCCAGGCGCCCAGTCCCAGTGGAGAGATGTTCAGGCCGCTTTTGCCCAGCGGTACGGTGGGGTGCGGGTTGCTTTCGGGAATGTTTTCAGTCATGTTTCTTCCTTGATGATTGACGGTGCCTGGTTTATTCGGGCAGCAGAGCGATATTTTGGGAGATGATCTCGGCGCTGGCGCGCAGCAAGCCCTGCTCTTCTTCGTCCAACGGCAGGCGCAGGGTGGTGATCACCCCCTCGCCGCCGATCAGGTGCGGCAGCGCCAGGGTGACATCTTTCACCCCGGCGACCTCGTCCAGCGGGGTGCAGATGGTCAGGATCGAGCGCTGGTCCTTGAGGATCACTTCCACGATGCGGGCGATGGCGCTGCCCACGCCGTAATACGTGGCGCCCTTGCCCGAGATGATATGGTACGCTGCCTTGCGCACCTGCTCGTCGATGCCCTGGCGGTCCTCGCTGCACAGGCTCAGGTTGTTCATCTGGCAGTACTCATCCAGCGGGATACCGCCTACCGTCGCCAGCGACCAGGTGAGCACTTCCGAGTCGCCGTGCTCGCCGATCACGTAAGCGTGCACGTGCTGGGCATCCACTCCAATGCAACGCCCCAGCAGGACGCGGAAGCGTGCTGTATCCAGGGTGGTGCCGGTGCCCATCACACGGCTGCTGGGCACGCCGTATTCGGCAGCATAGCGCGCCGTCAGGTGAGTCATGATATCCACCGGGTTCGTCGCCACCAGCAGGATCGCCTCGGGGGCTGCTTGCAGGATCTGCGGCACTACGCTGCGAAAGACGGCGGCGTTGCGCCCCAGCAGCTCACGGCGGCTCTCGCCCGGGCGCTGGCCCACGCCGGCGGTGATCACCACCACCTTGCTGCCGGCCAGGTCGGTGTAATCACCAGCCCGAACGCCCACCGGGTGGGCAAAGGGCACGGCGTGAAATATGTCGTCCGCTTCGGCGCTGGCGCGCTCCTTGTTCAGGTCCACCAGCACCACTTCGCGGCCCACGCCGCGCATCACCATGGCATAGGCGGCGGTGGAGCCGACCAGCCCGCTGCCGATAATTCCGATCTTCATGAGGAACTCCTTTCATTTAATATCGCCCGGCTCACTCGTAAGCCGCCCAAAGCCACCGCGGCGGTGGACTGCCCGGGGAAGATACTGTCTCCTACTAGCCACAGGTTGCGCGCAATGCGCGGGCCGCGCCCGCGCAGCAGGCTGGTCTGTGGGAAGCCGCCCACCCAGCCCATGTGGCGGCGGGTGAAGCGCTCAAAGGTGACCGGCGTGGCGGGCAGCGCCAGGCGCACCCTGCCGCTCAGGCCGGGTAAAGCGCGCTCTGCGGCAGCTAATATTTTATCCTGATAGATTTCCTTGCGCGCCGCGTAAGCCTCGGGATCATGTGCCTGCAATTGCCACCAGGGGTGCAGATCGGTGTGCGTGCTCAGCGTCAGGGCGCGCATACCGGCGGGGGCGCGCTGCGCATCCCAGGCGGGGGAGAGCGAAAGAAATACAGAATTGCCCTCGCCAAGTGGCGCGCCCAGCGGCTCGCCTGTGATCACCTGGTGGTGCAGGGGGAAATGCTCGCCCAGGTCGCGCCCGTCGATGCCCAGGTAGAGCATGAACGCCCCCCAGGCGTCGGCAGGCAGCTCGCCCAGCTTCTCCAGCCGGCGTGGCAAAGGGTCATGGGGCGGTTCTAGTTCTGCCAGTGGAGCTGCCAGAAGATCGCGCAGGTTCCACTCGGTCAGGTTGGCGATTACTACTTCTGCTTCAAATTCAGCGCCGCGTTTGGTCTTTATGCGGGCGGGTTGGCCTTGCTGGCGCGTAATAGCGGTCACTTCGTGGCGCAGCAGCACCTGTCCGCCGTGGGAGTGGATGGCCTCCACCAGGCGTTCGGCAATGCCGCCCATGCCGCCCTGCAGGTGAACCACACCGCGTCGCGGAAGGTCCAGGGCAGAGGCGGCGTACAGGGCGTTGGCGGTGGCGCTGGTGGCCTGGGCAGAGATCAGCAGTTGGGCGTCTGCGAACAGGCGCAATCGCTCAGGCGCTTCCTTTAAATGCGCGGCGGCCGGCTGGAAGGCGTCTCGCAGCAGGTCGGGATTTATACGCCGCAGATCGTCGCCCAGCCAGCGCAGCCCTGTGCTTGCCAGAGAGACCAGTTCAGCGGGGGTCTGCGGGGGCCAGGCCGGCAGGCGCAGTGCCAGCTCCCACAGGGCGTCAGCGGTGTGCTCCTGCCAGCGGAAGAAATCCAGCCCGCGCTCGCCAAAAGCGGAGTGACGCGCCGCCCAGCGTTCCTCGCCCGCCAGCAGCGGCACGGCGCAATCTTCCGGCAGGTGCACCACCATCGCCAGCTTTTCGTTCTGGGCGCGCCAGTCCTGTACACCTGCCGCCTGCGCCAGCAGGTCCATCGGGCCGCCCGGGTAAAAACCGCCCGCCAGGGTTGCCCCGGCGTCGAAGCGGTAGCCCTGGTGGTAGAAAGTGCCGGCGCAGCCGCCCGGGTACACCGCCGCTTCCAATACGGTCACTTCCAGGCCGGCTTTTGCCAGGCTGGCTGCGGCGGCCAGCCCGCCCACACCTGCGCCGATCACGAGCACGCGCCGCTTGCTTAAGCTGCTCAAGAGCTGGGCTTCTCCAGGATGCGGCGGGTTTTCCAACCCCGGTACGCGAATAAAATGGGCAGGCTCAGCCACATCAGCCGCCCCACCAGCCCCCACAAGGGGTGTGCCTGCGGGACAGCCGTAATCTCATCCAGCACCTCGGTGGAGCCGTCCGGCAGCTCGCGGTAGCTGTGGCGGTGGCGCCACTCGGCAAACGGCCCGCGCAGCTGGCGGTCCACAAAACCACTGGGGGAGACGTCTTCGATGCGCGCCAGCCAGCGCAGCGGCAGCGGTCCCAGCCACAGGGTGAATTCCATCTCGTCGCCCTCGCTCAGGCGTTGCGGGGCGCGCTGGATCCGGGCGATCACCGGTGGTGGGGTGATGGCGCCCATTGAGCGCGACTGGGCGTGAAACTCGGCGACCTGCGCCAGGGGAGCGCCCACGCTAAAGCGGTGGCGGTAGGTGTTGGCGGTCATGGGTGGTGGTGTAGGTAGGCGCGGCTCAGTCTGACTTGAGAATATGGCGCAGGGCTGCCAGCGGCTCGGCGTACTGGAACTTAAAGCCCTCCGCTGCCAACCTTGCTGGTATCACCCGGTGCCCATCCAGAACGATCGTCGCCATCTCGCCAAACAGCAAGCGGATGGCAAATGCCGGGGCGGGAATCCAGTAGGGGCGTCCTATGGCTTTGCTGATGGCCTTCGAAAAGTCGCGATTCTGGACCGGGTTGGGGCTGGTGACATTGTACACGCCCTGGCAGGTTTCGTTTTCAATGAAATACTCGAAACATGCGATCTGGTCCAGCTCGTGGATCCACGAAAGCCACTGCCGGCCATTCCCCAGCGGACCACCGATCATCAATTTGAAAGGCATGAGCATGCGTGGCAAGGCTCCGCCGCGCGTGGAGAGCACCACGCCGGTGCGCATCACCACCCGCCGCACGCCCAGGGCTTCCACCGGAGCGCTGGCCGTCTCCCAGGCCTGGCACACCTGCGCGGGGAAATCTCTACCTGCCGGGGCGCTCTCGGTGATGATCTCGCCCTGGCTGGGGCCGTAATAGCCAGATCCTGAAACCTGGAGAACAACTGCCGGTTTGACCTGAGCTTGCTCCACAGCCTGGACGATAGCTTGTCCCGCTTTTATCCGGCTATCCAAAATGCGCTGCTTCTGGGTTGGGGTCCAGCGGCTTTCAGATAAGTTCACCCCGACCAGATTAATGATCGCTGTATCGCCATCCACCAGCTCGCCCCAACCCTGGGCTGTAGCGGCATCCCAGCCGCGCGCCTCCACGCCAGCCGGGAGAACGGCGGACTGCGCCGCCTGTGGATCCCGGCTGAGGATGATCACGCGGTGGCCTTTGGCTGCCAGTTGGGCTGACGCCAGGCTGCCCACCATGCCTGATCCACCTGGAATAATGATTTTCATTGTCTGTACCTCCGTTCCCGTAGAACCAACCAATTGCTTTCAGATCGTTATCCCGCAGTCCCGTTATCTTGTTAAATCTTATTGCGGTTGATATTTTTTGTCCAGTTGTCTGCAGTGTAGAGCAAACTGACCGTTGGTTTATTACTGAACAGGTTGACAGCTTGTTCTAGAAATAAAATTATAATCTGATGCATAAGAAATGTCAAGATATTGTATAAAATAAACACGAAATAACTTGACACACCGGCTGCGCTCTGTTATAATTAGTATAATATTCTTCTACAATAGGAGTAACGCAGCTGCGGGTTCCCCCAACCAGCTATGTAAGTCCTATACAAATTATTCAAAGCGGAGCACTGGATGCAAACCTTACCTGAAATTCAAACCGGCAGTGACGATGCCCTGTACAATATTGGTGCGGTGGCGCGCCTGACCGGGGTGAGCATGCCCACCCTGCGAGCGTGGGAGAGGCGGTATCAATTTCCCGATTCCGCCCGCACGGAAGGCGGCCACCGCCTGTATTCCGAAAGCGATGTCATGCGATTGCGTTGGGTCAAAGCGCGCATTGATGAAGGTTTGCAAACTTCCCAGGCTATCCAGGCCTTACATCACCAGGAGCAGGCCGGGCGGCTGGCGCGCAGCGAGCCGCGTCTCAGCCAGGTGGAGGAAATTTCCATACAGCCGCATCTGGCTTCTACCCAGGCGCGCCTGCTGGAGAGCCTTTTGCAGCACGATACCGAAGCCGCCGACAGCATCCTGGGTGAAGCTTTGCCGCTTTCCACCCCGGAAGACCTGATCCTGGATGTGATCAGCCCCACCTTCACCGCCATCGGCGAAGCCTGGCATGCCGGTCAGATCAATATTGCCACCGAACATCTGGCCACGCATTACCTGCGCCAGCGGTTGCTGATGTGGATGATGAGCGGCCCGCCGCCGCGCCAGGTGCGCCCGGTGGTGCTGGCCTGCGCCCCCAATGAATGGCACGAAGGCAGCCTGCTGGCCCTGGGCGCCATCCTGCGCCGCTCGCGCTGGCCGGTGACTTACCTGGGCCAGTCCCTGCCGCTTTCTGAACTGGCCAACCTGGTGCGCGAGCTCCAGCCCAGGTTGATCGTTTTTGTGGCGATGTCGGAGACCAGCGCCGCCGAGCTGGCCGAATGGCCGCACTGGCTGCCGGATGCCTCACGCACAGGCAGCCCGGTGATTGGTTTTGGCGGGCTGATTTTCAACCTGCAGCCCGAGTGGCGCATGCGCGTCCCGGGTGTGTATCTGGGCAGTACCTTGCGTGAAGGCGTGCGTACGATCGAGGGGATTCTCGGTGATTAAGCGCCTGCTTGCAGCTCGTACAGGCTGATCTCCGGGCGTGCATTAAAACGCACCGGGATATGCACCATGCCCAGGCCGCGGTTCACCAGCAGCTGCATTTGCTCGATCTGATAATAACCAAAGGGATACTTGCGACCCAGGCGCGGCAGGGCGGGAGCGCCGATCAACGGCAGCACCACCTGCCCGCCGTGTGAATGTCCCGAAAGCTGCACGTCAAAACGCTGGCTGGCCGCATTCTTATCGGCGGTATCCGGCTCATGCGCCAGCAGCACAGCCGCCCCATCCTGCGGCAGCTTGCGTAAGACTTTGTCCAGCCGGTCATGCCCAAAATATGCGCAATCCATGCCAGCCAGGTGCAGGGCAGCTTTGCCGCGTTGGAGCGTCCACACCTGGTTGGGCAGCTCGCGCACGCCCGCCTCGTTCAGCGCCAGGCGCACCTTGCCCGGCCCCGAATAATAATCATGGTTGCCCAGCACCGCGGCTGTGCCGTGTGCGGCGCGTAATTTGCGCAGCCCCTCCACCAGGTCAACATGGTGATCTAAATGCGAGCGGGTCACCAGGTCGCCGGTGATCGCCACCAGATCCGGCTGCAAGGCATTCACCTGCGCCACGATGGTTTCCAGGCGCGCCCCATCCATCCAGCCGTCCATGTGGATATCGCTGATATGCACCATGCGGAAACCTTCAAAGGCTGGATCGAGACGCGGCAGGCGCAGTGCGCGTTCAGTAACCTCGACCCACTCCGGCTCGACGCGCCGCGCGTAGCTCAGCGCCCCCACGCCCGCCACGCCGCTCGCCAGAAACATAGCCCCCAACTTTAGGAATTCACGACGACTCATATTTTGGACAGTTTCATTCATGGAAATTGTGCACGTAGGGGGAGCGTTTCCCCGATCGTGCGCAGCTCATCCTTCATTGGTTTCGCTGTACGGGCGGATCATGTAAATCACGCGCGTCTGGTTCAAGTCGCCAGAGTAAGCATGCCCCACATAGCGCTGCGACAGGGCATTAATATGCTCACGCGCCCCGTTTTCGGTGCTCATCTCCACCAGCCCGCGGACTTGCACATAATCATACGGGTCGTTGGGGTCCATGATGGAGAGCGCCACGCGCCCATCGCGGCTCATATTGAGATATTTCTGGCGCCCGCGCGCCGTGTTCACCAGGACGTACTCGCCATCGGTATCGATCCATACCGGTGTCACCTGCGGGCTGCCATCCGGCATGAGCGTCGCCAGGTGGGCGAAAGCGCGCCCTTTGAGCAGGGCGTAGGTTTTTTCGGAAATTTGGCTTGCAGTCATGCGGCCTCCTCGGCAGTTTCTTGTGCAACAATTG
>Ga0209347_1001056_pt1 | contig 51797 bp, 54 predicted proteins | sample AutmiccommuBRH23_FD_187382 | JGI IMG/M metagenome (GOLD analysis project Ga0209347, IMG submission 187382) | Deep subsurface microbial communities from Mt. Terri, Switzerland - Autotrophic microbial communities BRH/23 (SPAdes) (version 2) | ecosystem: Environmental > Aquatic > Deep subsurface >... | reverse complement strand
AGGGGGTCTTTACAAGCCAGTCAAGCACCTTCTGCATATACTCGAAGTAGCGCATTCTGGAAGGATGGCCGGAGTTGTTCTGCAGTGCATTTGAGACCCTTCCGCTCACGGTGATCGTATGCTGGCCGGACTTCTGTGTGAGCTTCTTATAATCCGATATATACCGGGTCGTGCGGTTAAGATAATTCAGGTAGCCTTCATGCGCCTTAGGCTCGCTCTTCCATATCGTTCGCATGAAGTACTCGCCCATGATATCTTCCATTACATCGGCGCATGCGGTACAGATATCATAACCCGCATATTGCCTGGCGTCCTGCTGATCGCCGCATATAAGGCATGTGTCCACATCTACCACTCCCTTACTGCCCGTGTATTTCCCTGGGTGTCATTGCTTCGCGTGTGAACATTATCGGGAATATGTTAAGCACTGCCAGAAGATCACCTTTGAGTACCTGGCCGGTCTCCTGCCCCAGTATGTATGCGTACGCGACTATGCGGTCATTATCTACAGGCTTTGCACCGCCCTTTGTACCAACCTTGATAAGGGAAGCGATCGCATGATGCGTGAAGGTACAGGGAATTGCAACCATATCGGGTTCCAGATAGATCTCCTTGATGTGGACCTTTTTGAACTCTCCTGCACGGATTTCAGTATCCTCATCGCAGATGACCATCTCCCACTTGGCACGTGTCGCAAGTGTAAATTCGTACGTTGCCGCCTTAACCATCTTGCAGACAAGTTCATCGTTATCCCTGCATACTACCCTGACGACTTCTTCTTTCATCTTATCACCAAAATGAAAGTATCATATGCAAGTATAAATACTTTCCGAATAACTATCACGAATAATCATTATATCTATGAAAAAGAGTCTCTTTTACGTATCGAGAGGGAACGTTCCTTATGACATTTGGTTGTCAGGATGTTAGAAGATCTTTTTATACCATCTATAACAGCTATTGGGTTCAGTACTTTTTCTTTGAGAGAGTGAACATCAAATGACTGCACTTTCAAAAGCAGATCATATGGCTCAAGCAGTTCATATATTTCAAGCACATCTTCAAGATGCTTCAAACTTTCTATAACACTGGACCTTTTGGTGGGCTCAATATTGATCCCCACGAAAGTGGTTATATTGAATCCTACTACAGCCGGATCGACCCTTATCGTGAACTCCTTGATAATGCCTAAGCTGTGAAGCTTATCTATGCGTTTATGCACCGTGGAAGTAGCTACGCCAAGTTCGTTTGCTATCACAGTGCTGTGCATTCTGCAGTTCTCGGAGAGACGTTCCAATATAGCGATGTCTACCTCATCCATACAACTTATATATCGAATGATAATAATATATTTTTCTGTTTTTCTGTATTGTGGAAAATAAATTTATAGATATAATTGTAAATACGTCATTCTGATGCTTTCCACAATTATGGGGACAAGAATGTTCTTTCTGTAAGCAGGACAGACGGGCTCAATGACAATAACACTTTTTATAGTTGAGTTCTTTACTTAAAGAAAAAAACGGTGAACATCATGAAAGTGAACGAGAACTGCGTAGGATGCGGCCAATGTGCTACATTTTGCAAATTTGATGCCATTGTCATAAGGGGCAGGGCCATCATGAGCGAAAGATGTGTTGAGTGCGGGGTTTGCGCAGCCTACTGCCCGATCAATGCAATAGAGGTGTAAAGGTGAAAGCAATAGTGATCGGCGCGGGACTAGGAGGATTACTGAGCGCAGCCAGGCTTTCCGGAGCAGGATACCAGGTGGAGGTATTTGAGCGCCTTCCGATAATAGGGGGCAGGTTCACAAACATACCATACCATGGATTCCAGCTGACGACGGGCGCACTGCATATGATCCCGCACGGGCCTGCCGGACCTCTTGCAAGGCTCTTGAAAGAGGTCGGTGCAGAGATAGAGATAGTTCGTGCTAAACCCGCTGCCGTAATAAGGATACCCAGGAAAAGAGGAGATACGGACTATAAGTTCGGCCATAAGGATCTTCTGTTCGAGGACTTCAAGGTGCCTTTCTCTCTCATTAACCGCCTTAAACTCATTTTTTATATAATAACCACTCGTAAGAACCCTCCGAAAGGAGTATCGTTCGCACAATGGTGCACTGACCATATAGAGCAGGACTGGACGCACAGGATATCAGATGCCTTCTTTGGATGGGCCCTGAGTCTCAGGTCAGCAGACATACCTGCTGAAGAGGCATTCGAAATAATAGAGAATCTCTACCGCTATGGTGGTTCAGGTGTACCCATCGGAGGATGTAAAGGCGTGACAGATGCCCTTGTTGCAATCATTGAGGCACAGGGCGGCGTTATTCACACATCCACACAAGTGACAGCGATAACCACAGAAGGGGCAGGCAGCAGGAAAGCAACAGGCGTGATTGCAAACGGCACTGAACACAAGGCTGACATCGTGATCAGCGATATAGGACATGTAGCCACAGCCAGCCTCCTCCAGGGAGTCGGCCCCGATAAGGAACTGCAGGACTATGCCCACATGTCAGAGAGTCTGAAACCATCTGCAGGCATCAAGATCTGCCTCTCATCGGAAAAGCCTCTTATCGGACACGGAGGGGTCATGCTCACACCCTATGCAAAGAGGGTGAATGGAATAAACGAAGTTACCAATATAGACCCCGGCCTTGCGCCTCCCGGGAGGCACCTGACAATGTCGCATCAGTGCGTACGCTGGGAAGATCTCGGCAACCTGGAAAAAGAGATCGCGCTTGGCCTTGAGGATCTGCAGGATATATTTGCCAATAAGGAATATGAAGTGCTTCTTATTCAGTCATACTCAAACGACTGGCCTGTCAACAGATCACCTTCCGGGGCTGACCTCATGAACAGGACCCCGCTATCTAACCTGTTCGTCGTGGGAGATGGTGCAAAAGGAAAAGGAGGCATAGAAGTGGAGGGTGTTGCCCTCGGGGTGGAGCACACTATGAAGGAGATATTAGGCTGAATATGCTGAGAAATGGAAATGTGGTCATTAAAAGGATACGGCCTGTTCAATTAAACTTATGTAGTTGTTATTTGTATTCATTGATTAACGATGCCTGAATTTATAACATTTTGCCGTAACGTGTTCGTGCCTGTCACCAATATCTGCAGAAATGAATGTGGATACTGTACTTTCAGACGCGCTCCGGAGCACCCCCAAGCCAGACTGATGACCAGAGAGGAGATCATCCCGGTGCTGACAGAGGGAAGAAAGGCCGGATGCACTGAAGTGCTCTTCACTTTCGGCGAATACGCCGAAGAAGTGCCCGGGTACATGAAGCTGCTCTCGGACATAGGATTTTCCTCTACTGTGGAATATGTCGCCGACGTGTGCATGGCTGCTATTGATATCGGACTTCTTCCACATACCAATGCAGGGATCCTCAACTATACTGAACTTGAAACCCTCAAGCCGTTAAATGCAAGCATGGGGCTCATGCTGGAAACTACTGCAAATGTCGGTGCACATGCCAACAGCCCGGGAAAAGAACCTTCCCGCAGGCTAAAGACCATGAGCTATGCAGGAGAGCTTCAGATCCCTTTTACCACAGGCATACTTGTCGGGATCGGAGAAACGCTGGACGACAGGATCAACTCTCTGCAGTCAATAGCAGAACTGCATGAAAAGTACGGTCATATCCAAGAAGTGATCATCCAGAATTTCATGCCAAAACCCGATACTCCGATGGCGGACTGCCCGCCGCCAACCGATGAGGAGATGATGCAGACAGTACTGATAGCAGGCGAGATACTGCCCAAGGAGATTGCAATACAGGTTGCGCCCAATCTTACTGATCCCTACATCCTCATACAATGCGGAGCAAGTGACCTGGGGGGAATATCCCCGACAACTATAGACTGGATCAATCCGGAAACAAACTGGCCGGACCTTGACAGGCTGAGGCAAATGGTAAGAGGTATCGACCTCAGGGAAAGGCTTCCCATATATCCGCAATACATAAAGAAAAAATGGTACAGCGATCAGCTGGAAGGTCTCATCCTGTACTATTCAGATGAAGAAGGATACAGAAGAGCTTGAAATCTAAGGCATTGTATAATGAGGATAAATCAGAAAGATAAGAATGCTATCTTGCCTGAAAACAGTACATACCGGAGAACTACATGAGACCGACTTTCAGTGACGATATAATTGAGAACGCCCTTGCGGGAAGGACTACAAAAGAAGAAGCACTCTCCCTGCTCCAGGCGCACCCTTTCGAACTCTTTGAGCTTGCCGACAGGTTACGTTATGAGGCCGTCGGAGATGTTGTTACCTATATTGTGAACCGTAACATCAATTTCACTAGCAGGTGTATCGGGAACTGTGGATTTTGTGCTTTCAAGGACAATTCCGGCTATATCCTCAGTACTGAACAGATACTGGAAAAGGTGGAAGAGGCAGACAGGCTCGGAGCCACTGAGGTGTGCATCCAGGGCGGCCTGCTGCCTGACGTAGACCTTGATTTCTATATCAACATCATTGAGTCTGTGAAAGAAGGATATCCTCACATAAGCACCCATGCTTTTTCACCCATGGAAGTATACCACGCCGCAAAACAGAGCCATATGGAAATTGATGATGCACTGCTGGAACTGAAGAAGGCAGGCCTTGACTCTATGCCCGGAACTGCGGCAGAGATACTTTCAGACAGGGTCCGCAATATAATATGCCCCGGCAAACTGAATACCGCAGAGTGGACAGAAGTGATCACAAAAGCACACCGCACAGGCATACCCACTACAGCCACCATGATGTACGGTCATATAGAGACCATGGAGGAAAGAATAGAGCATATCATGCTCATCAGGGATATACAGCAAAAGACAGGCGGGTTCACAGAGTTCGTACCTTTACCCTTTATGCCTTACAACAATAAGATAGGCGAGGATATGCTAAGATCAGGAAGGTATATAACCCCGGGCATGGAAGACCTGAAAATGTATGCTCTTGCCCGCATAATCCTTAATACCCATGTAAATAACATCCAGTCCAGCTGGGTAAAATTAGGTAAGAAGCTTTCCCAGGTAGCCTTATACTGCGGTGCCAACGATCTTGGAGGAACGCTGATGGAAGAGAAGATATCCAGCTCAGCAGGTGCAACCAATGGGGAATTCATGTCGGCTCAGGAACTTGAATGGTTCATCCGGACAGCAGGAAGGCAGCCCAGGCAAAGGAACACTATCTACACTAAAGTATTCGATTCAGCCAGTTCCGGAAAAGTTAAAATGAAGACCGCCTGAGGGATACGTTGCTTCCTGATGACATTATCAAGAGTGCACGCAGCGGAGAAGTGGGATATGAAGACGCTCTCAGGCTGCTGGCTGCCAACCCGTTTGACCTCTTCAGTCTTGCAAACGATATGCGCTATGATGCCGTAGGTGACACGGTCAGCTATGTGGTCAACAGAAATATCTATCTGACCAACCGGTGCATCGGCAATTGCGGATTCTGTGCTTTCAAGCAAAAAGAGGGCTATATCCTTACCCGGGACGAGGTGCTTCGTGAAGTGAAACTGGCACAGGCTGCGGGAGCAGTGGAAGTCTGTGTGCAGGGAGGATACAACCCGGATCTCACACTTGACTATTACCAGGATATATTTAAGATGATCAAGTCAGAGCATCCTGCAATAAGTATTCACGGCCTCTCACCCATGGAAGTTTTCTATGCTGCAGGTCAGGCAGGTATACCTGTGAATGAGGCACTGATGCTTTTGAAGAAAAGCGGACTTGACACGCTTACAGGCACCTCCGCAGAGATCCTTGTAGACAGAGTACGCAATATAATATGTCCTGATAAGCTTAGCACCGGTCAGTGGGTAGAGACCATCAAAGCGGCGCACGAGATAGGTCTTCGCACCAATGCAACCATTATGTACGGCCATGTAGAGAGCATCCGCGAGAGGCTTGAACATATTTTCCTGATACGCGATATACAGAAGCGCACAGGCGGGTTCACAGAGTTCATACCCATGCCCTTCATGCCCTACAACAACAGGACAGGAGAAAGCATGATGGGTAGAGGACAATACATGACAGGCGGCATTGAAGACCTTCAGCTGTTTGCTATTTCCAGGATCATACTTCACACTCATATTGACAATATACAGGCCCCATGGGTAAAGTTAGGCAAGAAGCTCGCACAGGTTGCACTTTTCAGCGGAGCCAACGACCTTGGGGGAACACTGATGGAAGATCATATAACTACCGCGTCCGGAGGCAGCAACGGAGAGTATACTCCTGCAAGTGAACTGGAATGGATCATCAGGGAAAGCGGAAGGACAACAAAAAGAAGGAACGCCATCTATGAGGAATGCAAATGAAGGCACTTATTCCATACAAAAGACAGAACGCCAAATCCAGGCTTTCCCCTGCATTGTCTCTCAGAGAACGGGAACAATTTGTGGAACTTATGCTAAGGGATGTCGTTGAAAGCCTTCGGGGGGCAGGAGTCACCGATATCGATATACTGACGACCCCAAGCAACGGAGTTCCCGGCGACCTTGGAACGAACATCCTTTTCAGTGAACACGACCTCAATGAAGCCATAAACCAGTATCTTGAAACCGTCAATGAGCCGGTCCTGATCATGATGGCTGATCTCCCCCTGGTGGCTCCCAGACACGTAAAAGAAATAGTTGCAATAGATAAGGACCTCGTGATCGTTCCCGGAAAAGGAGGAGGGACGAATGTTCTGTGCATAAGGAATCCTCATAGGTTCTATGTAAGGTACTATGACTCCAGTTTCCTGAATCACTGCAGGATCGCGGAAGAGACGGGCCAGTCAGTCCATATATACGATTCGTTCCTGCTCAGCACAGATATTGACGAACCTCACGACCTTATAGAGATTATGCTTCACGGGCATGGCCTGTCAAAAGCCTATATCGATAGTAAATTCGGAATGGAAAGAAATGGCAAATCCAGGGCAGGACTTGGCCTGCTGCAGTAATGTAAAGTATTTGTAACCCTTCCGCCATATAGGATAACCTCAAGCATCCCCGGTTTTATGCCGGAAGATAGATTATATATAATTTTTATTATAGAAAACGTTACTTTAACACAGGTGATAAATAAGTGGCCATCAAGGTGAATAAATTCAAATGCGGATACTGCGGTGCATGTGTAGGTGTGTGCCCCTCCGGTGCGCTTGAATTGGTCGAGACTTGGATCGAAGTGGATGAGAACTGCACCAGTTGCGGGATCTGCGCCAGGATCTGCCCGATGGGAGCCATCGAGGTGTCCAGATGAAAGACCAGTACGATGTTATTGTGATCGGTGCAGGGCCCGGAGGATCCATTGCTGCTAAAACTGCAGCTAAGAAAGGCCTTAGTGTACTGATGATCGAGAAAAGGCAGGAGATAGGGGACCCTGTCAGATGTGCGGAGGGAGTCAGCAAGGTGTTGCTGCGGAAGCATATCGAACCTGACCATCGCTGGATATGCGCCGATGTAAAGGGATCACGTATCTTTTCACCCGATGGCACCATGATCGAGATGGCAGAAGAGATATCAGGAGGAGAGGTCGGTTACGTTCTGGAACGCAAGCTCTTTGATCGGGCACTTGCCTATGAAAGTGCAAAAGCAGGAGCTGATGTCGTAGTAAAGACCAGGGCAACAGGACTTATCACAGAGGACGGCTTTGTCAGAGGCGTTAAACTGATGCACCTTGGTGAAGAGAAGGAGGTCCGTTCAAAGCTGGTTATCGGTGCCGATGGCATTGAATCAAAAGTGGGAAGATGGGCTGGTATTGATACTTCACTAAAGCCTGCAGACATCGAAACCTGCGCCCAGTTCCTTATGAGCGGTACAGGCATCGACCAGGACTACTGTTATTTCTACCTTGGCAATGAAATGGCCCCCAGCGGATATATCTGGGTGTTCCCCAAGGGTGATGGTCTTGCTAACGTGGGCATTGGTATTCTCGGAAGTAAATCAGGCAAGAAGCATGCAATGGATTACCTGAGTGAGTTCGTTAGGCAAAAGTTCCCTGATGGGGATATCCTGGAAATAGATGTTGGCGGAGTACCTGTAAGTGGCAGTATCGAAAGGACCATCGCCAACGGCCTGATGCTTGTGGGGGATGCGGCGAGGCAGTCTGACCCAATTACAGGCGGCGGCATAATAAATGCGATGGAGGCAGGCAGGATTGCCGGAGAGGTCGCATTCGAGGCTATTTCCAGAAACGACGTGTCAACCGTAATGCTGGAAACCTATGAGAAAAGATGGCGCCAGACCCTGGGTATGGAGATCGATAACAGCCTTATAGTGAAAGACGTTTTCGTCGGCTTTACGGATAAGGAGATCAACTCCCTCGCACACTCTCTCAAAAATGTCAATTTCTCGAGCATGAGTCTTATTGACCTGCTGTATGCTCTTTTCAGAGCGAACAAAAAGCTTCTCTGGGACCTGAGAGTACTGTTCAAGAACGTAGTCAAGCACGAGCTGGACTTCGAACGCTGACCGGCAGAGACTCTGCCGATCACATTCTTTTCTATACCCTTATTCGAAACACATCAGGCATTCCAGGTGCATTTCACTCTTTCCAGAATGCGGGTGTCAGCATAACTATTACAGTGAACACTTCGAGCCTGCCAATCCACATGTTCGCTGTAAGCAGGAGTTTCCCGAGAGCCGGGACACTGTCAAAGTTAGCCATCGGGCCGACTACATTGAATCCGGGCCCTATGTTCCCCAATGTTGTTATGGATGCAGTGATGGAACTTATCAGGTCCATGCCCATCAGGGCCAGTATCCCCGCGGATATAGCAAATATCATCAGGTAGATGACAACAAAGGACACAATGGATTGCATTATGTCCTCAGGTACGCTTTTCCCATTGTACTTTACAGGTTTTACAGCCTTGGGATGCAGGGACTTAAAAAGAACCGTTTGCCCGTATTTCGATAAAAGCAAAATACGGACAACCTTTATTCCACCTGCTGTAGACCCCGCGCATCCGCCAATGAACATGACAGCCAGCAGCACGACCCTTGCAGAGTCGGTCCATAAATTAAAGTCCGCAGAGGCGAAACCAGTGGTGGTGATCAGAGAAACGATCTGGAAAAGCGCATATCTGAAGGCTGTTCCTGCGGGCTGGCCCATATCCTTCCACAGAGAGAATGTCAGGATAAGAGTCGCTATAAGTATAATGACAGTATAGAACTTGAACTCCTCATCCCTGGTAAAACTGTTATGGTCAACATACAGCACCCTGTAGTGCAGGGCAAAGTTTGCCCCCGCAATGAACATGAAGGCAATTATAATTCCTTCAATAAGAGGGCTGTTAAAGGCAGCTACGCCGAGCCCATACGGGGAAAAACCACCCGTTGACATCGTTGCGAAAGTATGGGTTATGGCATCATAATAGGACATGCCTGCAAGCTTCAGTAGCACAACCTGCACAAAAGAGAGGACAACATAGACCATCCAGAGTATCCTTGCAGTTCCCCTTATCCGCGGCTTTAGCTTATCTTCTGTCGGACCAGGCGCTTCTGCACGGAATAATTGCCTTCCTGCAACTCCGAGCTTCGGGAGAATTGCGATGAAGATCATGATAATACCCATCCCGCCAAGCCACTGGGTCATACCCCGCCAGAAAAGTATGCTTTTGGAATGAGCCTCTATATCCTGAAGGATTGATGCTCCCGTAGTTGTAAAACCGGACATTGATTCAAAAAGGGCGTTAATAGGACTGATGCCATCCAGCACAAAAGGAATGGAGCCAAATAGAGCTACTGACAGCCATCCAAAAGCCACAATGGCAAATCCTTCTTTTATTTTCCAGTCGCCCTCCACCCCATACCTCCGGGAGAGCATTAAACCTATGCTGCCTGTAATAACCACAGCCGCCGCAAAAGGCAGCAGAGGCTCATTATAATAAACAGCCACAAGCAATGGAACTATCATGGAGAGACCAAGGAACTGAAGAACTCCTCCTAACACGTTAAAAATGACCGCCTTATTCATCAAGATGACACACTTCCGTTATTCAATGGAAAAGATGTTCAACTTCGTTATGAGCCGATTGCAGGGCAAACACAACAACCCTGTCGCCTTCCTCGATGATATATTCCCCGCGTGGAACCACTGTATTGCCTTTATGGACAACCATGCTTACAATGGCACCTGAGGGGAATTTCACGCTTTTCAGCGGTTTACCGACAATCTTTGATCTCTTTGAAGCGGTATATTCCAGGATCTCAGCTTTTTCACCTTCAATAGTCGTTACAGACTCAATACCCTTCCCAAGGGTCATTCTAAGTATCTCGCTGACGGTAGCCTGCCGCGGACTGACTGCACTGTCCACGCCGACCATCTCAAACAGCGATACATAATCAGAACGATCTGATCTGGCTATGACCTTCTTTCCCCCCAGTTGTTTGGCAAGAAGCGCACATAGCAGGTTCTTTTCATCACTGTTGGTAACTGCTATGACAACATCCATATCAGCCACTCCTTCTTCCTTAAGGAGATTGATATCGGTGCCATCGCCATTGAGTACAAGCACACCATGAAGCTCTTCCGCTATCTGTTGCGACCTTTCCTTACTGGCTTCGATGATCTTTATATCAAACTCACCATTGGAGATAACTTTGGCAAGATAAAAGCCTACAATGCCCCCACCGATTATCAGGATCTTGCTATGTTTTCCGGTCTTTTCACCAAACATGTTGCGAACTTCTTTTATGGCAGCAGGTTTCCCTATCACCACGATATGATCGTTCTTCTGTATCCTGTCCATGCCGTGAGGGATGATGACCTCGGAGTCCCGGAAGAGTGCACTGACTATACAGCAATTGGCCAGATTCAGTTCCCGCAGTTCCTTTCCAACGATCGGATTGCTGCCTGAGACAGCAAACTCCATCATTTCGACCTTGCCATCTGCAAAATACTCAGCACCTATGGCATACGGGATAGAAAGGATCTCAGCGATCTCAGAGGCGAGTGTCAGTTCCGGACATATCATCGTATCAATACCGATCTTTGTGCGCTTTGCTACCGGCTTATCGATATAATCAGGATTGCTTACCCTTGCAACGGTCTTTAACCTGTCCTTATCCTTAACTACCAGTTTTGACGCCATACAGGCGACAATGTTAACTTCGTCAGAACCTGTAACTGCCACCAGCAGGTCCGCATTATCCAGAGCCCTGCTGAGAATAGACACGTTGGCGCCATTGCCACGTATCACCTGAACATCCAGTTCATCTGCACGGCGGCAGGCATCCTCACTCTGGTCAATAATAATAATATCATTTGCCTGATGAAGGGCTTTGGCAATATGGTAGCCGACCTCGCCGGCACCGATTATCACAATTTTCATGAAATTCCTTCGTAGAACATTTATTAGTAAAGATAAACGTAAAGAAGGCTTATTGAGATTAGTGCCTTTTAAAGTTTGCCATCTGAAAAGAAGAAAAAAAGATGGTTAAAGGTCCTTAGGTATCAAAAGCCTCTTTTACCTTGTCAAATATCCCTTTCCCACCCTTAGGATTTTTGGACCTTGATTTCTCTTCACGAAGATCCAGTTTTCTGAGCAGCTCTTTTTGCTCCTCTGTAAGATCTGTGGGGGTTCTGACAACGACCCTTACAAGCTGGTCGCCCTGACCACGGCCATGCAAATATGGCATGCCCTTTCCTTTAAGGCGCAGGATCGAATGGGTCTGGGTCCCGGGCTTGACACTCATCTTAACATTGCCGTGAAGTGTAGGTACCATAATATCAGCCCCCAGTGCTGCCTGAGGGAAGGTTATGAGCAACTCATATAATATGTCGTCACCTGCACGCTCGAATAACTGATGAGGCTCAACATGAAGTACCACGTAAAGATCCCCGGAAGGAGCGCCGGGGCTTCCCTGTTCACCTTCCCCGCTTATCTTCAGCCGTAATCCCGTATCACTACCTTTGGGAACCTTAACGGATATCTTACGGACCTTCTTCTGTTTGCCGGTACCTCTGCACGCCGGACATGGATCTTCGATGATCTCACCGGTCCCGCGGCATACATTACAGGTGCTTGTTGACATGAAGCGGCCAAATGGGGTATCACGGGCATGAGTGACCTGACCGGCCCCCCTGCAGTTAGAACATGTTTTGGGACTTGTGCCGGGTTTTGCACCTGTTCCCTTACATGTATCACATACCTCTGCCCTGGGAATGTTAATAGTGGTTTCCATTCCGTTTGCAGCCTGCTCCAGAGTTATGTTCAGATCATAGCGCAGATCAGAGCCCCTGACAGGCCCGCGCCGCTGCTGCCTTCCACCTGACCCGCCGAAGCCTCCGAATCCACCACCGAATATACTACCCAGGATATCACCAAGATCCTCAAAGCCTCCGAAGTCAGCATTCCGGAAAATGTCCTCCTGACTGTAACGACTATCGATACCTGCATGGCCGAAGCGATCGTATTGGTCCTTCTTCTCAGGGTCGGAAAGTACTGCATAGGCCTCAGATATTTCCTTGAATCGCTCTTCTGCATCAGGTTCCTTATTCTTATCCGGATGATACTTCATGGCAAGCTTTCGATATTCTTTTTTGATCTCAGCTTCCGTTGATTCTTTTGATACACCAAGTATCTCGTAATAATCGCGTGTAGTGGACATAAATGATTCCTGTGGATTAGCTAGGCTGAATAAACATGAAAAAGATGTAAGATACTGTTAAGCGCAGTATCTTACTTGAAACTACTGATGGCGTTACTTCTTATCCTCATCGACCACTTCGTAGTCAGCATCCACAATGTTCTCGTCGGATGAGCCTGAGGAAGCAGGGCCCGCACCCTCCTCCTGGCCGGCGGAGGCGGCTGCCTCTTCCTGGGCTTTCTTGTACATTGCAGTGGAGATGTCATACACAGCTGTCTGGAGCGCTTCGGTCTTGGACTGAATGGCTTCGATGTTGGCACCTTCAAGCTCGGTCTTCAGTTCAGCAATGGCTGACTCGACCTTCGATTTCTGAGCGGGTGTCGCTATATCCCCTGATTCCTTGATGGTCTTCTCTGCAGCATTTATCAGGGATTCGGCAGTGTTCCTCACATCAACCTCTTCCTTACGCTTGCGGTCATCCTCTGCATGGAGTTCCGCATCCTTGACCATCCTCTCTATCTCATCCTCGGAAAGTCCTCCGGGCTTCTGGATCGAGATGGACTGCTTCTTACCAGTGCCAAGGTCCTTTGCAGTTACGTGGAGGATACCATTTGCATCGATGTCGAAAGTCACCTCGATCTGCGGCAGGCCTCTTGGAGCCGGCGGGATACCGTCAAGCATGAACCTTCCAAGGGTCTTGTTAGCAGAAGCGATGCCTCTCTCACCCTGCAGTACGTGTATCTCCACGGACGGCTGGCTATCAGCAGCTGTAGAGAATACCTGGCTCTTCCTTGTCGGGATGGTCGTGTTCCTCTCTATCAGCGGTGTCGCAACCCCGCCCAGGGTTTCAATACCCAGGGTCAGCGGTGTGACATCAAGCAACAGCACATCGTGGATCTCTCCGCCGAGAACCCCTGCCTGCACAGCTGCACCAACTGCTACTGCTTCATCAGGATTGATATTCTTGTACGGGTCCTTACCTGTGGCCTTGCGTACAAGCTCGGTCACCGCAGGGATCCTTGTAGAACCGCCGATCAACAATACCTTTTCAAGGTCGTCCGGTTTGAGCTTCGCATCATCCATTGCCCTTTTGACAGCTACAAGGGTCTTATCAAGCAGGTCGCCGATCATCTTCTCGAACTGGGCCCTTGTGAGGTCCATATCTACATGTTTTGGCTGACCGTTGGAGTCAGCTGTGATGAAAGGCAGGTTGATATTGGTGGAAGTGACACTGGATAGCTCGATCTTGGCTTTCTCCGCCGCGTCCTTCAACCGCTGCAATGCAGCCTTGTCCTTGGAAAGATCGATGCCTTCGTTCTTTTTGAACTCGCTCACGATATGATTAACGATCCTCTGGTCAAAGTCATCTCCTCCAAGGTGAGTATCACCGCTTGTCGAAAGCACTTCGAACACACCGCCTCCCAATTCAAGGACGGATACATCAAAGGTGCCTCCTCCGAGGTCGTACACCAATATTTTATGCTCGCCTACTTCCTTATCAAGCCCGTAGGCAAGGGATGCAGCTGTAGGCTCGTTGATTATCCTCTTTACGTTAAATCCTGCAATGGCTCCGGCATCCTTTGTGGCCTGCCTCTGTGAGTCATCAAAGTAAGCCGGCACAGTAATGACAGCATCAGTGATGGTCTCACCAAGATAAGCCTCAGCATCGTCCTTAAGTTTACGCAGGATCATTGCAGATATTTCCTGAGGGGTGTAGGACTTGCCAGCAAGTGTTACTTTGTAATTAGCTTCGCCCATGTGTCTCTTGATAGAGCTTACACTGTTCTCCGAATTTGTGATGAGCTGCCTTTTTGCAATCTGTCCGACCAGCTTCTCTCCCTTCTTGGAAAATGCAACGACCGAAGGTGTTGTTCTGCCTCCTTCTGCATTTGGAATAACAGTAGGTTCTCCACCCTCGATCACAGCCATGCATGAATTCGTAGTTCCAAGATCGATTCCCAAAATCTTTCCCATGATTTTACCTCTTTACCTGTTATTAATATTACAATTATGTTCTTCTTTTATATGACAGCATCCTTGGTATAAGGAGGAGTTATTCCTCATTATTCCCGGGTTTCTTTGAAACGGTGACTATTGCCGGCCTGATAACCTTAGAGTGCAGGTAATATCCGGGCTTGCAAACCTCCAGGATAATATTCTCCTCATGCTCAGGATGCTCGACATGCATTATAGCCTCATGAAGATGAGGATCGAATTCGGCTCCATGGCACTCTATTCTCTGAAGGCCTTGCTTTTCAAGGATAGAGGCAAACTGCCTGAAAACCATGTCCACACCCTTTACGACAGACCCTATATCATCGGTCTGTTTTGCAGATGCTATTGCACGCTCTAAATTATCATACACCTCGAGCAGCTCTGTGATAACCTGCTCAACTGCAAACTTGCGATATTCTTCTTTTTCCCGATGACTTCGCTTTCTGAAATTATCAAATTCTGCGGTGAGCCGCATTAATTTGTCACGAAGCTGTGCAGTTTCATCCTCCTGCTGGCTTTCAGCGGGTGGTGCCTCTGAACCAGGGCCATCACAATTCTCAGATCCTTTATCCATCTCAATATCTCCCTCTTTCATGCATAGTGATGCGCATGCGACTTAATCATTGTTTGAAGTTCTATAAATAGTTTTTGCATCTTGAGAAGGTTTTTATCAGCACTATCTCATGATATCAATAAAATATATGCTTTGGAAGTTAATAAGATGAATGCAACTTGTGTTGCAAAAGCCGTATAATGAACATGCTGGCAACCATACATACTGCAAGCGCCGATAGGATCTGCTCCCACCAGAGAGTCTGGATACCGCCACGTACTGCATATACCAGACCGGTGAGGAACGCGGTCGCTGAGAATGTTGCAATGAAAGAGGCAATAGCTCCCCCTGCCATGGAACCGATATAATCGGCACCGCGGCTTTCAAAGAAGACGGATCCGGCGATGAAAACGACTGCAAAGATAAACAGTATGACAGCCAGCGGAACCGGAGTGGAGCCGGTGGATGCCATATCCATGATGCCAAGTGCCACACTTATCATGAAGAGCGCCAGTGCTGTAGAAACTGCCAGCGCCTGTACAAACGGATTATCGATATTGAATTCCATTTTCATTCCTTGTCGTCTAATTCACTTGATACTATATATTTATTTTTAAACAATTAAGACAACTGCAGTAAACAATAGCAAATGATATATCAAATAAATGCACTTGCATTCAACATGAAAATACTGCTGGCAGAATATGCTGTCGGGATAGGACTTGACGGGACTTTACTGAAAGAAGGGGGGGCCATGCTGAAGACACTGGTAGACAGTTTCTCAAGGATCGGGCATGAAGTTACATACCTCTCTTCAGGACCGGTGTTCCAAAATGGCAAAGCTGTCAGCTCTTGCGAAGAAGACTTTAAGGCAGTGCTCGAAACAGAAGCATTATGTGCCGATGCAGGACTTGTGATAGGCCCTGACGAGCTGCTGGCAAACCTCTCAGCGATCATTGAGAATAATACCATAAATCTGGGATGCTCCTCAGTATCAGCAGGCTTATGCGCGGATAAGCTGGAATGCACCAGAATGTTACAGTTAAATTCCATAAGCGTACCCGGGATAATAGAGAACGGAACTGACGGGATATGTGTGATCAAGCCCAGATTCGGCTGTGCATCCGAGGGGGTCAGGATGGCCGTTTCCAGCAATGTGCAGGAAGGTTACATCGCTACCGAATATATCGAAGGCGAGCATCTGAGCGTAAGCATGATATGCGGGAAAAGGTCACTTCCTTTAAGTGTGAATAAACAGCACATAGAGATAGACCGCAGTAAACCGGATTCACCTGTGATCTACAGAGGCAATATAGTACCTTTCAGGACAGAACATGATCAGGAACTGTTCGATGTTGCTGTAAAGACCGGAAGGGTCCTGGGATGCAATGGTTATATCGGAGTAGATATAGTATATGGTAAAGAACCGTATGTTGTTGATGTGAACCCCCGGCCTACGACCGCTATTTACGGACTGGCCAGGACACTCAGGACCGAGATAGGAGAACTTCTGCTGAAGAATGTTTTGGGAGAACTGCCTGATGCAGTCAGTACTGAAGGGGAGTTTTCGTTCACTAAAGATGACTTTGAGGACATTGTATGAAAACAATCGGGATAGATATTGGCGGTGCTAACACCAAGATAGCCTCTGCCGATGGCGAGATCATAGAACTGCATTACATACCCCTGTGGAAGGATACAAGACTTCCCGCGGCTCTGGAAGAGATAGCTGAGAAACACTCTCCTGAAAGGGTAAGCGTGGTGATGACGGGAGAACTTGCCGACTGCTTTGAGGACAAGATGGCAGGCATAAAGTTCATCATGGAGTCCGTCGAACAGGCATTTGACTGCGATATCAGGTACATAGACAGTAACGGACAATTCTATGACGGCTCCGGCGACCTGCGCAAGCTGGCCGCTGCCAACTGGGCGGCTTCAGCCAATCTGATTGGCGCAGAAATAGGAGATTGTATCTTCGTGGACATGGGAAGCACCACCAGCGACATCATTCCTATAAGATCAGGAAAACATGTCGCAGGGCTCACTGACTTTTCCAGGCTTGTCCGCAGTGAACTGGTCTATGCAGGAGTATTGAGAACGAACCTGGCATACCTTGTAGACAGCCTGGACCTGGCCGCAGGTAAATGCCGCATATCCTCGGAACTTTTTGCAACCACTGCTGACGTTTACCTTTTGCTCGGAGATATAGATGAGGAGATGTATACCTGCGAGACCGCGGACGGTGCAGGTAAAAGTAAGGCCGATGCGATGAGAAGGATTGCAAGAATTGTCTGTGCTGATATGGCAGAGATCTCACCTGATGAAGTATACCGCATAGCAGAGCAGGTAAAGGAGAAACAGATAGCCCTGCTGAGCGACGCAATATCACAGGTTGCAGAGAGGAACGAGCTTTCAGTTATTGTATCGGCTGGTTTGGGCGAGTTTCTCATCCGTGCAGCTGCTAAAAGGCTTGGTTTTGAATGCATATCAGTTGCACAGCGCTGGGGAGAGGAGATCTCAAAGGTATTTCCTGCATATGCAGCTGCAAGGATGTTCGAAGCTGATGAGCTTAAGAATGATATCGACAGAAGATAGGGAGACATTATGAGAGTTGTCGTGAAGCTTGGCGGGAGTCTTATGGAGGATTCGCTGCCTGTTATAAAGGCATTGCTGGAACACTTTGGAACATGCGGCGCTAAAGAATGCATCTCTGTCCTGCTGATACCCGGAGGAGGGCTTTTTGCTCATACGGTACATTCAGCCAGTGAAAAATACAGGATAGGAGATGATGCTTCCCATTGGATGGCTATCCTTGCAATGGAACAGTACGGATATTATATAATCGACAAGACAGGGATCAGCACCACAGACTCACTTGAAAGCATTCCATTTGGAGTCACAATGCTGCTTCCATACAGGATATTGAAAGAGAAAGACGAGTTGGCACATTCGTGGGATGTAACCTCGGATACTATAGCTGCATGGATAGCAAAACAATTTGGCTCCCTGTCGTTTGTGAAAGTTACGGATGTGGATGGGATATATGCGGAGGATGTTGTACAGCAGTTCATGACCGCGGATGAGGTTATGAAAATGGGAGTTACCTGCATAGATGCTGCATTGCCTGCGTTCCTGAAAGAGAATCATATGAATTGCATCATAGTTAATGGCAAGCACCCGGAAAGGGTTATTGATGCTGTTATAGGAAAAGATATCGTGGGAACTTACATCAAGGGGAATATTTAAATTAGATACCGCGTATGTACTGAAATCATCGACATGCTGAATTTTTCAGTATTACATTGATCAGATATCATGCTTAAAGGAGAAATTATATGGTAAACAAAGTTGAGAACTGTACTTCATGTAATAAAAGGCTGGCTATAGCTGGATTTGCACGCTTCCCTTGTCCCACATGCGGCAAGGAGCTTGGAAGATGTGAGAGTTGCAGACAGCAGAGCAACCCGTACACCTGCCCGAAATGTGGCTTTGTAGGACCGTGAGGTAGACATAATGGGTGACGTAGCAGCAACTATCCGGATCATGCCGGTATCCGTGGACACCGATCTTAAAGCACTGAACGAAAGGCTCATTGCAGCCCTGCCAGAAGGTTCGGAATTTGGCACCTCCAAAGAAGACCCTATTGCATTTGGCCTGAAAGCTATCATGATGGTGGTCCTTGTAGGCGATCTTGAAGGCGGCACGGAGAAGGTTGAAGAGGCCCTTGCAGCTGTAGAAGGTGTCGAGAGCGTAACGGTCACTGAAGTAGGCAGACCGGTATAACTCCTTTTCTTTTTCTTTTTCAGCGTCTTATTCTATCGGGGCTTGTAGATCAGGGGTAGATCGTTACGTTCGCAACGTAAAGGCCGCGGGTTCAAATCCCGCCGAGTCCACTAAAAAAGTGTAGATATACATAAGTAGATACTGTTTTTGTAGGTGAAATAAAGCATCAAATAATCTAATATAGTGCAATTGTAGTCTACTTTAATATGCATTGATATATTGCTTCAAGGGATGAATATTCCCTATATCTATCGAAAAACTATTTTTTCATAATATACTATATAAATTAGCCTTATTGTAAATATACTATATACGCTCATGTATTATTATAACATTTTTTTATTTAAGTACTCATATATACTAGTACATACCCACTGAATATGGGAGTAAGTACTTCCAAAATAGGGTAAGGTGAAATATATGAAAAGCAATGTTATTGAAGTACAGGAAGCATTAAAGGGCATAGACTATCCGAAAGGGAAAAATGAAGTAATTGAATATGCCAAGGACAACAAAGCTTCCAAGAATGTCATGGCAGACCTGGAAAAGATCTCGGACCGGAAATATGAGACTGCAGCAGAGCTTAGCAAGGAGTTCTCAGGAAAATAAAGTTCTGTAACATAAGTTGGCTTACATATTGTTACTGAGAACTTCAAATAGGGGCCGACAGGATTCTAGTCGGTCTTAAAAAACGGTATATGTGAATGATTATTTTTCAAAGATTTCACATATAACTGATTTCACATATAACTGATTATTGTTGGATATTCTAAAATTTTATGATTTGAAACAAGCCTTCAAATTTGAAATATCTTAAACTAGATAAAAACATCTAGTTGCTCTTTAAGCGTTAGGATGAAGTTCCCAGGACATCCATCTTATGTGACTCTATTAATCCATCATTAAAAACTATCCTCTTTCTAATATACTGATTAAGGATAAACTTAGATATCCTGTATTCTCTATTGAAAATCTCAATGTTTGTTCAGCATTTCAGATGTTATACACCCAGTCGGTGGCTGATAAAATGGTTGAGCAACATTTTCTAAATATGCAAACTCATATTCGGAAATATTATCTGTGATTAAACCAGCAACTCAAAATTCCCATTTTCATCAAAAAAGGATTGATCTGAATGCAGGACACTTTTCAAAACATTGAAGTAACGATTTGTCTGAACCAGTGGATTATCTAGCTTTTTACCGCTTATATCGATAATATGTGTATGATATACTTCTGCAATGTAGACTTTGCTCCACTTTTTTACCTATATTACAGTGGCTCCTTTATGTGCATCTATAAGAAGAAGATCAGGATCAGCTATTTTATTCTTAGCTGGACATATAGATACGATCATGTTAACATTCGCGTACATGGTTTTAATCTTATTTGCAATTGTCTTTTCCCACTACCTAAGTTAGACATGTCATTTGGAATATAATCAAATCCATGTTTTTTAGATGTTCCTTTGTAAACTATTAAAAAAGTACTAACAGATTCATCATTTCATATAGATATATAATATTTTAAGAACACTGTTCTTCCTGATGAGCAGTCACCAGTAGATGGAATAGATATCTGAGAAATATCCTATATACGTAAAAGTGGTGCGAGTTCATACCCATTTAGTTAATACTCATCGGGAGTCCCCTAAGGAAACTGTGATAATCCCAAAAAGTGTTTTTCTGGTCAGATGTAAAAAATAAAAAGGTCCTTATATTGAGAACAGGATTTAAAAAATAGATTTTCTACGAAGGTAGACTGAGACACCCTCTGCCGCAAGGTTTCAGGTGTCTCTTTCCTACGGTCGGAATATTCCCCGATATCCCGAGAACTTATTGATAACCCGAGCGTTACTCCCGCGCCCACAATAAATCATTAGTTCTTATGTTACTTAACTTAAACCTTCAATAATAAAAGCAGCCATTATACTTTCGCATTGCAGAAGGATTTTTAACAGCACATTTTTTTCAAAAGGCATCTGCGTTAACCTGCACCATTGTAACTTCGAGAGATTATGGCAGCTGTAAGGACTGCTGACTTAGTGGCAGGGATAAAAATAGATCCCTATTATGCGGAAGAGATCCCCTATTATTGTGATAACAATATCGATCAAATGTCATATTGACAAGGTATTGCTTATAAATATTACCCTGTAACTTCCAATAGAAACATGAAATATACATATTTCAGCTAAGTTTTTTGCAAGCATTATCCAGGAACAGGATAGAAGCTATCTGATACCGGTTTCAATTATTGTAGAAATTATTTTCTATACCCTGTAAATAGATTATATGATTATGATGAGTATCATTATATACAAAAGTATAGATAATTTTAAATATTATAATAATAGCACATCTAATAATCAAGAAAAGATTGCACGGAACATCCGCGCTATCTCATACAAATAACAATAATCAACAGGTGAAATAAGTGACAAACTGGAAAAACACATTTGCGCTGGCTGCTATATTCCTTATAGCCATGTCAGCCCTGGTTTCAGCCGACAGCATGAACAACGACTCTCAGACATCGCAGCTTGGATCTGAGGAAACTGCGAACATAACTTTCCAGAAAGGTGTAAACACTCTTTATGCCGGACAAAATATTAATGTGGGCATTCTGAACATATCAAACGACTGCCAGAACCTCACTATAACCTATGAGATGACAGGAAACTGGACCCTGCAGGAAACCCACCTTGAAGTAGCAACTTCCTTTGAAAGTATCCCTATGACCAAATCAGGTAACCCTGTAGTAGGCCATTTCACATACAAGAATGAAGAACTTCCTGCCGGGGCAATTGTTGACACATATGTGATCCCGGTGAACGGTAAGAACGGTACAGTATATATCGCAGCCCACGCCGTAGTTTCAAACCTGAATTGTGATGAGGGAGCCTGGGCTTCAGGCACACAGTTCCCGGGCGATAACTGGGCTACCTACTTCACTTACGATATCAGCGACTGCACCGAAGAGGAAATCGATGACGAAGACAATGAAGAAGACAACGAAGGGGACAGTGGAGAAGACAATGAAGGGGACAGTGGAGAAGACAATGAAGAAGACAGCGGAGAAGACAATGAAGAAGACAGCGGAGAAGACAATGAAGAAGACAGCGGAGAAGACAATGAAGAAGACAGCGGAGAAGACAATGAAGGGGACGGTGGAGAAGACAATGAAGGGGGCGAGGAAGAGGACAACGGAGGAGATGATGGAGAGAACAATGAGGTAGACACTACTAACGGAAAGAAGTCCGGTTCATCCGGCTCGTCAAAAATAGTTACGGTGTCGGAAACAGCAAGTGAAGACGATAATGCATACATGAGCACCTCTCAGGAAGAAGAGCCCCAGCATCCGGTTATGAGTGTCTCTGAGCCGGTTCATGAAACGGAAGAACAGGGAATCCTTGTCCTGATGGCTGAGAAGGGCAGCAGCCTCCTGTGGATACTGATAGCCATGCTGTTGAGCGGTATCTGGATGATGTCCGGTTACGGGCTCACCTATCCCTGAACCAGGGAGAGCATGAGACCCTGACAAAATGTCAGGGCCTATTCTTTTTTTAAGATCTTTTGAAGTTGAGGACAGATACAAATATACATGTATAACTCATAAAGTCCTGAAACTGTTATAAGGAAGGTGGGCAGAGATCTCGCAATATCATGTAAGTACACTTGGTCCTGGAAACGTTTTCAGGGACTGGCTCATAGAAGTGCTTGGGGAAAAGATAAAGGACAAAAACTGCAAGACAGATGTCTTTAAATATAGTTCTGCATCGCATACAGTATGCAGATACAGGTTCAGAGGAGAGCATTACAGTGTGATCGCAAAATTCTTTGCTGAGCCCGGAAGCAAACTGAAAGACTACGATGCCCATAAAGCAATGATGAACGAATATCATAATCTGCTCAAAGCCGGACAGTTCATCAATGTCCCAAGACCAATTGCCATACATAATGATTTTAACTGCGTGCTCGTGACAGAGTACATAAAAGGGAAAAACATTCTATGGCACTTAGATCACCGGGAGCACCTGTACGATGTATTAAGATCCACTGCACACATGCTTCGAAGGCTGCATGACAGCACACATACGCATTATGACAAACAGAAGGAGTTCGCAAATTTCCACCATCTTCTGGACCAGCTTGGACTTGACCCTGCCACAAGAGAACAGTTCAATGTGCTGCTGGGTAAATGGTGGTACAGCCCGCTTATTGACAAGGAATACGGATGTATGGTCCACAGGGATACGTCCCCCCTTAATTACATGATCAGACAAGGCACTCCATACGCCCTTGATATGGAAAGTTGCTGGCATCATGCAAATAACATCAGGGATGTAGGTACGCTTTGCGCAGAGATGAAAAATTATTTCCAGTTGAACTGCGGATCAGGGAGTAAAGCTGAGCCATATATAGGACATTTTCTCTGGCACTACAGCAAAAGCGAAGAGGAATTCCGCAGGATATCCGGGACCCTCCCATTCTTTATGAGCATCGGCCTTCTGAGGCCAGCCAGACTATACCGGCGCTCCGCATATTACGACTATCTTTTAAAGGAGGCTCTCGAGTGTTTGAAAGCTATAGAGTGAAGGGACTTATTTTTGACTGTTATCATACACTAGTGGATATCAAGACAGACGAAAGCGATTTCTATACATACGACACTGTAAGCAAATGGCTGCAGTACCAGGGAGTGAGAATAGACCCTGATACACTAAAAAGCGAATATCATGCTATGGCCACCGAAGAAGTGGAAGCATCCTCAGAGGCACATCCTGAGATCCGGGTGGAGGAGATATTTTCCAGGATCTGCAAAGAGAACTCGATATGGAGTATCAAGGAGCGTGAGCTTGGCATCGAGACTTCGAGAGTGTTCCGTTCTGCTTCATTGCGCAAGATCAGCGTATTTCCTCAGAGCCTGAGGCTTATTGAAGACAGTCCGGATTTGAAAAGATGTATATTGTCCAACGGACAGCGTGTCTTCTCCGAACTGGAACTACGATTCCTTGGGCTGCACGACCTCTTTGACATCATAATCTTCTCCTCGGATGTCCGTTACAAAAAACCCAACCCTAAGATATACCAGCTTGCACTTGACCGGATGCAGCTTGAGCCCGAACAGGTACTGTTCATAGGAGATACGCCGGAGAATGACATCAGAACTCCCCGGGAATTGGGAATGCAAGCCATCCATATTCAAGACGCATGGAAGCTTATATCATGAATACTTCTTGCTTTTAAACTTTTTTTGCAGCCCTCACGGTGAGATCCATTGTTGCGGAGGCAATTTTGATCCTGCTGTCCTTTTGAAGATCTTCAAGGATCATGCGGCTCAGCCTATCGTGGATATATCTTCTTTCTCTTGGCATGGTAAGGTATCTTATGTAGAGATCGATCCAGTTATCGGTCATTTTCAGGTATATTGCAGGCCCTTGAGTGTAATCAGAAAAGTAATACTTCTTACTTAACTCCGATGTCTGTTCCTGTGCAGCAAAGGTCGCAGCCTTTGTTTCCTCCCGGACTATGCTTATTATCCGCTCATGGGCATCCTTCCAGTCACTGTCATAGGTGATGGGAATGGTTATTTCATCCCAGATAAATGGATTATCCTTACTGTAATTGTTAATCACACTATCCAGGATAGCACTGTTGGGTATTGTGGATATCCTGCCCGTTGGCTGGTCTGCGTTCACCCATTCCTTCAGTTCGAACAGTGTGGTATTGAGAATTCCGATATCAATAATATCACCTAACTTGGAATTTATTTCTATCCTGTCACCTACCCGATAGGTTCCTGTCACAAAGATTATCAGCCCTCCCATGATACTCTTAAAGAAATCCTGCAGCGCAACGGTCACTCCTGCTGCAATCAACCCGTATGATACAAGAAGCACCTGTGTATCCTCCACCCATACACGGATCGCTGCGAGCAGGAGAAACACAATATATAACAGGGAAACAATCCTGCGGAACTCGAATCTTGTCTTATCGTCCCTTATCTTTTTAGCGATCCTGCGTTCCAGGATCACTTTGAAGAATAAGTGGATAAATGTCAACCATGCAAGAGTGGAGTATACTTTAAACAGGAACAAGCTTCGATATTCAACAGCCAGGAACCACGAGGCGATAGTAAGCAGCATGAGGAATAGAACAGCCAGAAGAGGATTCATTAATATATTTCTTGATCTGGTTCCGATAAATACCTTTTTGGGCAGGGATAGAAATATACTAACATATCCCCAACAAACCAGGCTTGCTTTAATGCAGGGCAGTCAAAGAATGTGTGAAATGTTAAAATCAGAACAGTAATAACAAAAAGAATGGATTCGGGTAGAAAGCATTATCAGCGAAAAGTTACCTAAAATCAAGGCACCGGTGTGTATCAACACACCGGCCCGCTTGTAATCAAAAATCTGTAAAAGAATTAATTAACTTAATATCTTTTTGGAGGTCTGTGGTTCTGGTAGCATTCCCTGCAGTACACAGGCCTGTCACCGGATGGTACGAAAGGTACTTCGGTTTCCTGGTTGCAGTCTGCGCAGACCGCCTTGTGCATCTCCCTTGGACCGCTTGGCCTGAAGCCACCGCTGCCGCCCCTGCTGTCATTCCTTGGACCGCTTGGCCTGAAGCCACCGCTGCCGCCCCTGTCATTCCTGTCATTACCGCTTGATCTGAAGCCACCGTTTCCGCCGCTGCCGCCTCTCTTATCGTTTCTCATGTTTGATTTCCTTTGTGTTGTGTTTTATTAATAACTTCCTGAATAGGAAGAGAGAACTTTCGCATGACTCGTTTAATATGATCTTTACCAAATCTCTTATTCCTGTACCGGACACTAAATCAGCAGTCGATAAATGATATGGGGTTACCCATATATCTTGAGCTGTAATCTGTGAACAGACCTAACTGAGACGGAAACATTATCCTGCAATCGATACGATATTCTCTTTTACTGTTTACAATTAACATCCGGATGAGTGCAGAACGAAATTATTCGTCTTTAACACATAGAGTAAGTTAACTGCAAATACAGAAATGTTCTTGCAAATATAAATCCTTTGCCATCAAGTCATCTCTGGCCTTATATACATGAAAACAAAATGGAACCTGGAATCCGCACGGATGCTCCGTATAAAAGGCAAGAGGTCGAAAACAGTTAAAAAGCAGTAGTCAGTATAATGTACAGCACAAAGTAAAATGAAGCTCAATTAAAGAGACATCAGAGGATTTTCACGATCATGACCCCACTAGAGAATAAACCTGTAATTGCCATTATGAGACCTGAGAGATACCTGAATGATTCGGTCGGACTTGCACAGTCCATGGGTTTTGACACGGTTGCAGTCCCGATGGCAGAGCTTAGCAATATAAAAGACAGCGTTTTCGAGGGCTTTTATTTCAGAGTAATGAAAGGTGAAACGGATTGTGTGATCATCGCCGGCCCGGGTGAGATAGAATATACGTTAAAGAAGATACCATATTCCATCAGGCCATATTTTATTGAAGCACTCAATCAGAGATATGTAGTGGCTGTAAACACCGAAACGAAAGAAGCGCTTGAGAAAGAAGGTGTGAAAACAGATGCAATGCCGGATATCTGCAACGCGGAAGAGATTGCTGCCTATATGAGAGACTTCGCGGATGAAGCCATCATTGACGTAGTATATGGCACCCCCGACTCCAATGCCTTCACAGACAGCCTGCGGGATTTCGGTGCCACGGTATTTGAGACGCGGGTCTACAACCTTATTTATCCTGAGGGGGAGGAGCAGGCACAGTTCATCAGAACGGCTATGCAGGGAGATATAGACATATTCGCTTTCACTGATCCCGTAACTGTGCACAACTTCTTCGATCACGCCAAACAACAGGGTCTTGACAAGGATATTGTGCAGGTGCTCAATAATTCCATAGTTGCAGCTATCGGAGATTCTACAGCACATGTACTGAAACTGCACAGGGTAAAAGCGGGGGTCACGCCTGAGAACTTCACATTTGAAGAACTCCTGAAAGCTTCAATGCAGGCCTATAAAAATACAGAGAGTCTGTCCTGAACAGGCTTCTACAAAGCACCTTGAATTATTTCCTGTTCCGGTCCGTCTCCCTGACGAACCAGCGAAGAGTAAATGCTGCTGACACCTTCCATTATCCTGAAACCTGCTGCTGTGATCATATAATCGCCTCTTTCGTGCCTTTGCATGATAATACCTGCCTCGGTGAGCTTCTGGAGATGGAAAAGCAGGTTGCCACCCCTGAGACCGGTCACCTGGGACAGTGAAGAGAAGCTTTGTGTACTGCCAGCCAGTGCCTTTAGTATCTCGAAGCGCTTCTCATGACACAGAGGCTCAAGTATATCATTGACGACATCCTTAGGGGGTACCGCAGATATTTCCTGCTGTTTCCCCGTATTAGTTTCATATACCTTCAGGGACTGCATTAGGTTGACCTGTTTTGCGAACAGTTGCGCTACTTCAGAGTAACATATCTCACATTTATCATAAGGAAGTATCGTCCTCAGTCTCTCCAGCTCTGAGCGGTTGCTTTTGATCGCATCTTTAGATGGATCGTCGTGCCTGATAAGATTGGCATTCTTTCTCAGGAAGCTGTTGAACATGGAAGCACATTCTTTCCGACGGTCACATTTTTTCACCATGTTCTTTTCAAGGCCTGACTTCGCATCCTCGGTAATATAGGACTCAAACGCACCCAGATAGTTATTTTTCAGATATGTGAGCACAGTATCGATATGCTGCCTGTTGGTCTGTTCGAGAATGATCTTCATATCTTTGTGCATATCATACAGCTTTGACCTTATCTCCGAGAAATCAGAGCCATCAGCCCCGGGATGATCCTGTGAATTATCCATGTATAAAGGTATTATACCGGCCTAATAAAGGTTTCCGGAAGATATTAAAAGGTCATTGAAGTATACACAAATGTATCTAGTACACTGCAATGCCGATAAAGTATATAGGAGTGACCGTGCAATTATGTATTGCTGCCAATTCCCGGGAATAGCCAGAATAAAAAGAAGAGTTGGTATAATATGAACGTCAGAGAAACAATTCACGGACAGATAGTTGCAGGACTTGCAGATGCAAAATTTCCGATCGAAACACCGGAAGATCTGATAGCGGCATTCCCGGCAGGTGCCAGTACGACCTGCAAGGCAGGAGATCTTGAGGTAACAGCCGGAGAAGCCGGAAAGCTGCTCAAAGCGACAGATTTTCCCTTCAGGAGCGCAAAAGCAGTTGCAGACACTATTGTTGAAAGGGCGGGCCTCTGAAGCCTGTTCAAATTTTTTTTCATTGCTTTGCGCTGACACTACAGGTCCAGCCCTGATGCTTGAATCTTGAAAAGCCTTTTTTAGTATTAAACAGATTCAATAAGAGCTTAAGTGGTAAATAATATGGATCTGACACTATTCACGGACATCGAGATCATTTTCGGGCTATCGATAATTATATTGTTATTGTTCCATAGGATAAGGCTCTCCCCGGTCCTTGGTTTTCTGGTGACGGGCATGATTGCCGGGCCCCATGTTCTCGGGATCATTCAGGATGTCGAGCAGGTAGAGATACTTGCAGAGATAGGGATCATCCTGCTGCTGTTCACGATAGGAGTTGAGATGTCCATCAAGGAACTGTGGGATATCAAAAGGTTCGTGCTTGTAGGAGGAGGCCTCCAGGTCATAATCACTTCCGTACTGGTCTATTACATTTCCCTGTCCCTGGGATACGGCTCCAGCACTGCGCTCTTTATGGGTTTCCTGGTATCTCTTAGCAGTACGGCCATAGTGCTCAAACTGCTTCAGGAAAAAGGGGAGATGTATACACCTTATGGCAAGATATCCCTTGGAATACTCATATTCCAGGATATCATCATAGTTCCAATGATACTGCTGACACCGATACTGGCAGGAGTGCCTTCCACTTCCGGGGACAGTGCTTTCACTTTCCTTCTGAAGGGTATTGGCATTGTACTGTTCGTGATAGTGGCCGCAAGATGGATAATGCCTGCACTGCTGTTCAGGATAGTAAAGACAAGGAACAGAGAACTATTCCTGGTGACCATTATATTTACTGTCTTTGGGACAGCCTGGCTTACTTCCAACGCCGGACTGTCGCTTGCACTTGGAGCGTTCCTGGCAGGCCTGATAATATCGGAATCCGAGTACAGCCACCAGGCTATCGGCAATATGTTGCCTTTCAAGGACGTGTTCATGAGTTTTTTCTTTGTTTCCATCGGTATGCTGATGGATGTCAGCTTCTTCCTGGATAACATTGTGATCCTCCTTGCACTGGCAGCAGTGGTAATATTCCTTAAGTCTGCAACTGCCGGGCTTGTTACATTCCTGCTTGGGTATCCTCTGCGAACCACACTTATAACCGGGATGGCACTCGCCCAGGTAGGGGAGTTCTCTTTCATCCTTTCCAGCTTCGGAAGGGAGTATGGACTGCTGGATGACGGACTATACCAGAGTTTCCTCGCAGTCTCTATAGTTACCATGGCAGCCACACCCTTCGTGATGGCTTCCTCACACAGCCTCTCGCACCAGCTACTGAAAAAGACAACCAACCGTATACTTATCAACGGCCTGTCCTCTAAAAATACGGACCCGGTAAAAGAAGATAAGGAACTGCGTGACCATCTTATCATCATAGGTTACGGCTTTAACGGCAAGACTGTCTCCAATGCTGCAAAGACTGCAGGTATACCTTACGTCATCATCGAGACAAATCCCGAGACAGTGCGCCATGAGAGACAGCATGGAGAAATGATCCACTATGGGGATGCCACCCATCAAACGGTACTTGAATCTGCGAATATAAATTCTGCAAGGGTACTGGTCGTCGGCATTTCGGACTATATCGCCACAAGGACGATAATCGATGTTGCAAGAAGGATGAATCCTGAGATATATATAATTGCCAGGACGCGCTACATGAACGAGATCAAGGCACTCAGCCAGATGGGAGCCAATGAGGTCATTCCCGAGGAATATGAGACTTCCGTCGAGATATTCAGCCGCCTTCTGAAGAAGTACCTTGTGCCTGAAGAAGAGATCTACAGGTTCACCCGGGAGATACGCGCAAATGGATATTCCATGCTGAGGGAGCATTCCATGGCAGAGAAGGACAATACCTTCAACCTGAAGGATGAACTGCCCGGAGTGGAAGTGACATCTCTTAAGCTTAAGGACAACTGCAGTTTCCATGGAAGCACCCTGAAGGACCTGAACCTCAGGAACAGATACGGGGCAACTGTACTGGCTATACGCAGAAGCGGGCAGATAATAGAAAATCCTACAGGAGACACGGAATTACGGTCTTCAGATACCTGCATTGTACTTGCAAAGCCTGAGAAGATGTGTCAGTTAAGGAAATTCCTTGGTGAAGATGCTGAATCATTCTCTTCAGAGAGTTGCCCGGTCTGATCCGGGCCGAACTTCAACCTATGATAAAGTCCACTAGATATTTATAAAATGGATCATCTCCCGAGCAGGATGAATGCAGCAAACTGATGGTTGGAAGGAAGAAGGAAAATTCACCAATAGATATCTTTTGATGTATCGGTCTGAATAGGATTTATAACTTTTAAAAAAGTCGGTTTCTTATAAAAAGGCCTATTTTCATTTTTTAATATATATACAGTAATTCTTAAATAACTTATGTGCGTAACGGTGTTAATATAAAAGTAGGAACATTCGGGAGATAAAAATGAAGAAAGGAGTTGTAAGTTTAATAAAAAAGATAAATTCCCATGAAGTTAATGAACAGATAATCCACCTTACACTCAGACCTTCACACATCGATATCCTATCCATTATAACAAAGTGTCCAAGCGTGAAAGCACTTCATTTACCATATTATATGCAGGCCATCTCCAGATCCATAAAGATGAAGATAGGATTCCTGCATACGTGGTATATTAGAAAGCATGCTCACAGGAGCGGGTTTGTATGAAAAAGGTTATGATTCTTGGAGCTGCTAAAACACAGGTTCCGATCATTAAGTTAGCTAAAAAACGTGGCTTTGAAACAATCGTGGTCAGCATCCCGGGGGATTATCCCGGCTTGAAGCTTGCAGATAAAGTGTATAAAGTCGATATACATGACAAAGAGAAAATATTGGAAATTGCTAAAAGTGAGCGGGTCGATGGAATAGTCACGGACCAGCTTGATTTTCCTGTTCCGATTGTTGCTTATGCTACTGAGATGTTAGGCCTGCCAAGCATTGGTTATTATTGTGCACTAAAGTTCACTAACAAATACTTAATGCGGAACGAATGCGCTAAACTGGGAATAAATAATCCTGAATACCATAAGGCTTCGACCCTGGAAGAAGCCCGGGAAAAGTGTAGGGATATTCATTTCCCGATAATAATAAAACCTACAGATAGTGCTGGCAGCAGGGGCATATATGTCATCAGAAGCATCAAGGAACTTGAAGATAAGTTCGAGCACTCAATTGCTTTCTCTAAAGAGAATTGCGTGATCCTGGAAAAGTTCATTCAGGGAAAAGAGTATGTGGTCGGAGGCTTTGCGTCAAACTACAAATTCACAAATTTAGTTATTGGGGAAAGGCAGTTATTTGATATCCCGGATATATTCATTCCCAGTAAGACGCTTTTCACCTCGGTTGCTGAGAATCCTATAGAAGAGCAGATCCTACAAACAAATAAAAGACTTATCGAGGGCTTTGGTTTAAAATTCGGAGTTACTCACTGTGAATACATAGTTGAAGAAAAGACCGGGACCATATATCTTGTAGAATGTGCTGCCAGAGGTGCTGCTACGTTTGTTTCATCTCATCTGATACCATTCGCTACGGGTATTGATGCAAACAGCCTGTTGCTTGATATTGCCGTTGGGAATGAAGAAGAGATAGAGATCCGGAACATCGAGAGCAACGTATCCGGATATTTACTGTTCACATTGCCAAAAGGTTTTGTTAAAGAGATCAAAGGTATCGAAAAAATTAAGTCAGTACCAGGTGTCAAGAAAGTGTATATTGATCCTATTTATATAGGGATGGAAACCCAAGTCATGACCGATAAAGGCATGCGTATGGGCCCGATCCTCATCAAAGCAAGTAGTAAAGAGCAATGTGAAAAAACGATCCGTGAAATAAAAGCTTTGTTTGAGATCAATGTAGAGACCTCTGAAGGAATTAAAGGTATAATCTGGTAGATACCGTACTGCAAGTCTTTAATTGAACTTTACCTCAACGACTCTGGAGAGGTCACAGAGGAGAAACATAAGAAATATATAAAATTGCCACTAAAATAAGTGTCAATGTGCGTAAGAGAATATACGACAAGCTACTACTGCATATATTATATTGCCACTTATTTTATCTCCCGCCACTGCACGTTAAATTAACTGGCCCGAGGAAGGCAAAAATGATGCTGAGGATAGTGCCTGAAGTACGCCCCCTAGCCAGCACTACTTCCACTTGTGGGAATGCAGTTCATCATACTTCCAGAATGTCCAGTCATCCACCAGTTCATCCTCAGGAAGGTCCTTCATGAATTTTGGCAGGATTCCGATGGTGTTGCGTATGTCTTCAACTGTCTCTTTATATACTTCGTTATATACTCCCATATTTTAATACCCCAAAACGGTATTCATTTACAGCCATATAAATATGATGCATGCAAAAGTAACGTATCCAGAAACATCAATATACTTTTGATAATATAGAAAGCCGCTTAAAATCCAAAGGAATAAATCGGATGGAAATAATGATTTCTCATGTTCTGTAAGCACAAAGAGAACGGCTACAATGAAGTGCTTCCCGGTATCCGGATGAGAACCACGGTTTACGGGAACAGCACACTGATGACAGAGTTTGTCATGATGAAAGGAAGCAGCCTTCCGGAACACGACCATATGCATGAGCAGACAGGATATCTCGTTTCCGGCCTCATAAGCCTCTCAATAGGGGATGAGACCTTTGAGGTAAGTGCAGGCGATTCATGGAATATTGCAGGCAAGGTGTCCCACAGCGCCCGGATCATTGAAGATTCTGTTGCAATTGAAGTATTCTCTCCGCGCAGGGACGAATATATACAAAAAATTAAGGAATGCAAGTTTTAAAAAAGGAAGGTTTTTCTAAGTAGCTATTAGCCGCAGGATTCCGTCATAGGAAGAACGTAATTATTGCCAGTACTATAAAGATGATCACAAGCCACTTTGCAATCTCCATTGACATTCCAGCAACTCCGCGTGCACCCAATACGTAGGCAATGATAGCCAGTATCAGGAATATAACAGCTAATCCTATTAAATCTGCCATAATATACTACCTCCTATAAAATTACAACCCCAATTATAAGATTAGATCGAGAGTATTTAAAAGTTATTATTGAGAGCTTTGTTAAAAAACTGATATATAAACTTGTGCTAAATAACAGGAATAGATGATGACACTACAGAAAAAGGGCTGCTCTATCAGCCCATAACGTCGGTACATAATTTCCGGTAACAGTTCTCGATCAGTGCAGGACTTGCTGACATCTCTATGATGTTAAAATCGAAAAGCTGCGCAAACTCTTCTACCATAGAATCAAAGTCTTTCTCGTAGTGCAGCCCGGTGTCCATCCTGGCAACGTTCTTGTAGCCGGCATAATCAAAGACGAACTTTGACATCTTAATATCATTCGGGTCAGAAGTCATGCCTGCAGCGACGACCATCTCGCGCCAGTGAGCAGCCCACATCGGAGTCATGAAAAAAGTGCCCACACCCCCGGAACCGGTCAGCTTCTTGAGATATGCCGCCCTGCCGCCAAGCACAGCACCTATACAATCATCAACAACAGTCCCATTCTCTTCTTTAAGTATGCGCACAGTGCAGGAATTTGACCGGAAGTCCTCCTCCACCTTCCCAAGCACATTGCCACACAGTCCATAGAAGAGTAGAATGCCATCGGCATACCTGGATAGTTCTTCGGTCTTATCATAGACGACCTTCCTGAGATTGTCGGGCCGGGCATGAAGCGCCAGCTCAAGCATGTGAATTATAAGAGTCATTTCCCCGGTTCTCACATTCTCAGATTTTGGAGGGATTGAGAACAGAGGAAGCACCTCATAGGTACATCCGGCAGCATCGAGTTTGCCTGTAAGCCCTCCGCGGTCTTCATTATCCACAACTATGATTTTCCGGATATCCGGGTCGTTCTCTATTATATGGACGATCTCATCCTCGAACATCCTGCATGCGATAAAACTCAGTACTGTCATGATAGATACTCCGATCAGATATTATGAATAAAGTAAATGGGAAGTTCACTTTCAGGTATATATAATCACGCTACTGTCCAAGATACTGCCTGTAAGCTGTGTCACTCGCCTTTTAACATATCCTTCCGGAACATACCATAATCATCAAAACCCCGATGAATAAGTATGATTACACCAAACATTACATTCATCATCGTTGACACATAGATGGCTATCATTATGGCTATCTGGTATTCAATGGCAGTCAGCGGACTTGAGCCACCAATTATCTGCCCGGTCATCATCCCCGGAAGGAAAACAATACCTACTGTCGCCATGTTTGCAAGAGTTGGTCTTATCGAATTACGGAGGCTCTTTCTAAGGTAAGGTTTTAGAGCTTCGTACTTTTCCGCACCAAGGGACAGACTGGAAAGATACCGGTTCTCATTTCTCTGTATCTGGTCACAGAAATAGTTGATACCTACAATATTGGCACGGAGGGAATTGCCTATGACCATGCCTGCTATGGGGATGAAGTACCGGGCTTCAAAGAGATCGTTAAGGCCAATAACTAAACTATTGAAATACAAGAGCATTCCTACGTTCGCCAGTGCGAACGAAAGGGTCAGAGGCACGATAAAGGGACCATACTTAAGCTGTGCGTTCTTCAGGACCGTATAAGATGCCACGATCACCATGGTGAGCACCCATACAAAGTTAAGCAGGGAATTATTGAGCTCGAATACAAATGTAAGAAAGAAACCCACGAAAGCAAGCTGTACAGTCATTCTGAAAGCACTTTCAATGGTGGAATTTATCAGCTTCAGGTTAAGGTGGTAGCTGATAAGCACCGGTATCAGCAGAAGCAGGAAACAGAATGCCATCCCGGCTGGTGTGATATCAGTTGCAGACATTTGAACTCTCCTGCAGCTTCTCAAGATCGATGACCCTTACTCCCTCCCGCTCCCACTCTGTATCGTGAGATATTGCCAGCACGGTCCAGGAAGGGTTGCCCACGAACATATCGACGATCTTCCTCTTCAGCTTCGCATCAAGGTCTGATGTTATCTCATCAAGGAGAAATATGTCCTTTTTTGTAAGCAGGGAGATGATGATGGCAATACGCTGCTTCTCTCCGCCTGAAAGGTTCTCAAACTTCTTATGCAGAACATCTGCCCGCAGAGAGAATTCAGATAGCATTGACTGCAATTCTTCCGGAATTAACATGCCTTTGTTGGCAGCATAGGAAAATATCCCATCTAACATCTCCTTTACTGTCCCCTCCCCTATATCGCTGTCCTGGGAAATGTGTGCCACTTTTTTGCGGATATCCCATGCAAGCCGGGGATCCATTGGCCTGCCTTCAAAATAGATGGTGCCGAAAGAAGGTGTTCTGAAGCCCAGCAGCAGCCTGAAGAGAGTGGTTTTGCCAATTCCGGAGCGTCCTTTGATAAGAACTTTCTCCCCTCTTGAAACAGAAATATTGAGATCTGAAAGGATACGTCTGCCCTCTGCATCGGCACACACCTTTTCCACCTTTATCAGGTCCATTCTACTCCAGCTCCCTTTATCCCGCTTTAAGATATAATGAATTACCAAGTATTGCCAGCGATATAAGTAATTTACCATGTCAGCATCTATGGTGTTACTTTCAGGCGCTCCTACTCCTATCTAACCCAACCGGCAGGTCATCAGTACAGATACATCCCCCGCATCCCTTACACATAGAAAGGTATTTGAAAATACTAGCGCTAATCGAAGATGCATCAATGGAGGATATATGACAAACAACGCACTATCCGAAAACCAGCCGGCCCCCTCATTCTGTCTCCCTGACCAGACAACTGGAACTGTCTGCCTTAAAGACTTCCGTGGCAAATGGCTTGTCCTCTATTTTTACCCCCGCGACAATACTGCAGGTTGCACCCGTGAAGCCCGGGAGTTCTCAGCCTTCAAAGACGAGTTAGCCAAAGAGGATGCAGTAGTGATTGGCGTGAGCAAGGATAGCGTCAGTTCACACCAGAAATTCATCCATAAACAGGAGCTTGCAATAACATTGCTCTCAGACGAGGACACGAGCGTTCACCGGCAGTACGGCGTCTGGAGAACGAAGAAAAACTATGGAAAAGAGTATATGGGTACTGTGAGGAGCACTTTTCTTATAGATTCTGAAGGGGTGGTGAAGAAGATATGGGATAATCTGACGTACTCCCACAACTAAAGTTTGTGAGGTTCCGTGGTTAGCTGCTTTCAAGCCATTGCCACTTGAGGGACATCAGTGTTCCCTTTCAGTACATCACTTTCTGTACTGAATCGAACTATGTTTTGAGATAATGCGATATTGAAAGCCGCATTAACATCTGCATGTTCAACGTGTCCACAGGTGGGGCACTCAAATGATTTGCTGTTCCTGTTCCCTATATGACCACATCTACTACATGTTTGAGAAGTATATGCAGGGTCGATATAAGCGATAGGTACTCCAAGCAACTTAGCCTTGTATTCTATCATAGTTTGTAGTTGATAGAAAGACCAACTGTTCAAAGAATACCGGAATGATTTAGCCTGTTTTTTATTGTTTCTTATGTCTTTCAGTTCTTCAAGTTTAATCCCACAATCATTTTCTTTAGCAGTGTCAACTAATTTTCTGCTTATTTTATGGTTTAAATCTCGAACAATTCTACTTTCCCGATTCTTCATTTGTTTAACCTTTTTGTATTTCCCCTGTTTCTGAAACTGTTTTCTTATATTCCTATATTTGTTATGGATATGATGTGCATGTTTACCTAGCTTCATTATTTTTCCGCTGTTTGGTTCTCCTGTTACTACTACATGTCCAGTAGTGTTTCTATCAACACCTATCCATTTATCAGTTTTATATTCTAATTTTTCAAGAACGGTTACTGCAACGTATAAATATTCATTGTCGATTTCAATCTGATTGATTTTCTCAAAAACAACAGGAATATTATGTTTGATCTCCAATTTTAATGGTGGAATATATATAGTCTGTTCTTGTTCATTGTACTTAATACCTTGATTTGGATGAGATAAAATGACATGTTTCACCCGCTTAATCTTTTTATCCCTACCATATTTTCTAATAATTTGGTTCGAGAACACAGATTTTAGACCGAATTGTTTTACATCTGAGGAACTGAATTTAGCAGATTGTGGTTGATGTGCTACTACATACTCGGCTACTCTTTTTGCCTTCAATAATTCATCAGAAAAATCTCGATGATGTTTGATTTTGCATGTGAGTATCATTTGTGTTTCTGTTCCTCAATATATTTTTTAATCACTTCTTCTGAAATGTGGCCGACAGATTCACAATAATAACTTCGAGTCCATAAGGTTGGAAGTCTGGTCGTTAATTCTGAAAATTCTTGTCTCAACATTCTTGAGGTATATCCCTTGAATTGTTGAACAATCCAATGAGGACTCATTACAGGAGAACTCTTCACGAAAAGATGGACATGGTCTGGCATAATTTTCATTTCTTTAATCGTCACACCTATTTCATCTGCTTTTTTTATTAAGAGTTCTTTTAATCGTGTTTCAATTTCATTTTCTAAAACATTCCTACGATATTTAGGACACCATATTAAATGAAAACCGATATTGTACACGGTTGTTTTACTATATTTCCATCGTTCTGATGTCATAGTACATTATATGTCTGACAGGCATATAATGTTTTTGATTAACTGAAGGCGGGGTATGATTCAGCCCATGTCTAAAGAACATGGGCTTTCCCTACCCTTCACCTCACCAGTCGTAAAGGCAGCAGGACATGCTGAGAAGGTGCTTGAGATGGTTAGGAAGTAGGGGAAAGTTTGGTAGTATACTTATTGTCTAATATCTACCTGATGAATGATTCAGAAAAAAATGCAACCCCCGATTTAATGGGGTTGCATAGGTTTATTTGTGACTAACTTACAGACTCGTTACAAACCTGCTGTTGCTAATTCAAGAGCTGATATCGCATCATTGAGATCAGCTGTTGCTGTTTCGATATCTCCCTGAACCTGCGGTCCTGCTGACAATGCACCATTCAATGCTGTTTCAGCATCTTCTACTGCTACATATTCAACATCACCAATATTTCCGCCAGCTAATGTATGAGCTTCTTTAGATGCACTTGATGCGAACAATGCACTATCTGCAGCATCAATGACTGATTGCAACACAAGAGCACCAATAGCGTCATTGATAGCGGTTGTCTTTGCAACAACTTCTGCATTTGTTGTCTCTGGGAGTGCTAGTGCTGCTGTTACTGCACTGTAATCCACATAATCAGATGCTATTAACAATGCTTCAACTGCAATTGCTGAATCAAGATCAGTTTGATTCGCAAATGTGACTGTCACATTTCCGGTAACAGTTACATTGGCCCCTGCAACAACTTCTAATTCCTCACTACCAAGATTATTGATATCAGAGCCTTCGGCATCTTCTGTCAATGTTATCTGAGGAAGACCTGTAGCATTTAAACCAATCACCACATTACACGGGTTGATAAGACTGATACCCTGAGTGATATTTCCTGAGAAGAAATAAAATGTAGCATTTGTAGCGCCCATCTGGATACTGCCTGCATTGCCGTACTGGTTCCAGGTATTGACGCTGACTGCGATGATATTAATATTGCCGCCTACGGTTGCATAGTTATATACAGTGGCATCTGGAGTGTTAACGATAAGGTTGCCGTTGACGGTCAGTCCGATAGGTAAGGTAATCGTGCCGGTGGTTGCTCCTGTGATTGTAAGGTTACCGATGATTGTTCCTGTTGGTTCGGTGTAATCTCCGGAAGTAACGACCCTACTCACATCAGGACTTGAAGAAGATGAACTGGATGAACCGGAACCACTTCTGCCGGACGTAGACGCTATTGTCGTCTGAACGACAGGTTCTTCTGCTGGTTGTGGTTCATCGGTGACATTCGATACATCTATTAGCTCAGGTGCGTCATCCTTGCCAGCTTCGGGGGTATGGGATTCGGTAGCATCGACTTGTTGGTCATATGCATCGTCGTCCAGGCATCCGCTTGGAAAAATAACGAGCGCAGACATTAGAAACACTAAAATACTAATAGTAGCTGCTTTTGTCTGTTTTGGTTAAAACAATGTTTAGTTTTCATTTTTTATCTCTCAAATTAGCACTTAATTGATAAACTTCAAAATATATTAACACTATACTATATAATTATAGTGATATACTTAAAAAGCTATGCTAAAAATTTAACAGAGTTCACAAAACTATCAGTTTCAAAGCATATTCAGTAATCCAAGAAATCATAATAATATATATGAGCATGATTGCAAAAAGAGGACAGAGCCCTATAAAGGCTCTCTTTATGCCTTTGGCTATAGAAAACAAGACCGTATGGATACTTAAAATAAAAAACTTAAGTCTAGATAAAACCCCTTATCTTCGTGTAAATGATGATATAACCCAGCACAAGCATCAGCAAAGAAATAAGCCAGGCCCACCTGAGTATCCTGCCAAGATTTTCAGGCCTGGATAATCTTATAAAAAAGCGGTCGACCAGATTTGGACGACCATTGGGAGTGCTCATAGGGAGTTAACCTTTGATCCTCTTCAGCCTGAAGGTGTTTTCCCTTTCCATCTCTTCGAGACGGAGCCTTATGAAGTTCATTGCTTCCTGAAGTTCGGGGATCACCTTGAACTCGAGAGCATTGACACGCCTTTTAGTCTTCTCGATATCCTCAAGAAGCTTCTTAATGGTGGTCTCGATCTCTGCTGCAAGGATGATCTTTTCAACAAGGATCTCATAGGAGTCTGCTGCCTCATCCGTATAAGAACTGGTCCCGACAATACCGTATCCACGTTCATCAAGTGTTTTGTGGACACTTGATGACTCTATCTTGGGAACAACAACACCCATGATGTTGCGGCTTTCCACCTCTATCTCCGGTTTGCCCTGAAGGGCAAAAGATGTGGATTTGACGATAATGATACCATCAACAGCGTTTGCAATAGCTATCCTGCGGGAAGCGACTTCATAGGCGGCGTCCAGCTCGGTCCTGACATCCTTGGCCTTGCCGAGTATCTCGAAGAACTCAAGGATAAGTCCATCTCTCTTCATCTTAAGCAGCTTGTGGCCGCCCTGAGAGAGCTTGATCTTCTTCTTGAGCTCGATAAGCTCGGACCGTGTTGGTTTTACATCTTTTACGCCCATGTAGAATCACCTGTAATTACTTGCTCTTGTGAGCGGGGTGGTACTTCTGGATGTACTTGTTGTCCACTCTTGTAAGCAGGGCTTCCGGAAGTTCTGAAAGGATGCTCCAGGAAACGTTCAGTGTATCCTCGATAGTCCTGTCCTCATCTCTTCCCTGGCGGACGAACCTGTCCTCGAAAAGGTCTGCGAACTCAAGGATCCTCTGGTCCCTCTCGGAAAGGGCTTCCTTACCTACAATGGCAACCAGACCTCTAAGGTCACGGCCTTCAGCGTAGGCGGCATACATCTGGTCAGAGACTGCTTTGTGGTCATCCCTGGTCTTACCTGCACCAATGCCTGAGTTCATCAGACGGGAGAGTGAAGGCAGCACATTGATAGGGGGATAGATACCCTTTCTGTGCAATTCCCTTGAAACCACGATCTGTCCTTCCGTGATGTAGCCTGAAAGGTCAGGTATCGGGTGGGTGATATCGTCACCGGGCATGGTAAGGATCGAGAACTGTGTGACTGAACCCTTCCTTCCCTTGATGACACCTGCACGCTCATAGAGTGATGCAAGGTCAGTGTACATGTAACCCGGATAACCACGCCTTCCCGGAACTTCTTCACGGGCTGCACCCATCTGACGGAGTGCCTCACAATAATTGGTGATATCCGTAAGGATGACCAGTACGTGCATATCATGCTCGTATGCGAGGTACTCGGCTGCTGTCAGGGCCATCCTCGGTGTGATCAGGCGCTCGACTGCAGGGTCATCTGCAAGGTTAAGGAAAACCACTGCTCTCTCAAGGGCACCGGTCTTTTCGAAGTCCTCCATGAAGTACTGTGCTTCCTCACTGGTGATACCCATCGCAGCGAACACTACTGCGAACTCCTCGGTTGAGCCCGGAACCTTTGCCTGACGTGCGATCTGCAGTGCGATCTCGTTATGTGGCAGGCCTGAGCCGGAGAAGATAGGGAGCTTCTGTCCACGCACAAGGGTGTTGGTACCGTCGATCGTAGAGATACCGGTCTGGATGAACTCCTCCGGTGGCATCCTTGAATATGGGTTCATTGATGCACCGTTAACGTCTAACCTGTCCTCCGGGATTATGCGGGGTCCGCCGTCAAGCGGTTCACCGGAACCTGAGAGGATACGGCCAAGCATATCCCTGGATACCGGGAGCTTGATAGTCTCACCTGTGAAAACTACACCTGCCTCTTCATTGAGTCCGCCCGTACCTTCGAAGACCTGAACTGCTACCAGATCGGCAGAAGTATCAAGCACCTGTCCCCTTTTGGTAGTCCCATCAGGCAGGTTGATGATAACCAGTTCACCGTAACCAACAGGCTCAGTCTTCTCAAGGAACACCAGTGGTCCTGAGATCTCTGTGATTGTCTTATATTCCTTGGTCATTTTTACTTACCCCCAAGCTGCGCGAATTCCTTATCCATCTTGGTCATGACAGTGTCCAGTGCACCCTGGAAGTTCTCTTCGAACTTGACCTTTGCAAGCTCGTCCTTTGACTCCACGGACAGGATATCCTTCATAGGAATACCTGCTTCCAGTGCTGCTGTTGCCATCTCTCCGTACTTGGAGATCGCCTTCAGTAATTTATACTGCTTGTCGAACGGGCAGTATGTGTCAACCGGATGGAAAGCATTCTGCTGCAGGAAGTATTCCCTTATCATACGGGATATTTCGAGCACTATCTGCTGATCCTCTGGCAGAGCATCGGAACCGACCAGCTGAACGATCTCCTGGAGTTCTGCTTCCTGCTGGAGAAGGTCCATTGCATGGTCCCTGAGAACTACCCAGTCAGGTGCCACGTTCTCAGTGAACCAGTCAGTGAGTCCCTGTGTATACAGACTGTAACTTGTCAGCCAGTTAATGGATGGGAAGTGTCTCCTCTGTGCAAGTTTTGCATCCAGAGCCCAGAAAACCTTTACAATACGCAGGGTATTCTGTGTGACGGGCTCAGAAAAGTCACCGCCCGGAGGTGATACTGCACCTATGACAGTGATAGAGCCTTCAGGTCCTTCAAGAGTGCGTACGTATCCTGCCCTCTCGTAGAACTCAGAGAGTCTTGCGGAGAGATATGCAGGGTAACCTTCCTCACCAGGCATCTCTTCAAGTCTTGAGGAGATTTCCCTCATTGCCTCTGCCCATCTTGAAGTTGAGTCAGCCATCAGTGATACATCGAATCCCATGTCACGGTAGTATTCCGCAATGGTGATGCCTGTATAAACGGATGCCTCGCGGGCTGCCACAGGCATGTTGGAAGTGTTAGCGATAAGTACAGTGCGCTCCATCAGCGGGCGACCAGTCTTGGGGTCCTGGAGCTCAGGGAATTCGTTCAGCACATCTGCCATCTCGTTCCCACGTTCGCCGCATCCGATGTAGACCACAATATCAGTGTCACTCCACTTTGCAAGCTGCTGCTGCGTAACTGTCTTACCGGAACCGAACGGGCCGGGGATAGCTGCAGTACCGCCTTTTGCAACCGGGAAAAGACCGTCGAGGATTCTCTGACCGGTGATAAGAGGCCTGTTTGGCATGAGCTTCTTGCCTACCGGGCGTGGCTTTCTGACAGGCCACTTCTGCATCATTGACATTTCTGTGCCGTCTGTGAGTACACATACGGTTTCGTCAACTTTGAACTTACCGGACTTGATACTGGATACAGTTCCCGAAACTGTCGGCGGGACCATGATCTTGTGCTCGATGTTCTCTGTTTCCTGCACAAGACCTATTACAGAGCCCCCTTTTACGGAGTCTCCTTTTTTGACAGTCGGCCTGAATTCCCATAATCTCTCACGGTCAAGTCCGTTAGCTGTGACTCCTCTCTGAATGAAGTCACCCATCTTTTCCTGCAGGACCATCAAAGGTCTCTGGATACCATCATAAATGCTCTCTAACAGACCCGGGCCAAGTTCCACGGAGAGTGACATCCCAGTGTTCACTACGGGCTCTCCCGGCTTGATACCGGATGTGTCCTCGTATACCTGAACAGTGGCTTTGTCCCCCTGTATCCTGATAACTTCACCCATTAATCCTTCGTGACCAACATGGACCACGTCGTACATTTTAGGCCTAATGCCCCTGATAGTAACGACAGGACCTGCCACTCTATAAATTTCACCTTTCATTTCCACAGATCAACACCTACCGATTGTTTTATTTTTTCCCTTAGGTTCGAACTTTGACCACTACCTCCAAGAGTCACAACAGTTGGCTCAACAGAGTCATTGATAGTGTTCCTCAGCATCTCCGGTAGTTTATTGAGATCATCGCCGTGCATTACAAGAATTCCGACTTCCCGATCCTCAAGTATCTTATGCACAGTAGGTTCAAGTTCGCCATCATTAACTTCAAATATTTTTCTGACACCAGCGAGTCTGAATCCAGTCACGAACTCGCTGCGTCCAACCACTGCTAATTCCATCAGATCACCAACTGTTCCCTGATTACTCCGTCACTGAGGTTGGAGGCTTTGCCGCGCACAATTATTCGCAGATTGTTTACCTCATTCCGCTTGGTTAGTATGTAATCCATGATTGGTACTATTGAGAGTGGATAAACATGTGAGAAACTTGATGCAGATTTAAGCCTGTACTTCTTGAGTCTTGTCTCAACATCGATCAGTGATTGCATACCCGGATTCACTATATCGGATATCTCTTTCCAGTAAGAGAATTTCTCAAGCTCCTTTACGAACTCTTCAAAGGAAAGTGGCATCAGTTTTTGTATATCCCTGAGCTCGATCTCAAGACCTCCCTCGATCATCAGATTCATCATCTGAGGATCAGTGATCCCTGCCTTCTTCAAACGGAAAAGGATCATAAGGTTCTTTATATCGATACCTATCCGGATGAATTTGGCAAACAGCTTACGGTCTTTTGATCTCGATCCACCCGCTACGGCAAAGAGTCCGGCATAATACAATTTGTCCAGCTGATTCTCTATGTCCGAAAGGTTGGTACCGTTATAGTTCCTGAGTATAGGGTAATATTCGGTGTCCTCGAACTCGGATACAACATCTTCGTAACTTCCCTTTGAAGCCAGGCCGGAAAGGAAAGTATACGTCAAAGTTCCTCCCGCGACGAGAGATTCCAGGATCTCCTCTGTTGAAGCCCTGCAATACTTTCCTCGGAGAATCGTCTTGATGTTCCAGATGTCATATTCCTTAAGGTACTCCGCAATAAGGAAATTGACCTCTCCTTCGGAGATATTCAGGAGCTTTCTAAAGGTAACAGAGAGGTTCCGGTTCAGGGAGTGTTCTATGAGGTCTACACCATCGTATATCAGTGCCAACTCATCCACATCTTCTTTATATCCGGATTCACCAATGAACCTCGTGATCTCGTCAATGCTCATATTCATGAGTCGGGGATAAGTCTCTTTTGGCAAGAGCTTACTTTTCATTGCACGAACACGTGATACAGTGTATGCGTAGTTGGAGTGACCTTTTGAACCTGAACTGGAACCACGCTTAAATTTCTGCAACAGCCGCATTTATAAATCACCCGAATAAGATATCAGATGTTTGCTTCAACAACTGCTCACTCACACTTTTAAGGATGACATCATAAGTATAATCCAGCCTAATAGTCCCATCTTCGTTCTCAATGACAACGCCACCAAGACATTTGATGTTACCGGCATATTCAAGAGAAGTCAATTTCCTTACGATCTCCTCTGATGCTGCATTGGAATAGATTCTTTTGCCGCTTGCTTCGTTTTTCTCAATGATGGATCTCAGAAGCTCTTTGTTCTTTTCAGGGGAAAACTCGGATATGGACTTTTCAGTCCGGGAATATACATCTTCTAGCAATTCCTTACGTGCATTGAGCAGTGTGCGCTTTACTTCAAGATTTGCGCTGGATGTTTCTTGCTGCCTCATTTTTCGGATATCATCCTCTGCCTTTGCAAGACGTTCACCTATGATCTTTTTCGCGCTTTGCCTAGCCTCATCCAAGATAAGGGAAGCCTCTGCATCAGCTTCGTGATTCAACCGGGCCACTTCCGCCTGTGCAGCATCCATGATATCCTTAACAACAATTTCAAGTCCCATGCTCATTCACCTTCAAAATGAATTTAAGAGCAAAAATGCTCTTAAGTCAACTTAGAGAGACAATAGTGCGACTACCAGGCCGAAAATAACGATCGTTTCTGGAATTACGGTCAGGATCAAGCCCTTACCGAAAAGCGCTTCGTTCTCAGCCATTGCGCCTATTGCTGCGGTACCGATGTCCTTTTCTGCAATACCGGATGCAAGACCTGTAAGTCCTACTGCGAGTGCTGCTCCGATTGCCTTCAATCCTGCAGGGTCCATCATTGTTACTGTTTCTGTTACCATTTACTTTTCCTCCGTGTATTTTCTTATGTATCCGAATGGATCGTATTTGCGCCCCCCACCTTCGTAGAATTTACCGAAGAACTCTACATACTGTAACCTGAGCGCATGCAAACCGGGGGCTATTATGCTCAGTGCAGTGTTTAAAGTGTGTCCAAATATGAACACAACAATCGCAAAGATAGTCATCACACCAATTGGCGACCCTGGCTGCCAGATCATCCCAAAGGCGATCAGGTTGACAGTGGAAGCAATGTAGATCGATGACAATCCGACAGCTATTATACGGGTATAGGACAGGGAATTGCTCAAAAGGGACGGCAATTCTACCGGACCTTTTACTCCTTCTCCCTTGACAAGCATTACCACACCGATAAGGAACACAATGGCTCCCACGATAATAGGTAGCATACCAAGGTAACCAAGGACTGCAAGGAGAATACCGAATTCCACAACGATCCAGCTGCCTTTCTCGAATATAGCTGCAGAAATACCGTGCTTCCTATTCTCATTGATGAAACCTACCAGATACCCAATGTTGATATGGATCAGGCCAACAAGAACGGTCGCGACGATGAATGTCATTACAAGATGAGTCCTGTGCAGGGGGAAACCGATAATCTCACCGGCTGCAAACGGGCTCGCAAGCAATTCAATAGTATGAAAACCCGGTATCAGCCCGGGTGTTGTTCCATGTTCTCCATGGTAGCTAGCAAGAGAATAGCCCAGGAACTCACCATACAATATACCAAAGAATAGCGTAGATATCTGACAGTAGATGAGAATGTTCATCAGGGGCTTGACTGCATCCGATGAGACAAGCTTCTTAATACCCAGCGCAAATCCCAGAAGGATCAAAGCATAGCCGATGTCACCGAGGATCATTCCATAGAATAGCGGGAAAGTGATGAATATCAAAGATGAAGGATCGATTTCCTTATAAGTCGGACGGCCGTAAAGGTTCATGATCTCCTGAAGGGGGGTCACGATTTTAGGGTTATCATACTCTATCGGAACTTTCTTGATATCAGGCTTTGTGATCTCCTGAGAGGAAACAAATGCGCGCCCGTTCGTCGCCGCACTAACGGTCCGCTCCATCTCAGAATACTGCTCCGTGGGAAGCCATCCGTCAATGAGGAAAGAACTCTCAGTTGTCGCAATCCTGAGGGGTGCCTGGGATTTCTCGATCTCAATGGATAGCAGTTCGTTGCTTGCAAGGATGAAATCAGCATACTTGAGTTTGAGGGTTTCGATCTCAGCATCTATTGCTTCCATACGTCTGGTGATATCCGCTTCTTTCAGTTCGAGGCCTGTTATGAGCTCGGAAGGGACACCGCTTAGAGCAGGAACCTTCAGTTCCTTGAACAAGGCTTTTGCAAGCACTTCAGAAACCTCTGCCGCCTTCTCTTTAATAACGAAGATCACTGCAACACCGGAGTGCTGATCATAGTAAAGCTTGTAAGAGGAAGTAACCTGCGATATAGAGGGTGTGGGATCCCCTTTGACATGTCCTGCAAACACAGCCAGGGATTCATATCCCCTATAAAGATCAAGATCAAGTTCAATGATAGTAAAAGGAAGAAGCTCTTTCCGGGAAGAAGAAATGTCTTTGAGCTCGGCTTCAAGAAGTCGCTTTTTCTCAGCAAGCACCTCCAGCTCCTCATCCAGTGTATCAAGGCAGTTGTCAAGCTGGGAGCAAACTGAAGCAGGACTCTGTTTCTCAACAGCAACGTCCTTCACGCCAAGCAGGCTTGCAATGGACCTGATCTTGACCAGTTTCTTTGATGTTTCACTTCCGCTTTCAAAGGGCTTGCCGATCTTAAGGTCAGAACCGTCTTCGTTAAAATCTTCGATATGGAACAGATTAGCTTTATGCAGAGCATCGACCGTTTCTTCAAGGATGTTCTTATGGCCAACTATAACGGCTCGAGTCATCTGTTTTGGCTTAAGCATGTACTGACCTCTCAAACTCTGTCAGTAACATGTCAACTGCTTCATCCACTTTGGAAGATGCCTTTCTTGAAATCGCATCTGCCTCGGTCTTACCTACTTTGACAAGAGTCTCTTTTTCGGAAGCAATTGCCTCTTCAGCACATTTTATCGCATTCTGGGCAGATCTATGAGCATCGGCTTCAGCCTGCTTTATGATCTCCCTGGCTTCTGCACGTGCGCTGTTGATACGGTCGTATTTGCTCTTTACGCCGTTTTCAACCATTTTTCGTGCATTGCCTTCTGCGTCTTTTATTTCAGACAAGATTTTATCTTTGGCCATGCTAATCCTCGTGATGATTGATAATAATTATCCCGACTAATTTACACCCTCTAGTGTTAAATCACATATAAAGGTTTCGTAGACGTTATCCATGTATAGATAATGATTTTTAATTACAGAGGAGCGACAGAAAACAGCAAGTACGTAATCCTAAAGGATAAAGGCATTTCGCCTTGTGAGATATAAAAAAGTAAAGAACGTATCCCATGACACGTCCGGTATAACATATCAGTCCTTATGAAGGTCCACCCTCATAGGAAGCCTCTCTCCCTCAGGAATAGTACGTATGTATTTTTCCCTGAAGGCTGGATTGCGCATCATGCAGTAGTCGGCAGATGATCTGTATGCAGCATGCCTGCCCATGCGCTCCCATATAGTACCGAGGTCTTCCTCGCGGATGTTACCAAAGGAAAGAGGCGTATAAGCACACGGGAGCACGTCTCCGCCTGCAGTGGCATGCATCCAGCGCCTTCCTGCAAAGCACCCAAACTGATCCGGCCCCAGGAAGTACGGAAAAGCAGTTACCCTTGGCCCCTCGGGCTTTCGGTTCACTGACTTCTGGAAATCGGCCAGGCGTTTCACATCCTTTTCAGTGATGACCTCATCCTCATGCTCCAGCCAGCGCCCCACGGCCACTATCTCATATACGGACATTTCGTGCATACCCATATCGATCGCAAACTGGTAGAAACCGTCAAGGTCATCGATATTATGAGGCGACACCACTACGAAAAGATCGGCAAGGATACCGGCATCAAGCACGTTTCTCACGCCGTTCACCGTGTCCCTGTAAGCCCCCTCACGGCCTCTTACGCGGTCATGCTCCTTCTCATCAGGGCTGTCAAGGCTCATATGTGCAGCAAAAAGGCCCGCCTTTTTAAGTTCCCCGGCTTTCTGTTCATTCATAGCGAAACCGGATGTGAAGCAGGCAGCTACCGCGCGGCTCTTGTCGACCGCAGCTACCAGCTGGGCAAGGTCTTTGCGCAGCATTGTCTCTCCGCCGTCAAAAGAGATATAATAGCTTCCAAGGTCAAGCGCCCTGTCAACTGTACGGTTGATCTCATCAGCAGTCAGCTCCGGATCGGCGACTATACCTGCAGCACCGCAATGTATGCAGTTATTGGGACATCTGCCCGTAATACCGATAGAGAACTGGTCAGGTACCCTCTTTCTAAGAATGGAGGCAACCTGCGCACTGACCATCCGGTTGAACACCTCACCTGGCATGGGCGGGACCCAGGTGGAAAAAATGATGCTCTCCTCATCGGAAAATATCGGTTTTTCTTCCTGGAATATGTTATTTATACGTTTTATTACAGGCTTTGCCACCGCAGACAGCGGTCCCTCGGTGTCAAGCACAACCTTTCCGTATTCTGTGCCTGCATTTATCTTTATCACGGATTTATCATAAACTTTCATGGAAACACCTGATACATATGTAAAAAAAGGAATATTATAACACGGGTTCAGCGCATCTCAAGGACATTCTCCGGAAGCATATCGATTGTTATCAGGTTAGATATCATAAGAAGCTTATCCTTTGCATCAGAGTTATCAAAGCCATCAAGGATCCTTTTTGCTCTTCCCACATGCTCAAGCACATTCTGCACCGTAAGGCGCACTGCTTCCTCATGCCCCATGCTCTTTCTATAGAGAAGCGGCAGGGTCACGGATTCATAAGTGGAGTGCTTATCTTCAAGTCTGTCTAGATACTCCAGCAGGTCATCAACTATCTGATATGCGTTACCCACGCTTTCGCCAAAGGCTCTGAACGTCATTGCCGTTTCCCGGTCAGCACCCGCGATATAGGCGCCTATGGCAGCACTTGCCGCAAAAAGAGATGCGGTTTTCTTGCTTATACATTCAAAGTAGTCCTTCCTGCCAAAATCCGTATCGGCACTTGAGATGTCAATGGTCTCACCTTCGGCCATATACATTCCGGCCCGTCCGAACTCCAGCACAGAGTCCGTGCCATAGGAAGAGATAAGGGAAATTGCCTTTGAGATAAGGAAATCGCCGCACAGGATGGCAGCCGGCACCCCGTATTTCATATGAGCTGACTCTACGCCCCTGCGTATGATACCGTCATCAAGTACATCGTCGTGAATAAGGGACGCAGAATGAATAAGTTCGATCGCAAGGGCAGCATTAACACTCTTGTTACGCTCCCCTCCGCATATCTCCGTGCACAGCATCAGTATGATAGGCCGGATGCTCTTGCCGCCGGCACTGCAGACATGCAACATCATCTTTTTCATTTTCGAGCCGTCTTCCATCGATGCGACAAGCCCGTCCATTGAAGCTTTTATTACCAGGAATTCTTCAAGGTTCTCTATTTCCATCATAACGTCCCTTTTTCAGGTTACTCAGTATACTTTGAAGGGCATCCCATAACTATCTTATTAGCCTCGATTTTTGTTTCAGAGACCATCTTACCGCTGATGCTCAGACCCGCACCTTCTGCAAGGTTTGCAGGAAGGGCCCCTGTATAAATTACTTCCACCTCATAGGCCTCATCCTCCGGATCCTCCAGCCAGAATGAGATCCCCGATGTGGAAATATTTAAAGTGTCATTCTTCACAGTACCCATCGTATTGACATTCTGCCCTACGTACCGGTCAGGATCTTCCAGTAACTCGGATATCAGCGGATATCCCCCCGAAAGGTCCACATTCCACAGACCGACAATGCCCACGATAACAATAAAAGCTACTGCAAGGACAATCTTGTGTTTCTGATCCATTTAAACACCCATGAAAGACTTCCAATCACTTGTTAACATTCCTATACTTCTTATGGAGGGAGATACGGGTACGCATAAGGTGAAAGGCGTATGCTGCCAGAACGACCCATGTACATGCAAATGCAAGGTTCAAAGCGTTAATACAGATTCACCCCTATATTACTTTTGATACCATATCATTGCACCATACCAATAACCGGCAAGAATAAACAAGCATATGAGGCTCTTTCAGACGAGACCCGAACATCTGCCGATGACTAATTATTAATATGGGCGCGGACTAGTATAGCCCCATTCTATTTATAATAGAGTGGAACTTTCATTTAATCCTGAAATGATCAATATGGCCAAACCTCCAAGACTCATAGCGTGGGAAACCACCGCAGGATGCAACCTTTCCTGCAGGCACTGCCGGGGATCATCGACCTTCCGGAAGCCAGCCGGCGAGCTTACGACACAGGAAGCTATGCACTTCATCGACGAGATCTCACAAATGGGAAAACCCATATTGATACTCAGCGGCGGAGAGCCGTTAGTCAGGGAAGATATATATGAGATTGCCAGCTACGCAAACCTGAAAGGCCTTCCTGTAGCCCTTGCCACCAATGGCACTCTCGTAACTCCTGATGTCGCCTCACGTCTGAAGGAGGCAGGAGTAAGAAGGATAAGCGTGAGTCTTGACGGAGCAAGCCCGCAAACGCACGATGACTTCAGATGCGTACCCGGGGCCTTTGAAGGAGCTATGCGCGGGATAGATGTCATCAAGGAGGCAGGCATTGGCTTTCAGATAAATACCACCATCACAAAGCGCAACCTTACCGAGATACCCACCATACTTGATATGGCAACTGAGATCGGAGCTGAGGCACTGCACATATTCCTGCTGGTGCCAACCGGCAGGGGCAAGGAGCTTGAGAATGAGGAGATCCCCCCAGCGGAATATGAGAGAGTGCTGAACTGGTTCTATGACCAGCAGAAGACAGCAAAGATACAGCTAAAGGCTACCTGTGCACCCCACTATTTCAGGATAATGCGCCAGCGGGCCAGGAAGGAAGGTACGGAGATCACAGTAAAGACCCAC
>Ga0209347_1001054_pt1 | contig 51930 bp, 70 predicted proteins | sample AutmiccommuBRH23_FD_187382 | JGI IMG/M metagenome (GOLD analysis project Ga0209347, IMG submission 187382) | Deep subsurface microbial communities from Mt. Terri, Switzerland - Autotrophic microbial communities BRH/23 (SPAdes) (version 2) | ecosystem: Environmental > Aquatic > Deep subsurface >... | reverse complement strand
TAGCTCTTGTTTTAAAAATTGACTGCTCCACTTAAAAATAAATGCAACATCGCCGAGTAACCAACGAAGATCGTTGTTCTCGTAGAGTGCTTCACTTTTTCAAGTGTTGCGCTTGGCTTTTTACACTGTTTAGTTTTCAATGAGCAGCGACGCGCACGGATGTGCTAGTGTCGACGTTGCAACAGGACGTTGCGTCTTTAGTCGACGAACCATCGTTTAGCGACAAGTTATATCTTATCATGTATTATGTTAACTTGTCAACAACTTTTTTTCTTTTTTCTCTCCGCTTTATTTCCCTCTATTCGAGTTCTTCATGCGAAGCGGCAAAAAATATCTTACCACATTACTTTATCCAATATCAACATTTCTAATGAATTTAGATATGACTAGTTATGCGACGCCTTTTAATTTAGCATATTTTGCATCGATATGTCAATACTTTTCGTTCGTTTTTTTAGAAAGTTTGTCTGTTTCGTGCATACTTAGATAATTCCTTGTTATTTCCAAACCGCGAGTACATTTTAAACACAATATGATATCTTTCATCGATTGCTTTTCTTAACGCTCCATCTATCCTTTTATCACTTAAGTCAAGCAACATCTCATCTAGATCTTTTCTTATTAAGTATTCTAATTCTCTGCACTCTCTTTCATTAAACAAAAATCCCAACATTATGTTTTCACTCCATTTAGTAAGATAGATATTTTGTTTTTCTATGTATCATTAATTTTCCATATTTAGATAAAAAAATACCCGAAAATTCGGGTATTTTTTTGATGTTTTTTGGGAATATAACTATAATCTATTTTTTATGTAAAAATATTTTAATAATCTTCTCCATTAATAGAGAATGAGTAGGTGATTTCAGCATTTAGCGATTTGGAGACTGAGCAGTATTTCTCTTGTGTCAGCTCTAGCGCTTTCTTTACTTTATCTATTTCCAAATTTTGACCTTTCAAGTTGTAATGAACATTGATTTTTGTAAATTTTTTTGGATGCTCTTCGGCTCTTTCTGAAGTTATCACCATATTAAATTCTTCCAAGCTCATCCGCATTTTTTTAAGTATTAATACAACATCTATCCCTGTACAGCCTCCTAGAGAGCTCAAAAGTGCTTCTGTGGGTCTTGGAGCCTTATCTTCCCCTCCAGAGTCAATTCCTGCGTCTAGTAATGTACTGTGTCCTGAAGGTCCTTTCCCTTCAAAAGCCATTTTTCCTTTCCACGCTACTTCTACTTTCATTCTAAAACGCCTCCTAAATTACAGTAAATTTTATATGTTTGCAAATTTTTCTAGCAAATAGCTGGTTAAGGTACTTTCTAATATAGCAGCCAGCAACAGCAGCAATGTTACTCCCAGTACTGTTACCAATGTTTGTCTTAGTAGTCCCAAAAAAAACTCTTTATTATACTTGCCAATTCGAGAAATAAGAGAGAAACCAAGATGCATCCCTAAAGCAGCCGCAATTATAATAGCTGGAATTTCTATTATCCCATGAGGTAGTAAACCAAATAGAAAAAAATCTAAAGGATTCTCCGAACTAATGGCGATCATCCGAAGAACAAAGCCTATTACTAATCCATTAACAATAAGTGAAATAATCGGGAAGATACCCAAAAAGAGAGCGCCAATCGCAATCATTAATATAGAAATTTTTAAGTTATTAAGAAAGATTGTAAATATGGTGTATATCACACTATCGTTTGATTCAATTCGCGTGACGATTTCAGCTATCTGCTCAAGTAATTTTAAAACAAATTCATTTTCTTTATCGACAAAAAAATATCCACCTACTACACCACCCAAAAAAATGCTTGATGCAATAGCGATATTTCTTCTATTTAAAGATATAATCCGGATGAATAATCCTACCAACTGTTACTCCCCTCCTTAATTATTACCACCTCGGCGATTTTGCTTCTTCGCTGGAATATATCATATCATATTATTGCTATGTTTGCTGCGAAAAAGTTCAGTGCATAAACTTGTCTATCAGGCATAAACATTTAACAAGCATATCTATTGGAGGCACTCTTCGAGTACAACGATAATATTCCAGCAAAGAAGCAGTAACGACGAATTAGGAATATAAATTTAAGGATGTGAAGACCAGTGAAATTCATATGGGTAGTTAGTGGACGTAAAATAAAGCAGTTGATAGTTGTTCTTACAGCACTTATTTTTACTATTGGGATAATCTATACGGAAAAAGAAAATATTCCAGTGTTTTTCTCTCTCGATGGACCTAAAGCGGTACATAATGTCAAAACAATTAAAAAGCAAGTTGCTTTGACTTTTGATATTAGCTGGGGCGAAACAAGACCGGAGCCCATCTTAGATATCCTAGATAAGTACGAACTAAAAAACAAGGTAACTTTCTTCATTTCATCGCCTTGGAGTGAAGAACATCCCGAAATTGTAAGAAGAATGGTGGAAAGCGGCTATGAAATTGGCAGTCACGGGTATAAACATGTTAATTACAGTAAGTTGACTGACGAGGAAATCGAGAATCAAATACTTAAAGCAGATAGCACACTAAAGAATTTAGCCGGAAAAGATATTAATTTACTTAGAACCCCTAATGGAGATTATGATTCTCGGGTTTTAAATATCGCCAATAAATTAAATTATACCGTTATTCTCTGGGACACCGATTCACGTGACTGGATGAATCCCGGAGTAAATGAAATAGTCAATAGGGTACTCGATAATGTGCACCAAGGAGATATCATTTTGATGCATGCCAGTGATTCCAGCAAGCAAACCCATGAAGCGCTGCCGATAATTATTCAAAAACTAAAGCAGGAGGGTTATGAGTTCGTAACAGTTTCCCAACTGATTACCGGCGCTCAGGCAGAATCAAAGGAGTTAGATTGATGGTTATTTTGAACGGACATTTTTTAAGCTAGGCAGCGGAGTTACTGTCTAGCTTTTTCTATTTTATCTCTTGTTTTAACGAGACTCCATTTGAATAAGTCTCGCTATATTTTATTCGTCTTCTTTTTTAATTAATTCCAAGCCAACTTCGCCCTTAAAATCCGGATCGCTTTTTATTGTATAAGGAATTTTGTGCTTTTCGGCTAATTTAGCAATTTTTATCAAGATTTCTTGATAAAGACTGCCGTTAATTATCACTTTATGTACAATTCCCTCTGCTAATTTCTGTTCTATTTGCTCATATGTTTTTGGATGATCTAATTGATCAATACTATATTTATAAAGCACTCTTTCTTTGTCAATTCCTAAGTTTTTGATTTTTTCCTCGGTTACTAATCCTTTTTCAATTAATAATACCCTTTCGATATCTGTCATTTCCTCTAAGTTATTTATTGGATCGATCAATTTTTCCTCAGCTCCTTTCATTAATTATTTTTTTATATTTAATTCTTACCTGTTTCAGGGATAAAAATGTTCTCTTCATGCCATATTATTTATATAGATAAGATTATATTGCGAACTTAATTCCACTCACTTCTACAGCTTATTTAAGGAGGTACAGAATTTTGAACAAGTCTTTAAGTCTAAAGTATCCTTTATGGCTAAGTGTTATTCTAATATTATCAATATTATTCTCCGGCTGTAATGCTTTCAAAAAGTCTGAGGGTTCACAGCCTGATTATAAAGAGTTAAAACAGATGGTCATCGATATTCTACAAACTGAGGATGGTAAAAAAGCAATTAAAGAAACCCTTCAAGATGAGGAAATGAAAAAGAAGCTTGTTCTTGAAACCGGTGATGTGGAAAAAATTGTCCAAGATGAAGTCTTATCGCCGGAGAATATGGATAAGCTTAAAAAAATGTTTGAAGATCCTAAATTCGCTTCTGAGTTAGGTAAATCTCTCAAAAAGGAAAACGAGCAGATTTTAAAGGATTTAATGAAGGATCCAACTTACCGAGAAATGCTTATTGATGTTATGAAGGATAAAGAGTACGAAAAAATCGTTATGGATATCATGAAATCCAACGAATATCGGAATCAAATGATGATGGTTATTAAAGACTCCCTAGAAAGCCCAATGTTTAAGTATGACCTCTTAAAGTTGATGGAGGAAGCCAGCAAAAAAGCTCTTGAGCCCGAAAAGAAAGAGGAAGATAAGGAAGCTAAAAAAGAAGAGGATAAATAGCTAAGCAAACCACCTAAAAACAGACCTTCAAATAACCATGAAGGTCTGTTTCATTATTATTAGGAAAACTTGGTAATAATCTTTTGTGCTAATTGGTGGAATAACTCCGAATTTAGACTTCCCTCTTCATATACTGCAGGAGCGAATTCTCCGGATTCGTTAATCTCCACAGCCTTTATGGGAATTTGAATCAAGACCTCTGTATTAAGCTCTTCAGCTAATTTTTTGCCACCATCTTTTCCGAAAATATATTCTCTTTTGCCGGCTTCACATTCATAATATGCCATATTTTCTACTACACCTAATATTTCATGGTCGGTTTTCAATGCCAAAGCGCCCGCCCTGACGGCAACAAACGCCGCTGTTGGATGCGGTGTTGTAACAATTATTTCTTTGCTGTGCGGAATAGTGCTATGGACGTTTAATGCCATATCACCTGTTCCTGGAGGTAGATCGAGGATCATATAATCTAATTCTCCCCAATGCACCTCTTGAAAGAAAGTGTTAAGCATCCTTCCAAGCAGCGGTCCACGCCAGATTACAGGTGAATTATCAGAAACAAAAAATCCCATAGACATCACTTTTACTCCAAGACGTTCAATTGGAAGTATTATTTTATCAATTACAGTTGGCTGTCCTTGAATTCCCATCATATCTGGAATGCTAAAGCCATAGATATCCGCATCTATTAAGCCAACTTTTTTTCCCATTCTTGCTAAGGAAATTGCCAAATTAACCGAAACTGTTGACTTGCCAACTCCGCCTTTTCCACTGGTTACAGCAATAAATTTTGTTCGAGAGTTTTCGGATAAAAGTGCCGGGCTCTTATTAGCCTCTGTAGAAGTGTTATCGGTTTGTTCGGTGTTGCTATTCTCATTTCTTAATTTCTTTGCTAATTCTGCTCTTTCCTCATCTGTCATTGACCCAAATCTTACTGTTACCTCTTTAGCGCCTAACTCCAGCAATCTATCCCTTACATTTTTTTCTATAGTTGACTTCAATGGACAACCTTGAATAGTTAAGACTAATTCAAGACTAATTCTGCCCTCCACAATTTCGATATTACGAACCATTCCTAGCTCAACTATGCTTCGATGTATCTCTGGGTCTTCAACATCTTGCAGGGCTTCAAGTATTTTCTCATTAGTTATCATATGGAGCCTCCTTGTAGTAATTCTTATACGAGCCCTATTATAACACAATCCATTATTGATTTTCACCTTTTGCTGATTCTTCCGAATAGTAACCTAATATTCCCTGATATATTGCAAAGGCTAACTTCTTTTGATACTCCTTGTCATTTAAGAGTTGAGACTCCTGAGGATTAGACAAAAAGCCTGCCTCAACCATTACCGAAGGCATTTCCACATATTTTAGAACTAAGATATCATTTCTTGCTAAAGGTACTCGGTCTGTGTTCCCAAGGTTACTAATTAATTGAGTCTGGATCTGTTTCGCCATTAATTTATTTTCTTCGCGCATCGGGTAATAAAAGGTTTGCGCACCACGCCACTTCTCTTGAGGTATGCTATTTAAGTGAATACTAATGAAAAAATCAGCATGGGCTTGGTTGGCTAAACTAACTCTGTTTTGTAAATCCTCAACTTTTCTTTTAGATAATCCTCTGGTTTCAGGTGCCGCAAGATCTGTATCTTTATTTCTTGTCATAATTACCAGTGCGCCAGCCTCATTTAAGTAATCCCGTAAATATTTAGAGATACTTAAAGCTATATTCTTTTCTTGAATACCCAGATCATTCTCGGCTCCACCATCAAGACCACCATGTCCAGGATCCAAGACGATGATATTCCCTGAAAGTGGCAAAGACCAGGTTGTTAATGATTGATTAGCAGGAACATCATATAACATAATTGTAATTAAGAGAGCAATAGCAAGAAAAACCCATAGAATTTTAAGCATTTTCCCTACAGGGAGTCCGTTTTTTGGCTTAAACATTTTCCTCCTCCTTAAATCTAAATATTGACCTTATTTCTTTAGCTTTATCCCTTTTTCATATTTATGGGACGAGTTAGCTGTTTAGAACGACAAAAAACACCCAAAATAAATTGGATGTTTTTATGAATATAAATAATATTAACGTTTAGAGAACTGTGGTGCACGACGAGCGGCTTTAAGACCGTATTTCTTACGTTCCTTCATCCGTGGGTCACGGGTTAAGAAGCCGGCACGTTTCAACGTTAAACGATAACCCGGATCTACTTTAAGAAGTGCACGAGCAATTCCGTGGCGAATTGCTCCGGCCTGACCGGTATAACCTCCACCACGCACATTTACGATTATATCATATGAATTAGTAGTATCGGTAGCCACTAAGGGTTGTTTTACAATAAGCTTTAGAGTCTCTAAGCTTAAATAATCATCGAAACTACGTTTATTTATTACGATCTGTCCATCGCCTGGTACTAAACGTACTCGAGCTACAGAATGCTTACGACGCCCTGTTCCGTAGTATTGAACTTGTGCCACTAGCTATTCCCTCCTTCTATTTAACCTTTAATTTCCCAAATTTCTGGTTTTTGAGCTTGGTGCTGATGCTCTGAGCCAGCGAATACTTTTAATTTCATTCCTTGCTGACGTCCTAAGGTGCCTTTGGGTAGCATACCTTTTACCGCAATCTCAATCATTCGCTCAGGATGTTTGGTTAACATCTCGCCAGCAACTGTTACCTTTAATCCTCCTGGATATCCTGAATGACGATAATACTTCTTCTTTTCCAACTTTTTGCCAGTCAGCTCGATCTTGCTGGCATTAATCACAATTACAAAATCTCCGGTATCAATATGTGGAGTGTATTGCGGTTTATGTTTACCACGAAGGAGAGTTGCTGCCTCAGTTGCTAAACGACCAAGTCTCAACCCTTCAGCGTCAATAATATACCATTTACGTTCTACCTCGTTTGGCTTTGCCATGTATGTGGTGCGCATTGTTTTCCCTCCTAATCTATAACAAAATCTTTTCTTAATTTCCTAATAATTTGATGTTATTTACTCTGTATATTTTAAGAACCCGGGGCTGTGGGTTTAAAAATACCAATGTTTATAATACTACATTCACTCAACAGAGTCAAGAAAAATTATACGCGAGGGGCGGTTGTTAATATTCTACATCCCAAAGTGTTAAGCCCTTTGCCGGGGCGGTTGTTCCTGCCTTGCCTCGTTCCTTAGTGGAGAATAAATCAATTAGTTCTGTTGGTGTAATTTTGTTTCTGCTGCAACTAATTAGAGTACCCATCATTATGCGAACCATGTTATATAAAAAACCGTTGCCTGTAACCTGAAAATAAATCTCATTGCCTTCCTGCCAAACTTCTGAACTGGATATTATTCTTATCTTGCTTTTTACGCTGGCTTTAATTGAAGAGAAAGCAGTAAAGTCGTGTTCTCCCAAAAATAACTGACTTGCTTCTTGCATCCGCGTAATATCTAGCGGGTAAGGATAAAACCAAGTATAATTGCGACGAAAAACGTCTAAGGTCTTATTATGATGTACCGCATACCTATAAGTTTTTCTTTTGACATGATACCGGGAATGAAAATCCAAGGGTACCTCAGAAGAGTTAAGAATAACAATATCGTCAGGCAATAGAGGATTTAGTACCTCTGCCCATTTATAGCTGGGTATGTCCAAATCCGTGAGAAAATTGCAAACTTGTTTTCTGGCATGTACTCCTGTATCGGTTCGCCCAGAAGCATTGATCGTTATCTTACTTTGAGAGATTATGGATAGCGACCGCTGCAGTTCCCCTTGGACTGTTCTTAATTCTGGTTGAATTTGAAATCCACAAAAGTTCGTACCATCATAGCTTATTTCCAGTTTGATGTTCTTCATTGCCATATTATATCCCTCTTAAATATATCAATATGCCAAATAGTAAAATAAAGATAATTGCCAGTAGTAAATCTCTCCATGAAAAGGCGGAAATCCTCAGGCGTGTCCTTTCAACGCCTCCACGATAGCCTCTAGCTTCCATTGCCATGGCCAACTCATCGGCTCGCTTAAAGGTACTAATAAATAAAGGAATAATAATTGCTATTACACTCAATAATCTCTGGCGAATTGTGCCTGCTTCAAAATTAGCGCCTCTAGCCTTCTGGGCTGTAATTATTTTGTCGGTCTCATCCATTAAAGTCGGGATAAATCTTAGGGATATTGCCATCATCAGTGCCAGTTCATCCACCGGTACCTTGATTAATTTTAATGGTTTAAAAATTTGCTCTAGTCCCACTGTAATGTCGATTGGTTGAGTGGTTAAGGTCAACATTGATGCTACGATAACTAGCAATATCAGTCTTAGAGCTATAAAAACCGCTTGTTCTACTCCCTGACTATAGATAACCAGCCAGTTCCACTGGAAAAGAACCGTTCCACCCTTGGTCATCGTTAAATGAATAACTGTGGTAAATAAGACTATCCAAGTTATTGGGATCAGACCTTTAAGGTAATAGCCAATCGATATCCTAGAGACGATAATCCCCAATAATACAATGAGCGAAAGGATAATGTACCCTGTTAAGGTGTCTACTATAAAGACTAAAAAAACAAATAAGAAGACAAAAGTCAATTTGCTTCTCGCATCAAGTTTGTGGATAAACGAATTACTCGGAACAAACTTACCAATTATCATGTACTGAGATAAGCTCATTGTTTTTTCCCCTTTAAGCGCTGAATTATCTGCTCCTCAAGCTCATCAATCTTGAAGCATTTTAAGGGAATTGCCGGTTTTAATTCTTTATTTAGCAAAACTATTAGTTTGGTGATATCGGGAAGATCCAAGTTTATCTCTGCTAACCGCTTCTCTTGACTAAAAATAGCCTCTGGAGTTCCCTCCATTTCTATTTTCCCTTGATTCAATACAATTAGTCGATCAGACAGGCCAGCAATTTCATCCATACTATGAGAAACGATAATTATTGTTTTCCCTTGTTCTCTTAGCTCCTCTAGAAGACTTAATACATCCTGTTTACCGGTGGCATCTAATCCTGCTGTTGGCTCATCAAGGATTATTATATCAGGTTTTTGAGCTAAAACCCCTGCCAGTGCAACTCTCTTCATTTGGCCACCGCTTAATTTAAAGGGTGAAATATCCTTAAAAATATCGTAAGGCAGCTTTACCGACTCCATCGCTTCTTTGACTCGCAATTTCAACTGTTCATTGTCTATACCTAAATTTTTTAATCCAAAGGAAATGTCCTTCTCCACTGTTTCTGCGAAAAGTTGATGCTCTGGGTACTGAAAGACTACTCCGATATGCTTTCGCAATTGAAACAAGTTCCGCTTTTTATTGGACCACTGGAAGCTGCCAACCTGAATAGTACCATTGGTCGGTAGGATTAAACCGGCAATCACTAGTACCAGTGTTGATTTGCCCGAACCGGTATGTCCAATAAGTCCAGTTATCGAAGCAGTTGGAATATGCACATTTATTCGTTCTAATGCTTTTTTTGCAAAGGGGGTACCTTGCATATAAGTAACCGAAACGTCCTTTAAAACAATTTCCATACTTCCCCTACAAACTCCTCTGCCATTAAGATCTCCCTGTTTACATTATAACCTCTGTTATAAAGTCGTTCAGCTAAATCTACAGTTAAGGGTATACTTAACCCCACTTCTTTCAATAGCGGGTATTTCTTTAATATGGCTTCTGGTGTTCCTTCTATTAGCATTTTGCCTTCCTTTATCACAATAATTCGCTTAGCCGAAGCTGCTTCCTGAACAGAGTGGGTTATTAATACCACCGCTATTTTATCTTCCTCAACCAATTTTTGAATTGCGGATAATATTTCTTTCTTTCCAAGGGGATCAAGCATTGACGTAGCTTCATCAAAAATGATCATCTTTGGTTTCATTGCTAAGATTCCCGCAATAGCCACTTTTTGTTTCTGGCCACCTGAAAGATAATGTGGCTCTGCTAATCCCTGATTCTCTAGGCCAACTTTTTCCAAAGCTTTATCTACTCTAATTCTCATTTCATCAGAGTTGACTGCCAGGTTTTCTAAACCAAACGCAACATCCTCTTCTACGGTGTTAGCAACTATTTGATTCTCAGGATTCTGAAATACCATTCCTACTGAGCTTCTGATCCGCCAAATAAGCTCACCTGAGTTAGTGGTTTGAATATCCTCCACGGTAACAATACCTTCAGTTGGTATTAATAAGCCATTCATCATCTTTGCCAATGTGGATTTCCCTGAACCGTTCGGCCCAATAATAGCCAGAAAATCTCCCGGAAAAATCTCTAAAGAAACATTGTCTAGTACTCTTTCAGATTGTTTCTGATAATTGAAGGATATTTGCTCAATTTTCACCAAAGCTTCCATGTAATCCTCTCCTAGTAAAAACAAAAAGGGTATTGAATTAGAATCATAAATCCCGATTCCATCCTCACCCTTTTGCATTATTAATTTACTAGCTCTAAGTATACCATTGGAGCTGCGTCTCCACGGCGAGGCCCAATCTTTAAAATGCGTGTGTACCCACCTTGACGTTCACTATAGCGTGGGGCTATATCATCGAATAACTTTTGAATCGCATCTTGTTTATTTTCCTTATCAGCAACTTCTTTTCTCACGAATGAAGCAACTTGCCGACGAGCGTGAAGATCACCACGCTTCGCTAAGGTAATTAATTTTTCTGCGATTGATCGAACCTCTTTTGCCTTTGACTCTGTGGTTTCGATACGTTCGTATATTACTAAATCAGTCACAAGGTCACGGAACAGTGCTTTTCGCGCTGAGCTATTTCTGTTAAGCTTTCCGTATGCCATTCCTTGTCCCTCCTTTACACAAAAGATTCTTTACTATTCATCCTTACGCAGACCTAATCCAAGGTCTTGCAACTTATACTGTACTTCCTCAAGCGATTTGCGTCCGAGATTACGAACTTTCATCATGTCATCTTCGGTTTTTGTTGTTAATTCTTGAACTGTATTAATACCAGCTCGCTTTAAACAGTTGTAAGAACGAACAGAAAGATCCAATTCCTCTATTGTCATTTCTAAAACTTTTTCTTTTTGATCTTCTTCTTTCTCTACCATTATTTCGGCTTCTTTTGCCTCTTCGGTAAGACCAACAAAAAGATCAAGATGCTCTGTTAGAATTTTTGCCCCAATACTTACAGCCTCTTCCGGACGAATACTTCTATCAGTCCAAACCTCTAGTGTCAGCTTGTCATAATTGGTAACCTGACCAACACGAGTGTTTTCCACATTGAAGTTCACCCTGCTTATCGGTGTATAGATAGAATCCACCGGAAGAATACCTATCGACTGTTCTTCACCTTTATTGCGATCAGCAGGCACATAACCACGGCCCCTATTAGCATAAATACGCATATGGAACCTAGCATTCTCCTCAACTGTTGCAATATACAGCTCTGGGTTAAGGATTTCTACGTCACTGTCTGCACGAATGTCTCCAGCAGTAACTACTCCCCCACCATCAAAATCGATTTCCAGCACTTTTTCTTCATCTGAATGAATTTTTAGGGCAAGCTTTTTTAGGTTTAAAATAATCTCGGTTGTATCTTCAATGACGCCTGGAACTGTAGAGAATTCATGCAATACCCCATCTATCTGAATTGAGGTCACAGCAGCACCCGGTAACGAAGACAAGAGAATACGTCTTAATGAGTTGCCTAGCGTTGTCCCGTAACCACGCTCTAATGGTTCTACTACAATTTTTCCGTAGGTAGAATCATCACTTAATTCTACCATTTCGATCTTTGGTTTTTCTATTTCTATCATTATAAACCCTCCTTCAAAACGTCCAATCAGGTGGCATTAAAAATCTTTGAGGGTAAGGCACCATTAAGAACAATCGTTGGTACCAGTATAACCTAACCATGTTCTATAAGTAGATCTAGATGCGAACACATACCTACCCTAGCCTACCGTACTATTATTCACATGTTCAGGCAATCTATACATTACCAAAATCAATTAGACACGACGGCGTTTTGGCGGGCGGCAACCATTGTGGGGAATTGGCGTAACATCTTTTATCATGTTTACCTCTAACCCAGCTGCTTGTAAGGAACGAATAGCTGCCTCACGACCTGCTCCAGGTCCTTTAACCAATACTTCAACAACTTTCAATCCATGCTCCATTGCTGCTTTTGCAGCCGATTCTGCTGCCATCTGAGCTGCATAGGGAGTGCTCTTCCTTGAACCCTTAAAGCCTAGAGCTCCGGCACTACTCCAGGAAATCGCGTTGCCATGTGTATCGGTTAAAGTAACAATGGTATTGTTAAAAGTAGACCTAATGTGTGCTACTCCACTCTCAATATTCTTCCGATCACGCCTTTTTGTGCGTGTAGCAGTTTTTCTTTTAGCCATTTCGTCATCCCTCCTTACTTCTTCTTGTTCGCAACGGTACGTCGTGGACCTTTACGGGTACGTGCGTTTGTTTTAGTTTTTTGACCGCGAACTGGTAAGCCACGACGATGACGAATTCCTCTATAAGAACCGATTTCAATTAGGCGCTTAATATTAAGAGCAATCTCACGTCGCAGATCTCCTTCAACCTTTGTTGTCTTATCAATAACTTCGCGTAGTTTTGATACTTCATCCTCTGTTAAATCGCGCACTCTAGTGTCTGCGTTAACTCCAGTTTGAGCTAAAATCTTTTGTGAAGTTGAGCTTCCAATTCCAAAAATATAGGTTAATGCAACTTCTACTCGCTTATCACGAGGTAAGTCTACACCTGCAATACGTGCCATATAAGTAACACCTCCTTGTTTTATCCTTGTTTTTGCTTATGCTTAGGGTTTTCGCAAATGACCATTACATTTCCCTTACGACGAATAACTTTGCACTTCTCACAAATTGGTTTGACGGATGGTCTTACCTTCATGTTTATAACCTCCTTATGTGCAAACAAAACTATTTATAGCGATACGTAATCCGACCACGTGTAAGGTCATATGGAGATAGCTCAACTGTGACCTTATCACCTGGTAAAATCCTAATGAAATGCATTCTAATTTTCCCTGATACGTGAGCCAATACCTTATGTCCATTCTCCAGTTCAACTCGAAACATGGCGTTTGGTAAAGGTTCTAACACTGTTCCTTCAACTTCAATTACATCTTCTTTTGACATGGTTCACTCCCCCTCTATTTCAACCTTATTTGAATGGTTAGAAATATAATCTTGTAAAACATATCTTATTTTGGCATTAGATACTCTGTTACTTTCACTAAGACTATCAATAACCTCTTTTGAAATGAATCCTGTAGATTTTAGATGACGAACGTTTTTTCTTTTGGGTCGATCAAACTTCCGTTTGTCACCATCAGTTAGCAAGACGAATCGTTCATCTACACACTCCACTATAATACCCAGTTTTCCACTATCACGACCCATTAATACTTCAACAACTTCCCCGACTTGATACGAACTACTATTACTCATACATTCTCCTAAACTAAAGTCAATATTTCATGACTATCCTCTGTGATGATAATTGTGTGCTCAAAATGAGCACATAAGGAGTGATCCACGGTAACAACAGTCCACCTATCTCCTAAGGTTCGCACATATCTTTCCCCGGCATTTACCATCGGTTCTATCGCAAGTGCCATACCTTGCTTTAGTCTAGGTCCTCTGTCTGGAGGTCCATAATTAGGAATTCGTGGGTCTTCATGCAAGTTCTCACCTATACCGTGTCCCACATACTCCCTAACTATTGAAAAGCCCTGAGCTTCCACATGCTGCTGTATTGCATGGGAAATATCAAAAAGTCGATATTTTGGAGTCGCTTTTTCTAAACCTTTATATAAGGATTCTTCAGTTATTCTCAGTAATTTTTCTGCACTTTTAGAGATTTCTCCAACCCCATAAGTCCATGCAGAATCACCATGATAGCCTTGATATTCAGCACCAATATCAATACTGATTATATCGCCTTCCTTTAAGGTACGATCACTCGGGATACCATGAACCAACTCATCATTTATTGAAGAACATATACTTGCAGGAAAGCCACCATAACCTAAAAAGGAAGGGCTAGCTCCTTTACTGCGGATAAACTCCTCAGCTATCTGGTCAAGTTCTTTTGTGCTAATGCCTGGGCGAATTTTCTTTGCTAGGACTTGGTGAGTCTCCGCAACAATTCGACCAGCAATTCGCATCAGGTCAATTTCGAAATCGGACTTACGTATAATCATTACTCCTGACCTCTCAGTATTTTAGTAATTGAATTAAATACCTCATCGATGTCTTGATTTCCGTCTACGGTCTTTAATACATTTTGATTCCTGTAATAATTTATTAAAGGTTCTGTCTGTTCAATGTTAACTTCCAGTCTTGTCGCTACTGTCTCTTCTGAGTCATCAGCGCGCTGATAAAGCTCTCCGCCACATTTGTCGCAAATCCCCTCTTTTGTAGGAGGATTAAAGACCATATGATAAGTTGCTCCACATTTTTTACAAATCCGTCTTCCCGTTAATCGCTTCAACAATAAACTGTTTTCTACCTCAATATTAATTACGGGATCAATTTTTTTTGCCCATTGCTTCATGATCAGATCCAGGGCTTCTGCTTGGGCAACAGTACGTGGAAAGCCATCTAATAAGAATCCTACCTGACAATCTTCTTTGCTGAGACGTTCTTCCACGATCCCTATGACGACCTCATCCGGAACTAGCAGGCCTTTATCCATAAAGGACTTGGCTTCTAAACCCATTTTTGTTCCCTCGACTATTGCACTTCTGAACATATCCCCAGTAGAAATATGCGGGATTCCGAATTCTTCAATTATCTTTTCGGCTTGTGTGCCTTTTCCAGCTCCAGGAAGACCCATCAATACAATATTCATTTTAAACATCTCCCCATCAAGTTAAAATCTTGAGATGAGCAACCGTTACTTTCTAATAAAGCCCTCATAATGCCGCTTTATTAACTGTGTTTCAACCTGCTTCATAGTATCAAGGGCTACGCCAATTACAATTAGTAATGACGTTCCACCAACCTTAACTGAATTTGGCAATTCTGTCGCTGCAGTAAACAACACCGGCAGAATAGCAACTGCCGCCAAGAAAAGTGCTCCAGCTAGGGTGATTCTCGATAGCACTTTAGTAATATATCCCGAAGTTGCTTTGCCCGGTCGAATACCCGGAATAAAGCCTCCGTTTTTCTTCATATTTTCAGCCATTTGCACAGGGTTAATCTGAACAAAAGTATAAAAATATGTAAAGCCGATAATCAACAAGACATATAGTGTCGCCCCAAAAAATGATGAGTAGCTAAAATTATGGATAAACCAATCAGCTACAACATTTCCCTGCCAAAATTGCGCAATAGTTGAAGGAAACATCAACAGTGATAAGGCAAAGATTACGGGAATAACTCCAGCTGAGTTAACTTTAAAAGGAATGTGGCTGGATTGTCCGCCGTACATTTTCCTACCGACTACTCTTTTTGCATAGTTAACCGGAATCTTTCTTACTCCCTGTTGAACAAAAATTACACCAACTACAATTAGCAAGATCACAAGCACAATAAGCAAGATTTTTAGAATACTGATGAACAACTGATCACCGGCATCAGCAATCTGTACTTGATAAATGGTTTGCAACATACCAGGAAGTCCAGCGACTATTCCTGCAAAAATGATAATCGAAATACCGTTCCCGATACCATTCTCGGTTATTAGCTCCCCTAGCCACATTAGGAATGCAGTACCAGCAGTCAATATTGTGGCAATTAATAAGTAAGTTAATGTGCTAGGATTAATTACTAATCCATTATAGGCATTGTTAAAGCCAATTGATAGACCGAACGCCTGAATGAAGCCTAAAACTACCGTTCCGTAACGAGTAATTTGTGCCAATTTCCGGCGTCCTGCTTCCCCTTGACGAGCCCATTCGGCAAATTTAGGTATTACATCCATTGATAATAGCTGTACAATAATTGAGGATGTAATATAAGGCATTATACCCATCGCAAAGATTGAAAAATTACCTAGCGCACCACCGGAGAAAGCATCTAGAAAACCAAAAAAGGCTGTTTCCGAAAGTGCGACTAATGCACTGCTATCAATATTTGGTACGGGAATAAAGCTTCCTACTCTAAAAACTATCAGCATTAGTAATGTAAAAACAATTTTCTTCCGTAAGTCACTTATTCTAAAGATGTTGGAGATCGTTGCAAACATTAGATCACCTCAATTTGGCCGCCAGCAGCAGCAATTTTCTTAACAGCAGCTTCAGAGAATTTGTTTGCTTTGACTGTTAACTTAATGTTTAGTTCTCCATTCCCCAAAACTTTAATACCATCCTTAACTTGTTTTACATAGCCGTTCTCAATAAGCAACTCGGGCGTAACAATAGTGCCCTCTGCAAAACTGTTCAATAAATCTAAATTAATTATGGAAAACTCTTTGCGGGTTGGATTGGTAAATCCACGCTTTGGTAAACGTCTGGCTAGGGGATTTTGTCCCCCTTCAAAACCTAGTCGGACTCCGCCTCCGGAACGAGCATTTTGTCCCTTGGTTCCTTTTCCGGCAGTTTTTCCAGTTCCTGATCCAATACCACGACCGATGCGTTTTCTTGTATGACGTGCACCTTCACTCGGTTTGAGCTCATGTAACTTCACGGTTACACCTCCTCTATCTAAGACGAATATTACTCACTTACTTCAGTTACTGTTAATAAATGCTTAACTTTATTTACCATCCCGCGGATAGCAGGATCGTCATTATGAACAACGGTCTGATTTACCTTACGTAGCCCAAGAGTTTTAACTACTACTCTTTGAGTTTCCGGGCGGCCAATTAGACTACGTGTGAGGGTGATACTTAATTTTTTAGCCATAATACTCCCTCCTATCCTAACAATTCTTCAACGGTTTTTCCACGCAATTTAGCAACATCTTCAGCACGCTTTAAATTTTGCAAGCCTTGAATAGTTGCGTTAACCATATTCATAGAATTTGAAGAACCGAGAGATTTTGATAATATATCTTCTATTCCAGCCAACTCGAGTACCGCACGTACCGGTCCGCCAGCAATAACTCCTGTACCTTGAGAAGCAGGTTTTAAAAATACTTTACCTGCACCAAAAATTCCGTTTATTGAATGAGGAATCGTTGTTCCGATCAGCGGTACATTAATTAGATTTTTCTTAGCATCTTCTACCGCCTTACGGATAGCCTCTGGTACTTCGGATGCTTTACCGATTCCTGCACCTACATGGCCTTTTTTATCCCCTACAACAACCAGTGCACTAAAACTAAAACGGCGTCCGCCTTTTACAACCTTAGCAACACGGTTTATGTTAACCACTTTTTCTTCTAGATCAAGGGTATTCGGGTCTACTCGCATTTTTTTCCCTCCTTCGTGTCCAATTAGAATTGAAGTCCAGCTTCACGCGCAGAGTCAGCTAGAGCTTTTACTCTTCCGTGATAGAGATATCCGCCACGATCAAATACTACGCTCTCGAAACCCTTTTCTACCGCCCGTTTAGCAACTAGTTCTCCAACCAATTTTGCTGCTTCTTGATTACTTCCTGTTTGCAACTTATCTTTAAGCTCTTTATCTACTGTTGAAGCCGAGACCAAAGTTTTTCCACTTGTGTCGTCAACTAATTGAGCATACATGTGCTTAGCTGATCTAAAAACATTTAAGCGTGGACGCTCCAAGGTGCCCACAATGTTTTTCCGCATCCGTAAATGCCTTTTCTTACGTATTAAGTTCCTTACACCCTTGTTAATCATGCCGATTCACTCCCTTCGTCTAAGAGACTTTACTTCTTACCAGTTTTACCAACCTTACGACGAACACGCTCGTTTTCATACTTAATACCCTTACCCTTATATGGCTCAGGCTCACGAAATGAACGAATCTTTGCTGCAACAGCTCCTACGCGCTCTTTATCGATACCCTTGACGATTATTTTCGTTTGTGCCGGGACTTCTAATTCGATTCCTTCTTCTGGGACAAACTCCACTGGATGAGAATAACCTAAACTTAGTGTTACTTTGCTTCCAGCTTTCGCGGCACGATATCCCACACCAACCAACTCTAAAGTCTTTTCATAGCCTTTAGTAACTCCTTCAACCATGTTGCTTAACAAGCTGCGAGAAGTTCCGTGCAATGCACGGTGTAATTTATTGTCAGATGGGCGTTCTACTATTAATTGTTCGCCTTCTAAGCGAAGAATAACGTCATTATGAAAAGTCTTAGTAATTGTTCCTTTTGGCCCTTTAACGCTTACTACATTTTTATCAATATTTACATCAACGCCTGATGGAATTTCGATCGGTTTTTTACCAATACGAGACATTCTTACACCCCCAATCGGATTTGAATCTATTACCAGATGTACGCAAGAACTTCTCCGCCTACTTTTGATTTGCGGGCTTCTTTGTCAGTTAACACACCTTGTGAGGTGGATATAATTGCAACGCCTAACCCACCCAACACTTTAGGAACTTCGTTGTTTTTTGCGTATACCCGCAGTCCTGGTTTACTTATTCTTTTTAGACCAGTAATAACACGTTCTTGATTCGGTCCGTATTTTAGAAACATCCGGATTATACCTTGTTTATTATCTTCTATATATTCCGCATCACGGATAAATCCCTCACGCTTAAGGATCTCTGCAAGCTCTTTTTTGATATTAGAAGCTGGCACCTCAACGATTTCGTGACGAACTATGTTAGCATTTCTGATGCGAGTTAACATATCTGCAATTGGATCTGTCATCGCCATATAGATAACCTCCTTCCCTAGATGGGTTTACCAACTAGCCTTCTTTACTCCTGGAATCTGCCCCTTATAAGCAAGCTCACGGAAGCATATACGACATAGTTTAAACTTACGTAATACTGAATGTGGACGACCACAACGTTCGCAACGAGTATATTCTCTCACTTTAAACTTTTGAGGTCGTCTTTGTTTAGCGATCATTGACTTTTTTGCCACGCTATTTCCTCCCTCAACCTATGAGTTATTTTGCCAATGGCATTCCAAATTGATTTAGCAACTCAAGAGCTTCTTCGTCGGTATTAGCTGTTGTTACAAATACAATGTCCATACCGCGAAGCTTGTCAATTTTGTCATAATCAATCTCCGGAAAAACCAATTGTTCCTTTAAACCTAATGTATAGTTACCTCGTCCATCAAATGCCTTGTTCGAAACGCCACGGAAGTCGCGTACTCGTGGAAGCGCTATGTTGAATAGCTTATCGATGAAATAAAACATCCGCTCACCACGTAATGTAACCTTAACACCGATCGGCATTCCTTCACGCAGCTTGAAACCAGCAATTGATTTCTTAGCTTTTGTGATTACTGGCTTCTGACCGGTAATTAACGCCAAATCTGCCACAGCGCTATCCAATACCTTAGGGTTTTGAACAGCATCGCCAACGCCCATGTTCAGAACAACCTTTTCTATTCTTGGTACCTGCATAACTGATTTATACTTAAACTTTTCCATTAATGCAGGAGTAATATCGTTAATGTACTTTTCTTGCAATCTTGCTGACATTAAATGTGCCTCCCTTCTTCACCTGACTACTTGTCAATAGTTTCGCCAGATTTTTTCGCAACGCGCACTTTTTTACCGTTTTCCAATGTCTTATAACCAACTCTTGTTACTCCGCCAGTCTTAGGATCAACAAGCATTACGTTAGAAGAATGAATTGAAGCTTCTTGGTTTAGAATTCCACCCTGTGGATTGGTTTGAGATGGGCGAGCATGTTTTTTTATCATGTTCACTCCTTCAACCAACACTCGACTCTCTTTTGGATAAGCTTGAAGTACACGACCCTTCTTGCCCTTATCCTTACCGCTGATAACAATTACTGTGTCACCTTTTTTTACATGTAATTTATTTTTTGAGGATTTCACAATAGCACCTCCCTACTAAATATATTAAATGACTTCAGGAGCTAATGAAATTATCTTCATGAAGTCCTTTTCCCGTAATTCACGTGCTACCGGACCGAAAATACGCGTACCACGCGGACTCTTATCATCCTTAACTATTACTGCCGCATTTTCATCAAACTTAATGTAAGAACCATCATTACGTCTTGCTCCGCTCACAGTCCGAACTACAACTGCTTTAACAACATCACCCTTCTTAACAACGCCGCCTGGTGTGGCTTCCTTTACAGAACACACGATGATGTCACCAATATTAGCATATTTACGCTGTGATCCACCTAATACTTTAATAGCCATTAGCTTTTTAGCTCCAGAGTTATCTGCCACTTTTAGTAATGTCTGTGGTTGAATCATTTTAAAAGTCCCTCCTTCCGGAACATGAATCAATACCTTTGTTTATATTATTATAGCCTCTTCAACAATCTCTACTAAGCGCCAGCGCTTATCTTTGGATAACGGTCTTGTTTCCATAATCCTAACGATGTCACCAGTTTTAGCTTGATTGTTCTCATCATGAGCTTTGAATTTTTTGGTATACTTCATTCTTTTTCCGTACAAAGAATGTTTTTTGTAAGTTACTATTGCTACCACAATAGTCTTATCCATTTTGTCACTGACAACTTTGCCAACCTGCTCTTTTCGTTGATTACGATCTGTCATGATATACCTCCTTTCAGGTTACTTTGTTAACCCTAGTTCTCTTTCACGCAAAACAGTTTTAGCACGCGCGATTCCCTTGCGAACTTCTGAAAGTTGAGTTGGATTTTCCAATTGACCCGTCGCTAACTGAAATCGGAGGTTGAATAACTCTTCTTTTAATCCATTAACTTTGTGTTCAATTTCAGCAGTGGTCATATTCCTTAAATCATTAGCTTTCATTTGCGTCACCACCCACTTCTTCACGCTTTACAAACTTAGTTTTGATAGGCAGCTTATGGGATGCCAGACGCATAGCTTCACGTGCTACTTCTTCGGGTACACCAGCTAATTCGAACATAATTTTGCCAGGCTTTACAACTGCAACCCATTTTTCCGGTGAACCTTTACCACTACCCATCCGAACCTCTAAAGGCTTTTGGGTAACCGGCTTTGATGGGAAAATTTTAATCCAAACTTTACCGCCACGCTTAATGTAACGCGTCATCGCTATACGAGCTGCTTCTATTTGACGATTCGTAATCCATGCAGGCTCTAATGCTTGTAAGCCAAATTCTCCAAATGCTACTTCGGCTCCACCTTTTGCCTGCCCACGCATTTTGCCGCGGTGTTCTTTACGATGCTTTACACGTTTAGGCATCAACATAGTTATCTGCCTCCTTCCTTAGCTTCCTTGTTCTTCGCTGTTGGAAGAACCTCTCCACGATAAATCCATACCTTAACTCCTAAACGACCATATGTTGTATGAGCTTCAGCATGGGCATAATCAATATCTGCACGAAGCGTGTGCAAAGGAACTGTTCCTTCACTATACCCTTCGCTACGAGCAATCTCAGCGCCGCCAAGTCGTCCGCTTACGAGTGTTTTGATTCCTTTAGCCCCAGAGCGCATTGTCCGTTGGATAGCCTGTTTCATCGCACGACGGAAAGAAATTCGCTTTTCCAGCTGAGCAGCAATTCCTTCAGCAACCAGCTGAGCGTTCAATTCCGGTACTTTAATTTCAGAAATATTGATGTGGATCTTTTTATTTGTTATTTTTGTTAATAATTGACGGATGTTTTCGATTTCCGAACCGCCTTTGCCGATAACCATTCCTGGTTTTGCGGTGTGTATAGTAATATTAACACGATTTGCCGCTCTCTCAATTTCGATTTGCGGAACAGCTGCATCAATTAAACGTTTCTTTAGAAGTTCACGAATTTTAATGTCTTCATGCAAAAGATCTGCAAAATCTTTTCCACCAAACCATTTTGACTCCCAATCGCGTATTATTCCTATGCGAAGTCCTACCGGGTTTACCTTTTGTCCCACGACTTATCCCTCCTTCTTCTCAGTTAATACAAGAGTAATGTGACTCGTACGCTTGTTAATTCTACTCGCACGCCCCATTGCTCTTGGACGGAAACGCTTCAAGGTTGGACCTTGATTAGCATAAGCCTCACTTACTACTAAACTTTCTAAATTCATTTCATAATTATGTTCCGCGTTTGCAATTGCTGAATTTAATACTTTTTCAATTATCGGTGAAGCTGCTTTTGGAGTATGCTTCAATATTGCAATTGCTTCACCAATTTTTTTGCCCCTAATCAGGTCTAATACTAGACTCACCTTGCGAGGAGCAATCCGCACATATCTGGCTACAGCTTTGGCTTGCATTAACTGTACCTCCTCTCAATTCGATTAGCGCTTAGTTTTCTTATCATCGCCATGACCTTTATAGGTACGTGTTGGAGCGAACTCACCTAACTTATGTCCTACCATATCTTCCGTACAATATACCGGTACATGTTTTCGTCCATCATATACTGCAATTGTGTGCCCTACAAAATCCGGGAAAATCGTGGAACGACGAGACCAGGTTTTTATTACTTTCTTTTGATTACCTGCATTAAGTTCTAAAACCTTTTTTTGTAGGTGATCATCAATAAAGGGTCCCTTTTTTAAACTGCGTCCCATAAATAAACCTCCTTTCACGTAGAAAAAGTCTACTTACATCCTGAACTTTCTGCCACGCTCGTGACATATTACTTTTTGCGACGACGTACAATATATTTATCAGATGCAATATTCTTCTTACGGGTTTTATAACCAAGTGTTGGTTTGCCCCAAGGTGTGACAGGAGATTTGCGTCCAATAGGAGCTTTTCCTTCTCCACCACCGTGCGGATGGTCATTCGGGTTCATAACAACACCACGAACTGTAGGTCTTTTACCTAACCAACGTGACCGACCTGCTTTACCAATATTAATATTTTCATGATCGAGGTTGCCGACTTGACCAATTGTTGCACGGCATTCTCTACGAATCATCCGCACCTCTCCAGATCCTAATCTGATAATCGCATAAGCGCCATCCTTACCCAGTAACTGCGCCTCAGTTCCTGCTGCTCTAACTAATTGACCACCTTTGCCAGGTTTCATTTCAATATTATGGATTATTGTACCAACTGGAATGTTTTCTAGCGGTAAGGCGTTCCCAACCTTGATATCAGCTTTTGGACCGGACTCAATCTGATCGCCAACCTTTAATCCATTAGGGGCAAGAATATATCTTTTCTCCCCATCAGCATAGTTAATTAAGGCAATATTTGCTGAACGGTTTGGATCGTACTCGATTGTAGCAACGCGTCCTGGTATACCGTCTTTAGTACGTTTAAAATCAATTATGCGATATTGGCGCTTATGACCGCCACCTTGATGGCGAACTGTCAATTTACCCTGATTATTACGACCTGCTTTGCTTTTAAGTGGAGCCAGCAAAGACTTTTCTGGTTTGTCCGTAGTTATCTCTTCAAAAGTTGAAACTGACATCCCACGACGACCGGCAGAGGTAGGTTTGTATTTTTTAATCGCCATTTTTGTCCCTCCTTCACTTGCGTTTTTTACACTTCAAACATTTCGATTGCTTCACTATCTTCACTTAGAGTTATGATAGCCTTTTTCCAAACAGATGTATAACCACTAAAGCGACCATATCTTTTTGGTTTGGCCGGCATTTTAATTGTATTTACTTTTTTGACTTTTACACCAAAGATCTTTTCAATAGCTAATTTAATTTCTGTTTTATTTGATCTAAGGTCTACCTCAAAAACATATTTCTTTTCTGCCATTAAATCGCTGGTCTTTTCTGTAATCACTGGGCGCTTAATGATATCACGAGGGTTCTTCATCATGCTAGCACCTCCTCTACTTTCGCCACTGCACCTTTAGTAATAATTAACTTGTCATGATAGATGACATCAAGTACATTAATACCTTCGGCAGATACGAATTTAACACCTGGAATATTGCGTGAAGATAATGCTACCTCGTTATTGTAGTCACCATCAACAATTAAGGCTCTACGTCCAACCTGTAAGTTGCTTAAAATGTTAGCCATTTCCTTTGTTTTGGGCATAGATAAAACTAACTCATCTAATACAACAATTTCTCCATCTAAAACTTTGCTGGAAAGCGCAGACTTTAAAGCCAATCGACGCACCTTTTTGGGAAGCTTATAAGCATAGCTGCGCGGAGTAGGTCCAAATACAGTTCCACCGCCAACCCATTGCGGAGAGCGAGTGCTTCCTTGACGCGCGCGACCAGTTCCTTTTTGGCGCCATGGCTTTCTTCCTCCTCCACTTACTTCAGAACGTCCTTTAACTTTATGCGTTCCTTGTCGTTCAGAGGCTTGCTGCATAAGTACTGCATCGTGTAATACTGACACATTTGGTTTAATTCCGAAAATGGCGTCAGATAGTTCAATTTCTCCTACCTGAGCTCCACTTATATTATATAAAGCTACTTTCGGCATAGCGAATCCTCCTTTCCTTTTACTGCTTACAAGATTTCTTTTTTCACGGATTCTTTTACTATTACAAAGCTGTTTTTGGGACCTGGAATCGAACCTTTAATTAACAGCAAATTCCTCTCAGAATCTACTCTTACAACCTCGAGGTTCTGTATTGTTACCCTGTCGGTTCCCATCCGCCCTGGTAATGGTTTACCCTTCATTACTCTGTTTGGAGCAACTGGTCCCATAGAACCTGGTCTTCTATGGTAACGTGATCCGTGAGCCATTGGTCCGCGAGACTGATTATGTCTTTTAATTGAACCAGCAAAACCTTTACCTTTGGTAATTCCGGTCACATCGACGAACTCACCCTCTGCAAACAGTTCTACTTTTACCTCTTGGCCAACCTCGAAATTCATCGATGTTCCACGAATTTCTTTAATGAAGCGCTTAGGTGCTGAGCCTGCTTTTTTGGCATGTCCTAATTGAGGTTTACTTGTTCGATGTTCCTTCTGGTCTCCAAAACCAATTTGAAGCGCTTCATAACCATCATTTTCGATGCTCTTTTTTTGTAGTACCACGTTAGATCCAGCCTCGACAACTGTTACAGGCACAACCTTTCCTTCTCCGGTAAACACTTGTGTCATTCCTAGTTTTTTCCCTAAGATTCCTTTAGCCATTCTTGCCACCTCCAATATCTAGTGAGCTGTTATTATAATTTGATTTCAATATCTACGCCTGATGGTAAATCTAATCTCATCAGCGAATCCACGGTCTGTGGTGTTGGATTAATAATATCAATTAGACGTTTGTGAGTACGCATCTCAAACTGCTCTCGCGAATCCTTGTACTTATGAACCGCTCTTAAAATCGTGTAGATCGACTTTTCTGTTGGTAAAGGAATCGGTCCAGAAACACTTGCACCTGAACGTTTTGCCGTCTCTACAATTTTTTCTGCAGATTGATCAAGTATCCGATGATCATACGCCTTTAATCGAATTCTTATTTTTTGCTTTGCCATTTATATTCCCTCCTTTGCGCCCATTTAAAAATAGACATTCTCTGTGAAAATTTCCTGTCAGCACCCCATGGCAAAGGGGCCGGGTGTGTCAGCAACCTTTCACTTCATCGCATTTAATTCTTTGACCAACGTTAAATATTATATAAAATATTTTCAAGTAAAGCAAGGATAAATTTTATTTATATTTAAAATAAATTGAAATTCCCGTAAAGATAATTAAAATCCCGATAATTTGTGTCCAACTTACCGCCTCATGCAAGAAAATATAAGCCAAAATGGTCGCGCCGATTGGTTCGGCAAGAATTGTTACCGAGACCGTTGTCGCATTTACATAACGTATCGCCCAATTGAATACAGTATGTCCAAAAATTGTCGGGAAAATAGCTAAGGCAAAATAAATTAGCCATTCTCTATTCTCGTAGGGAAAAAGTTTGTTTTGGAAAAGCAAATTATAGGCAAATAGTACGATCACACTAGAGCTGTAGACCAGAAATGTATATGGTAATATGGATAGTCTTTTTCTTATCGACTGTCCTACTAACCAATATCCGGTCACAAAAACTGCTCCGAATATTGCGAGCAAATCACCAAATATTGCTTGACCGCCACCTTTAAAATCACCAAAACCAATTATTGAACTACCTATTAGAGCAAGAAGCGCACCGATTAGTCCCAGTTTAGTAACTCTTTCTTTAAATAATATGTATACTCCGAGCATCGAAAATAGCGGATGAAGGTTTACCAGAACTACTGAACTGGCAACAGAGGTGTATTTAAGAGACTCAAACCAAGTAATAAAGTGCAAGGCTAAAAAAATTCCTGCCAAGGCAGAATAGATATAAGCGCTTTTTGCAAAACCTTGAAACTCCTTGCGATGATAGACCATTGTGGGAATTCCGAGGATCAAAACAGTAAAAAACATTCTATATGCGGCAATTATTGCTGCCGGTGCTAATGAGGTTTTTACCAGAATAGCTGCTGTAGAAACCGCTATAACTCCAAATACTAAAGCCGGATAAGCATATTTTACCTCCTTATTCATACATCACCCCATTTCTACTTACTTCCATAAATGAGAAGTAGAAGTGAGTGGGAGATGGGAGATCCTACTAATCTCACGTCTAACCTCTCACTTCCTATAAGCTACTCTCCTAAGTACGCTTTCCGGACTTCTGGATTAGCAGCTACTTCTTTTGCTGGTCCTTCTAAAATAATCTCACCTGTTTCTAGTACATATCCGCGATCGGCTATCGACAATGCCAAATGGGCATTTTGTTCTACTAGTAATATAGTCGTGCCTGCCTCGTTAATTTCTCGGATTATCTTGAAAATCTCCTCGACCAGCATTGGTGCTAACCCCATCGATGGCTCATCCATTAATAATATCTTCGGATGATTCATTAGAGCTCTTCCCATCGCCAGCATTTGCTGCTCTCCACCAGACAAGGTACCGGCGGGTTGCTTTATTCTCTCCTTTAAGCGAGGGAATTTTTCAAATACTCTCTCAAAGTCCGCAGAATAATCTCGATCTTTCCGCGCATAGGCACCCATAAGAAGATTTTCTTTGACGGACATAAAAGGAAATACTCGCCTTCCTTCAGGAACATGACCAATTCCCCATTCCACAATCTTGTGCGGGGAAACTTCCTGAGTAGAAGTAACTGTTTTCCCAAATAGGTTTTTCTTTTCCTTGCTGCTAAATAATTCTATATCATTATAGGTTATTTTACCACTCTTCGGTTTGTTCAACCCGGAAATAGTCCTTAATATCGATGTTTTCCCAGCTCCGTTAGCCCCGATCAGTGAGACAATCTCCCCTTCATTTACTTCTAATGAAACATCATGTATGGCGTGGATTGCCCCATAATAAACGTTAATTTTTTCAACCTTCAGCATTTTTCTTCACCCCGTCCCTTAATTCATATGCGTTTTTAGGTAGTCTGCTCCTAAATATGCGGCTATTACTTCTTCATTATTTTTCACTTCCTGCGGAGTTCCTTCGGCGATTTTTTTACCGTAATCTAAAACTGAGACAATATCAGATATTCCCATAACCACTTTCATATCATGTTCCACTAAAAAGACCGTAACCTTTCTTTCTCTGATTTGATTAATCATCTCCATTAAGGTTCCTTTTTCCTGAGGATTCATTCCGGCTGCCGGTTCATCAAGCAAGATGATACTCGGATCAGAAGCCATTGCTCTGGCGATTTCCAGCCTCCGCTGATCTCCATACGAAAGATTCTTAGCCAATTCCTCCCGTTTGGAATAAAGCTTCATAAATTCTAGTTCCTCTTTCGCCTTTTCTTCAATCCACTTTTCCTCATTATTTTGCAAGGGGTTTCGAGAAAGAGCACCAAGGAGTCCTGCTTTGGTTCTAACATGAAGCCCAATTTTAACATTATCCAAAACTGTTAAGTCCTCAAATAACCGGATGTTTTGAAAGGTTCTGGCTATTCCTATCGTGGTTAACTTAAATGTTGGTGTTCCATTAATTTTTTTATCTTGGAAAAACATTTCACCGCTTGTAGGAATATATATTCCTGTTATCAAGTTAAATAGTGTACTTTTACCAGCTCCGTTTGGTCCAATTAAAGCATGGATACTTCCCGCCTTAACCTGTAAGTCAACTGAATCAACTGCGACTAACCCGCCAAACCTGATTGTAACTTTCTTGAGATCTAATATACTCATGTTCTCCCCCCTATCTGGAAATTTTCTTATCCTTTTGATTGCTTTTTATGTTAATTGCCCGGGCAATTGCTTTCCGTAGGTTAATGCCACCCAATAATCCGTTCGGGCGGTAAATCATCATAACTACTAATAATCCACCATAAAATAGGTTCCGATAATCACTAAAGAAACGTAAGATCTCAGGAGCAACCGTTAAGACACCTGCACCTAAGATAGTCCCCGGGATACTTCCCAATCCTCCTAATACGACCATCATCAATATTTCTATTGATTTCATAAAGCCAAACACATCAGGCTTAATAAATGTCAAATTGTGTGCAAACAACGCTCCACCGACACCACCTAAAAATGAACCTACTGCATAAGCCTGAATTTTATAAAGAGAGATATTAATCCCGATTGATTCAGCTGCAATTTCATTATCACGAATTGCCATATAGGCACGTCCGTTTCTGGAATTATTTATCCAAACCATTAAAACAACCGCTATTATTGCGATGGTCCAAGCTAGAGAAAAATTCGTTAACTTCGGAATGCTCGAAATCCCTAATGCCCCATTTGTAAACTTTACACCATTAAAAACTACTCGGATTATTTCCCCAAAACCTAATGTAGCTATTGCAAAATAGTCTCCTGTTAATCTGAGAATCGGGTAACCGATCAAGACGCTGATTAAAGAAGCAAGAAGCCCAGCTAATAATATAGATAAGATAAAAGGTAAGTTTAATTTCATTGTTGCAATCGCGCCGGTATAGGCGCCTATACTCATAAATGCTGCATGGCCAAGGTTAAGCTGACCGGTAACCCCTGTTATTAAGTTAAGTCCTAGTGCTAAAATTATATTAATAGCCATTAAAGTTAACACTGTGAGAAAGTACTTATCGTTAATCACAACTCCCAATACTTTTAATAAGAAGTAGGTTGCCAGAATAGCTATTATGAACAGCAGAATACGCAATATATAATTTTCTGGAATAAATTTTTTCATCTGAGACACCTACACTTTCTTAGAAATCTTCCGTCCGAATAAACCTGTAGGACGAAGAAGGAGAACTATAATTAATATTGTAAAGGCAAAGGCGTCTTTATATTTGGATAGACCGGCGGCAACTCCTAAGGTCTCTGCAACTCCAAGGAATACTCCACCAAACATCGCACCCGGGATACTTCCAATACCTCCCAGCACTGCCGCTGCAAAGGCTTTCAACCCTGCCATCATCCCCATGTAAGGATGTATCGAACTAAAGTTCAAGCCCCATAAAACACCACCGGCGGCAGCTAGTCCAGAACCTATCGCAAAAGTAATTGTTATAATTTGATTCACATTTACACCCATAAGTGCTGTTGCATCTAGATCCATCGACGATGCCCGCATCGCCCTGCCGATTTTTGTATAATTAGTGAACAGTTGCAATGAGATCATTAATACTGCAGCAATAACGATGATTAGTAACTGCAGATTAGATACACTTAAACCAAAAAAATCTAAATTCTTCATTTCAAAAAGCTGCTTTCGCGGAAAAGAAGTTACATTTGCTCCTCTAAGCAAAACCATTAGTGAAGATAAGAATATTGATACACCTATCGCACTGATCAATGCTGATAAACGTGTTGAACCTCTTAACGGACGATAAGCAATGAATTCAATGACAACTCCCATTAACATACTAAAAAGCATCGCCCCAAACATAGCAAGATATAAGTTATTAATTCCAAGCGCTGTTACAACAAACAATCCTGCAAACGCCCCGAACATAAAGATTTCACCGTGAGCAAAATTGATCAAAAGAACAATACCATAAACCATTGTATAGCCGAGAGCAATCAATGCATATGTGCTGCCTAGGGTTATGCCGTTGATTAATTGTTGAGTCAATTCCATTATCTTAGCTACCTCCTTTTTTGCATTAGAAATATCTGTTAACCTCTTAATTTCAGTTATATAGCTCCGCAAAAGCGGAGCTATACATATAAAAACTTATTAAGCTGAATTAATACTTCTTTAAGACTACTCTACAGCTACTTTTCTTAACAGATCGAAACCTAATTGCCCATTATTATCTTGAATTGATAATAAGTAAACTGGACTCTTTTTGGGCTCGCGGTTATCTTGGAACGTAGTAACACCAGATACTCCGTCAAAGTTCTTAATTTGAGCTAATGTTTTATGGAATTCAACTGGGTCAGTGCTGTTGGCTTTCTTCATTGCCTCAACGATTAGCATTACAGCATCATAACCTTGAGCTGAAAATAGGTCTGGTTCTTCACCATTATTCTTAGTTTTAAACTGCTCAATAAACGCCGCAGTTGTAGGTGTTGGGTCAACTGGTGAGAATCCGGCATAGGATATTGAACCAATAACAGCCTCTTCACCTAATTTATAGAAGTCTTCCCCTTGTAATCCGTCGCCGCCAACCATGACGACATCTTCCATACCCTGACGACGAACTTCTTTCATGATAAGTCCGCCTTCTGTATAGTAACCCGAGAAAACAATTACGTCAGGATTTGCACCTTTTATCTTGGTAACAATTGCGCTGAAATCAGTGTCGCCATCCTGAATATTCTCTTCAATAACAACTGTTCCGCCGTGTTTAGCGATACCCTCTTTAAAAATACCAGTTAAACCTACGCTGTAGTCATTGTTGATTGAAGTGATTACCGCTACATTTTTCCAGCCCATTTCGTTAATTGCATAGTCCATTGTTGCAGGTGCCCCAACTGTATCTAGCAAAGTATTACGGAAGATATATTCTCCAATTTCCACTACTCCAGGTCCAGTTGAACCAGCAGATAATAAGACAACTTTGCTATCATTAGCTATTGCTGCAGCTGTTTTGGTGCCACCTGTAGTTGGATCGCCAATAATTGCAACTACTTTATCACGCTCAATATACTTTGAAACCACGTTAGGTATTTCTTCAAGCTTGCTACCATGATCATCTTCCACAATTTGAAGTGTCTTTCCAAGTACGCCGCCTGCTGCATTTACTTCATCTACCGCCATTTTCATCCCTTTTAATGTACCAAGTCCATAAATAGCATGTCCACCTGTTTTTGCTCCTAAGAAGCCGATTTTAACTACTTCGCTTCCTTTTGATTCGGAGCCAGTATTCGATTTGTCGTCACTAGAAGCTCCACATCCTGCTAAAAATGCTGTTAAAACTAGAACAAAAGCTAATGCAATAATTGTCAACTTCGTTTTTCTCATTAATTCTCCCCCTATGAATTATTTTTGCTTAAAAAGCACTCCTCAATATATCTAAAATTATGTATATTGAGAATATTGTCTTAATTAATAATTATACACGAGTTTTGAAGTGTGTAAAGTAGAAAAATACTGGAACTACGGTGTTTCGTGTACCAAAATATATTAACTATTATTTAGGACTAATAATTATTCAGCGCTAGTCGTGAGAAATCGTTGATCTATCTGTAACAAAGACTATTTAGCGAACCTATTAACGCTTTAACTCTTTAAAGCTTCTATACATCAGGCTATCTGTTTGCTTCTCTATTTTCTGGACGCAAAAAAAGCCAGCTCCGGAATACCAGAACTGGCTAAATTACTTTTAATTGATTCTTAATTATTTAGTAATTGAAGCAACTACGCCTGCACCAACAGTACGTCCACCTTCGCGAATAGCGAAACGTGTACCGTCTTCAATGGCGATAGGATTAATTAGATTAACCGTCATAGTGATTCTATCTCCAGGCATTACCATTTCTACTCCCTCAGGAAGATCACAAACACCAGTAACATCAGTTGTCCGGAAGTAGAACTGTGGACGATATCCGTTAAAGAATGGTGTGTGACGACCACCCTCTTCTTTTGATAGAACATAAACCTCAGCCGAAAATACTGTGTGTGGCTTAACGCTGCCTGGCTTAGCAAGAACCTGCCCACGTTCGATTTCTTTACGGTCAACTCCACGTAGAAGAGCACCAACGTTGTCTCCTGCTTGTGCTTGGTCAAGAAGCTTACGGAACATTTCTACTCCAGTAACTACGCTCTTTCTTGTATCTTCGTGAATACCGACGATCTCTATCTCATCGCCAACTTTTACAATCCCACGCTCTACACGACCGGTAGCAACTGTTCCTCGACCAGTGATCGAGAATACGTCCTCAACCGGCATTAAGAAAGGCTTAGCTGTATCACGTTCTGGAGTTGGAATGTAGCTATCTACTGCTTGCATTAGTTCAACGATACCATTTGCCCAGTCGCTGTTCGGATCTTCTAAGGCTCTTAATGCGGAACCCTTAACGATTGGAATATCGTCACCAGGGAATTCATATTCAGTTAGAAGGTCACGAATTTCCATTTCTACTAATTCTAATAGCTCTTCATCGTCAACCATGTCAGCCTTATTCATAAATACGACGATATAAGGTACTCCTACCTGACGAGAAAGAAGAATATGCTCACGAGTTTGCGGCATTGGACCATCCGCAGCAGATACTACCAAGATTGCGCCGTCCATTTGTGCGGCACCAGTAATCATGTTTTTAACATAGTCAGCGTGACCAGGGCAGTCTACGTGTGCATAGTGTCTGTTTTCAGTTTGATACTCAACGTGTGATGTAGAGATTGTGATACCGCGCTCGCGCTCTTCAGGAGCCTTGTCAATTGAGTCAAATGCCTGTGCAACTGCTCCGCCTGTTTTTGCTAATACTGAAGTAATTGCAGCTGTTAAGGTTGTTTTACCATGGTCAACGTGACCAATGGTTCCAATGTTAACATGTGGTTTAGTACGTTCAAATTTTGCTTTTGCCATTTCCTTTTTTCCTCCTTAAAAATTAAATTAATTATATGTTTGTAAGAAAATACCTATGCTAAAATGCAGGTAGATTTTCTATGTTGGTATTTCTTGTGGGATTATTCTCCCTTTGCCTTAGCTATTATTGTCTCGGAAATATTTCTTGGCACTTCTTCGTAGTGGTCAAAGTGCATTGAGTAGTTACCACGCCCTTGAGTTCTCGAACGAAGCGAAGTTGCGTATCCGAACATTTCTGATAGCGGTACATATGAGCGAATATGCTGAGCTCCAGATACTGCTTCCATACCTTCAATTCTACCACGACGAGAGTTAAGGTCTCCAATAACATCGCCCATATATTCTTCCGGTACTGTAACTTCAACCTTCATAACCGGCTCTAGTAAAACTGGATCGCACTTCGACTTTGCAGCCTTTAGCGCCATAGACCCAGCGATTTTAAACGCCATCTCCGAGGAGTCTACATCATGGTATGATCCATCAACAATTCTCGCTTTAAGATCAATTACAGGATAGCCGGCAATCATTCCATTTTGCATCGATTCTTCAATACCTGCCTGAACTGCCGGTACATATTCTCTGGGAACAACACCACCGACAATTTTGTTTTCAAACTCAAAGCCTTTGCCAGCCTCTAAAGGTTCAAATTCAATCCAAACGTGACCATATTGACCGCGCCCTCCGGATTGACGAACAAATTTACCTTCCACACGAGCTGCTTTACGAATTGTTTCTTTGTAGGCAACCTGCGGTGCACCAACGTTAGCTTCAACCTTGAACTCACGCTTCATGCGGTCAACGATGATATCCAAATGCAGCTCACCCATACCAGCAATGATGGTTTGTCCTGTTTCTTCGTCAGTGTTAATTCTAAAGGTAGGATCCTCTTCCGCAAGCTTTTGCAGTGCCAAAGCCATTTTGTCTTGGTCAGCTTTAGTTTTTGGTTCAACTGACAAGCGAATAACCGGTTCAGGGAAGACCATTGACTCTAAGATTATTGGGTCTTTATCATCGCACAAGGTATCCCCAGTGGTGGTATCCTTCAGGCCAACTCCTGCAGCAATATCACCGGAATAAACAATACTTATCTCTTCACGATGATTAGCATGCATTTGAAGAATCCGACCAATTCTTTCCCTTTTATCTTTGGTCGAGTTTTGAACATATGATCCAGAATTTAAGGTTCCTGAATAGACTCGGAAAAATGTCAACTTGCCAACATAAGGATCCGACATGATTTTAAAGGCTAATGCCGCGAAAGGAGCACTATCATCAGCAGTACGCTCTGCTTCTTCGCCGCTGTCCAGATGACCCTTTATAGCGGGAACATCAAGCGGTGAAGGCAGATAATCTATAACAGCATCCAGCATTAACTGTACACCTTTGTTTTTATACGAAGAGCCACAAAGTACAGGGAAAATCTCGACATTAATTGTCCCGACACGAAGTCCCCTTTTAATCTCCTCATTGGTTAATTCTTCGCCCTCAAGGTATTTCATCATCAACTCTTCGTCAACTTCGGCAACCGATTCAACCAGCTTAGCTCTCCACTCATTTGCCAGCTCCTGGTATTCCTCGGGAATCTCTCTTGATTCAGCACGAGTTCCAAGGTCATCGAGGTAAAAGAATGCCTGCATTTCAATTAAATCAATTATCCCATTAAAGGTATCCTCTGCGCCAATCGGCAACTGAATTGGAACAGCCTTTGCCTGTAAGCGATCCTTAATTGTTTTGACGGAATTAAGAAAATCCGCACCAATAATGTCCATCTTGTTTACGTAAACGATCCGAGGAACACCATAAGTTGTAGCCTGCCGCCAAACTGTTTCAGTCTGCGGTTCAACACCACTTTTTGCATCTAGTACTGTTACAGCTCCATCTAACACACGTAAGGAACGTTCAACTTCTACTGTAAAATCAACGTGACCCGGAGTATCAATAATATTAATTCGATAGCCCTTCCACTGGGCTGTGGTTGCAGCTGAGGTGATGGTTATCCCTCTTTCTTGTTCCTGCTCCATCCAATCCATAGTTGCTGCACCTTCATGCACTTCACCAATTTTATGTGTACGTCCAGTGTAGTACAGCACACGCTCTGTAGTAGTTGTTTTCCCAGCATCAATGTGCGCCATGATACCAATATTACGAGTATTAGATAAGGAGAATGCTCTAGCCATAATTCATTTCTCCTTTCTAAGTAAGTTTTATTTTTGGACTACCAACGATAGTGAGCAAATGCTTTATTTGCTTCAGCCATTTTGTGTGTATCCTCACGCTTTTTGACGGAAGCTCCTGTATTATTAGCCGCATCCATTATTTCTGCTGCTAAACGCTCTTCCATTGTTTTTTCTCCACGAAGTCGTGAATAATTAACTAACCAACGTAAGCCAAGAGTTGTACGTCTTTCTGGCTTAACTTCTATTGGAACTTGATAGTTGGCACCACCAACACGACGCGCTTTTACCTCTAACACAGGCATTATGTTTTTTATTGCTTGGTCAAATACCTCCATTGGGTCTTTTCCAGAGCGCTCTCTAATCAAGTCAAATGATCTATATAAGATTTTTTGTGAGACACTTTTCTTACCGTCCAACATCATACGGTTAATCAAACGGGTAACCAGCTTGCTGTTATATATCGGATCAGGTAAAACATCTCGACGATTGACAGGTCCTTTACGTGGCATATTTTCCCCTCCTTTGCTTAATTACTTAATTACTCAAGAAAATTGCTTTTACTTCTTCACCTTTGGACGTTTTGTACCATATTTAGAACGAGCTTGTAAACGGTTTTGTACACCCGCAGTATCCAAAGCGCCACGCACTATATGATAACGAACACCCGGTAAGTCTTTAACACGACCCCCACGAACCAATACAACGCTATGTTCTTGCAGGTTATGCCCTATACCAGGAATATACGCAGTTACTTCTATACCATTGGATAGACGTACACGGGCATATTTCCGAAGAGCGGAGTTAGGTTTCTTAGGTGTCATAGTTCCTACACGTGTACAAACTCCACGTTTTTGTGGTGAACTAAGATTAGTTTGCTCTTTTTTGAAACTGTTATAACCCTTTTGTAAGGCTGGTGCAGTAGATTTTACAACCTTACTCTTACGTCCATTTCGAACAAGTTGGTTAATTGTTGGCATTTCGCCACCTCCTTCCACAATTTAAGCCCACAGATCCAGGCGGTTCAAAAAATAGTAAAAAATTAAATCACAGGACAAACATCAGAACCATAACTCAACTTATGGCCTGATGTTTATCTTGCATTAATTATTCTTTTAAAACAGCAACCGTAGCAGCTCCAACATCTATTCCACAAACCTTGCCCAGCAATTTCATAGAATCCACATAAGATACTGTCAGCTTTTTGTCACTACTGTGCTGAATCACTTTGGAAGTAAGCCTTTTGTCAGCATCTTTCGCAATAATGATTTCTTGAGCCTTACCTTGTTCAATGGCTTTTAAGGTTTGTTTAAGCCCGACAGCTAGGTGCTTTGCCTGTTTTACTTTTTCATAAGACATTTAACATCCTCCAAAGAACAGGATTTATGCGCACTTAAATATACTAACACCACTAAAATCTAAAGTCAATATTTTTGTTGCTTAATTTACTTAACCTCAACTGCACTTTCAACTGTTTCAGCAGCTTTTAGCTCTTGCTGTTTAGTAATTTTGATATTGCGATACTTCGCTAAGCCTGTTCCCGCCGGAATTAGCTTACCAATAATTACGTTCTCTTTTAGTCCTAGCAACTTATCTACCTTACCCTTAATTGCCGCTTCAGTTAAGACTCTAGTTGTTTCTTGGAATGAGGCAGCTGACAAGAAGGAATCTGTTTCCAGTGACGCCTTGGTGATACCCAAAAGTATTGGTCTTGCTGTTGCAGGACTCTCATCATTCATGAAGGCCATTCTATTGGCTTCTTCATATTCATAGATATCGACCATTGCACCTGGTAAAAGGACGGTACCGCCACTCTCAATAATCCGCACCTTGCGAAGCATCTGACGAACCATTATCTCTATATGTTTATCGTTAATCTCAACACCCTGTAAACGATAAACCCTTTGAACCTCTTGAAGTATATAATTTTGGACACCGCGAATTCCTTTTACTCTTAGCATCTCTTTTGGATCTATTGAACCTTCAGTTAGCTCATCGCCTGCTTCGACATGATTACTGATAGCCTGTTTGATTCTTGATCCATAAGGAACTGCGTAGACCTTCGACTCGGTTTCATTAGTTACTTCAATCTCCCGACGATCTTTACCGTCACGAATATCCGTTACATTTCCTGAAATCTCCGTGATAATTGCTTGACCCTTCGGATTCCTTGCTTCAAATAATTCTTGAATCCTCGGCAAACCTTGGGTTATATCATCACCGGCAACTCCACCGGTATGGAAGGTTCTCATCGTCAGCTGTGTTCCCGGCTCACCAATTGACTGTGCCGCTATTGTTCCAACAGCCTCACCGATCTCTACTTCTTTACCCGTAGCAAGGTTTCGTCCATAACATTTTTTACAGACGCCGTGCTTTGTCCGACAACTTAGAACGGATCTGATTACTACACTTTTAACCCGGTTCTCAATTATTGCATCGGCAATTTCTTCATCAATGAGCTCGTTTCTGTTGACGATTACTTCATCCGTTTGGGGATTACGCACTGTCTCAAAGGAATGTCTGCCGACTATTCGGTCATAAAGGTTCTCAATTACTTCATTACCATCTACGATGCTCGAAACGAAAAGTCCCTTATCAGTACCGCAATCCTCTTCACGAACAATTACGTCCTGCGCTACGTCAACCAGTCTTCGAGTAAGGTACCCTGAATCCGCCGTCCTTAGTGCCGTATCCGCCAGACCTTTACGAGCACCATGAGTAGAGATGAAGTACTCTAACACTGTTAAACCTTCACGGAAGTTAGATTTAATTGGAAGTTCGATAATCCGTCCTGAAGGTGCAGCCATTAATCCACGCATTCCTGCTAGCTGCGTAATCTGCGATACGTTTCCGCGAGCTCCAGAGTTGGCCATCATGTAAATTGAATTGAATTTATCTAGGCTCCCCATTAGGACTTCTGTTATATCGTCCTTGGACTTACTCCAAATAGATATCACTCGGTCATAACGCTCATCTTCGGTTATCAAACCACGTCGATATTGCTTAATCACACCTTGTACCTTATCCTCGGCTTCTCGTAAAATCTCATACTTTTCTTCTGGTACGATAACGTCGGAAACAGCTATTGTTATTCCGGCTTTAGTCGAATAAGTAAAGCCTAATTCTTTTATCTTATCCAAGATAACTGAGGTTTGAGTAGTATGGAACTTCCTGAACGTCTCAGCAATTATTGAACCTAAGTAGCCTTTTTTCACTGCCCCTTGGTTCGGGACGTTTTTAATAAACTCTAAGATGTCTGTTCCTTTTTCGTAGATAAAGTATTCCTCAGGTGTTCCGATAATTAGATTTTCCTTAGTCGGTGCGTTAATATATGGGAAATTCTCAGGAAAAATCTCATTAAAGATAATTTTACCTATAGTTGTAACCAGTAACGATTTTTGTTGGCGCTCACTAAATGTGATCTTCTTGAGAGCCTTAACCGGAATAACAACTCTGGCATGTAAGCTGGCGAAACCATTTTGATATGCTGCAATTGCCTCATTCGGACTATGGAACATCATTCCCTCGCCCTTATCGCCTTCTTTTTCAATTGTTAAATAATAACTTCCAAGTACCATATCCTGTGAAGGAGTAACTACCGGTTTTCCATCCTTAGGATTTAAGATATTGTGGGCTGCCAACATCAGCAGTCTTGCTTCAGCTTGAGCTTCCGCTGACAACGGAACGTGAACAGCCATTTGATCACCATCAAAGTCGGCGTTATAGGCCGTACATACTAATGGATGAAGCTTAATAGCCCGACCTTCAACTAGAACAGGTTCAAAAGCCTGAATGCCTAATCTGTGCAAGGTCGGAGCACGATTTAATAGTACAGGATGCTCTCTAATAACGTCTTCTAAAACGTCCCACACCTCAGGACTTACTCTTTCAACCTTACGCTTAGCACTCTTAATGTTATGAGCGATATTTTTTGCTACTAATTCTTTCATTACAAACGGTTTAAAAAGTTCTAAGGCCATTTCCTTCGGCAAACCGCATTGGTACATTTTGAGGTTAGGTCCAACCACTATAACTGATCGACCAGAATAGTCCACCCTTTTTCCAAGAAGGTTCTGGCGGAATCGTCCTTGCTTACCTTTAAGCATGTGGCTCAAGGACTTCAGTGGACGGTTTCCGGGACCGGTCACCGGTCGACCTCTTCGACCATTATCTATAAGAGCATCAACCGCTTCTTGGAGCATTCTCTTTTCATTTTGGACAATTATATCTGGTGCCCCTAGGTCTAACAATCTCTTTAGCCGGTTGTTCCGATTAATAACCCGTCGATACAAATCGTTTAGGTCTGATGTAGCAAATCTTCCTCCGTCTAATTGAACCATTGGACGAAGCTCTGGAGGGATTACCGGCAAGACATCTAAGACCATCCAAGACGGATGATTGCCGGAGCTTCTGAAGGATTCAAGGATTTCTAGACGTTTAATAATCCGATTCCGCCGTTGTCCTTGAGCTTGTGTCAATTCCTCCTTCAGCCCTTTAACCTCTTTGTCTAAATCGATATCTTCTAACAGCTTTCTAATTGCTTCTGCGCCCATGCTTGCTGAGTAGTTAACTCCATACTTCTCCCGATAGGTTCTGAATTCCTTTTCGGATAGCAGCTGTTTTTTCTCTAAAGGTGTATCTCCCGGGTCAGTTACAACATAAGAAGCAAAATAGATTACTTCCTCCAGTGATCTTGGTGACATATCTAATACTAAACCCATTCTGCTGGGAATACCTTTAAAATACCAGATATGTGACACCGGAGCAGCCAATTCAATGTGACCCATTCTTTCGCGGCGAACCTTCGATCTTGTAACCTCAACACCGCATCGATCACAAACCACGCCTTTGTATCTTACTCGCTTGTATTTACCGCAATGACATTCCCAGTCCTTTGTAGGACCAAATATTTTCTCGCAGAACAACCCTTCTTTTTCCGGCTTCAAGGTGCGATAATTAATTGTTTCCGGCTTTTTTACCTCACCATGTGACCATGAACGAATCTTCTCTGGAGAAGCTAATCCAATCTTCATAAATTCAAAATTATTAACATCCAACAAAGGGCATACCTCCCTTAATTTAGCCAAATATCCCTAGTCTACTAAATCTTCTTTTCCTTCTATGTTCAAGCTTAGCTTTTCACTATGGTGCTCATCTTCGTCATCAAGCTCTTTCATTTCAATTTCTTCCTCATTTTCAGAAAGAATTTTTACATCCATACCTAAGCTTTGCAGCTCTTTGATAAGAACCTTAAAGGATTCTGGAACACCAGGTTCAGGTACGTTTTCACCTTTTACTATAGCTTCATAGGTCTTAACCCTTCCAACAACATCATCAGACTTCACGGTCAGAATTTCTTGCAAGGTATAGGCAGCTCCATAGGCTTCAAGTGCCCAAACCTCCATCTCTCCAAAACGCTGTCCACCAAATTGCGCTTTACCTCCAAGCGGTTGTTGAGTAACCAAGGAGTATGGGCCAGTTGAGCGAGCATGGATCTTATCATCTACCATGTGAGCAAGCTTAATCATGTACATTACACCAACCGTAACGGTTCTTTCAAAAGGCTCACCGGTTCTTCCATCATAAAGCACAGTCTTTCCATCTCTGGAGAATCCCGCTTCTTCAAGAGCATCAAATACGTCATATTCTCTGGCGCCATCAAAAACTGGAGTCGCAACATGGATACCCAAGGCCTTTGACGCCCAACCTAAGTGCACCTCTAAAACCTGACCAATATTCATCCTTGATGGTACTCCAAGTGGATTCAAAACAACGTCAACAGGAGTTCCATCTGGAAGGAACGGCATGTCTTCTTCTGGCATTATCCGGGCAATTACCCCCTTGTTACCATGACGTCCAGCCATTTTATCTCCCTGAGATATCTTGCGCTTCTGAGCAATATAAACACGAACAAGCTGATTTACTCCAGGTGGTAATTCATCGCCGTTTTCTCTCGTAAACACTTTAACATCTACTACTATTCCATCTGTTCCATGCGGCACTCTAAGTGAGGTATCTCGAACCTCGCGAGCCTTTTCACCAAAAATGGCATGCAGCAACCTTTCTTCCGCTGTAAGTTCAGTTACGCCTTTTGGAGTAACCTTGCCAACTAGAATATCCTGAGCGCGAATTTCTGCACCAATTCTAATAATTCCTCGCTCATCGAGATTTTTCAGAGCCTCTTCGCCAACATTGGGAATATCTCTGGTGATCTCTTCTGGTCCAAGTTTGGTATCTCTTGCTTCCGATTCATACTCTTCAATATGAACGGAGGTATAGACATCCTCTTTAACCAGTCTTTCACTTAAAAGGATCGCATCCTCGTAGTTGTAACCTTCCCAAGTCATAAACGCCACAACAACGTTTCTTCCTAGAGCGATCTCTCCCATTTCAGTTGAAGGTCCGTCAGCCAGTACATCACCAACGCGAACGATATCGCCTTTTCTTGCCAATGGCTTTTGATTAATACAAGTTCCTTGATTAGATCTTTCGAATTTATGAAGCTTGTATTTAACTAAATTTCCGTTAACCAGCTTCCCATCAACTTCTTGCTGCTCTCTAATTTGAATTCCTTTGGCGTCTACTCGTTCAACTATTCCGTTAACTTTCGAAATAACGCAAACACCAGAATCTCTAGCCGCCTTGAATTCCATTCCTGTTCCAACAAATGGAGCCTCTGGTACAAGCAGCGGTACCGCCTGCCTTTGCATATTAGAACCCATTAAAGCACGGTTGGAGTCATCATTCTCTAAAAAGGGAATCATTGCTGTAGCAACGGAAACAACCTGCTTTGGTGATACATCCATAAAATCTAAGCGTTCTTTATTAACAATTAAATTCTCATCCTTAAATCTGACGATAACCTCTTCAGTTAGAAAATTACCGCTTTCATCAATCTTTGCGTTAGCCTGGGCAATTACATAGTTATCTTCTTCGTCAGCAGTTAAATAGACAATTCTACTGGTTACTCGATTCGTTTCCGGATCTACTTTTCGATAAGGTGTCTCAATAAAACCGTACTCATTTACCCTCGCGAAAGTAGAAAGGGAGTTAATTAAACCGATATTAGGACCTTCCGGGGTCTCGATTGGGCACATCCTGCCATAATGAGAATGGTGAACGTCCCGCACTTCAAATCCAGCTCTTTCCCTTGTAAGTCCACCCGGGCCTAATGCGCTTAGACGTCTTTTATGGGTTAATTCTGCTAAGGGATTAGTTTGGTCCATAAATTGCGATAACTGACTGCTTCCAAAAAACTCTTTTATTGATGCAATCACCGGCCGAATATTTATTAAGGCCTGAGGAGTAATCATATTAGCATCCTGAATTGACATTCTCTCGCGGACAACTCTTTCCATCCGCGATAAACCAATTCTAAACTGATTTTGTAACAGCTCTCCCACTGAACGGAGACGACGATTCCCCAGATGATCGATATCATCAGTTGAACCGACTCCATACAGAAGGTTTATAAAGTAATTAATTGCAGAAATTATGTCTGCCGGAGTAATATTTTTGATTGATTTATCCACGATTTGGTTAGAGAGCACTTTAATAACTAAGCCGTCAACAATCGGCGAAAAAATATTTATCGATTGTAAAGGTATGGTTTCTTCCAGAACTCCACCCCTTGGCTCATAGTTAACAAAGTTTACTCCTTTCTCCAAATAATCTAGCAAGCGATCTAACATTCGACGATCAACTACATTCCCGGCTTCAGCTAGGATTTCCCCAGTTTCCGGATCAATCAGAGTTTCTGCTAGTTTTTGATTAAATAATCTGTTCTTAATATGCAGTTTTTTGTTTATTTTGTACCTGCCGACATCAGCTAGATCATAGCGCTTCGGGTCAAAAAATCTAGAAACTAATAAACTCTTGGCGTTTTCTACTGTCGGTGGCTCGCCCGGACGCAAGCGCTCATAAATCTCTATCAACGCTTTCTCGGTAGAGTCGGTATTATCTTTGTCTAAAGTATTTCTTACATACTCGTTGTCACCAAGCAAATCAATAATCTCTGAATCTGAACCAAATCCTAAAGCACGCAGTAAAACCGTAACAGGAAGTTTCCTTGTTCGGTCGATACGTACGTAGATTATGTCCTTGGCGTCAGTTTCTAACTCAAGCCACGCCCCTCGATTAGGAATTACGGTTGAAGTAAAATTCTTTTTACCATTTTTATCAACTTTTGTACTAAAATAAACGCTTGGAGATCTAACCAACTGACTAACTATTACCCTCTCAGCACCATTAATTATAAAGGTACCGGTATCAGTCATTAACGGAAAATCCCCCATAAAAACTTCCTGCTCTTTAACCTCGCCGGTTTCCTTATTGATTAAACGAACCTTCGCTCTTAATGGGGCTGCATAAGTTACATCCCGCTCTTTTGATTCGTCAACTGAATATTTAGGCTCACCTAGGCTGTAATCAAAAAACTCTAAGATTAAGTTGCCCGTAAAATCTTGAATAGGGGAAATATCCCTAAACATCTCTCGTAAGCCTACATCAAGAAACCATTGATATGACTTGATTTGAATCTCAATAAGATTGGGTACATCTAAGACCTCGTTAATTCTTGCGTAACTTCTGCGTTGTCGTCTTCCTAATTGTACAAGCTGACCTGCCAAGTCCTTCACCTCTCAAAAACAGAGTTATAAAAAAACAAAAAAGAAAAATGGGTTGAAAAACCTCATTTTTTATAAACTTTATACTATTGATTTCTTTCCATATTTAGCCGCTTCCATTCGTGATATGTAAAAAATATTAATAAAATATTAATAAATAGGGATATTTATGAAAAAATATATAGCTTAGCATTATGTTATATTACCACAAGTCGAATTCACAGTCAAGCTGTAAATTCAGTTTGTTTTACACTTTTTATTATTAAATATCCCTTATCACGATTTACTTGTTCAACCTTTGGAAATATGCTCTCTAATTTTTTTACAGCTGAGTCCGCACCTTGCTTCTTCTGGATAACTACCCAAAATTCACCATCATCCTTTAGATGAGCAAAAGCATCCTCAAACATTCGGTAAATTAGTTCTTTTCCGGCTCTAATTGGCGGATTGAGCATAATAATATCAAAATCTCGATCCAGAATCTTCTCAAAGCCTGCACTTTGCAAGACTCTGAAATTAAGGCTGCCCTTAAATATTCGGCGATTTAGCTCAAGATTATGTCGAACAAGTTCAATTGCCCGTCGATTAACATCAGCGAATACTAATTCACCCTCGGTAATGAACGACCCAATTATAATTCCGATTGGACCATAACCACAACCCAAATCCAAAACCTTACCTTCTATAGGAGCCGCGAATGTCTCAATCATAAGCTGCGAACCAAAATCAACCCTGTTTTTAGAGAATACTCCAGCATCAGTCTTAAAACTGAATTTTTTCTCGAAAATATCCAAATATATATTTTTTTCATCGTGGTCGGCTGCTGGATTTTCAGAATAATAATGGTTTGTCATGGAGAGCCTCCGATTAGAAGAATTTTTTCGACCTTTGCTGATTTGGGCAAAAAAGCTCGCTGTAAATTCAGCGAGCTAATTAATTTCCTACACTACTTAACCTCGACGTTTGCTCCAGCATCTTCCAATTTTGCTTTAACAGCTTCTGCTTCATCTTTAGAGATCTTTTCTTTAACAGGTTTTGGTGCATTATCAACTAATTCTTTTGCTTCTTTTAAACCTAAACCAGTGATCTCGCGAACTATTTTAATTACGTTGATCTTAGAAGCGCCTGCACTAGACAAGATTACGTCAAACTCAGTTTGCTCTTCTACAGCTTCAGCAACGGCTCCACCTACCATAGCAACAGGCGCTGCAGCAGTTACTCCGAATTCATCCTCAATTGCTTTTACTAAATCATTTAAATCAAGAACTGACATATTCTTAATAGCTTCAATAATTTGTTCTTTACTCATTTTTATTTCCTCCAATTATTTTTTATTTTACGCTTATTGCGCTTCTTTCTGTTCGGCAACCGCCTTAACAGCCAATGCCATATTTCTCATTGGCGCTTGTAATACGCTTAGTAACATTGAAAGCAATCCATCTCTTGACGGCAAAGTTGCTAAAGCTTTTATTTCATCAAAAGAGACAAATTTCCCTTCTAGAAGCCCTGCCTTGATTTCTAAACTATCGTGTTTTTTGGCAAATTCACTGATTATCTTAGCTGGCGCTACAAGATCATCATAGCTGAAAGCTATTGCTGTTGGACCAGTTAAGAATTCGTCAAGGTCAGTCAACTCAGTTTCCGCAGTCGCACGGCGTACCAAGGTGTTTTTAAGAACCTTGTATTCAATACCAGCTTCACGCAAATTCTTTCTAAGCTGTGTTACTTCAGCAACATCTAGTCCTCGATAGTCTGTAACAATTGTTGATTTACTGTCACGAAGCTTTTGTGCTATTTCGGAAACCTTTTGCTGTTTTACTTCAATAATATCCATTTCATTACACCTCCCGTTGTTTAAAATAAGACCGTAAACAAAAAGCCCTTGCACGTAGCAAAGGCATAATAGACTCTAGATTATTCTAGAAAAATACTATTACCTCGGTAGGAAATTAAGCGCTAAGGCACCTACTGTCTACGGTATAATCAAAAATATTATATTATAAAGACTTAGTGTAGAAAACTATCTTATTACCTTGGATAGATTTATTCTAACACCAGGTCCCATAGTTGAGCTGACTGTTACATTGCGAACATACTGTCCCTTCGCTGCAGCTGGTTTAACTTTAATTAGAGTGTCCAAAATCGTATTAAAGTTCTCAACAAGCTTGACATCTTCAAAAGAAACCTTACCGATAGGAGCATGGATATTGCCCGCTTTATCTACCCGATACTCGATTTTTCCTGCTTTAATTTCGTTTACAGCTTTTGTTACATCAAATGTAACTGTACCGGTTTTCGGGTTAGGCATTAATCCTTTAGGTCCTAAAACTCTACCAAGTTTTCCTACTGTACCCATCATATCCGGTGTTGCAACAACAACATCAAATTCAAACCAGCCCTGCTGGATTTTATTGATATAGTCATCATCACCGACATAATCAGCACCAGCTGCCTCAGCTTCTTTAGCTTTTTCGCCTTTAGCAAATACAAGTACACGCTGAACCTTCCCTGTTCCATTAGGTAAAACTACTGCTCCACGGATTTGCTGATCCGCTTTTTTAGGATCAACACCCAAACGGACCGCAACCTCGACAGTTTCATCAAATTTAGCCGATGAAATCTGCTTCACTAATGAAATCGCTTCTGAAGGATCATATGTTTTATCAAGGTCAACTTGTTTGATTGCCTCTCTAAATCTTTTAGTTAGTTTAGCCATTTTATTTCCTCCTTCTGTGGTTATTGCGGTTATACCTCCCACTTAATAGGGTTGCCTAAAAGCAACCCTAAACAAAGACGTTTAGTCTTCTATAACTATGCCCATACTTCGAGCAGTACCTTCTACCATCCGCATAGCTGCCTCTACACTAGCTGCGTTTAGGTCTGGCATTTTTTGTTCAGCAATCTCTCTAACCGTATTACGCTTAACCGTGGCAACTTTTTTCCTGTTTGGTTCTCCTGATGCTCGATCGATACCGGCAGCCTTTTTTAATAAAACTGCCGCAGGTGGAGTTTTGGTTATAAATGTAAAGGAACGATCTTCGAAAACTGTAATCTCAACAGGAATTATTAATCCTGCATCTTCAGCTGTTCGAGCGTTAAACTCTTTACAAAACCCCATAATATTAACACCTGCTTGACCAAGTGCAGGACCAACTGGCGGTGCTGGGTTCGCTTTTCCAGCGGGAATTTGTAGCTTTACTATTTTAATTACTTTTTTTGCCATGCGACACACCTCCTTAGTCCAAAATGTGGTTAGCGGGTTATTCCCTCCCACTTAAATTGCTTAATTCTCTTATAAATCTGTTAAAGTGCATAACATTCATACTTTAACACAATAACTAGTCTAATTCAATTACTAAATTCGCTACATTTTTTCTACCTGCTCAAAATCCAATTCTACAGGGGTCTCCCTACCAAACATGTTAACCAACACTTTTAGTTTTTGCTTCTCAGCATTAATTTCATCGATAAAACCAACAAAATTTTGGAATGGTCCTTCAATCACTTTTACATTTTCACGCAATGAATAAATAACCTTTGGTCTAGCCTCTTCCATACCCATTTGTTTAAGTATAGTTTTAGCTTCATCTTCTAATAAGGGAGTAGGTTTTGAACCGGAGCCTGAGGAACCGACGAATCCTGTAACACCTGGAGTGTTGCGGACAACATACCAAGAGTCATCTGTCATAACCATCTCTACCAAGACGTATCCCGGAAAAACCTTTTTCATGACAGACTTCTTTTTTCCGTCCTTATTCTCAATTTCTTCTTCCACCGGAACAAGAACGCGGAAAATTTTATCCTCCATGCCCATTGATTCGACGCGCTTTTCCAAATTGGTCTTTACTTTGTTCTCATACCCCGAATAAGTATGTACAACATACCATCTTTTTTCCATACTTGAATAGGACGCTTGTCCTTGCCCCCCCTTAATCTGATTATTTTCCAAAGCCAAATACTTGTAACAGTGATGAAATCCCTAAATCGACCACAAAAAAGTAAATTGCGACAAATGTAACAGTAAGCACAACTATAGTTGAATAGCTTACTAATTCTTTACGACTTGGCCAACGAACTTTTCGAAGCTCTTTAAATCCTTCACGAATAAAATTCACAATAGAACTAAAAAGCTTTTTTACACCTGAACCAAATTTAGTGATAAAATTCATCATTACACCTCCATTATCGTGTTTCGCGATGTAACGTATGATCATTACAGAACTTACAATGTTTTTTCATCTCGATACGGTCAGGATTATTTCGCTTATTCTTATTTGTGGTATAATTGCGCTGTTTGCATTCGGTGCAAGCTAATGTTACTATAACCCTCATGTTATACACCTCCCACGTACTATCTAGCCACGTTCAAAATTAATAAAAATAGAACCACACATTTTTACTTATGAGCATGGTTACCTAAAACACTTTATCACAATAGGATTTTAATGTCAACGATAAATCTATTACTTCTTTTCCCAAATTAGCTGCATACAACGAAATAAACTGTCTTAACTAATTATTACTATAATGTTCTTATTTTAAACCGTATACTAAAAAAAGCTTCATCAGAAGCCTTCTCGAATTTTTGCTTAATAAACTCTTACCGATTTCGGTTCACTTCTGGCATCCAAATAACGTTCAAGCTTTCTTTTTACTCTTTGCAGAGCATTATCAATTGACTTGACATGCCTATCTAAATCTCCTGCGATCTCCTGATAGGAGCGCCCATCTAAATATAAGCGCAGAACCCTTCGCTCCAGCTCACTTAATATTGTACCCATCTTTTCCTCAATATCCTGGAATTCCTCTTTATTAATTATCAATTCTTCGGGGTCGGTTACTTTATTTCCGCAAATTACATCAAGAAGTGTTCGGTCAGAATCCTCATCATAAATCGGCTTGTCCAATGATATATAGGAGTTTAGGGGAATATGTTTTTGTCTTGTGGCAGTCTTGATTGCAGTTATAATCTGTCTTGTTACACATAATTCGGCAAAGGCTTTAAAGGAAGTTAATCGATCACCCTTGAAGTCCCGAATCGACTTAAATAAGCCAAACATTCCCTCCTGAACAATGTCCTCCCTATCCGCACCAATTAAAAAATATGAACGCGCTTTAGCTTTAACGAAGTGTTTATATTTATGAATCAAATATTCAAGTGCCTGATTATCCCCAGCATGAATAAAGTCTACTATGTCTTCATCCGCTATATGTTCATATTTGAATACTAGCTCACTTTCTTCGAGGTTCAAGCTCATGACGATCCCTCCGATATTTCCAGCTAATTACAACCGTACCTTAATGCGTGATAAAGCAATTATACATTATGTAATCTAGGCTCGTCAACATAACTCTACTTCTTTCTACGCCAATTTTCTAAAAATTTAATCTTTTCTTCGTCAAGACTCGACATTATGTTGCTTCGCATTTCTTTTTTACTACTGCTGACTTGACTTTCAATTGATTTTCTTGTAATTTTTTTTTCGATCTCCAATTCTCTGGCGGAGATTCTCAGAGCTCCTTGGGCAAAAATAACGTTCTGTTCTGTATAATCAGATGTGGCAACATAAATCCGTCGCTTGCGACTTTTTAATTTGCTGACTAGTCGCTCTATTAGCTCATCGGCTGTTTCATTTTCCTTTGTATAATAAATGATAATACTTTTTTTTCGATATTGCTTTCCCAATCCGGGAACTTGATGAGCATCAAAAACCACATAAACCTCACGCCCTGTGTACACCTTATATTCAATCAGCCAATTCAACAAGCTGTCTCGCGCTTCCTCGAGTTCTCCTCGATCTTTAATCTCCCGCAAATTAGGCCAATCACCAATAATATTATAGCCGTCTACAATCAGAATTTCTTCCATGGCTGTTGCCTCCACATAGTTAAAAACCTCTTTGTCTAAACACTTCATAGATGATTATCGCTGCAGCCACAGAAGCGTTTAAGGAGTTGACATGCCCTTTCATGGGTAATTGAACCATAAAATCACATTTTTCTTTGACCAATCGAGAAATACCGTTCCCCTCACTACCAATCACAAGACAAAGCGGCATTCGATAGTCGGCTTCAATATAGGTTTGTTTTGCTGAAGCCTCAGTACCCACGATCCAATAACCCTCTTTTTTTAAGTGTTCAATTGTTTGAGCGAGATTCGTAACTCTGGCAACCGGAACATGCTCAATTGCTCCGGCAGAGGTTTTAGCTACTGTTGCCGTTAATCCAACAGCTCTTCGCTTCGGGATTATAATTCCGTCTAATGAGACGGCATCTGCTGTTCTTAAAATTGACCCCAAATTATGCGGATCCTCTAGCTCATCCAGCATCACCAAAAAAGGAAGCGATTTTTCCTTTTTGGCTTTTGTCAGGATATCCTCAAGGTCATAATAATCATAGGCTGCGGCCATCGCAACAATACCTTGATGATTGCTATTACCTGCCATCTGGTCAAGCTTTTTGCGAGGAACAAACTGGGTAATTATTTTTTTTTCTCTAATGAGCGTTAGCAAAGCATCCATATTCGCTCGTTGCATTCCTTCTGCAATAAAGATCTTGTTAATGGAATGCTCAGCTTGCAGTGCCGCCAAAACCGGATTCTTCCCAATTATCAACTCTGTATCATTTTCTTTGTTCATCATTATTACTCCTGTCTATATACTCTATCGCAGATTTAATTATCTCTTCAACTCTGTCTATTTTGTTATTCAGATAAAGATATCCTAGCAAAGCTTCAAAAGCGGTACTGTACCGATAATCTATTACATCAGCATTTTTGGGAATGGTGGATGATTTGGCATTCCGGCCTTTTTTAACTATCGCTTGTTCTTCCTCAGAAAGGCTCGGTAAAATGTAATGAATGATCCTCGCTTGAGCTTTAGCAGAAACATAAGAGATTGTTTTTCGGTGCAAAGCATTAGGTCTACCTCCTAACGCTACTACATGATTTCGAATGTAAATTTCATATAGTGCATCACCTAGATAGGCTAATGTCAATGATCCTAATTCTTTGGGGTTTTGGTTAATTATGCTCTTGATCATTTTTTTCTCCATCTAGTACCGAAAGGAGTATCCTCTAAAATTACTCCCTCCTCACTAAGCTTATCTCTTAGCTTATCCGCCAGTTGCCAGTCCTTATTCTTTTTGGCTGCTGCTCTTTCCTCAATAAGCTTTTCAATCCATGCATCAGCGCTTTTATTGGCGTTCTCTCCAAGATCATTTTCGAGTCCTAAAATTGTTAACCAATTAAGCAAAACATCGGCAATTGCTCTTAATGCCTTCTGGCTGACCAGCTCTCTTTGCAGATAAACATTTGTGTATTTGATTAGGTCAAAAATAACCGAGATCGCATTAGCTGTATTGAAGTCATCCTCCATCTCCGCGATGAACCGCTGCTCAAAATCACTAATTTTTTTATCAATTAATTCGTCAGCACCCTGATCCGCATCTAAGCTGTTAATCCGATAAAGGATATTCGCATAGGCATTCTTAATTCTCTCCAAACCATTTTTGGCGTGGATTAAAACCTCCTCAGAAAAATTAATTGGACTGCGGTAATGAACGCTTAAGATTAAAAACCTTAACACATTCCCGTGATATTTTTGCAGTAATTCCTTGACGGTAAAAATATTGCCTAATGATTTAGACATTTTTTCATTATCAATATTTATATAACCATTATGCATCCAATATTTTGTAAACGGCTGTTGGTTAAGACTTTCTGATTGGGCAAGCTCGTTTTCGTGATGAGGAAAAATCAGATCGGCTCCACCAGCATGGATGTCAATAGTTTTTCCTAAAAATTTATTTGCCATTACCGAGCATTCGATATGCCATCCCGGCCGACCCGGTCCAAAGGGACTGTCCCAAAATACTTCCCCTTCCTTAGCCTTTTTCCATAAAACAAAATCTATTAAGCTTTCCTTTTTCTCATCAACTTCCACCCTAGCACCCATTATTAGGTCATCAAGTGATTGATTCGAGAGCTTTCCGTAATCCTGATACCTAAGGCTGCGAAAATAAACATCTCCACCAGCAGCATATGCCAAGTCTTTAGCTACCAACTGTTGGATAAAGCTAATTATTTCATCAATATTCTCTGTAACCTTAGGGTAAATGTCGGCCCTTTTTACGTTTAAAGCATCAGCATCTACAAAAAACTCTTCAATATATTTCT
>Ga0209347_1001052_pt1 | contig 52040 bp, 48 predicted proteins | sample AutmiccommuBRH23_FD_187382 | JGI IMG/M metagenome (GOLD analysis project Ga0209347, IMG submission 187382) | Deep subsurface microbial communities from Mt. Terri, Switzerland - Autotrophic microbial communities BRH/23 (SPAdes) (version 2) | ecosystem: Environmental > Aquatic > Deep subsurface >... | reverse complement strand
AATGATACGGCGACCAGATCCGCCGAGCCACGCCGACCTTCGGCGATGTGTGTGAGCAGCCAATCGCGGAAGGCTGTACCCGCGACGCCGGTGATGCGCTGCCCTCCCAGAAAGGGCGGGTTGCCGACAATGCCGTCAAAGCCGCCGCGTTCGCGCGAGAACACCTCCGGAAACTCCAGGGGCCAATGAAAAGGCCGACGCGCAGGTTTGTCGGCGGATAGATCGGTCGAAAGTGCGGCGACTGATCTCCGGCGCATCAAGGTGAGCACTTCCCGGTCGCCATTAATCGCTTCCCCGGCCCGTATGGTCAGTGACGCCAGCGCGTTCTCCAATGCCGCGCCATTGCCACCGGACGCGAAGACCTCGCCGATGAACGTATCCGCGATGCGTTCCGACACTTCGAGATTTTGTCGCGCATCGGCATCCAGACGCGCCATGGCCTCGACATCATGAATGTCGCGAATCGGTATCTCGCGTAGCCGTTGGCGCAATTCGATCGCTTCGTGTACCGCACGTTCGATATTCTGACCGAACAAACGCTGCTGACCTTTACCTCCGGGTGTCATCGAGAGTTCAGTCAGTTGATCCAAGCGGTGGATGCCGAGCAGACTGTCGCCGCAGCGCAGACTGTGGTCGAGGAAGCCGAACGGCCGCCCCTTGGCCAGTGTCACCAGCCAAATGGAGAGCTTGGCGAGCTCAACCGCTAGTGGATTCAGGTCTACGCCGTAGAGGCAGCGTTCGGCGATGAGGCGGCGCGCAATCACGGTGCGCACCTCGGCATCGCGTGGCAGCAGTTCCTTGACGTCCGCCGTATCCAGAACCTCACCATCCACACTCACCGCTTTGCCTGAGTCCTCGGCCTGAGACCAGGCTTCGACCAGACGTTCGGCGAGCCAGCGGCAGGCTTGCACCAGGAAGGCGCCCGAGCCCATGGCCGGATCGCAGATCTTGAGGTCGAGCAGTTCGATGGGCGATTTGAGCGCCCATTGATCGCGCGGTTTTCCCTCCGCCGGTCCCACGTAGGCGATCGGCGTCAGTGTCTCCGTGACGATGGCCTCGGTGAGCGATTTCGGCGTGTAGTGAGTGCCGGTCTCGCGCCGGTCGGAGCCCGTGGTGACGATGAAGGCACCGGCGGGATAGACCAGCGGATAGCCCCAGGGATCGGTACGCACCAGATGAGCATAGGGCTTTATGCGATCACGCAGCGTCGTATCACCATGACAGGCGGCCAGCAGGCGGTCGGAGAGGGTGTCATCGACGGGTTTGGACAGGTCGTTGCGCACGCGACTGGCGGAACTGCCGGAACGTTCCTGCAGCAATTCTGCCAAGCGTGCACCACCATCCAACTTGGCGGACTCCAGACCGGCCAGCGTGACCCAAGGGGACTTGGCGCTCTTGGTGGCGTCGAGTTCCAACGTGACCTCGGCGGTACGTTTGACGGTGCGCTCTAACAGACCTTCGTAGACGTAGCCGATCTGTTCGACGTCAAGCGCACGATAGGATAACGTCCGCCCCTGGAACTGCTGGATGGCTTCAAGCAAAAGCAGCACGGTGCGGTTGTCGATCGGTAGCGGCTTGGCGGTGTCGGTGCGCCAGTCTGAACCCTTGGCTCGCCCCTCGAGGAAGGGGAAGCGATCCGGGTCGAAAAGCGAGCCACCCAGCGCAGGCAGGCGCAGGTTCTCGTGCTCTATACCACCGAACACGGCGCGGAAGATCGCCAGCAGGCGCGACCAGGCATCCCAACGAAGTTCGAGGATCTCTTCGGATTCTTTACGCAACTGCATACGCAGCGTCGATAAGGCATAGTTGGCCTCGTAGCGCTCGTCGCCCAACAGCAGCAAGCCACGCTCCTCGGCGGAAAGCAGGAAGACGAGACGCATCATCACCGTCAACGCAGCTTCGTAGAGTTCGCCCTCCTTCACGTCGCGCAGCAGCCCACGATCGCGGTCCTGGTCGGCCTTGTCGAGGGCCTGGATCAATACCTCGACGGCGCGCCGCACCTGCTCACCGAGGGCGTCGGTGACCTCGTCCTGATACTTCAGGGATCGGTCGAACAGCGCGGGCAGTTGCTCCGATTCGTCGACGAAGAAGCGCCGAATGCCCAGCAGGTGCACGAAGGCTTGCAAGGTGATGGGTTCTTGCCCCCAGATGCGGGCATACCAACTGGCGAAGGTGGTGACCGCACCCACCGGTGCGTCCACCAGCATCCAGTGCTCTCCGTTGGTCACCAGTCCGAGGCGGCAGCCGGTGGCGCGACACAACTGGACCATGCGCTCGCCGGGGGTGGCCGCCCATCCGTCCAGCTTCAGGGTGGCATAGAGATCGACGCCCTGTTCATAGGTGTGAATGATCATCAGCGGCTTTTCGGCTCGCTGCTCGTCGACCACGGCGAGGTCCGGTGCCACGGTCACTCCATGCTCGAGCAGATCGACTTTCAGATGGGTCGAGCACCAGTCGGTGCGCTTGAGGACGTCGCCCTTACCATCCTCGTCGAGTTCCAAGCCACGCGACAACACCTCGTCGATCCAGGCGGCATGCAACGCGGGGAACTGAGGGTCGTCTGTCTCCAGTGCCTCACGCCACTCCTCGTACGCCTGCCGCAGTCGTTTGCGCTTGAACCCGTCGAGCTCTTCCAGGCCTTGCGGGAATGCCTCCTTCAAGACCGGGACGGCGAGGAACGGGCCGGAGATTTCGATGAGCGCCAGCCAATCGTGATGTTGTGGAGGATGATTCATGTGAGAGCTCCGGCAGGCTCTCGTAGCTCGGGAACACCCGCCGCTCTGAGAAGTTCATGGACACGATTGAATCGGGATGGATCGAGGGTCTCGTCGTCGGCGTTACCGGGCGGAATCCAGATGACCATACCAGCCCGTGCTCGGGTGAGTAGCACGCGATAGCGGTTGCGGACGTATGCCTGCTCGACTTCACCTCTGACCTGATTCCATACGCTCCCCCGAAATTTCCGGTAGTCCCAGGACCCGTCGCGAGCGAATGTCAGATCGCCGCCCCAACATAGCCCGACCCAGTCCAGCTCAAGGCCTTGGCATTCGAACTCCGATGCAGCAACCTCGAGGGCATGGCTGGACCGGCAATCCGTTGGCGGCATCAGGAACCATTTCTCGAAGGAGAAACCGAGCCGGAATGCGCTGGACCGTTCCAGGCCGTAGGCCCGCAATCGCTGATCTTCGGAGGTCGCTATGAGACCGGCGCGCTGGTCGTTCTCAGAGAGGCTATGGTCGCGTAGCCAATCGCGGGCCCCGTCAAGGCTACGTGTCACGTAGAGCGGGAACTCACGTGAGTCGGGCATCAACTCACGAGCCCGATCGACATCCGTACGCAGCACCGCATTCACCCACTCCGCCAATTGCTGCGCACGGTGACTGCGAACACCAACACTCAGATGCGCCAGTGGCTCTGGCTGTACCACGATTCCAGGCGGGACTCCCGACTCGAACAAGCGATGACCAGCGACGCTCGCTCCACCGGCGACTACTTCGGGTGATGCGACCACCTGCCAATGCGGACGTTCGCCTACTGCGCGGCCCCATTCTTCCAAGCCTGCTTCACCCAGAAAGATCTCCTGACCGCCTCCAACCAGAGCGACGATCACTGCCCATCCGTCGAGCCGATCCATGACATCGAAGAGTTCAGCAGCCTCGGATGCATCGACGCCTTGCTTGCGCTGCATCTGGCGCCTATCCCAGGCACGTTGGGCTTCGTCGAATACAACCACATGCTCATGCGGCAGCGCGTTAGGATTCTCACGATGGTAGCGCAAGAACTGATGAACGTTTTGGATGAACGTGGAGACTTCATGCGCGCTGTCCTGACGGCGTCGTCCTGCTCGCTGTTGGCTTAGCACGAGCGCCTCGCGAACCACTTTCACCAAAGGGCCATTGCCTGAGAGAAAGATGCCTGATGGCCCGCCCTCCGCTCGCAGAGACGGGTCGTGCACGACGTTGAGGCCGGTCAGCGTCTTGCCGGCACCTGGCACACCGGTAACGAAGCACACATGGCGACTGCCATTGGCGCGGGCATCACGAATCACCCTCGCTAACATGTCCGTGGTTGCGTCCAGGTTGCTGGCATAGCTGTGTCTGATCTCACGCACACCGTGACTACCGTACAGCCGCTCAGCAGCTTCTATGACTGTAAGCGTCGGACGGTAGACTGACTCGATCCAATTGAGAGGGTCTAGCACGGCGCTGCCGGGCCGGCTCGCGAACCGATGAGCCGACGAAATGACTTCGGACAGATTCTGCTCGTTGGCCAACTGGATGGGGGCTACGCCGTCCACGGTCGGCCTAGCGGCATTCGACGATGCAGTGGCCGAGGTCGCACAGAGAATGGGAACGATCGAATGTCCCATGCTCTCTGCGTGAAAGTCCCGCAAGTTCAAGCAGTAGTCTTCGGTTTGCCACCGCGAAGAGGCATCGAAACTACTTGCCCCGATCTTGAATTCGATCACCAGGATAACGTCGCCAGCCAAAAGCACGACATCGGGGCGTTTTTGACGTCGCGGCAACTCGTATTCGAGTATTAGATGCCATGACGCGCTCGCCGGGTAGGTATCGATCAGTTCTCTTGCAGTACATCTCAGAATTTGTATCTGCTGCTTCCAGCTATTGATCTGGGTCGTGCGCGTCGTCTGGACGCCGGTCGATGCAACCGACGCCGTCAATGCGCCCAGCACTTGGGCATCGTCCGACTGTAGAAAGTCTCCTAGGGTGTAGCTGACACCTCGACTCATTGAACTGCATCCTCGGGAACGACGAATACCACGGCGACCGGGAAGGTGCGGTCATCGAGCTCGGCATAGCGGGTTTCGATGGCCTCGATCTCCTGGATACGTTCGGTCGGAATGCGTTCGAGGCGGACCTCCAGCGCGGCGGTGTCACGTCTGAGCTGAGTACGTTCGTCCTCGGTGAACAACGAGAACTGTTCGGGTTGTTGATCCTTCTTCAACTCGTTCTGGATCGCCCTTTCGAGCTCGTCGAGCACGGAGCCGATGTCGTCGATCTCCCGCTGTTTGCGGATCTGCAAGGTGTTGGCCAGGAATTTGAGTCGATCCTTGGAGCGGGCATCGGCCGATCGAAGGATGGCGTCTCTATGATGATCGAAGCGGACCCGAAGGGCATCGAACAGCGAATCAACTGCCGTGATCGGCCGTGCCTCGTCCAGCCACTGCTGGACACGGGTGACACTCTCCTCACGCCGGAACGACTGATCGCGCAGATAGCCCCCGGCCACGGTCAGTTCCTCATGCAGGCGATGGTGGTTGCCACCAGTGATCACCAGACGGGAGACGACGACCACCGCGGGCCCGTCGATGAGACCACCCGGCACCATGCGGACGGTGACGCGATGCAGTTTCTTCACGTCGTCCTGTGCCCAAACTTCGGCACGCAACAGGCGCAGGCACATCTGCACCAAACGATGATTCAAGTGGACCAGGACGACATCGTCGCGCCCACTCGCGACGGCATGGTCGAAGGTGATGGGGCGTATCTGCTGGGTATGAGGGTGACGCAAGCCTTCGAGGCAACGCGCCCACGAACCCGACAGTGGCGGCATCCTGAACACACTGCCCTCGGGCGCACCTGCCAGCTGAACGGGCTCGAGTGGAGGACGACCCACCAGCGCGAGGCCGATCTTCACCGCCATATGGATGTGTTCAGGGCTGAGATGAAAATCTTGCTGGGTGGCGAGGAGATGTTCGTGAAGTTTGGCGACGCGCTCCTTCAGCTCGCGTTCGGCGCGAACGAAGCGCCTGGCCTTGGCGACCTTGGCCTCCGCCAGGCGGGTGTCGAGGTCCTTCAACGAGCCTTCGACGAGGCCGGACATCTGGGGCGCGATGACCGGATTGACGCTGCCCATATCGGCACGCATCGATTCCAGTTTGCGCAGCGCACGGAGAATATCCTCGCCGTGGCCTCCGACCGATGCATGCCCCTCGTTGCCACCATCGACGGGGTGCCAGATCAGCACTTCATTCTCTCGCTGCCCGTGTCGGTCGATACGACCGTTGCGCTGCTCCATCACATTTGGGTTGTAGGGGATCTCCAGATGGATGAGGCGGTTACAGTGGTTCTGCAGGTCGATACCTTCCGAGGCGGCGTCGGTGGCAAGCAGAATGCGGACGGATGAATCCTTGGGAGAGGCCTGGAAGGCGGCCTTGATGGGTTCCCGTTCATCCTGGGAGAGTCCGCCATGGAGAATGCCGAGGCGTTCCCCACCGAAGCCGTGACTGGCGAGGATCTCGTGCATCCACTGGTGCGTAGTGCGGTATTCGGTGAACAGGATAACTCGATGATCGTTCCACTGGCCGCCCGGTTTCAGGTTGGCAGAGAGCCAGTCGAGAATGGCCTCGGCTTTGGCGTCGGTCTGGTTCTTGGCGCGCTGCGCCCATTCCCTTAGCTCGCCCAGCATCCGTTGCTGTTCCGGTGTAAGTGGCTGGGCCCAGCGCGAGGCCTCCTCGACGGCCTCCGATTGTGCGTTCTCCACCTCCTGGTCGTCGGCATAATCTTCTTCCACTTTCAGGATTGCTTTACGCAGGATGCGATCGGCCATGGCATCCTGCGCTTTTGGACGAGCACCATTCGACAGTGAGGTGACGTGCTTCTCTAGCGTGGAAGCGAAAGCGGCGGGTGACGAGAAGAGGCGCTTCTTGAGCAGTCGATTGACGAATGCGGTACCGAAGGTGCTGCCGGTCTTTTCCGCATCTTGCTCACGACTAAGGCAGTAATCGTTCAGCTTCCGGTGGATCTCCCGTTCTTCATCCGTATACGGGACCGCCAGCGCCTGCAGCTTACGCTGTGCATACAGTGGCTTGCCGTCCGCGTCGACGAGATCGCTCTTCAGGCGACGTATCATGACCTGACTCAACTGCTTCTCGTCTGGGAGGATGTTCCTGGCGAAGCGCTGATCGTCCAACAACTCCAGCAGCGAGGTGAACGACTCGGTGTAGCCGTTGTGCGGTGTCGCGGTCAGGAACAGTCGATGCTGGAAGTGTGGGCTGATGGCACGGATGAAACGCGTCCGCTGGCTTTCGAGCGCGTAATGTGCACCTGCGGCGGGGGCTACGTTGTGCGCTTCGTCCACGACCAGCAGATCGAACTTACGCGGATGGCCGGCGTGCGGCGGCAGGACATCACGCATGGCACGCAGCCCTTCGCCACTCTTGACCCAGTCCATCGAAGCGATGAGACGCGGATGGGATGTCCACGGGTTAGCATGGATGCCACGTTCACGCCGCAGCTGCTTGATATAGGCGGTGTCTACCACGCGAAACTCAAGGCCGAACTTCTCCAGCATCTCGACGCGCCATTTCTCCTGCAATGAGGCGGGGCAGATGATCAAGACGGTGCGGGCACGATGCCGGAGCAGCATCTCCTGGATGACCAGCCCGGCCTCGATGGTCTTGCCCAAGCCGACGTCGTCGGCGATGAGAAGGTTGACGCGAGCCATGTCGATGGCGCGTACCAGAGGGTCGAGTTGGAAATCTTCGATACTCACTCCGCTACGAAAAGGCGCCTGCAGAAAGCCTCTATCGGCGTTGGTCGCGGCACCCCAGCGGACTGCATCGAGGAAGGCTTCGAGCGTGGCCGATTCATCCTGCCCGGTGATGGAGGGCAACCCAGCGCGTTCGATCACCTGCGCGCCCGGCTCGATCTCCCAGATGACCTCCAGTTTCTCACCGAGTCCGTCCTCGTCGATGGATGAAAGGGTCACGGAGTTCTGCGAGGTCGCGCTCGATTCGAGGTTCGATGAAGCCACGTCGGCCACGACCCACTGGCGTCGGCGAACCTCGACCAATTGACCGGGCTCGGGGCAGGCGCGGTAGGTGTGATTCTTCTGATGGTTCGATATTTCCATGCCGCCTGCCATCTTCCGGTTCATTTCTTCTCGTGCGCGCTAGGCGAAGTGCAACGCTTCGACCTGGCCACGGCGACCGTCTTTGCGACGACGTCTGCTGCCTCGACCGGAGACTCGTGCTCCCAGAATCGCAGTACCATCCACCCCATACTGCGAAGCCGCTCGTTCGTGTCCGCGTCCCTGTGGCGATTCGCTTCGATCTTCTCCCGCCAGAACTCCGCGTTTTGTTTCGGCCACGAGGCATGCTCGGGGCAACCGTGCCAGAAACACCCATCGACGAAGATCGCGATCCTCAACCCCGGGAAGGCCACATCCGCTAGCCTGCGGGGCTTCTTCAGGACCTCGTAGTTCACCCTGTAGCGCAGGCCGATTCGGTACAGCTCTCGCCGCAGTGCGACTTCGGCGTCAGTGCCCTTCTGCCTCACCTTCGCCATGCGGCGACTGGTCTCGGGAGATGAGGGCTTGATGCGTGCCATCGGGCAGCCCCCGTCAGCTCGTCATCGGACCGCGACCGACGCGAGATGCACGTTGATGCTGCGCGCGATGGCACGACCGAGGTCGACGGGAACCGCGTTGCCGATGAGCCGTCCCAATACCTTGAAGCTCACCTCTCCGTCCTCAGGCACGAAAGCGTAGTTGCGGGGGAAGCTCTGGAGGATCGCAGCCTCCCTCAGGGAGATAGCTCGATGCTGTTCCGGATGGCCGAAGCGTCCATTCCCGAAGCCGTAGCACTGCGTCGTCATCGTGGGGGCTGGCTTGTCCCACTCCATCCGGCCGTAGACCCCCGGGTAGGTGCGTCCGCTCTCTGCACGGTGACAATCAGCGACCAAATGGTCCGGCCAGTCGCGCCACGTGCCTCCCGGTTTTGAGGCCTTGATCCGTTGAAGATTCTTTTTTGACAGGGTTGAGGTGATGTGTAACTTGTCCCTCGGTGCGGACTCACCGGCACGCAGGGGCCGCAAGCGACCAATGGCCTGGCGAACCGTCTTCGGTTTTTTGTTGGTCGGCTCGATCATCCCGATGTCGCCATGCTTGGATGCCAGGAGCACCATACGCCGCCGCGTCTGAGGGACGCCGTAATGAGAACTGTCGACGACATCGAACCAGACTTTGTAGCCGAGTCGCTTCAACGTATCGACGAAGTCATGAAATACCTCGTGTTGCACGACGGTGGGTACGTTTTCCATCGTGATGACATCTGGTCTGGTGCCTTTGGCAAGACGCGCGAACTCGTACAGCAGGCCCCACTTGCCATCTTTGCCGTCCAACTCATAGCGCTGCGCGTAGGTCGAGAAGGGTTGGCACGGGGCGCAACCCGCAAGGATCGTCAGATCGGCGTCGCCGAAGAGCGCATTCAATTCCTTGGTGGTGACCTTGCTGATGTCCCGTTCGACGAATCGGGCCTGATTGTTGGCCTCGTAGGGGAATCGGCAGGCGGGGTCCAGATCGATGCCGGCGGCCATAGGGAGTCCCTCAAGAATGAAGCCGTGCGTCAGCCCACCCGCGCCACAGAACAAGTCCACACAAGAAATACTAGGCATGGTCATTCCTCATTATTGTTTTGTGCCGCCCCATCCGAATCCGCTCCACCCGCTTTTACCCAACCGTCGACCTCGTCTTTCTTGAATTTCCAGAGGCGCCCCACGCGATGAGCGGGCATGCTGTGTTTCTCGATCCATCTGTAAACAGTGTCATTGCTGACACCGAGGTATTTGCATATATCGCCCACAGACAACCAACGGTCTTCCAGTTCGGTCATTTCTCACGTTCCTCTGGGGCGATTCGGGTTACCGACATCCGATCGCTTGGGCGGAAAATTTTGGGGGCCGCCCGGGCGCCAGCCCTGTGTTTGCGTAAATGTATCCTGGCAGAGGGAGATTATCGACCGGTTTTTGCCGCATAGACCCGTATTTTCCCGTGCGACACCATCATATCCACTCGAAATACGGGCGATTTTAGGTCATTGATCGATGACACCGACAGCGATCGTTTTGACCCCATGACGACCGCGCTCACGCGCTAATAGCCCCGATATGACACTGTTCGGATGCTCCACCTTGACTTATCATTCAGGGTATGAACGAGTACAGATCCAACGATCGGAAAAGGCTTACAGATATAGGAAATGCCCTACCTAAGCTAGGCGCGTCCGCTATCGGGCTCGTGATCGCTCTGTTCGCGGCCATCCGGGGCCTCCTGGCCCTGATCGAGACTGCAGAAGACGATGGTCGCCGGCTCCACGACTCCAACCTGTTCGGTGAACTGAACCATCGCACTGGGCGTTTGGACGCGGGAACCGATCCCCACGGCTGGTACGACGACTAACAAGTCGCGACGCTAGCGGCGGGCTCCTCGGCTCAAAGCCGCCTTCCCTATCGCTCCACCTTGCCGGCCCGCATCCTCTCCCGGTCGAGCCAGAGGCGCCATGGCGTTGTTGATCGACCGTCCCACCTGCACCCCCGCCCATGCCATCATCCCACTCCACAGCAACGGCAGGCCCAGATAGAGGCTGGTCGTGATCATATTGAGCAGCATGCGTTTGATGTCGTGCTCGCCGGGATTGGCGAAGATCTGCAGGAAGATGTTGACGTCCGGATACATGGACATGATGAGGTTCTGGTCCACCCACAGCGCCAGGTACCAGAGCGCGCTCCAAAGCTTGACGGTGAAAATGGCCATAGCGCCGATCACCATCATGGAGATGGAGTAACGTGACAGCACGACCACCATGGGAAGCAAGGCGTAGATGCCGAGCAGCAGCACGGCCTGAACCATGGGGAGTGCCTGCAGAACCGCGGTCATGGTCACTGAGAACATGGCCGATGTGGTGACCACCCCACCTGAGGCCAGTCCGCCCTTGACCCAGTTCTCCGCTGTACCGAGCCAGCCGGTGGTGCCCGCGTTATTTGCAACCAGGTCATTGTTGGACCAGCTCGGTGGGGAGTTGGTGAGCACGGTGCGGGCGACGGCATCGTTTTGCTTCTCAGTTGCCAGCGCCGGCGCGACGGCGACCACGAGGCCCGAGAATCCGGCGGATGTCGCGTCGGCCTCGTTGATTAGTTTCTCCCGCAACCCAATCGAGCCGTCTTCCCACCATTGTTTGCAGTACGGCTTGCCCCAAGCGGGCGGCGCGGCCGGATCGTATTCCGTGTCGCGCGCCGCATTGTAGGCCCAGCCGGAGATCTGCATTGTCGGCCGCAGGGTGTCGTAGTATCCGGGCGTGTCGCGATAAACATGCGATCCCATCCAGTCGGGATCGTCTGGACCATAGGCGCTCAACAGGGCATTGACTGCGGCGGTTGCCGGCCGCTCGGCTTGGTATTTCGAGCGCGCCGGGATGTAGCATTGGCTGAAGAAGTCACTGACTTCCTGCCGCAGGCGCGGGTCTGCAATCGTGGCCAGACGCGCCTGTTGTTCGTAGGTGCGCATGTCGGCGGCCGACGGCAGGCCTTCGACCACGGCCTGATTCAAGCCCGAGGTCATGGCCAATACCGCATACCACCACACCGGGATGTTCACCGTCGCCGGCGAGCCGGTGAACCCGGTGGTGCCGTAGGTACTCTGGGGCGCGGCGACCGTCGCCGTGGTGGGAGTGGAATCGATCAAGGTTGGTGGTGGTGTGTAGCTGAGGGTGCCGGAATTAAGCGGCGTCAGGGCGGCCGGCTGCCCGGCAAGGACCACGACCAACAGGGCGATGAACAGCTCGACCTCCATACGGCGCAGTGAGAGTCCGGTGACCGTCCCGAACTGACCACCTTCAGCAGGCTCCCGCCAGTTGTCGATCAGAATGCCGAGAAATGGCAGGAACACGATGCCGGTGCCCACCAGCACGTCCCAGAGGATGCCATAGAACGCCCAGCCGAACAGCGTGGTGAAAAGTTCGAGATAGCTGTCGACGGTCATGCATTGGCTCCCTGCAGTGCGGCCAGGAACCGGCCCACAAGGTTCCGCCCTAACATCAGCTCGATCACCACAAGCCAGTTCACGACCCGCCAGCGCAGTGACAGCAGACGATTCACCCCGGTCTCATCGACACGCCCCCATCGATGAAGCGTTCGAGTAACGGCCGGCCATAGCAGCGCCACCAGGGCGATCACAAGAAGTCGAATCGCGGTGAAGACTGGTTTCAACACCTCGATCCGGGTCTGGACGGCGACCACGGATGTGGCCTGCACTGACTGCCACAGGAAAGCGCCGATGCCCAACGCCAGACCGAACGCCGACAGCGTCAGCAGCACGAACCAGCATCGGCGCAAAGCAAAGCCGTTACGGAACGCGGCCATTGCGCAAAGGCCGCGGATCGATCGTCGGCACGGTGGGTGTGTTCAAGGAGGCCTGGCGGCGTGCCGCCGCACGTTGCAGCAACATGCTCACCGTATCGGAGACGACCTCCTTGCGCACCCGCGTCTCGAACAGCAGGTTCTCGATCTCCTTGTCCAGCTCGGTGATGGAGGTGTCGGCATGCTCGCGGGCCACCTCGGTGGCGTAGACCTCCGGCACCTGCCGGCCGGTGAGTAACAATCGCCGGGCGAACAGGGCTTTCTCCACCGTGCGCGCGGTGCTGATCTCCGAGACCAAGCGTCCCATGATCAGGCTCTGCTCGGAGGCCGGCATCTCCCGGATCGCTTCGATGACCTGGCGCGTGATGGCGACGCCGGGGGCGGTGATGTTCTCCAGATTCGCCAGTGTCGGCGGGGTTGCGCCACTGACCAGATTCTGAATCTCCACCGTCACTGCACCCGACTCCTGGTAAAGCTTCGGCAGCAGGCCGGTGCCGGGAATGCTGTCTTTGCGGCAGGTATCGCAGGTCGTCACGATGTTCTCACCCACCACATCCACCACCCAGTCTCTGGCCTCCGCGGGGGTGGCCCAGATCTCGGACAGCCGCGTTGCTGAAGCCGGCGGCACCGGCCCCGCCGCTGTGATGGGACGGTTCATGTTGATGTTGTAACCGGCCTTGACGATGTCGCCGGTGAACTCCAGCGCCGGTTGCCCCGAGCCGCCGGCCTGGCCGCCGATCCACGGAACACCATTGTCACCATTGGATGTCTCGACCGCGGTCTTGGCGGTCACGGCGTCGTTGCCACCGATCCCCATCTGCACCTTCCAGTCGTTGCCCTTGGAGAGCGTGATGAGATCCGCGTACGGGTTCTTGTCCTGGGCGATCTCGGCCTCCATCTGCTCGCAGCTCTTGGTCGCGAGCTGCATGGTTTCTTCGGCCTTCAGCAGCGCGTTCTGGAACAGGTCGTAGAGGCCGGGGTTCGCCCGTTGGAGGATCAGCGCCGGCAGTGCGGCGATGGCCGAGGATGCGGCGGCCGTCATGGCGTTCATCATGTCGTCGACGCCAGACTTGATGTCGTTCAGGGTGTTTGTCACCGCGAGCACCGGGTCGAACTTACCGCAGCTGTACCCGAGTCCGAGCTGGGCGGAACCGCCGAGGGTCACCGATGCCACTGAGGGATTGGCCGGGGCCGAAACCGGCTCGGCTCCTCCGATCTCGTAGTACCAGAGGCTGTCCTCGGTCGGGCCTTCGGCGGCGTGTGCGGCGGGCGCCGCCAGAGCGGCGGCGAGAATCGTCAGCATGGCAAGCCGGGAGGTGCCTTCGTGCAGGTATCTCATGGCGGGTACGAGATCCAGTTGATGTCGAACAGAAACCACTGCCCTCGGCGGCTGCAGCATTGGTAGGGGCGCCACAGGTTCCACACGTAGTCGCCTGCCTCGTCGACCCGCCCGCCGCCCCAGCCGGACAGGCCGACCAGGTCGTTGGTGCCGAACACGTTGCAGCTCACCTCCGGGCGCGGCGCGAGCATCTGCCAGGTGCCCGTGCGGGCATCCTTCTCGATCAACGGGCCCGACGGCCAGACGCGCTGGCTGCCAGAGCTCGGTCCTGAGAGAGGCACGTAGACATGCGGCTGGCCGGTGCGGGTGACGATGTCGCCGGCGCGCTGGGCGGTCACAGCGGCGGCTTTGGGTTCGTCTGCCTGGGTGGTCCAGCCGGTGCGCGGATGCACGCTTCCCCAGGTCTGCAGCGGAAAGGTGCCGACCTCGCGCAGGCCCGGCACCCAGCTCGCCGCGTAGAAGATCTCCGGTATCTCCTGCCGCCAGGAGAGGGCATCAAGGCCTGACTGGAAGTACGGGAAGAAGGATGTGGTCTGGGATTCGCAGACGAGCCCGACGCCCGCCACGAGGCCCGACAAGGTGCTCAGCGGATGGCCGATGGCATCGGTCTCCCGGAACACGAGATTACGATGGTCCTTCCGGTTGCCGGTACCCTCGGTGCGGTTGCCCGCGCTGTCGATGGGGACCGGCAGCAGTGCGCCGAGCAGTCCCGTTGCCGCGGTGCGCTGGGCGAGACCGAGCGTCGCCCGGATCTCCGCCCACGGATTGCCACCGAGCTCGTTGTAGACACTGACGACCAAGTCCGGGTTGTAATGCCCGACCTTGAGGGAGGTACGGACACGACAACCGGTCCAGGAGCAACGCAGCCAGAAGCACACGCCCACCGGCATCCAGCGCATGCAGGCGAAGGCCGCCGCCGTGGTCTGGGCGGCGATGCCGGGCGTCGTGACCGTTGCGGCTTGGCTTGCGGCAGATACCTGGAGGAGGAGAACCAAGGCGATGCCGGCCAGGCTATGACGCCTCATCGCTCGTGCTCCCGCTGCCAGGCCTCGTATTGCTCAAGCGCCTCGACCAGGTCCGTCACGCCGTAGACGACAGCCCCTCCGTCGAACACGATGGCCGGGTAGCGATCGACGCCGTACTGAACGGCCTTGGCCAGACCGATCGCCGCGTTCTTTGCATGCGCCATGCCGGCGTCGTCGAGGCGCTGAATCCGACGGAGCGCCTCCACCTTGGCGGTTTCCGGGTCAGCAGGGAGGCCTTCCGACAGCCCCGATTCGAATCTCTCGAGGCCGTCAATGGCGAAAGTCGTGATGGTCGCGGTTCGGAGTCGCTCGTGCTCGGCACCAACGACCGGCTGCTCGCTTGTGGTGAAAACCTCGATGATCAGGGCGTCGCCCGCCCAAGTGGGCGCGCTAAAGGCCAGGGCCCCAAACAGCGTCAGTCCAACCAGGGCGTGAGATAAAGCGAGCATGTCTCTGTCTGCAGTCGCGGGACGATGCTCGCCATCGTCCGCGCGGACAGAGACCCGAGGAAGAGAAAACCTGCGCGGCATGCGGTCTGCTTTCTGGCCTGATGGCTGGACCTCAACCACCGCGTCGAGCCGCAATCCGCTCCGCCACTATATGGACCGCCTCGAGCTCGGTGCAGCCACGCTCGCGCATGATCTCGGCGCGCTCGGCCTTCTCGTGCTTCTCGGTCATGGCCAACGCCAGCGATAGGGGTGGCGGCACGCTGCGGAACAGGGCTTCCAGGTTGTCCGCCAGCACGACGCCCTCGACGTATTTGCCAGGTTCCTTGCGGGCCGACAGCAGCAGGCTACGCTGCTCTTCGTTCAAATCCTTGAAGCGGGCAATTTGCTCAACCTCTTCCTTGGGCATGACGAGGCACAGCCACCACTCCATCATGTTGAGCATCTTGCGACTGGCGTCGGGAAAGTCCTCGAGGTTCTGCGTCGCGATCCAGAACCAGGCGCCGAGCTTGCGCCACATCTTCGTGATCTTGACGACGTAGCGCGCGAGCAGCGGATTGGTCGTGATGATGTGCCCCTCGTCGGTGACGACGAGTGTGGGTCGCGCGTCGCTCTGGTGGCGCTCGACCAGGTCGTTGATGTGACTCATCATCGAGATGTAGGCGACGGTCAGCTGATCCTCGTAGCCCTCACGAGCGAGCATGCCCATTTCCAGGATCGTCACGTCCGCCGCCGGCCAGGGCTTGCCGGGCCGGTCGAAGAACTGCCCTGCGAGCCCCGAACAGAAGAGCGCCATGCCGTCGCCCATCTCGAGCGCCCGGTTGCGCCGGTGCTCCGGCAGGCCGGTATCGCGGCCGATGTCGTTCAACGCCGCGACAACATCCCGGGTCAACACTTGGTCGCGACCTTGCTCGGCCACAGACTTCGCGGCGAGCAAGATGGCATTCCGGATCAGGAGGCGATCCGCCCGGGTCATGCGCGCGTCCTCGCGCTCGTCGCCACCGGTGATCATGATCCGTGCGGCGATCTCCATCTCGCCGAGGATGTCTCGGCCTGGGCCCTCCCCTTCCACTTCATCGTCATCTTCGCTCTCATCGAGCGCTTCCGTTTCGGTCACGAGCTTCACGCGCCGGCCCTTGTCCAGCAGCCGTAACGCATCGGCGAACGGTGGCAGGCTCACATCAGCACCCGGGTTGAGCGTCACTTGGTTGACGTCGAGCCCGTGGCGGGCGAAGTGCTGCCCGAGCAGCGAGAAGGAACCGCCGGCTTCGATGATGAAGATGCGCGGGCGGTGCACCGCCGCCATCTGCTGCAGCAGGTAGACCAGCAGTGCCGATTTGCCGGCGCCGGTGGGTCCGAGGATCAGCATGTGCGCGTTCTTCTTACGATCCGCCCGGTGCAAGGGGTCGAACACCAGGGGCTCGGCGCCCCGGTTAAAGAACACGAGTCCGGGATTGCCGGTGCCGCGCGAGCGGCCGTAGAGCGGCAGCAGGTTCGCGATGTGCCTTGAGAAGACCAGGCGCGACCGGCGGCTGACCCGATCAAGGCGGGCGTCGTAGGCCATCGGCAGGTTGCGCAGATAGCTGTCGAGTCCTAGCAGGTCTGCCTCGCGGGCGATCGGTTGCAGGCCATTGGGCAAAAGCAACGCATTCAGCTGATTGACGTTGGTCCGCAGCGCCGCGAGATCCTCGCCGCGGACGTAGAACGCCAGCTGCAAGGGATAGAGCTTGTTGCCGGTCGCCATCTCGCGCTCCACCGCGCTGGCGTCCTCCCGCGTCAACTCGGCTTCCGCCGAATCCCCTACCGCGGCGCGCTTGACCAGACCGATGTGGTTGCGGACCACGTCCTGGGGCTTCACGGTGATGGTGAGCACCATCACGGTGTGCTCGGGCAGCCGATCGAACAGGGAGAACACATGATCCCCGGATGGGCGTTCCGCTGTCATGTGGCCGATGTCGGGCGCCCGCCGGAGGCCCTGGACCGTGACGATGGTGTGCGGCAGCCCATCGAACCACCAGGTGGCCGTGTCGTTGGCCGATTTGGGGCAAGAGAGCGTCAGCACCTCGCCGAGGTCGGCGCCGAACGGCAGGTCCTCGTCGCCCGGATACGGTGCCGCGGCGAGGAGTTGCTCCACGTCGCCCTGCGCGCAATCCGGCCGCGGATTGAACCAGGGCAGAAGCCAACGATACAGATCTTCCCCCGAACCGCGCCGGCAGCGAATCCCGGCCGCCGCGAGCGCGGCGGTCCATTTGGTGGCGACGTCGTTGACCTCGGTTTCCACCTCGAGCGCACTCGGAAACCGGCCGCGCGAGTTCAGTCGCCGATAGAGTACCGCCCGAACCCGCCGCACCTGGCCGCGCCAGACGGTACCGGTCAGGGCCGAGTCCTCGAACAGGCCACCGGCCCGACTGATACGAGCGCAATGGGCCTTCAATAGTTCCAGGTAGTGGCGCGTGTAGTCCCTCTCGCTCTCTCCCGGGGGCACGTAGGCCTCGACCTGGCGCAGCAGGTCCGACAGGCTCGGCTCGTCCTGCACGTAGAACTGGAGGATCCAGGGCGCGTCGTCAAGCTCCGGGATTGCCTCGGTGATCGCGGTCTGGATCGCGTCGCGCAGCTCCGCCATGAAGCCCGGGGTCCTTGCCTCGCTGCCAGCCGGCGTCAGTTCGAACAGCGCCCCCACGCTGACCCCGTCCTCGAGCAGGAAGCAGCGGCTATCCGGTAGGTACTCGACCCAGGGCAGGAAGTCGGTGAAGGACGGCGGTCGAGCGTACAGGGCTTTCACGTCGGCTGTCGTGATGGGCCGCGCGTCGGTGACCGCCATGCTCGAATTTGGCGTCGAAGCCGGACGCGGCGCGGTCAGGGAGAATCCGGCCATGCTCAGCGCTGCCCGCTCGGGTCTTCACCCGGCAGTGCGTACTCGACCCGCTCGTAGAGCGTGAAGGTCGTCGCGTAGCCCGGGACCGGTACCCGCTCGGCGCCGGCGAGGTGCGGGAACACGTACATCACCAGGGTCGGGTTGGGCAGCCGCGGGAAGATGGTCTCGAGCTCGGTGTGCGCGGTGCGCGAGTAACCGGCGAGTTCGGCGTCGTCGTCGCCCAGGGGACGCGTGCCCAGCTCCCGACGCAGGGCCAGTGGATCGTCGGCACCCATGCCTTCGAAGTGGGCGTCGTAGATCGCCTTCATCGACGGGCCGTCCTGCGGCAGCACGGACTCCTTGGTGCTGGCGCATCCGCCGAGCACGAGGCTAATCCAGGCGATGGTGACGATCGGTCGCAGTCGAAATTGCATGGGTCAGTTTCCTGCCTTGGGGATCGAGGTCGATGGCGAGCTCGCGATCGACGTGAATAGCAACCGGGGTGCCGGCCGGCACGAACACCGCGTCGAAGCTCTGGGACTGGCGTTCGAGCAGCCACTTGGCGACTTCCTCGCTGCCGCCGGCTACGGTCTTGCCGAGCACGTAGGTACCGACATCGCCGGTGACGCTGTCGGTCACGCTGCCGAGGTTGCTGACCACCGAGGTTGTCTCGGCGGCAGCGGCGGCGTCGGCCGCGGCCTGGATGGCTTGCACGCCGATTCGCTGGGTCAGAAACGACGCGGCATTGGTCTTGCGCTCGCCGCTGATGCAGGGGATGCCTTGGGCATCCGAAACCCAGCCGAGCGGCTCGTCGCGGCCGCCTTGCCCGCTCGTCTGCGCACTGCGGTCCTCGCTCGAGATCGTGCGGATGGTGCCGTCGTCGAACACAAACGTGACGGACTCCAGCCGGCCGGTGACACAGGACAGCGTCCAATCGCCGACCGCAGTGCCGCTCCAGACCATGCCTTGCACCCCGGGCACCGCCAGGCCGTTGGCGGCCAGGTTGTCGCTGCCTGTGATCACCTTGAACGGCATCGGGTCGCGCACCTGGCCCTGGAGCGGGATCCGGCCGACCAGTGCAGTCATCGCGGTCGAGCCGATGAGTGTGGCATTGCGTGGAACTGTGTAGGCCGGTTGGCTCTTGAGTGCCTCCACCTGGTCTCGCGCGTTGGTCACCACCTGCCCGGTGCGAGTCCGGGCGCCGTCGAGATAGCCACCCGCGGTCTGCCCTGCCCGATCCAGGAGCCCAGTCTCTGGCGGCTTCACGGCGGGCGCATCGAGTGGCTCCACCCAGATCAGGCTCGGCGCCGGCCCTTGCGTGCCCCCGACGCCATCGAGACCGAGTCCCACCGGTATGTCGCCACCGCTGCCCGGCTGCACGCGGGTCACCGACTCCGCGAGCCGGTCGACCCGGTCGGTCAGTGAGGCGAGCACGCCAGAGTCGATCCGACCCTGGTTCTCCGCATCGCGCTCGCGCGACAGCAACTCCCGGCGCAGCCGCGTGGCGACGTTCTCCTCGATCTGGGTGCGGTTCGCGACGAGGGTCTGGTTCTCCCTGGCCAGGGTCGCATTCTCCCGGCGTAGCGCCTCGACCTCCGCGGTCATCGCAGCGACGTTGGCCGTGAGGGTCTTGATGGTATCGGCCGGCGTATCGGCATCCGGGGCCGGCGCTGTCGGCACGTTGTCCAGCACGACGCCGCTGGCCTCGTCCTGCGAGCAGGACTTCAGCGTCACGAAGGCCAACATCAGCACTACGGCACCGCCGAGGATGGGCAACAGCCGATTGGAGGTTGCGGCAGGCATGGTCGATTACCACAACGAGGCCGCGAACGGCCGGTCCGAGATCAGGTACACCACTGTGCGATCGGCCTCACTGCCGGCCTCGTGCAGCCGGTTGTGCTGGAAGGTCGCGGTGAGCCAGCGGCCGCGCAACGTCCGCGGATCCAGCGTCTGCGGCCGTTGAGTCTTGTTGGTGAGCTTGGCCGCGGTAACATAGAGATCGCCCGCGCGCCAGGCGATGAGGGGTAACGCCTCGACAGCGTCGCCGCGCACCAGTGCCACCGGCTCTCGCTTGACGGGCACCCGAACGACACCGGGGAGGCCCTGGAACAGTCGCGCCGGTGCGTACATTCGTTGGGCGGCGAAGCGCGTCAACGTCACGTAGCCGTATTGCGATGGACCTGGGACTTCCGTCGACGCCGAGCCGTCCGCTGGATCCTTGTCCGGCAGATGGATTTCAAGGGAGCTACTTCCGCCGCCATCGGTCACTGCGGAAACGTCGAGCAGGTAGACCTGCCCGTTGTCCATCCCACGCACGATCACGCGGGTCGCGGCGAATGGCTGGTTGGCCAGCAGATAGAGCGTGCCGGCGATGCTCTGTACGCGCAGCGCCCCTTGGAGCTGCGGTGGCACGCCGACCTTGACCGCCTCCGGAAAGTGGACGAGCCGCTCGGCACCGACTGCGAGTTCGACGGCAATGGGCGTCTTGCGCCAGGCGATACGTTCCGGCGTATCGGTCGCGGCGCTTACTTCCACTGCTTGTAGCAGGAGGACTACCGCGAGCATGGCGAACATCCACCACCGAAACTGTCGCATTGCGATTCCAAACGCGCTATGCGCCGCCATCGGTACCTCCGTGGTCCTCGAGCTCGGCATCAGTGAGCCGCCGCGGCCCCTCGGCGCCGAATCCATCGAGAGCCAGCCCCCAGGGATTGGTCTCAAGGTCGACGGCGTAGCGCACGACGCGCAGCGGGTAACGGATCGCGGTGCGCTTGACGGTCATGCCCTTCACCGACTCCAGGAGGTCGAGGTCCAGCCAGACGATCCAGGCGTCGTCATTCAGGAGGTCGACGCGTCGTTCCTCGTAACCATGGCCGGGGATCTCCTGGACACCGCGGACTCGGTAGGCGAGCTCGCCCTGGCGGCCCTTCTGCTCGAGCTCTGCGATCAGATCGGCGCGATAACGGGGCGTAAGGTAAGGCGAGACGCGGAAGATGGCGCGGCCATAGTCCGTGGCGCCGTCTTCCGGCCAGCGATTGAGCTGCTGGAAGATGTAGAACGCGAAGGCATACACATTCGGTAGCGATACTTCGTCCACGGCCAGCACCGCCCCCGAGCGCAGGTCCGGCGGAATGTGCACGGTGAGCCGCTCGGGCGCCCGGCTCCAGCCAAACCAGAGCGCGGCGATGATGACCACCTGGATGGCGATCACGGCCCACAGCGAGCGCAGGTGCGCGCGGACGTTATCGATCTCGTGCCGGTAACGTCGCATGCGCCGTCCTGCCGATGCCCCATGCGCCGCTTCGACGGACGAAGGGCGAACGCCGCACGCCGCGGTCGTCGAGCCAGATCACGATCCGCTGCTGGTAGTAGCCGTCCGGGCGATTCCTCTTCAGGCGCTGGAACAGACTCGCCATGAGCAGCACGGTGGCGACGATGCCCACGCCCGCGATGCCGAAGCCCATCGTGACCGCACCCGCGAGTCCCGCCAGTATCAGACTGACGGGTAACCACACGAGTGCGGCCACGCCAACGATGACGCCAAGTTCGCTCGACGAGCAGCCCTTGAAGATCGCGGGTGCGGCATTCAGCCGATCGGCGAGAATGTCGTGACGGTCCGCCATGACGGATCAGATGACACCGGCCGCTTCGGTGAGCAGGTAGCTCGCGAAGATCAGCACCACCGCCCCGACGATGCCGAGCACGCCGACTTCGGCCCATTCGGCCTTGCCCTGGCGTGCCTCGTTGAACTTCGCGAATGCCAGGTACGCCACCCAGAGGAAGCCCAGTACCGCAACCGCGAGCCCCAGGACCAGGCCGCCGTCCTTGATGTAGCCCTGGATCAAACCGATCCAGTCGCCGGCCGCCGGCGCCGTGCTCGGCGCCACTGGGGTTGGCAGTGCCGCCCATACCGGCGGAATGGCGGCGAGACCAAGGAGGCCCAGCAGGGCCACCGTCCTCTTCTTCACTTGTGCGAACATCAACATTGCTCCAAAAGTGCGGGGCGGACCCCTGATCACCACATCCCGGGCTTCGCACCCGGACCCACACGGCTCCGGTCACCCCGTCACCGCAGATAGAATCCGAGCACGAGCAGCACGATGCTGGCCCGCAGCGCCGCCCACACGAGGTCGAACAGCGCGACCTGTCCGTCTTGCCAGGCCCGGAACGTCCCGACGGTCACCCACATCACCCAGACGAATACCAGTACCAGCACCACGCTCGCGATACTCGTGAGCAGCGTTCCAGGAGTGACGCCAGACCCGGCCTGGAACGCGGCGTTCTGTGCGGGCGTCATGGCGGGGCGTCACTGCCGGTAGTCGCCGCGCAGCGGCGGAACCTTCCGCGGCTCGTTGCGAGGCGCGTCGATGTGTTCCTGGATGCCGGCTCGCACCCGCTTGAGGTCCTGGCGAAGCCAGTCGTAGCGGAAGCGGATGCGGGCGTCGGGGCTGGCCTGCGACTCAGCCGTCGCGATGAGCGGCTCGAGGGTCTCGATCTCATGGATCAGGCGCGCGAGAGCTTCGCGTTCGGCGTCGGGATCAGCCATTGCTGGTGACAGGCCGAACACCAGGCCCATAGCAAGGGTCGCCGCTAGCCAGGGTGCGTTCATGTACTTGTGGATGGGACCGTGCATGACGCGAATGGTCGAACTTCGCGCAGCGGCGCTCTACGGGAAATGGATGCAGGCGGCGGCTTGCTTTCCGAGCTGCGGGCCGACCCGTCAGAGATATTTCTTAAACGTGCTCGCGGTCACCGCCACGCTCAGAGCGAACAGCGTCGCGAACGGCAGCACGACGAAGCTCGGGTGCAGACTGAATGGCAGCGCCAGATAGATCACCCAGGTGAGCACGAGCAGTGGCAGTGCCGACCGCTTGGCCCAGTGGTAGACGAACGAACTCTCCCGTCCCCCGCCCCACCGACGCAGATCCCGCTTCACCAGGCCGTCGACGATGGCGACCAGGCTGAACATGACGAACACCGGAATGGCGAGTGTCAGAACCGCCAGCCGGACTGAGAAGACCTGCGTCACCTGCATCGCGGCTAGAACATACTCCGCGACCGGCTGAAATGCGGCATGCAGCCGTGGCCGGAATCCCGACTCATCGGGCGCCGGGGCCCTGCCGACCCACTCGATGAAGTCGGCCACTCGGGTGAACTCGAACAGGACGTAGTAGGTCCGATCGGCGACGATCTTGGTGAACTGAGCAGGATCCGAACTGACCACACTCCGGCCGAAGTCGGCCTGCAGAAATCCGATCTCGGCGGCCAGCATGTCGCGGCTGTGGTCCAGCCCCTGCTCGGGCCACCAGAAGGTCATGCCCACCCACTCGGTGAGTACCGAGACCACGAGCGAGAGCAAGAGCCATTTGAACCCCTGGGCGAGGGTCGTGAGGGACCGGGAGATGAGGCCTTGCCGGACATCCCGCCGCCGGGGATCGGCGGTCGCCTCAGCCACCATCCTCGGTCTCCGGTGTCACCAGCGCATCGGTCTCGGCAATGGCGTGCCACCAGGTTTCCCATGTCCGATACCAGTGGTCGTTGGTGATGTAGGTGCGCTCCATTTCGTCGGCGATGGCCGCGAGGTCTGTAGGCATCGCCGGGTCGCCGCTGTCGTCGGGCAATGGCATGCGCACCTTCCAGAGCCGGCCGCCCTCGAGCAGCGCGAAGGCCTGCCCCTTCGGCAACCGCACGAGCTCCGCCGGCGTCAGCATCGGCACCTCGGAGACGCTGATGCGGTCTTCGTTGCGGGACTGGAAGTCGACGCCCGACATCGGGTCCGACGAGTCGTTGACGCCCGAGACGTTCATCAACGTGAACACTTCGACGCGGGGCAGCTGATCGGTGAGCATCTCGGCCGTCGCCAGCTCCTTCACGCGCAGCATGATCATGGTGTTGAAATTGCCGGCCACCTGGCCGGCCTTGGCGCGGCTGCCAATCTTCGCTTCTACGTCGGACCAGGTCTGGGTGTAGGCGGTCACCTGGAAGCCTGCGCCGCCGGCCTTGTTCAAGAGCGGCACAAACTCATCCCCGATCAGCTCATTGAACTCGTCGGCGTGCATCGAGATCGTCGGGACGCGACTCGGATTCGGGGCCGATGACTCGTGGGTCGGATCGGCGACCCCGTGCTTGTAGATGTGGCCCGCTACGGAGACCAGGTCCGCGAACATGGAGTTGCCCACGGCGCTCGCGACGGTCGTGTCGGTCAGTGCATCGAGCCCCACGTAGACGATCCCCTTGCGGCGAATCACCTCCAGCCACTCGAAGATCGGGCGGCTGTCGTCGCAGTTCAGGTAGTCCGGGGAAATGAGCTCCGCGATCTTGCCGGTCGTCAGTTTCTCCATCAGCGGGCCGACCGAACTCACGATCTTGTCGAAGTAGGTCTTGTCGTACTTGAACGCGGACACGAGGCCATCGAGCACCGGGTCGTAGAGGTCCTGCGCCTGCAGGTAACGCATCAGGGCGATTGCGTCGCGATCCCTGCCCTTGAGCGCGGAGGACAGATTCCGCTCGCTGATCTTGCCGGCGAGCTCCTCGACCTCGGTGGCCCAGCCCTCCTGACCGAAGCGCCGCAGGTGCTCGCGGGCGTATTCCACGAACAGGGGCTCGATATCGTTGATGTAGCGCCGGATCTGTTGGTAGTCGGGCCGGCGCCCCAGCGCCACCAGGGCCCGGGCGATGATGTTGACGAAGCGCCAGGCGAACTCTTTGAAAGCGGCCGAGTTGCCCTCGCTCGGCAGCTGGTTCGCGATCCGGGTCGCCACCTCGGTGATCCGCGAGAAGCTGCCGATGGCGTTGTAGCGAGCCGACACCTCGGGGAAGCCGAGGTGGAACAAGTAGAAGTCCTTGGTGCGTCCCGCCCGCTTGGCTTCGGCATAGACACGCCGCAGCAGGTCGGCGTCGCCCTTCGGGTCGAAGACGATGACGACGTCACCGCGGCGGATGTCCTGGGTTATCAGTATCTCGGCGAGCCGGGTCTTGCCGACCCGGGTCGTTCCGAGCACCAGCGTGTGGCCGACGCGCTCGCCGAGATCCATCCAGACGTCCTGCTCGTCGGGCTCCACCGCATGCAGTGCCGGCGTGCCGCCGACCGCCGGTAGAGGCTTGAGCGGATTCCACCATCGCGATTGGCGCAGCATCCACGCGACGACGTTGAGCACCGGGATCGATTCCCAGGCGACCTCTTTCTTTCGCGCCCACTGGTACAGCGCCCCCGGCTGCACGTAGTGCTGCACTTCGGGACGGATGGTGTCGCGCAGGCGTTGCGTGTGCCGCTGGGTCCAGCGGAAGCCACGGCCGAGAAACAACTTGTGGCGGCTGAGTGGAATGCGATCAGCGCGGAGCCTGTAGCTCGGCAGACGGCGCATGTTGCGCTGATAGCGGATGACCCGCCACGCCTGGCGTGCGCGGATGCCGGCCAGCGCGAACAGCGCTGCGGCGGCCGCATGTGCTACCCCGGGCGGCATCATCAGTGCCCAGGGCGCGAGAACCGCCATGGTGCCGGTCGCACCCGCGACGAGAGCCGACCAGAGCTCCACCGGCGGGCGCAGGAGCGCCTCGACGGGATGCGGACTCATTGCTCGATGCCACGCCGGGAGATCAGGACCGGGATGTGCTTCAGCCCCAGAATCTCTGCGATGTCCGTCGCGGACGCGGGCAGGATCGGCAGGCCCCGCGCGATCACGGCAATCGCCTCGAGGTCGGCTACCGACTCCGCGTTGACCAGCATACCGACCGCGTGGATCTCCGCGAGCCGCTCACGATGCATCTCGAGCCACCGTCGCGACTGCGGATCCGCGCCAATCAGGAAGAGCGGCCGCGGCAGCGTCGCCCCGTTCGGGAGAGATAGCGGACGCGGCGATACCGGTCCTGGTGTCAGCGCCGGTGTGTGGATCGGCAGGAGGCGTCTCAGATTGGCAGCACCCACCCTGTCGCCGGGTTGTGCCACGACCGGAGCCGCCGCCGGCAGCTCACTGAAGGCCTGCAGGTACGGTGCGAGCGGCGCGGTGTCGCCGCTGTCGTAGACGATAGCGAGCTCGGCGACCGCAACACCGGTCCAGAGGCCAAGCGTCGCGAGGAGAAACCTTGCCAATCGCGCCGGACGCATCCGGGCACTACCCGATCGCCGTGACGCGAGACCAGATGCGCTTGACCCGCTCACGGTAGCGGGCCGCCCGCTCAGCATTGCCGGGCGCGTGATAGCAGCCGACGGCCGCCCACCAGTCGCCCAGCGTTCGAAAGCACTCGGCGAGGATCCCCGCGCCCACGTCAAGGTTATGGTAGGGGTCGATGCCCGCCTCGACCGACCGCAGTGCCGTGCTGTGGTAGGCCCAGTTGACCTGCATGAGGCCGATATCGACCGACCGGCGCCCCTTGGCGAGCGCCTCCTGCGCGGCGACCACCGCTGCCTGGCGGCTGGGAAAGTAGCGCCCCTCGCCCTGAATGTTGAGCGTCCAGGGCCAAGGCCGGGTCGCCCGCAGGTGCGCGATATGTTTGCCGCTCTCGGCGAGCGCCACCGCATAGAACAGTTCGCTCGGGATCCCATGCGCCGCCGCGACGCGGCGGTAACCGTCCGGGACGCCCATTTCGGCAACAGGGGCGGCGGCGAGGACCGGAGGCGACGCCACCACGATCGCCGTCAGCGCAAGAAGGACGCCGAGGTACCGAATCACAGCGCGGATCCCGACAACGGTGTGACGGACCCGCCCCGCCGACGCATGAGGACGGGGAACTCGTCTCGCCCGGGCGCAACGCGCGCGAGCGCGCCACCCTCGAAGTTCAAGGTCACGCGTCGCGCGGTGACCCACTCGGGACGGATACCGCGATCCATAGCCCAGTTCCGAATGGCGCCCTCGTCGCCCGCTGGGATACCGGTCAGAAAGACATCGACGCCGTCGAAACGGTCGAGCCTCGCCAGCACCCGCGCGAGCAGCGCATCACAAGCGGCGCAGTCCGGGCGCGCGAACAGCAACACCCGGTCAGTGCGCCGCAGTGCGTCGCCGCTGTCAGTCTGCACTGGTAGGCGCGCGACTTCGATCAAGGTCTCGTCCGGGTACAACAGGCGCCCCGCGTCGTCGTAGGCCCGCTGGAAGGCGAGGATGCGTTCGGCGTCCTCACGCATCATCACGGCCCACTGCTCGGCGTACTTGCGGCGTTCGGCCTCATCGCGCGCGTGGATGCCGAGGACCTCTATTGGCGAGATGGTCCCGGGGCTGATACTCGCGCGAATCCCTTCCATGAGCGTTCGGTAGCGCTGCCATTCCTCTGGTGACAAGCCCCAGAGCCCGGCCCGGGTGCGCGCGTGCTCGGTGAGCGGTGTTCGCTCCAGGAGCGTCGCGCTTGTCGTGGTGTTCCCGGATTGGGTGTTGGCCGGATCGGCGGCCCAGCTTGGGCCCGCAATCAGCGACAGCATCGTGCTCACCGTTGCGAGGAAGAAAGCGCTATTCATCGCACGCGGCCTCCGTCTTGCCGGCCTCGTCACTACTTGCCCTTTGCACGTAAGGCACGGTGAGGTCGCGATACACCGGGTCATGCTGGTTACAGGCTGGGCGGATTACCTTGTCAGAAATCTCGAGTGCAGACGCGTGCGCTTCCTGGCTGGCAGTCTTCGGGGATTTCTCGGGCAGCACCCCGCTTGCGGATAGGAGGGCGAGGACGATCAGGATGGCGATGAGGGCTTCCATGCTCAGCGCGTACCCGTCGCCTGCTCGCAGCGCTCGAACGAGATCAGCCGGTGCACGGGATCTTCGACCAGCGTGAAGGCGGGCCCGGCGAGGATCTTCAATGCTGTGCGCAGCGGCAGTGAACCGAGCGCGCGGTGGGCCTCCGGCAGCGGCAGATCCAGGAGCTCGGCCCGCTCCGAGTCGGCAGCGAGGGATGACGACAGACGATAGCCGGACGGCTCGAGGAGGGCCGCGACCGCATCCCCGATCCGCGTCACAGAAGCCGGCAGTACCGAGACCACCGGGGCAGCCAAGGGGTCCCGTTGCACCAGACTCGGCGCCGGCTGTACCGTCGAGTAGCGCGCGACGGTCAGCTCGACCGCACTGGCCTCGAGGGACGCAAGCAGTGCGCCCAGCATGCAGGTGGAGACGGGAATGACGTGACGGTGGTGCGCGTAGGTTCGTTTCATGAGTGCCCGGGCGAGTTCAGAGCCTGCGCCCGAGTTTGCTGAGCGCGCTGTCCTCGCGAAACGGAAAACTCTCGCACGCCGAGTGTTCCTTTCAGCGGCCCAGGTACACCGTCGTGATCTGTTCGCGCTCGTGGCCGAGTTCTCGGCTGATGACGAGCCGCGCTTCGCGGTCGATCGCGCGCTGCTCTGGCGTGAGGGACTTCGAGGTCGGCCCGCCGGCCGCGGGTGCCTTCCAGCCGGTGAGCTCTTCGTAACGTCCCTGGGCATAGGCGTGCCGGAGGCCATGCAGTTTCGAGAGCCCGGCATTCGCCGTGTGTCGCTCGTACACGCGCAGTTGCTGCCGGTAGTTGCGCTCGGCCGGGATCAGCGAACCGCGGCCTGCAAACCGATGGGCGCGGTCCAGAACCGCCCTCTGGGCCGCGGTACGGACGCGGATCTCGCGTGACTTTCCGCCCTTGGTCCAGCTGTCCTTCAACACCAGGTGATCGCCCTGGTCGGCGTAGCTCGGCTGGAACTTGATGGCTTCCTCACGCCGCAGCCCGAAGGCCCGCTGCAGCTCGAGACTCATCCGGACGTGGGCGTCCTTGACCCGATCGAGTGCCGCGCCGTCGATCTCGCGCGCCTTCGACTCCGTGCTGACGAACGTCCGCTCGGGGATCCCATAGTGGTCGTTGTGCCGCGCGATGACGTTCTGCCGGTTCACCTTCTGCGCCCACCAGCGCAACACCGTCATCCGATTCTTGATGGTGCCGACGGAGAGCGACTCTGCCTGCCACCGGTTCACCAGCGCTTCCACATGCTTCGGCTTCAGCGACTGCGCGCCCATGGCCCGGAAGCCCAGCGCATGGAGTTGGTCCGCGATAAGTGACAGCAGGCGCTCGCGGTTGCGCTGAGTCGCAAAGCCGCCGTCGCGGTTATGGCGACAGAGCTGTTTGAGTTGGTAGTTCAGGTCTCTCACGGTGTCGCGATGCTCTGGTAAGTGTTTCTGACCACCCGGCAGGCCGTAGCCGACCAGGTCCGGAATCCGGCACGGGTCACGGGACACCACTCCCGTTCAACCTGAAGATGCCTGGTTGCAGGCAACACCGGTTCTCCCCTGTAGGGGATCGGTCCGGTGCGAACCAACGGGCCCGTTGCGGGCCGAGCGTCGAATACGCATCACCTCCTTATCGATGTGCTTGGGTTGAAGAAATGGATGGGCCGATAGGCAATACCTCCGTTGAGTTGGCGAAAAAGGATTACGCTGGGTTGAGGAAGCACTCGCCGACGCCGTGTAGGCGATCGATGCGAGCCGATGTGGAACGACGGGCGGAAGCCCGTCCGCTGAATCGACCCTGCGGTCGATGATCTGGACGATGGACCGACGACCTCTCGGTCGGCGCGCTGGATCCGGTCCTTGGCGCGCAGGCCCGATTCGACGAGATGTCGAGGGTGGGCGACCCTCTGCCGCTGAGCCGCAGTGGCCACGGATGAATCGGTCGTGGGCGGCAGTCTAGGAACGCGTCATTCGTGCGTCATCATGAAAATCGGCGCCAATGCCGCGCCGATTACGGCAGCGCCGCCCGCGTCACTACCCCGCTGCGCTCGCTAGTGACACGGGCGGCTTCGCAACGTAAGCAGCCCCTGTGCCAGGCGTTCGCCTGGCACAGGGGCTGCATCAAGATGCTCCGGCGGGCCTGCGGAGCGGTTTCATCTGCCCACAGGGGTCCACAGGCACCGCGCACGGCGCGGTCCCGCCCTTGGCCACGCGAGTTCGATGGCTCGCTTTGCCGTGGCGGGCAGGGCCTGTGGACTCTGTGGACAGCTGATTCGGGATTGCGAAGCGGCTTCGAACGGCCAGCGGGCGATTATTACAGTGTAATAATTTCGATGACTCGGGAGCGACTGGACTTCGGCACTGGTGCTAATCGGAACGCGACGATAGATGGTCAAGGTCGAGAGGATCGCTCTCGACGTAGTCCCTGGCAGTCAGGTCGTCGAGGGTTACAACCGCTCCCTCCACGGATTCATATCGCCCAACCTCCGGAACCAGCTCCAACCATTTCTCAAGCAATTTGTGCCAACTTGTTCCCCGGAAATCGGGCTCGTCCTCGTGGCGAATGAACCAGAAAGTAACTTCGATGGACCCACTGTCCCAGGAAGGTGCCGCTCTCACGCGAATCTGTTTGAGCGCCCGTAGAGCTGCTCCTTCATCACTCTGCTTATCGTGCTTCTCCTGCAGCCGGCCCTGAAGACCGCTAGCCAGTTGTGTAAAGTCGTCCGGAAAAGCCCATCTCGTCCGCTTTCGCGCGAGTGCTTGTCCGAATGATCGTGATTCATTGTCATTCCTACACCCTGGAATCCGCTCCACGCCGGTCAAGACTCCCTTTTCCACTGTCATCACGCGGTCGAGGTCAGCGACGAGACGATCGCCGCTGAGAGCGGGGATGAACGCGTAGCGCGGTCGACGACCGCGCTCGATCTCGCGAAGGGGGGATTCGTCAACTCTAACGAGAGGCGCAATCTCCAAGTAAGGACGATCGGCGCAGCTGCGAACGATGTCGCAAGTCTGAGAAAGGACCACAAACCCAGTTACCTCGACCTCCGCTAAGTCGGCGCCTTCAGTGGCAGCGGCAGCCGCCTCGTTGGTCAATGGCGTCGCTAATGCAAATCGATGGACGAACCATTGATCCTGAGCGACCCAGCAGTCGCCTTGACGCCAATCGCTAAGCGCAGCGTCAACGGGACCGCGCTTGTCTTCATCGGGTTTCGCCGTCACGTTCGCTCTTGGCCCTTACCGAGCGACCGGCACGCGACCTTCTTGCCTCCTGGTGGACCGTGTCATGTCGCGCCCCGACGAGTTCCCCGGGCGAAGCCGTTGTCCTCGCGACTTTCGCGGAAAATGAGAGAGGGGACAATGTCGGTCTAGCTGACGCTATTCCTGGCCCTAGTCGTTCCGCGACTTCGTCGAATGCATCACTGGTCAAGAGATCGAACGGAATGCCCCCATCTGGAAAAGCCGTTACTAACGCCATCCTTGTTTCACGAGCAGTCCCGCGATCGATGTAGCGAACGAGAGCGAGGAGCCTGCCAAGACGCTCTTCGTTAGCCGCATTCATCGGTTTTCCGCTTGCCCAAAAGTGGACGCTGCGTCGGGCGACACCGAAGATCCGAGCGAGTTGTTCCCAAGTAAGACCGCTGCGCCGGCGGAGCTCGTTAATTGCTGCATCTGACGATGCGTGCTCAGTACTGGAAGCACAGCCACTGTTTGTCTGTTCTGCCGACGCAACTCCAATCGGCAAAGACCGGCGAACCTCGTCAGCCGAAGTTCCGGGCACACCCAGTGCGCCGCTAACTGATATCACAAGTTCCCTGGCCCACTGCAATGCACCGGATCCGGACGTGGGCGATGGGATTAGCGGATCCCTGTATCGATCAACTACGAGGAGGCTCATACGTCACCGCCATACATTCGTAGAAACTCATCTGATACGGCCCATCTGAAGAACGTATAGATGCGTTCTGCAAAAGATCTCGCTTCTGCAACAACCTCGCTTGGCACGAAAGATCGCGACTCAGCTCGAAACATATCCAGATCTAGAATCCAGCTCACCTCTGACAGAGGCTCGATTGCAGCCGGATCAACAGTGCCACCTTCAGGCAACAATCCCCAACGTGCAAGAATCTGAGCGGGAGGGTCGGGAACGGTAAAAAGACTCTCACTCAATGAATGGCGCGCAAAACTTGCTGCTTCCGTTGCTACAACTCCAAGCACTTCGGGGCGTACCAAGTTTCTGATCTGTTTAACCGCGTCCCCCGTCACACGATCGATGTAACGAACGCCGATACGATCCACGACTCGGGGACCAATATGTTCGCCGAGCGCCGCGACGATTGTTTCGAATCGTGTAAAGAAGTCGTCACGGCTCTCATAATCCGTCGTCTCGATTGCGACAAAATCTGGTGCGAGCGAGACTCGCCAGTCCTTGCTCTCGTCAGTGAAGCGCCAGATCACTTGGGGAGGCATAGAGCTCGCCCCTTGAGGACCGACTACGACGCCTTGTGTCTGCTCGGCTCGGAGAACCGGATACTGGTCGCGAATAGCCTCTTGGAAAGGAGCAACGAAATCTCTCTTTTCGATCGAGAGTATCTGCGGAAAGCGGACCTGTGCCACGACCCGAACGAGCGGGGCATTCGGGAGGGGCACCTCGGCCGGCAGTGCCGAGGTAAGTGGATTGACGACTGTACTCACGCACTGAAGAGTAGCCTGATGCGCCAATAATGTGAAGAGAAATGTGAAGCGACTGCGTAGCGCCACACCGCTGAAGAGTCGGAGAGTTCTCGTATCTTGCTGTTTTTATTCTGTTTATTATGCTTAGGAGGTGCCACTTTTACCCAAGTGGCCAGGGAGAAGATGCCGGTATTGGCCGGCGTGGTCAGTCCTCGTTCGGCAGCAGGATGGTCATGACCGGCTCACCGCCGTCGCCCGGGCCCACCACCAGCTTGAGCGTGGTGAGCTCGGCTTCGGTGGCGCGGCCGTCACGCGGTACGCGGTAGAGCTCGAACAGGAGCTCGGAACCTGCGTTGACGTTGGCCCGCGCAGCGTAGACAGCCATGAACAGCACGTCCCACAGGCGACCCGACTGATCCTGATGGGTCTGTCGCTCGCTGTCGGCCTCGTCCCAGGCTACACAGTCCGCCCAGGCACCGGCCGTGATGGCGACCGGCCAGCGGAAGCCAGCCTCACGGGCCATGGGGCCTGCATCGATCAAGACGCCGTCGGCCAGGGCCTGGGCGCGGGTGTAGACGGAAATGACCTCCCCGAAAAACGGGTGTTCACTCGGTTGATGGCTCATCGTGTTTCTCCTTGGGATGGCGACCCCGGAGATGCACCACCTCCCTGCCGGGAAGGGAGCGCCCTCCCGGCAGGTCGATGTGATGTAATGGGCTCAAAGGAGCCCGCGTTCGGCAAAGGACACGCTCTCGCCCGCGGCGACGACGAAGTGATCGAGCACCCGCACGTCCACCAGCGCCAACGCGTCCCGCAGCCGCCGGGTGATCGCCTCGTCCGCATGGCTCGGCTCGGCGACACCCGAGGGATGGTTGTGGAAGAAGACGACCGCGGCGGCGTTGACCTCGAGGGCGCGCTGCACGACGACACGTGGATGAACCGAGGCGCCATCGATGGTCCCCTGGAACATCTCCGCCACCTGGATGACCCGATGGCGGTTGTCGAGGAACAGCACGCCGAACACCTCGTGCTTGCGGTCGACGAGCTTCAGTCGAAGGAAGGACCGCGTCTGCTCCGGACTGCCCAGCGCGCGACCCGCACGATGGCGTTCGGCAAGAACGGACAGCGCCAGTTTGATCACGGCTTCCTTCTCCTCACGGGTGAGTCCGCCCGGCTTCAACGCATCGAAGCGATTCGCCTCCGGGAACGACTCCGGGTCCCGATTGTTCATTTGGGTCTCCTCATAAATATGGGGAGACCGCCCCGTCAGGGATGGCTCCCCGACGGGTTGAAGATGACCGGGCGACGAAGTCACCCGGTCGCTGGTGGCGGATTAGGCGGTCTGCTCGCTGTAGAACGGCTGGCCGTCGACCTTGGCCCAGCCGACTCGCAACAGGCGAGCCTTCAGGCTGACCCCAGTGTCGCCGGCCTTGTCGCCGTTCTTGTAGGTGTAGGCTTCAGCGAACAGGTCGCTGAGCGTGAACCCCACGAGCACCTTGAGCTTGCCCTCGACGGCCGGCTTGAGCTGACGCACAGTTTCCTGCGCCTGCTTGCCGGACACGCGACACTCGAAATAGGTGTACTGGGCGTCGTCGGCGCTGCCCCGGAGGGCGGCGATGGTGACGCCCCAGAAGGCTGGGCCTTCTTTCGGCGTCACCTCCCGGACACGGTTCAGATAACCGATGCCGGTGGTGTAGAGATCGAAATACTTCGTATCTTCGTTGGCCATGACGTTTCTCCTTCAAACGGAACGGGATCCGGAGAACGCGCCGTCCCGGTCGGGAGCACATTCCCGGCAGGGTGAGTTGAGTCGAGGTCGCGAACGGCCTCTCCTGGGCTGGCACCGGCCTCGCGGCGCGGGTGTATGCATCGATTTCACAGCCCGACGATACATCGGGTGTCACTGAGACCGCAGTGACCACGGATGAAACCGGTCTCAAGCGGGTACCTGGCAGACGTAGCGCAGGTACTTGAGCATCCCCCGCACGTTGGCGAAGGCGGGGTGCGGCGCGATGGTCTGATTCGGAAACCAGTCCCGGATGTCCTCGGCGAGCGCGACAGCGCCACCGCCGACGAAGAGGATCCGCTCGAGCTCAGCACCACGCCCGAGCTGGCGTTGGGTCTCGGCGTGCAGCCGCTGGACGATCTCTCGACGCGTATCGCCAACCAGTCCGGCGACATCGTGCGTCTTGCCGAACAAGCGGACGCTGCCGGTGCGCACGGCATCGTCGGTCGCCCGCTCGGAAAGCTCCTCCAGGTCGAACTTGGCACGGATGGCTGATGCGACCTGGCGTTTGAGGTCCAGCAGACCACAACGCAGCGATCCGGAGCTATCGTGGCGCACGGCCTGGTCGGCAACCACGACGAAATCCGTAGTTCGCCCACCGATGTCGATCACCGCGACGGGCACGCCGAGCCGTTCGGCCTCCAGCTGCACGCCGCCGTTCGCCTCGGAGATGATGTGGTCGTACCACGCCGCGAGCGCTTCCGGAATGACCTCGTGGAACGCGATCGCAGCCGGCAGCCGGCCGTCGATCGGCTGCACGGTCTGCTTCAGGCTCGCCCGCTTGCGCTCGATGCGCTCCAGCCGCTGGTCGCCGTCCTTCAAGTAGAAACTGCTGACCGGCAGGCCGGACACCGCGTGTACGGACTGGCCGGCGAGGCCTGCTCGGTGCAAGGCGTGCTGGACGATGGCGCGATTGAGACCGGAGAAGGGATAGCCGTCGAAATGGGTCGGCTCGCCTTCCACCTCACCGACGGCGAACAGCGTGTCCTCGGTCTCGTACTCGAACACCCGCTGCTCGGTGCCGTTCAGCCAGGTCACGTTGGAGCGACCAATCCGCGCGCGCGAAGGAATCGCAGTCAGGCGCCCGTCCGGCAACGCAACCTTGGTGGACGCATAGCCGTCGTCCAGGCCGATGCTGATGGGGTTAAAGGCTTCGCTGTCAGTCACGGTCACCTCCGGCTCGTAGGTCTCAGGGGTCAGCCGATCACCTTTCGGAGATGGGCAAAGGGCTTGGCACTGCCGTTCGCGCTGGGCGGCATTGTCAGCGCTGCCTCAGAACGCGGCTGCCGCTCGTGATCGATCCCGTCCGTCTCGCGCGAGCCTTCCAGCCATCGGGAGAACGCCGTCGCTGGGACGGCGGGGCCGCGGGGGACGGGGCATTGGCAGCCGCCAGGCTCGCCGACGCGAAGCCAGCGGCCCTCCGCGAGGAACCCCTGCACCAGTAGCGACCGCAGCCAATCCTGCCCGCGCTTGCGCTGCAGGTCGGCCAGCCGCGCCAAGATCAGCCGCTCCAGCACCAGCCCCGGATCCAGGGTGATGCTGAGTCGCGATGGGGGACTGACTTCCGATATCGGCATGGCGGCGTTCACGACAATAATCGATGCCGTGATTATTCGGTTGTGGGAATCGGAGGCCAGAACAAACGTATTCGGCCACCGCAGCGATTCGGGGACGCGGAATGGATGCGTCACCCGAGGTTCGGCAATGCACGGAGTCTTGTCGGATCGGTGATGGGGCTCTCGCGCACCTGGTTCACGACTGCAGGCGCGTACGGCGCCCGGCGCACGCCCGTGAGCACGTCACCCGGCACTTCCCCCATGACCTCGATGGCCTGCAATGCCTTTGCCGTGCCCTGCGCGAGGTCACGCCGCGTCACGCCGAGGAACCGATAGCCGACAGGACTCTGCAGCACACGTCGCACGACGCGGCCGCCCTGGTGCAGCACGCGTTCGGCTTCATCGCGCGCGAGAAGCCCGACATGACGCGCACTCAGGACTTTGCAGGCGAGTGCGTCGAACGCGCCGATCACGCGGGCCGCGTGAAAGGCGTAGGGGTTGCTGAAATTGAGACTCACCCGTGCCGGCTTGGTCGAGGTCGGCACGGTGACCTCGAGCGCGCCCATTTCTTGGAGCTTGCCCAAAATGGCTCGCTCCGTGCTGGAGAGCTCTCGCTCCGCCTGTTGCAGCGCTTCGTGGATCTTCAGCATCCACCAGTCGGCGTACGGATCGTCGGCACGTGCGCCGTGCCAGACGGACCGCACCAGATTGGCAAAGCCGATGAGCCCGATGATGGCCGGCTGATCGGCCCTGTAGCCGCGACCCCTTACAAGCCGCTGTGCTTGACGGGTCTGCAACGTGAGTACAACGGCACCGCGGAGCACCCCGGGGCGCTCTTCGGCCTTCGGCGCCGGGACGTCGGCTGGCGACGATGCTGAATGGGAGGTCGGGGATTGGGTCACGTCAATTCGCGCTCTGTGTCCATGTCCTTGCGGGACCACATCAACGCACACATGCCCGCTCATCTGAAGCCGGAACGGGCGCGCGCGGCGTCGTGCTTTCGGGGGAGGATTATTACAGTGTAATAATCTCGGTACGCGGCGGCGATCGCTCAGCGGGGCTTCCGCTCCGAGGACGCTGGCACGCCGAGCAGCTTTCGAATCTCGGCGATCGGGTTCTCCCCGGGCGGACACTCTGCGCGCTCCTTGCGCTCCCGCTCGCGCTCCGCCGCCTCTTCCCGCAGCCGCTCCGCCTCGTGCCGGCGTCGATCACGTTCGGCCTGAACCTTCAGGCCGAGGTTCGGCACGAATCCGCCGCGATTCACCTGAACGCAGAGGTGGTGCAGATAGCGAAGCTCGTCGTACACCGGCTTGGCGCCGTGTTGCTCGGCCTGGAACCGGCCGGCCAGCTCATCCAGCACCGACTGCCGATGTTCCACGGGGATCGTCCCCAGATAGCGCGCCGCGAGTGCGCGCTGGTTGTCCCTGAGCCGTTGCGGAACGATCAGCGCTTGGAGCGACACTGCCTCGCGCGCGGACTCCTTGGAATCAGTTGATTTTGTTGTAGTTTTAGTTTCATATTTACTACTACTACGTGGTACCGAATTCGATTTTTGGGGGTCCGGTTTCACCGCCTTCGAATTTTGGTCCTGGTTGCTCCCGTCGCGGTGCACGCCCGAGTTGGACAGACCCGCGATCACCTCGGCGTTGAAGCTGAAGTAGCGCCGGTCACCACCACGGTGAATCGCGTGAATGGCTTCGAGACGACGTTCCATCGGGTTCACGGGCGCCAGGACGTCCTTTCCCGAGCGGATATCCTGGTCCAATGACGTAGAGACGGCCTGCACGACCCGGCGCACCCGAGCATGATGGTGACTCGCCGCCTCCTCCAGGAACGCCATGTACCCAGGGTCCAGATGCAGCGCGTCGGCCAGAGGCAGCGGTTCGTCGTGCAACGCATAGACGTTGCCGCCGAATCGACCGTTCGCTTCGCGATTTCGCGCGCACAGTGACAACCAGCGTGTCGCGCGCAGGATCGCGATGGCACGAGAGACCGTGGAGGTCGAAGACACATTCGCCAGCCGCGCAATGTCGGCGTAGCCGGGAAACACAGCCTTGGTGCCCATGCCCTGGGCGGCTTGGCAGAGGACCATCCAGACCAGCTTGTCGACGGGCTCGAGGATCGGATCGTGCACGACGACCAGCGGGAAGGCGTGGTGTCGGTTGCCGAGAAACAGCAGTGCGTCTGCGGCGTTGCCGCCGCTGCGGCATCCGCGGGCGAGGGTCTCGCGGATCAGGGCATCGAGGGCGTAGGTTTCCGGTCGGATTTCCGAGTTATCTTGCGCCATGCAGTCTTGCGGTCATCCCGGTCGGCCACTGGCGGCACGCCGCTCTGGCCGGGACGCCGGCCGAGATGTGGTCTGCGGTCTGGGCGCCGCATCCGCGGGCCCGTACACATCGCCATACTCCAGCCATCGCTGAACGAGGTTCCAGACAGCGCGCATCGAGGCGCCCGACTCCCGCTGCACCGCCAGGTACTCCCTGGGGTCGAACTCCTGGTCGACAGCCGAAGTGAGGCGCGCAGAGAGCGCGTGCCACAGGCGGTGGCCAGTCTCCTCGTCCGGCTCCGGTGGCCGTCCGACGGCGGGCTTCACCGCAAGCATCCGGCGCATGCGCGTGTACTCGCGCGACCCGAGACCAAAGAGGCTTCGCATCATCTCGAGGGGCGCATCGGCCTGGATCAGATCGCGCTGTAGCTCCTCGCTCTCGCGAGTGGCTCGAAGATTTGCAATCATCGGCCAGAACACGTCGCGGTCGAGCTTGATAGTCAGGCAATGGGCCTGCAGGGCGCCCACGCGATAGAGGTCCGCGAGGTTCAGTTCGCGCAAGGCCTCGATCTCCTTGGGCCCGAACTGCATCGCGCGCAGCGCATGCTGATCCCCCTCGGCCAGGCACCGCATTGCGTAGAGCAGCACGGCGGTGACAAGATCCGCTTCCTTGGTACCGGTCATCCGCGGCTCCACAACGCCTTGTCGTCCAACGCGCCGCTCCGGCGGAGCGCTCGATAGGTGTCCATGAGCGCGAGCAAATCCTGCCAGTCGCGATCGTCCAAGCGACGCCAGAGTCGGTATCCCATGTGGCCAGGGTCGAGGGTCCAGACGCTGGCGAAAAGAAGCCCGGCATCCTGTTCGACCAGCGCACGTCGCAGAACGGATTCCTCTGGCAGGGAGGGAAGCAACGCATCGAGCGGCGCGACCGTGAGCTCCGCGCACGCGGCCAGGTACCACCACACCATCGATACCTGCGCCAGGCCATCGTCGTCAAGTTGGTCGACGAGCGCCGGATCCGGAACGTCGTGCAGCACGAAACCGAGGCCGCGACCGGATATCGGCTGAACGAGATCGCTGAGACCGTTTCGTTGAGCCAAGCGGCTCGCTAAAGTCCAGAGTCGGGCACGGAGCGACTTCAGGTCCGCACGAGGCGGCGTAGTGGAAATGACGGCTGGGCGTGCCTCCTTATCGGCATTGGGCACGCGCTCACCGGGCGCACGAACCTTGGTCGAGTGCTCCGACGTGGTGTCGCTGGTCCCATCGCGTGCCGGCGCGCTTTCGGTCTTCTGCACGATCGGGTTTGACCTCCTTGCGTCCCTGCTATCCTGCTCGTACTGGCTCGGCTCCACGCCAGGCTCGCTGTCGTGGAAAGTCGTCGACGACTTCGTCGGCGGTTCGACCTGCCGTCCGGACATGCGGGCGTCGATCTCGAGGCTGACGGCATGGATGCTGATGTCCGTGCGCTCGGCGATCTCCGCCTCCAGCGCTCGGCGCAGGCTCGCGATATCCCAATCTGCGGTGTCGTAGCGGCGGCACAAGGCCTCGAATGCCTGCTCGTACTCCGCTTCGACGTCGACGCTACGCTCCAGCCAGATGGCGCGGGCGGCGCGATCAAGTGAACGGATCTTGGCCACCTGTGGGCGCCCGATGCCGCCCTGGAGCGCCTGCGGCAGCAGCGGCAGGAGGCGCTCGACCGCATAGGCCATCTGCGAGATCAGCCCTTGGCTTAGGCCATATCCGTGCCGCTGCAGAGCTTCGGCAAGTCCGGCCTGGGTGAGGCACTCCTCGGTGCCCTCCTCGAGAAATCGTCTTGCATCAGCCACGGCCAGTGCTTTGTCGAGAAACGTGAGCTCGCCACGGAGGTCGTTCTCCTTGAGATGAGCGAGCAATACATCTGCCTCGCGGGTCCACGGCCGTATCATGCACGGCACTTCCGCGAAACGCCGGTCACCGGTTTCCTCGAACAGCTCCTTCAGCACCCGCAGCCGGGTGTTTCCACCAGCATGGACGATGTAGTCGACCTCGCCCGGCCGCTGGGTCACCACGAGCGGCTGGCCGAGACCGTCGGCCCGGATCGAGGCTTTGATGCGGGCGTATTCCGCGTTGGGGGCTCGCCGCGGATTGTGTTCGTAGGGGTGGAGTCGGGACACATCGAGGACCGCCAGCTGGAGCGGGCCCGAATCCTGCCCGGTCTGGGTATCCGGCTGGGGGGCGACGCGTGTCACGGCCGCTCCTCCGCGACCATCAAGTAGGGGTCGTCCCGCTCGTAGATTTCCGGGTACCGGACCAGGCTCTCTCGAGGCACGGCTTCGAGGCGGCCTCCGGAGCGAGAGGCGACCTCTCGCGTCAGGGTCTCGATACGGGCCGCCATCAGCGCGCTCGCATACCGGTGCTTGCCGGCCAGCTGGTAGAGGTAGGACACCGAGTCGTTGCAGACGACTGCGACTTCCGCCCGCTCCCGCTTACTCGCCGCTCTGAGAAACTGTCTTAGCTCCATGCACAAGACTCTCCCTTTTTCAGCGAGACATTACCGCCCTACCCATCGGATCGCCAAGGATATGCAGCAGGTTTATCTTTATCCTTGTGCTAAACACTCAGACCGGCGGATGCGATGAAGCGAAGGCATGAGGCGGTTCGGCTGAGCAACCTCGAGCTTTTGGTTGCGGAGGCAGGATCAGCGGCCGCGCTTGCCCGTCTCGCCCACACGAGCGAGTCCTACCTCAGTCAGATTCGCAATCAGCTCACGACGGGGAAGGGAACGCCCCGCGGCGTGGGTGACGACCTGGCGGCGAAGCTCGAGCTGGCCATGGGCAAGCCGAACGGATGGATGGATGAATCTCACTTGCTAGCCACGGCGAACCCGGCCGACTACAACGCTGAACCCGGTACGGAGCCCCGCAGCTTGAGGCCGTTGATCTCGTGGGTTCAGGCCGGCGAGTGGACCGAGATCGCAAGCGCTTTCGCACTCGGCGACGCCGAAGACCTGCTCCCGTGCCCGGTCCGGTGCAGCGCGGAAACGTTCGTCCTGAGGGTGCGCGGCGAGAGCATGGAGCCTAAGTTCCACGACGGGGAGCTCATCTTCGTGGATCCCCAGGTTGCTCCGGTCAGCGGCCGCTACGTCGTGGTTCGCTTAGAGGACTCCCAGGAGGCGACCTTCAAGCAGCTGATCATCGAGGAAGATCATCAGTACCTGAAGGCGCTGAATTCGGACTGGCCGAACCGGATTATCGGGGTGAACTCGAATGCGACGATTTGTGGGGTGGTCGTGTTTAAGGGCGAGGTGGTTTAAGGAATTGGGACTCTCAGATTGTCGCGCCTGACGCCAATAGCACCAAAAAAGGAGTACTGAATGACAGAATGACGAAAGAAGCGGCCAACCAATACGTCCGAGTTTGAGTCGTTTCGATTTTCAGTTCTCACCAACCCATTTAATTCCTGCCCAAGTGCTTCTCGTTGAGGCAACGTAAGTGCGAAGCTAAGAACATCTTTTACTTCGCCCGCGGCCATACCGTAGTCATCACCGAGCGCAGTAACGCTGCGTTTTTTTGCCGAGCACTTAGGACGCTTGCAAGAGCCTCGCCCGCGTCGGTAATCGGCTCGCCGTCCAAATGATTCAAGCGATTTAACGAAAGCGGAACCGATTCCATCGTTCAAGAGCATAAACACAAAAAAATGCCTTTGTTATGCGCGTTCGTTTGAATGCCTCATGCGCTCGCAACTCTACCGGCTTCCCGCTTGTACTGCTTGATCCGCATTTCGGGCTGCTCAGACTTCAGGCCAAGGATTCCCGCTTTCTTCACGTGAAGAAATGCGGCCAATTCCCAACGCCCAACGCGTCCTCCCGCCAAAATTGCCATAGCGGGCAATACGGCTAGCCGCTCCGTCCTTTGCGCAATAAGCGCCAGTGTCCGTTTGTCCAGCCAGCTCATCCGAGCAACGCCGTTTGGATGGGTGTGCCAGTCCCCGAGGTAAGTCTCATTGCCCTCAGTGCGCTCGAAGTGAGTTTCTATCGCCGCCTGCTGATACTCGGCGTCTGGGATGACGTTCTCCCCGAAATCGACGGCAGTTTAGACCTGGACTAGAGTGGCGTTTCCGAGATCGTCCGCCAGGAGGCGAAGACGATGAAGCGCTCGAAGTTCACCGAGGAGCAGATCAGCTACGCGCTGCGCCAGGCCGAGGCCGGCACGCCGGTCGGCGATGTCTGCCGCCAGCTCGGCATCAGCGAGGCGACCTTTTACGTCTGGAGGAAGAAGTACGCAAGCCTCGGGGTGTCGGAGCTGCGCGAGCTGCGCCAGTTGCGCGAGGAGAACGACAAGCTCAAGCGCCTGGTGGCCGATCTCACCCTGGACAAGCATATCCTGGCGGAGGTGATCAAAAAAAAGCTCTGAAGCCGGCACGCCGGCGCGAGCTGGCGGGCTGGATCCGCGAGCGGTTCCGGGTGAGCGTGCGCCGTGCCTGTCAGCTGGCGCGTTTCTCGCGTGCGGCCTACTACCGCGCGAGCACGGCGAAGGATCAGGCGCTGCTGCGCATGCGCATCCGCGAGCTCGCTCAGGCCCGGCCCCGCTTCGGCTATCTGCGCATTCACACGCTGCTGCGTCGCGAGGGCTGGCAGGTGAACAAGAAGCGCGTGCATCGCCTCTACCGCCTGGAGGGCCTTCAGCTGCGCCAGCGCGTGCGACGGCGCAAGCATCGGAGTCTGTTGCGCGGCGCGCCGCCGCAGGCGCAGCGCCCGCACGAGCGCTGGAGCATGGACTTCGTGCACGATCAGCTCTTCGACGGGCGGCGCTTTCGGGTGCTGACGGTCGTCGACCAGTGGAGTCGCCAAAGTCCGTTGTTAGAGCCTGCATTCTCCTTCAGCGGCCAGTCGGTGGCGCAGTGCCTGGAGCGCTGGGTGGCGCGGCACGGGGCGCCGATCTCGATCACCGTCGATCACGGCACCGAGTTCACCTCCCGGACGCTCGAGGACTGGGCTTGGCGGCGCGGCATCAAGCTCGATTTTATCCGCCCGGGAAAGCCGACGGAAAACGGCTACATAGAGAGCTTCAACGGCAGGCTGCGCGATGAATGTCTGAACCTCGAGCAGTTCCTCTCACTCGACGATGCACGGCACAAGCTCGAGGCGTGGCGACTCGACTACAATCAGTGCCGTCCTCACAGCGCGCTCGGCCACCTGACCCCGAGCGAGTACGCGAAGCAAGGTCAGCCACCACCGACCTCGGAGGCCGCGGAAGTCCAGTTCTGAGTTGTCTCTGAACGGGGGCAGGAACAGGGATGAATCGATACCGATAATGCTTGGCACTCGGGCCGGGGCCGATAATCTCGCGAACGACCACATGAGGCGGATTGGCATATCCCAACATCACACCACCCGTTTCCAATGGATGCTTTGCGGATGCGAATTCAAACATTTGCTGCCCAACATCCTCGGGGAGCCAAAGTACAGGTGAATCAATCATGACGGGGACAATCCGGGTGGCGCTCCAATGGCGCCGTTTCCCATTTCGGGGCAATCGGTTGTCCAGTTGCTTCATCCCACAACCAAAGCACACCTGCATCCCAGTCGAAATCGGGGTAAGCGGTTTCATAACCAGAGCAGAGGGTCGCCACGGCTAGGCGCGTCGCCATCAAACTCACACCATCCATGTCAAACCCCGTACCCGTGAACGTGGGGTGAAAACAGCCGGGGGGTTGAACTCCTTTTTCTTTTTCTTGAGGTGGCTTCGGGATGGTGCCGTCAAACATGAATCTTTGGAAGCAATGCCAGCAGCCTTTAGTCTGTCCGGGAACAACTCTCCCCACGGTGCCTCCCCAGCCTCCGGGCGTCGCGGTTACCCAGGCGTAGGGCATTTCACGCTTTCGCGCCAAGTCAGAAAGGTAGAGGTTGACTGCCCATTCCGCTGTCGCGTCAACAATAAGGTCGACACCGTCAAGAGCCATCTCCATGTACTCGGAATTCCCGGTTGCATTCGATCCGATATCGACGACAAACCCCCGCGCATCAAGGTATGGATAATGGCTCTGAAGACACCGCGGAACTGCTTCAGCTTTTGGCAAGCCAACTGCGTCAAATCCCATAAGCCATCGGACAAGGTTCCCAACCTGGACAAAATCGCGATCGAGGCAGTTGAGAGCGCCGACGCCAGCCCGCGCCAATTGCCAAGCCAGAGGCGCGCCAAGCGCCCCCAGCCCAACTAGCAGCACCCGTTTGTCGGCGATTGGAGTGACCCGGGGTACCCGGGCCTGAAATGCATCACGGGAAAGAATATCGGATCGGGCGACTGACCACTGCAATTGGTTTTGGCGTTGACGGCGAACCTTTCTCCGGACTACGAAAGCCCAAGTCTCGATCCAGTCGCCGCGGTATTCCTTCTCTTCGGGAAATAGGAGCCCAACGATATCCGGCCCTCCGGCGAATACCGGGCGCCTCAACTCTGGCCAAATTGAAAAGGCTTCATCCAAAATCCCAGTCCCGAGCTTCTTGGGTGCCTCGGGTAATCTCACCCATCGGACCTTCAACTGCTTGGTTCGTTTCCGGTCGGAATAGGCTTCGGTCCACGCTCCCGCGTCGAGCTCAGCAATTTGATCTCGATGTTCGTCAAAGAGGGCAGTCGCGGCTCCGCGTAGCCGCTCGTTCGGATCCGATCCAGGATCCAATGCCACCGTCATCGTGCCGCGGTTCATCTGGGGCGGAATCTTCCAGTCTCCCACCAACACCTTGGTCCCCGGATCGTATTGAAGATACCAAGAGGGGCGAAATGCTTCGTGGCTCTCCAGATTGGACGCCTTTGCCTCGTCTCGGTGGACCTCGAGGATCTGCGGCACTTGGTCCTGTAGGAAACCCGCAAGCGTATCCCGCGTTCCATCCCATTGGTTTTGAAGATCGGACAGGAGGCACAGGTCAAAGCCGTACGGATGAATATGACGACCAACAGGAAAGGTCGGTGCAACGATCCGGAAGGGGAAGTACGGGTATTCGGCCGGAAAGGAGGCAGTTAGCTCGTGTGACTCTTCTCCATCGGGATAGACCACCACCAACTGGAGTCGGCCGGCGTTGTGTTCATCTTCGTTCTTATGAAAGTCGAAGCCCGCCTCTTCCAATAACAGGAGTTCCGCTTGGTAGCGCTCGGGATCCTCCTCAAACCATGTAGCCATCACCCAACGGGGCGATGCCCAGGGGGTCTCGGCGGCGCATCGTGTTTCCCGGGAACATTATCCGGCGGACCTGGCGGCACGTTGGGATGTTCCGGGCGCTCTGGCTTGTCATCAGGCTTGGACATGAGTTGGTCCTCTATTTCCCGTTTCACATCTAAAGATTAACCCCACAAAACGTGCTAGGCAAGCGCCGTAACACTAGATATCGAGTTAGCAAGTACCTTGGACCGATTCCGCTGCCGTTGAACGTAGAGTTTCCAAAGAAGGAGACTCCGACAGGATGGTGAGCAGGCCTATCGGCAGGCAAGCACAAGGTCCGCTACTGGCCGAAACCGGACGCTCAGCGTTCTGCACTTAGCTTGGAAACCGAGGGCGAAAACAATGAGGGCCGGCACATTGCCGGGCTCTCTGCTATCGCATGGCGTCCCCAAGGCGACGCACGGTCTGCGGTGTGTTGACGGGAGTTTCAGACCGCTTTCGAATCAGCCCGCCGACTTCGCGCGTCGGCGCTTAGCGGATGGTGCGGCTTTGAACGGGGCACTAAACATCCCCTCGCCCGGGACCGGCACTGGCGCACAAGTCCCGCGAAAATGGCTTCCATCTGCCGTGGCTCACCGAGTCGGGCGCGCACGTGCGCCAGCCTTGCCTCGGCGATGGAGCGAGCTTCGGTGCAGTGGGGCGCGATCAGCTCATCATGGACTGCTGGTAATTCTCCAGACCGACCTTGGTCATGAGATCTAACTGGGTTTCCAGCCAGTCGATGTGCTCCTCTTCGCTCTCTAAGATGCGCTCGAACAGCTCGCGCGATACGTAGTCAGAGACTTACTCGCAGTGTGCCACGGCCAGCAGGAGCGCGCCGTGGGCGTAGGGAGTGAGCAGTTTTCCTCGCGAACGCATCGAGCTTGTTGCGGGTGAACAGACCCGGTTGCAGGCGCTGATCGGGCAGACCGTGCTCGTCGAAGGCCGAGTCAAAGCCGGGAAGCCGCCTTTCGTTCTGCACGTACGCCGTGTTTCTAACCCGTAAGGCCGCCGCCATTCGGAGCAGACCACCGGTTGCTTCGTGAGGGCATATTCCTATTTGGCGGCCGGCCCTCGCCGCACTGTGCTTTCACTCTGCTTCGAATGCCTCTGAAGAAAGTCCAGGACTTCCTCGAGTTTCGCTTCACCTGGCTGTTCTACACCCATGTGCTCCATGTTTGCTTGCATCCGGGCGACCACTGACGGCCACTCGGAACGGGTGTGCTGCTTGGGATCGGGCAGCGCGTGGCAGCTTTGGCAGGTATTTCGGAAGCTCCGGCCTGCGGGCGACGCCAAGTCGGGATATTCCGCCGGGTCGATGGGCTCTTGGGAATGCTCAGTCAGGTAGCGGAGCAGAATGCGCCATTCTCCGCTGCTCAGTTCCTCGACACTGCCCATCATTGAACCCATCATGTCCATCCGCATCCGCATGCGATCCACGATCGGTGCCCAGTCTCTAGCGGCATGCATGGCGGGACTCGGGAGGTTGTGGCACTGTGCGCAATGGTCGGAGAAGATCCGTGCCGCCTCACTGCCCGGTTGCGGAATCGTCTCGGAATTCTGCCCAGGGGGCAGGATTCGCTCCATCATCGCTCCACACGTGCCCTCTCCCCGGCTGCCACACATCCCTTCCACTTGGGCAGTTCGGCTCTGCGGATTGCTGTCGATGGGCTCGATGGAAAATGGATTCTCGGCACCCGCCGCCAGCGACGAAAGTGTCGCCGCGATCCCCGATGCCAATCCGACTCCGGTCAGTATCGCTTTCGCATTCTTCATGGTCTAACTCCCAGCCTGCCGATGATCGATTCGGTGACCGAACTGCCGCCTGAAATTCCTCCGGGCGCGCAAGCAGATGGTTTTCGAATCACTCCGCCTTGTGCAGCTCCCCAATCTCTAGCGCCCCGTTCGATGTCTTCACCAGAACGAACTTCACCTGGTCGCCGACCTCGATTCCTTTGAGCACCTGGGCGTCGACTACCTTGAAGGACATACGCATCTCTGGCCACTGGAGGCTTGCGATGGGTCCGTGCTTGAGTTCAATGCGCCCGCCCGACGAATCGATCTTGGTCACCTCTCCAGTACCGGCGTGAGTTTCGGCAGCGACGGTTTGTTCGACCGGCTGCTGTGTCGTGTCGGCGCGTGCGGCACCGGCGGGCAAGCTAGCGATAGCGGCTGCGAAAGCCGCGGCTGCAGTGAGTTGTATATAGTTGGATTTTCGAACCATGGTGTGAACCTCTTCTCGTCGATGGAAGAACTCGCCCAAAAAGGCGAGAACGATCGTTCTACGATGCCGTTTTCTGCTTCTCCAATCCGCGGCCGCGCCAAAGTGCGAAGATCGCCGGGAAAACCACCAGCACCATCACCAGCGCGGACAGCACGCCGCCGATCATTGGGGCAGCGATACGCTTCATCACATCGGCGCCGCTGCCGGTACCCCAAAGGATGGGCACAAGACCGACGAACAGTGCCATACCCGTCATGAGCATGGGTCGGATGCGCTGGCCGGCGCCAGCCTCGATCACCGACCTCAGATCTGCGCTAGTGTTGAGTTGTTGCGTCGCGAGCCGATCTCGATAGGCAAGATCGAGATAGACCATCATCAACAATCCAAGCTCCACCGCCAGCCCTGCAACGGCGATCATTCCCACCCAGACAGCGACGCTGAGCTTGTATTCCAGCAGCCACAACAGCCAGACCGCCCCACTGAGCGAGAACGGCACGCTTATCATGACCACAAGGGTCTCAACGAGAGAGCCCCGGTGCATGAACAGCATGAAGAAGATCAGGAAAATCGCCAACGGAACCAGCACCTGGAGTTTGGCTTTGGCACGCTCGAAATACTGGAACTGACCTGCCCAGGCGATGCGATACCCGGCCGGGATATCGACCCGTTCCGCGACGGTCTCTTTGGCCAGCTGCACATAGTCGGCGATACCGATGGTGTTCTTGACGTCCACGAAGACGAAGCCGCTGAGCTGCCCGTCTTCGCTTCGGATAGCGGGTGGACCGGTGTCGAAAGATATTTCGGCCAGTTGGGTGATGGGCACCTGGGCACCGATCGGCGTGGGGACGAGGACCTGTTGCAGGGCATCGAGGTTGTCGCGGTAATCCCGCGCATAGCGCACCAAGATGTTGTAACGCTCCCGGCCTTCCACTGTCTGGGAAACGACAGTGCCGCCGACCGCCGCCATCAGCACCCGTTCGACATCCTCGACGTTCAGACCGAAGCGGGCAGCGGCAACGCGGTCCACGGTGAAGTCGAGAAAATATCCCCCCGTAACGCGCTCAGCAAAGGCGCTGCGCGTGTAGGGCTGCGTTCTTGGATCTTCCAGCAATGCGTGTTCGATCGCCACACCTGTTTCTTCAATCGCCTTCAGGTCCGGGCCAAACACCTTGATGCCCAAGGCCGAGCGTATGCCCGTGGCGAGCATTTCAGTGCGCGTCTGGATGGGCATCCAGAAGATGTTCGGCATGCCCGGGAAGCGTAACTTCTGGTCCATTTCCTGGATTAGGTCGTCCCACGTTACCCCTTCGCGCCATTGCGCCTTCGGCTTGAGGGTGATGACGGTCTCGACCATGGACAGCGGCGCAGGATCCGTAGGGCTGGTGGAGCGGCCGACTTTGCCGAACACATGCTCGACCTCCGGAACCTGTGCGATAATTCGATCCATGGTTTGCAGGGTTTGCGTGGCCTCGGTGATGGACATACCGGGCAGTGCGGTGGGCATATACAGGATCGAGCCCTCGTTCAGCGGCGGCATGAACTCGCTGCCGAGCAAACGGAAAGGGATCACCGTTGCGATCAGCACGACCACCGACAGGCCGATCACTGCCCAGCGCAGCCGAACCGCCAAGTGCACCACCGGGCGGTAGGCGGCCACCAGCCACTGGTTGAGCTTGCTGCGATCGGCCCGGATCCGTCCGCGGATGAGCCATACGGCCAGGGCCGGCACCAGCGTGATTGACAGCAGGGCTGCGAAGGCCATGGAGAACGTCTTTGTGTAGGCCAGAGGCTTGAACAGCCGCCCTTCTGTGCCCTCCAGGGCGAACACGGGCATGAAAGAGACCGTGATGATCAACAGTGAGAAGAAAATGCTCGGCCCCACCTCCTGCATGGCCTGGATGATCACCTCGGCGCGCGATTTCGATTTTTCCTCAGGGTCGGCGTCTTCAGCCTGCCAGCGGTTCAGACGTTTGTGGATGTTGTCGATGATCACGATGGCGGCGTCCACCATGGCGCCGATCGCCACGGCGATTCCTCCCAAGGACATGATGTTCGCCGTCAGCCCCATGTAATACATCGGAATGAACGCCAACAGAACGGCGACTGGGAGCGTGATCACCGCGACCAGGGTCGAGCGCACATGCAGCAAGAAGATCAAGATAACCAGGGAGACAATGATCATCTCCTCGATGAGCGTCTTCTGCAGGGTCGCGATCGCCTGCTTGATCAGTGTCGACCGGTCGTACACGGCGACGATCTCTACCCCTTCAGGCAGACCCGGCCTGATCTCATCGAGGCGTCGTTTGACGCCCTGGATCACGTCCAGCGCGTTCTCGCCATAGCGCATGACCACGATCCCGCCGACGGTTACGCCTTCGCCGTCGAGTTCGGCCTGGCCCCGCTGCATCGCCGGCCCCAGTGCCACCGTGCCCACATCCTTGATGGTGATCGGTACGCCGCCCGTTGTCGTCTTCAGTACGACCTGTTCGAGATCGGCCACCGACTGTACATAGCCGCGACCGCGGATGAACTGTTCGTGACCCGCGACCTCCAAAATACGCCCGCCGACGTCGTCGTTGGATTGGCGAACCGCTTCGGTCACGCGCTTGAGCGAAATGCCCAGAGACGCGAGCTTGTTTGGATCGACGCTGATTTGGTACTCACGCTCATAGCCGCCCACCGAGGCGACCTCGGACACGCCCTCTACAGCCTCCAGCGCATAGCGCAGATTGAAGTCCTGCAATGAGCGCAGCTCGTCAAGCCCGCGTGTACCGCTGGTATCTCTCAGCGCGTATTGGTAGACCCAACCCACGCCGGTGGCGTCCGGCCCGAGGGTCGGATTGACCCCGTCCGGGAGATCGGCCGTGGCACTGTTCAGGTACTCCAGCACGCGCGAGCGCGCCCAATACATGTCCACTCCGTCGTCGAAGATGACGTAGACGAACGAGAGCCCGAAGAAGCTCTGGCCGCGCACGTAGTTTACCCCAGGGGCGGCCAGCAGGGTGGTGGTGAGCGGATAGGTGATCTGATCCTCCACCAGGTCCGGGCTGCGCCCGGGCCAGTCAGTGAAGATGATCACCTGTACGTCGGAGAGGTCCGGAATGGCGTCCAGCGGCGCGTTGATGAGTGCCTGGTAGCCGCCGAAGCTCAGGGCCGCAGTAGCGACGATCGTCAGCAGCGGATTGCGCGCACAATAGCCGATCAGACGCTGCAACCAGCCGACGCCCTGACCCTCTGCCGGAGGATGTCCCGGCCCGTGGGTACCGATCACCATTGCTTGATTCCCGCCTTGAGGCGACTTTCCGAGGCGATCAGGAAGTTGCCCGAAGTCACGACTCTATCGTCGGGCTCGAGTCCGCTGAGTATCTCGATTCTCCCGTCAGCGCGCTGACCGGTCTCGACGACACGCGGAGCCAGCCGGCCGCCCCCGAGATCCTCGAATACCACGCGGGTCTCCCCGGAGACGATCACGGCCTCCTCGGGCACCGTCAGGCGCTTGCCCAGGTCGGCCTTGAGTTTTACCTCGGCGTACATATCCGGCTTGAGCACGCCTTCTTGATTGGCCAGAGTGATGCGCACGCGTCCAGTGCGAGTCTCGGCTTCGAGATAGGGATAGACGTATTCCACTTCGCCCTGGTACTTCTGAGCCGGCATATAGGGCAGACGCACCTCCACGGGCATTCCGGCGCGCACCAGCGGCAGCTCCGCCTCATAGATGTCGGCCTCCACCCAGACCTGTGACAGGTCAGCAATGCGCATCAGGGTTGCGCCCGCCTGATGGGCCGTTCCTTCGACGACGTTCTTGGTCACGACGGTGCCGCTGATCGGGGCGGGGATGGCGACGTAATCACTCGGCGAACCCCGCCGCTCCAGCCGTGAGATCTGCTTCGCCGTCATGCCCCACAGGCTGATGCGCTTGCGCGCAGCGGCCACCAGATCCTTGGAAATGCCGCCCCGGCCGGCACGTCCCGTGAGCTCCAGATACTCTTGCTGTGCCGCCAGCAGTTCGGGCCCGTATACCGTGAACAACGGCTCGCCTTTTTGGACCGTGGCGCCGACGTAATCGACAAACAGTTCGCCAACCCAGGCGTCGAACTTGAGGGTCACGTCGGCGAGGCGCGTCTCGTCATAGGTGACCTTTCCGACGGCGCGAATGGTGCGCTCCAGATCGACCACTTGCGCCGCGGCGGTCTTGACGCCGATCAGCTGTCGGCGGCTCGGGTCCAGGGTGACGGTCCCGGGCGGGGCTTCCTCCACTTCGGTGCCGCCGTCGGAGCGCACGGCACCGGACGCCAACGACAGGTCCGGCCTGCCCGTGGCCAGATCAAAAGTGATCCGACGCTCAGGCAGGCCGGGCGCCTCGATGCTCAACGTGAGCGGCCAGCTCCCTTCCATGGACAGATCGAACGTGCCGCGGTACAAGCCCGGCTTCACTTCGTTCATCTCGGCCGGCGCCTGCATGGCCGGCATGGTGCCCATTGCAGGCATCTCTGCGACGGCGCGAATATCGGCCTGGGAGATGGGATCTCCCGCTTCGTTGCGCAATTGCAGGATGAGCGCGTTGTCGCCCACGCGTGGCGTCTGCGGCTGGACCTTGGCGGCGAATCGGTAGGGACCGCTGCGATAAGGCAGAGAGTCGCCGCCGCTGTCGCGCAAAGACTGCGTGCCGCTGGAGCCTTCGTTCAAAAGCGTGCCGCCCGAGGAGAGATGGAGACCCTTGCGGCCGGTGGCCATATCCAGGGTAACCCGCGCCTCGCCCGCATCGGCCCGGATTGCCAATGTCAGCGGCCAGCTTCCCTCCATGGAGAGATCGAAGGTGCCTTGATACACCCCGGGCTCGATCTCGCGCATGTCGGCGGGCGCCTGCATTGCAGGCA
>Ga0209347_1001051_pt1 | contig 52075 bp, 56 predicted proteins | sample AutmiccommuBRH23_FD_187382 | JGI IMG/M metagenome (GOLD analysis project Ga0209347, IMG submission 187382) | Deep subsurface microbial communities from Mt. Terri, Switzerland - Autotrophic microbial communities BRH/23 (SPAdes) (version 2) | ecosystem: Environmental > Aquatic > Deep subsurface >... | reverse complement strand
CATAAAGAATGATCCTTCCGTAGGCCGGCCTGGCTATCAGTACGCCTATCAGGACACCCACGATAGTCGTTATCGCGAATCCCTTCAGGGCCCCAAATCCCATTACCACGAGCGGGGACATTGCTATCACAGTTGTCGCTGCAGCGCCGAATATGATGGCGAATGCTTTTGTTATCCTCGCCAGATATACCTTTCTCGGAGGAAGCTTGCCCTCGTAGAGCACTTCATCAGTAATGATGACAAGGTGGTCTATGCCTGTACCCATTACAGCTATGATACCGGCAATGCTTGCAAGGTCCAGCTGCCAGCCGATGGCGCCGGCAAAACCGAGGATCATTATCACTTCACTGGCAGATATTGCTACCATTGGCAGGAGTATCTCCGGTTTCCGGTATCTCTTGTAAACAACGGCTGCAACAGCCAACAGAGTGATCACTCCGGCAAACAGTGCCTGGCTCTTGAACTGCTCACCCAGGGAAGCGTCCACCTGTCCGGAGCCTATGACCTCCACATTGACGGGGAGAGCTCCCGCACGCAGGTGTATCTGCAACTGTTCGGCCGTGGCCTTGCTACTTTCGTCTGCTCCGGTGGATGCCTGCCATGAGTATATGGGATACTGGGCCAGGGTTGATGCCGCAGAGGGGCTCAAAGGTGCGCTGTATACTTCTTTCTCGTCAAGGTACATTATCAGGTTATGGGACAGCGGATTGGTTGTTGCGCCAGTTTCTATGGCTGCCTTCTGGAGTGCAAGCGCACCTGCGTCTGTCAGGGTGAACGGCGTGTACCATCCTTCGTTATCCCCATATCCTGCTATCCCGACGCTCTGGATCTCGTCCCCATAGAGCACATGCCTGCTGGCATTACCCTCTGTCGCTATCCTGATCTCGAACTTTCCGGGCTTTGATGCTATATCCTGGGCAGTGGCAAGGTCCATTCCGGCAAAGTCGATGAGGATATAGTCTTCCCCTACCACCCTGACCGGTATATCCTTAAGTCCCAGGGTGTTCAGCTTGTCACTGAGGATATCTTTTGTCAGGGTCATTGTTTCTGTTCTTACACCTTCGCGGTAGATGGGTGTGCCATCACTGCCACGGACGATGTATCCGCCCACATCTGCCATTATCTTTTCGAGATCTTCCTGGGATACGGAGGTCCTAATCTCATATTCGACGGCACCCGAGTCGGTCACTCCCGGAATGACCTCGGCTTTGAGTGTTTCCGATAAGTAAGATCTTATCAGTGTAGATTCGGATGTGTAGAGCACAACTTCAGTGACGTTGTTTGTCCGCTTGACGGTCGACTGCCCCAGTCCCAGCTGGTCTATCTGGCTGGTGGTCAGCTGTGCGGGAGTGGTGAAAGTAACTACAAGCTGTTCGTTCTCTGTACCTGCACTTACGACGCTCACACTGTCGCTGATCTCATTCCCCAGTACCGTGGCAGACAGTATCTTTGCATCGGCATCAAGCTGCGCCACAACTCCCTGAAGCTGAACCTGCAGCCATGAACCGCCTTCAAGGTCAAGTCCGTAATTGAGGCCGGTGGTAAAGCCTTCCCCGGAAGTGTATCCCGGCTGGATGAAGATGATAGATGCCAGTATGGCAACTATGTACACTATCACCCTGAAGTCCCTGAATAGGCTTTGCTGCTCTTCGTCTTCTCTCATGCTTTTCTCCCCCTCTGGCCTGAACGGGTGACATACCATCTGAGGATCGATGTGTTCAGTAGCCATGTGTTGAGTATGTCAGCCACCAATCCGAATACCAATACTATCGAGATGTTCGAAAGCAGGGTGATCTGCGAAAAGGACGGGATGACAAGATACGAGTATGTTGAGACAACGTACATTACAATAAGCGCTGCAAGGGTTGTTGTTGTCATTGTCATGCCTGTTTTCATTGCACTGGATATGTTCTCCTGAACTGTGCCGCGTCTCTTCAACACCCTGGTCGTGAGCAGGATATCACTGTCAACCGAGTAGCCTATGAGCATCAGCAGCGCGGCAACAGTTCCAAGTGAAAGCTCGATGCCCGCCACATTCATGAAAGCTGCAGCTATCACAATGTCAGAGAAGGCTGCAAGCACAACGGCAGCCGATGGTATAAGTGTCTTGAATATCAGGAATACGACCGCAGCCATCCCGATAAATGAAAGAATCACGGCTATCACGGCCTGTCTCTGGAGGCTTGCCCCATACACGGGCCCTATTTGCTTTATATCCACGCCTGAGTAGGCAGATGTTACTTCCCTTGTGAGCTGATTCTGCTCTTCATTGCTCATAGGTCCGAACTGCATCACGACACGTGAACCGGTTTCGCGGGCATCGATCATAGGATATTCGGAAAATTCCGTCTCAAGAGCTTCGGCACTCTGGGTGGTGGCCACTGATATCTGTGTTCCGCCCATGAACTCCATACCAAGCTTCACAGGTGAGCCAGTGCTTGCAAGCATAAATCCAAGTATGAGCGCAGATACCAGGAAAAGAGCAAGCGGTATTGCTGCAAGCTGACGATTACTGTGATTTTTAACAAATGAATCTAAATGTTCGGTTAAACCGACTTCCATGTTTTATACTCCAAAAATCTTTTTAGCTCTCTTGATGCTAACAAAGTAGTTGCTAATCATACACTACAACTTATATATACTACTTGTCGTTTCTCTTAAAAGAATGACAGACCGGCCAAGTATCGATGAGTACTTTCTTGAGATCGCCACCGTGGTAGCCAAGCGCTCCACCTGCCTGAGGAACAGGGTTGGCGCTGTTATCGCCAGGGATAAGAGGATACTGTCCACAGGTTACAACGGTGCGCCGCGTAACATGCAGCATTGCCTTGATATTGGCTGCATAAGGGAACAGAACAATATCGCATCAGGCACCCGCCACGAGAAGTGCAGGGCCGTTCACGCAGAGCAAAATGCATTACTACAGGCTGCCCTTCATGGCGTGAGCACTGATTCAGCTACTCTCTACTGCACACACCAGCCCTGCATATTATGTGCCAAGATGATAATAAACGCAAATATCAAAAGAGTGGTTTACATCCAGCCTTATCCTGACACGGATGCACTCGGTTTCTTTGAAGAGGCCGGCTTAGAGGTTGTGAGCATTCCTCTTTAGGCATGCTTCAGGCCACAAAGCCCTTTTCTGATGACGTCTTCCCTGCTGTTCCTGTACATCTCTTTTACGGATGCAGTGTCCTCGGAGCGCATCTCAAGCCCTCTTACGATAACTACCGGGTGTCCGCCATCACCTTCTCCCATCAGCAGGTTCGCCGTACCTGCTATCTCATCTGCGACAGACTCCTCGGTGATCTGGAGTATGTTCCCGAAAAGGTCCTTTTCCCCTTTCCAGTCCTTGATCGGATGTATGCGGTAAAGGCCGACTGCAACCCCGGTCTGCCCTATCTTGAATGCCCTGCCGTTAGTGTCGGTCATTATCACAGATATCTTCCTGTTCGTAATGCTCTCGATCCTCTCTCCGATGTTTGCAGCACTTGCATCAGGGTCTGCCGGGAGATCCGCAAGGAACCCTTTATCCACATTGGATCCGTCAATGCCTGCTTTTATGCATACATGCCCGTTGTTCGTTTCCACAAGGAATATGGGGAACTCGAGCAGTACCTCGCGGCTCCTGTCAAGCACTGCCTGTACAAAACGAGGGTCAATCTGATGTTTGCGCGCTATCCGGTCAGCTTCATCGCCCGCTTCTATATCCTCAAGCCTGAACATCCTGCCCTCAGCCTTTGCGACGATTGTTGAAGCAATGATAATTATGTCATTGTCCATGATCTCTGCATTCCTGCAGATGATGGATGCGATGTCATCTCCCTTTTTTATAAGCGGCACATTCTCTACGGTAAATGCTTCTATCCTCACAAGACATTCCTCAGCAGATTAACAGCAGTAGGCATAAATAATATTATCGTATAAAAATAGACCCGCGGCGATGATGATAGTTACCCCCACTGAGCAAAGTATGATGATATCTCTGACTGATGCCGCATTTTATAAAGAAGGGTAATTAAAAATTAAGGATAGTTAAAAATTAGAATATAAGCCCGGATACCACTGGGCTTTAATCACTATTGCCGAGCCGGATCATTCTATCATTATCTTATGCTTCTCTTCCTCTTCTGCCTTTGGAAGCGTGATCGTTAGTACGCCATCCTCCATTTTGGCAGTTGACCCCTGTTCGGTTACAGAAGCCGGCAGGCTTAAGGAACGTGCAAATTTCTTAAATGAGCGCTCCTTCATCAGGTACCCTTCCTTCTCCTCCTCATTCTCCCTCTGGACATTTGCACTGATCCACAGCCTGTTCCCTTTTACATCAATGTTCACATCTTTCTTATCGATGCCCGGAAGGTCGGTGGTGACAACTATATTGTTATCCTTTTCTTTGATATCGGCAAGTGGACGGAATGTGTCTATATCCATCCAGCCGCCGCCTGTCTCGCTCTCCCCGAACAACTGGTTCAGGCGGTCCTGCATGCTTCTCATCTCTTCGAACGGGTCCATTCTGTCAACGGCAGAAGGACTCCACTTTGTAAGTCCAAATCTCATTTATGACCACTCCTCATTCCTTGATCCTCTAATATGGAAACGCTCTCATTCGGCGCCTCCATATCTATATTTAAAGATGGTTCTATTTATAGTTGATCAAAGCAGGATGTCAATAGAAACTGAATTCAGAAAGAATAAGCAGGGAGGAATCTCTTCTTCCTTTTCCTCTTTTTCCTACTATTGTTGACCCGATCGGATCAGCATTCCTATCAGGTCTGCTGCATACATCGTACCAAAAGACCCGCTTTTCACTGATTCCTCATCAAAGGCCTGGGCATCATCCGGCTCATCTTCGGCGGTCGAGTAGACTGCAAAGGGTATCGGGGCAGAAGTATGTGTTCTCAGTGCAACAGGCGTGGGATGATCGGGCAGCACCATTATGGTCACATCCTCACCATAGTCTCTGGCTGCTTTCAGGACCGTGCCGACGACCTTCTCGTCGAAGTCCTCTATTGCCTGTATCTTGGCTTTCATATTGCCCATGTGTCCTGCTTCATCGGGCGCTTCCACATGTACGAATACAAAGTCATGGTCATCCAGGGCTTTTATGGCATATTCGCCCTTCCCCTTATAATTGGTATCAAGGTATCCCGTAGCTCCAGGGACCTGTATCACATCGAGTCCTGCATATATGCCTATGCCGTTAACAAGATCTACAGCAGAGATTATAGCTCCCCTGAGTCCATAGAGCTCTCTGAAAAGCGGGAATTCCGGTGCAAATCCCTGCCCCCATAGCCAGATGGAGTTCCCGGGATTCTTGCCTTCTTTTATTCTTCTCTCATTGACCGGGTGCTCCTTCAGTATCGGCATTGAAGCCTCGATAATGTCACTCAGTATCTCGCTGTCCTTCCCTCTGGGCATGTGGCTGAGCCTTTCCTGGTCTATGACATCGTGCGGAGGCGTGCATTCTGTGTCTGCCCCAAGTCCTCCTTTGCTTACGAGCAAATGGCGATAGCTGATCCCGGGATAGAATCTGAAGGTTTCGTTCCCCAGCTTCGAGTCCACGGCTTCTATGAGTACCTTAGCCTCAGCATTTGTGATATGTCCTGAACTATAATCTGCTATAAGCCCTTCTTTTATGGTAATGAGATTGCATCTGAAGGCCACATCATCCCCTGCGATCTTTATTCCCATGCTTGCGGCTTCCAGCGGTGCCCTGCCTGAGTAGTATTTCTTTGGATCGTAACCTATGATGGACATGTTGGCTACATCGCTGCCAGGATGCAGCCCCTCAGGTACGGTCCGGGCAAGTCCTGCACGTCCGTTCCTTACTATATAATCCATATTTGGTGTATTGGCCTTCTGGAGGACTGTCTTTCCACCAAGTTCCTCAAGGGGCTCATCAGCCATGCCATCTCCGATAAGTACTACATATTTCATATTTTCACCTCAGGTCAGACAATAATAAGAGAATTAACTAGTAACATTCGGCCAAGTATGTTTACTTTGCCGTTGTGCTGCGGGAATTTAAGATCAATGCGATATATATCTGTTGCAATCATGGACGGAACTTTCCTTGCCCATATCTCCACAGGGACCTGTCCCGGAGATCATACCCTGCCGTTCATTTCCCGCTACTCATAATCTTTATATCAGTATGTATCTTTATAGAGCCAACTAGCTGTATTGATCAAAACGTGGTTTAAATATGAGAATCGTAATGAAATTCGGCGGTACGTCGGTTGCCAGCGGCGAAAAGATCCGTCATGTCGCAGAACTCTTAAAGCGATATCACCAGGGCGGTAACGAAGTTATAGCAGTGACCTCGGCGCTTGGCGGTGTCACGGATGGCCTGCTCAGCACGGCAAATGAAGTATCTGTAAGCGGAAAGGTCACGCACGTTAAAGAGTTCATAGCCGAAGTAACCAAGAAGCATTACGATGCCATTCATGCAGCAGTTGACGATGATGCTCTCCAGGCCGAATGCATCGGGGCTATTGACTGCCGGCTGGATGAGCTTGAAAAAGCGCTTATCGGCATCTGCTACCTGGGAGAGCTGACACCCCGCTCACTCGATTACATCTCCTCCTACGGTGAGCGCCTTGCTGCTCCCATTGTCAGCGGTTCCCTCCGTTCCATGGGAATCATGTCCAGGCCATTAACAGGCGGGGAAGCAGGTATTACCACCGACTCCAATTACGGTGATGCAAAGCCCCTTGAGCAGAGCTATCAGCAGATATACGATAGGCTATGTCCCTTATTGACGGATTCGCTGCCTGTTGTCACAGGCTTTATCGCCTGGAACCAGCAGGAGATCATCACTACCCTGGGGCGCAGCGGCTCCGATTTCTCAGCATCCATAATAGGCGCGGCAGTGAAGGCAGACGAGATATGGCTCTGGAAAGAAGTCGACGGGATCATGACAACTGACCCGAAGATAGTTCCGGAAGCGCAGTCCATCCCGTGTATATCCTATATAGAGGCAATGGAACTCTCATACTTTGGGGCCAAGGTCCTTCATCCCCGTACAATAGAACCTGCTATCAAGCACAGGATACCTGTGCGCGTTAAGAATACCTTCGATCCGCAGTTCGAAGGCACTCTCATAGTCGCTGAGCAGAAACAGAAGGAAGATGTCGTAAAAGCTGTGACCCTCATCAAGAAGGTCGCCCTTATAAACATCTCAGGCTCAGGCATGATGGGCACCATAGGCACTGCAGCAAGGGTGTTTTCCTCACTTGCCAGTGAGGGTGTCAACATAATAATGATCAGTCAGGGTTCTTCTGAATCCAACATGACCCTTATAGTGAACGAAGACCATCTTGAGGCGGCAGTTGCAGCCATCAGGCGCGAATTCAGCAACAATGTCGTAGGAGATGTCGCATATGACCGGGACGTATGTGTTGTGGCTGTTGTGGGCGCAGGGATGGATGGCATACCCGGGGTTGCAGGCAAGGTATTCAATGCCCTCGGAAAGGCAGGCATTAACATAATCATGATCAGCCAGGGTTCTTCACAACACAACATCTCATTTGTTGTCAGTTCTGAGGACGTTATCGAGGCTGTAAGGGTCCTACATAAGGAATTTGAACTGGACCGCCAATGCAGGGATTAACAATGAGTGATAAGCATCTAACCTATGCAGAGTCAGGAGTAGACATCGAAGAGGAAGAGAAGACCATAAAAGCCCTTACCAAGGGCATGACCTACAGGCGCACGGGACTCGGGGCGCCGCTGACTGACATAGGTCATTATGCAGGTCTTATCGATTTCGGGGAATATGCCCTGGCGCTTGCCACCGATGGTGTGGGTTCAAAGGTTCTCATAGCTAATGAGATGAAGCGCTGGAACACTGTCGGTATCGACTGCATAGCAATGAACGTCAACGACCTGCTGGCCATAGGTGCGGAGCCTATCTCTTTTGTCGATTATCTTGCACTTGAAGAGCACAATGAAGATTTTGCTTCCCAGATAGGAGAGGGCCTCAGGCGCGGTGCAGAGTTCTCCCGCATGTCGATCGCAGGAGGAGAAACAGCTACACTTCCTGATATCATTAATGGTTTTGACCTTGCAGGCACATGCCTGGGAATGGTAAGGAAAGAGAACATCATTACCGGTGAGAAGGTCCGTCTCGGGGATGCCATTGTGGGTATTCCCAGCGCGGGTGTTCATAGCAACGGATATACTCTTGTCAGGAAGATAATCGAAGGTTCATCCTATTCTTATCATGATCCTTTTCCCCTTGACCCGTCAACCACCATCGGTGATGAACTGCTGATACCCACCCGCATCTACATGGAGATCCTTGATGTCATAAAAGAATGCGATGTACACGGGCTTGCTCACATTACCGGCAGCGGGCTTTTGAAACTCAGGCGTGTGACAAGCCTTGGATTTGATTTCTACGATCCCATTGAACCACACCCGATCTTCAAGTTCCTCCAGAAGGAGGGCAACGTTGATGCCCTTGAGATGTACCGGACATTCAATATGGGCATGGGTTTTGTCATTATCCTTCCACAGGAACAGGCACAGAAGGCTGTCTCCATGACCGGCGGAAAGATCGTCGGCAGGATAGTCGAAAGTGGTATAAAGGTATCCGACCTTGTTATTGTATAATTGGTGAGGAAGACATGGCCTGTATCGATGACATCCCCTACGAGATAATGCTTAAAGGCGCCACGCCTGCAGAAAGTGAAGCCTTCATCCGGGAGAGATGCGATGAGGTCTACCATGTTGAGGGAGGATACACAATTCGTGGCGTCCTGCTCAAAGGCGGCTCTCTTCCTATAGGTGTTAAAGGGGATGAGATACTTTTTGTATTCATAAAACCCTGCTTCGGACTCTTTGTACTAAGGTTGCCTGATGCGGCCGATGAGATCGCCAGGCTGCGCTCTAAGTTCAAGAAGAAGTAACTTCTGCTACATGCCTCTCAGAGCCTTGTGCTTTTTGACCTTTCTACCATCCATTTCAGGAAATCCCCTGAAGGGAATTCGTGAATGGTTGTTGCGATGATCATGCCCTCTCCAATTCTTTTAGTTACCATGAGGGCATTTCCGTCTTCGTCCCTGAGCAGCACTTCTCCCTGCACATCCGTAAAATAACCGTCAAATTCCACTTGCACCAGCTCGTCCACTATGCATTGGATATTGTGCTCATCGGTCTTACACACATTTGCAGACATCTGCTTTTGTATGTATCTGAGCCCCATGGGAAGCCAGTCAAAATCATGACCATCTACCACCGGTCCGAATACCAGCAGGGTACCGCCCCTCTCCACGAACTTCTCTATCTGCTTCTTACTGCGTCTGAGGCCGCTCAGGACTTTTGTATAAGCTGCATTGGCAAAACCCGTGGGGATGACCAGGCACTTGAAAGGAGGCAGGAAAGGAGTGCCAATACTTTCTGCGGTTATTCTCTGGCACTTAATGCCATGTTCAGTAAAGAGCTTTTCAAAAAGCAGGGGACTATCCCAGAGGAGCATCACATCTGTCATGTGGTGAGAATAATACCTGTTCGTTTAATTGCCTTTCCGGCAATCAGCTGACATAATAAGATAAGATATAGGGCCAAAAAAAGAAAAAGGAAGCTGGTGGTTTAAACCAGCTTGAAGATGGGGTGGTTCGGGTCCTTGACCTCGATGCCAAGTTCCTTTGCAGTCTCAGCCAGCATGATATCGACCATTGCTGTTGCAGGGAAGACCTTGTCCGTGTTCTCGATAGGTCCGAACAGCTGGAAGTTTGAACCGAGCACCTGTGGCACAAGGTTTGTTCCGATATCGGAAGGCATGTAGATTGCCTGCTTCTCTTCCTTTGTCTCAAACTTCTTCTTGTAGTTCTTCATCCAGTCCCATGCGGATGCCATGTTGTGGTATCCACCGCCAACAGGCAGACCGAAGTGGCCCTTGATCGCTATGACTGACCTCATGGATGCGCCTGCACCGGCTCCGAGGGGAGTTGCGGCAACGTCTACAAGGGGCTTTGTGATACCGCATTCCTTTGCGATCTCAAGCATACCCTTGCTTTGTCCGGTACCACCGGTCTCAAGGATCTCCAGCTTTCCTTTTACGCTGGGGTCGGTTGCATTGAATGCGAGGACGATCGAACAGTTGATGTCACTGTTCTTGATTGCCTCTATTTCGTCTGCGTGGACACTGGCGTTGATGGAGTTGTAGATCGCTCTGTTGGCTACACCGATCTCGGTAACGTACTCTGCTGCAGCTGCGCGTACTTCGCCTGCGGAGGAGTCAATAAGGAATGGTGTCTTGTCTTCAAGCTCGACGAACCAGTCGATATATTTCTTGATGGCTTCAGGTGTCTCGCCCACTATCTGGTTGACGTAAGGGTTACCGGTGATGCTTCCCATCTCGACGATATTCTGCCATAGCTTCTCTGCTGCGGCCTTGTCGAATATACCTTTGTCTTCGTCAGTTACGATCTTATGCCTGTTATAGAACATTGTTCCTACAAGCACTGTCGGATATTCGCCGGGCTGCCCACCGATCTTGACGCCTCCGATCTCGAACACTTCTTGCTTTTTGTCAAATCTGAACATATGAATAACCTCTTATCACTTAGATACTGATTCCTATACTTGCCAGGTATGGCGCTATGAACAGAACGTATAACAGGAATATGAGTATCCCGGCTACTGCTCCGTACAATATGCCTATGTCTCTGCCTACTTTCTTACCAATGCGCTGTGAGATCTCACTGTTTACGAACTCAACCTTCTCATCTATCTTGTTGAGCCTTTCGATCACAGCATTGAAGTCATCAGGATCGACGACCACGCTTGGTACTTTGTCGCTTGCACTGCTCATATCAGATCACCTGCCAGATAAACATCGGAAGTATGACGACCATGAACAATGCGAAGACAAAACCGGCGATAAATCCGGTAACTCCGGTGGCAGATACTCCTGAATCCAGTTTCTGGTTCCTTGCGATAAGCTGAGCTCTGTAGCGGATGTCCTCTATAACTGCTTCGATGGCTCCCATCTGGGGATTGATAACCGTTGGGACTCCTTTTCCATAATCTTCTTCTGCCATGTCAATTACCTCCCGAACAACAACATTCCAAGCAGTGTTAAAGTAATGGCGAAGCCTATCATTATTCCTTCTACCTTACCTGCATGTATGCCTGAGTGGAACTTGTTCAGGTTACCGATATACATCATTTCCCTGTTGATGTCCAGTATCCTGTTCCGTATGGTTGCCAGCTCGGCAGCCATGGGTTTAAGTCCGCCGGCCTCTGCGCCTTCCTCTTCGCCGCCTCCGCCAACTACAACTACCATAGGCTCCGCATCAAAGGCTCCAGGGTCCTTTGCAGCGTATTCCTTGATCTTGGCAACGATGGCATTCATATCTTCAGTACCGATGAAATCGATACATTCCACCTGTTCCTGGAACCTTTTAATGATCTCCTCTGTCAGGTTCTCGATGTAGGGGATAGCACCAATTGCACCGACGATCCTGTTATCCTTTACACCACTACGATGCAGGGAGAGCATTGCCTGGCCGGTGATGTGCCCCTTTACCTCGGCTCCGGTAACTATGAAGTACCTGATATTAGGGTTTGAGATAATGTGTGCAACGACCTTCTCAATACCCAGGTTCTCTGTCTTACAGGGACCGGTTATGGCAGCACCGGCTTCCAGCTGGGGCCCGGATGCAAGGTGGGAACCACAGGTAATGACAGCTACACAATTCTTGACATTACCGACGTCGTACTCTCCTTTGAGCATTGGCCATTCAGGAGCTGCTTCTCTTTTTGTAACCATTTTAAATGCCTCCGAGTGCGCCCATCACAAGCAGCAGCAGTCCGGCGACTCCCAGACCAACTACAACTCCGTAGAAGGTGTTCCCATAGAAACCTGCTTCCATGGAAGTGTTCTCTCGTCCGGGGAATGAGTTGAGAAGTGGCTTGTCCGCTGAAAGGGAGTTCATAAGATCCTCTGCTATCTTATCCAGTTCATCAAGCTGTACCATGATAGGATCCATAGAATATGCTATGATATCTTCTCTCTCTGCAGCCAGCAAAGAGGTGAGGGGATCCAGTACAAGATGTGCCTCCGGGGCTACGTGAATCATGCTCATTCCAGTTCCTCCTTGGAAGGCAGAAGTCCTGAACCTGTTATCATGTATGCATCTCTCTTTACGCGCTTGTAGAATGCGTTAAATCCGACGTACCATACAGCCAGTCCAATCAGGATCGTAAGGGTCCCTGATGCAAATGGTGTAATGGTGGCGACTATTCCTGCAACTATCATTGCGATACCACCTTTCTCAAAGGCACATGCCAGCGTACGATCCTGTTTCTCATCAGCACCGAGGTTTGCATTGAACGGATGCAGAATTGCAAGACCGCCTGCAATGAAGATGACTGCAATATGTCCGGTTGTGATAACTCCGGTCATTACTTCGTCAAAGAGGAATGTCCCGACCATAGAAGTGCTGAGGCCAATGATGGTTATTGTTCCTGCGGCTGCTATCTCTGTCATGGACTGTTCCATGATAGGTATGCCCATGTTGAGTACCTTGTTGGCAAGGATACCAATGACAAGTCCGATGATCGCGGCAAAGATCACTGCAATGACAGGTCCTGCCACTCCGCCGACAGCAAGTCCGAATGTAGCGGCAACTACACCCATGCCGAGTGCAAGCATACCGATAGAAGGTACGCCTGTACCCAGGCCGTAGTTTGCGACCCTTCTGACAGCTGCAGCGCCCCAGACGATACCACAAATGGCACCAAGGGCACCCAGGAAGGACATATATTCTCCTAGCATGTCAACAAGGAAATACGCTGCGTATATACCTACTAGACCGCCTACTAATCCGAAAGCTATTATATTGTTCTGGGGAATTGCCGCATGGGCTCCTCCTCCTCCGCCTACAGACATATTACAGCCCTCCTATGGCAAGTACGCCCAATATTGCACACAATAGTGTTGCAATAAAGGACGCGAATACTGCTTTTGGGAACTTCTTGAACTTGGGGTCGTGATAACCTTCAATGGTTCCGCCGATGTTGTATGAAGGGATGACAGCATTAACGAAGAAGATACCTACTGCGAAAATGCTTGCAATCCCTATAAGGTCCGGGGATGCGAGTCCGTTCTCTATGATCAGCAGGTAGTAGTATACCATAGCTCCGCCAATACCTCCGAGTGCAGCGCCAATAACACCGCTTACAAAGCAGACTGTCGGCAATCCGTGTCCCTCTGTACCCTGGGATACATAGAGGTCCTGCCTGTCCTTTGTAATAGGGTCATATTTAGCCTTTGCAGATGCAGGAGGACAGCCGACACCATAAGCGTATACCCATGTTCCTACTATCATTGTGACTGACATCATTATCATGGCACCTACGGCGCCTGATGCAATGACGAGTAGCATGCTGTCCGTGACATTCATCATTGCTGCAGCGGTAACCAGCCCTGTGAGACCTGCACCGGCTGCAAGCTGGACAGTACCGGTTCCGATACCTGTTGCCTGTGCCATAGCTGCGGGAGCACCACCGACAGGAACGAAATGTACGCTCCATGAGATCAGTACTCCGCCAAGTGTGATAAGTAATATATTTAAAATATTATCTGTTAAAATCCCTGCTACATCTATCAAGCTGCCACCTCTGCTTCCTCATCTTTCTTGTAAGGTCCGAATGCTTTACGGGCAGCGACTTCAATACTCCTGTTCCATATTGTCAGTATAAGTACGATAAGTGTTCCTGCAATGACCGATATCCAGCCGATAGCATCACCTTTTGAAGCATCGAATAATACTGTGATCCATCCGCTGAGGAACACTGTCATACCAAAGGCGAGACCTGTTACAGGTCCTCCGAACTTGGCACAGAACCATGAGTTGTCAATACCGTTCCTGAGGCCGGATTCCGCTCTTCTCACGATGTTACCTGAGTTTGCAGCGTTGAGGCCGGATCCGAACTCTACGTTCTGGAACTCACGTTCAGCGCCATAATGGACGTCACCTGTGGATGAACCTATTGCACCGACAGTGATTCCCCATATGAATGCCATCAGTGGCAGTGAGAACGGGTGTGCAAGAACAGCTATCATAAGATATGATACCACAAGTATACAGAACGTAGTGATGAATGCATATCCCATAATAACCGGGAGATGTGATCTTAAAATATCGAGGTAGATTGGTTGTTTAAAGCGTCTCTGACTTGCTGATCTGCCGAAATAGGATGTGGTTGCGTAAGTACCATGTATTGCGGCTGCAATAATAGCTCCGATTGCCAATGCAAGAATAACTGATGCACCGGCACTCATCAGAACAGAAGCAGTAGTACCGCCGATGGCACACATTAGTGCGTTCGATGGTGGTTCGCCAGATATGGCTTTGTTGAATATCCTGTGTGGATACATCATCTGGGGCGCTAATTGCACTTGGGAGTTGGGATTACTCTGGGATCCTACATCAGACTCAAGGTCCTCAGATGCACCGGCAATAGTTGCGGCTGCTCCGATCAGTGCCATTACGCCCATGCTTGTGAGCGGTTCCATACATTTTCCTCCTTTTTATCATTCTATAGTGTAAATCTCACCAGGGACACAGTATGTTTTACTGTATCTCTTATCATGATTGATATGGCGTAAACTAACGTCAGGTGGTTTGCATTATATTAAATACTTCTTAAACCTTTCGAATGGAATCTGCTAAAAGACCCTTCTGTCCCATTAAAAAGCACATTGCAAGGGTGATAAAAAATATATTTATCCTTGCATTTTATCATTTATTACATCAGTTCAAATTATTCCCGGCGATCGAAGTTAAGTATATATATATCCGGTCTTGGCATTTTGCCGCTTCCCCGGGCAAAGTCCATGTAACACCTGCTGCAAAGCAGACGTGAATTAAGGGAAGCTATTTCGGCGGTGCCGGGCACAAGCCTTGCGAAAAGGAATGATGGCCCTATCTCAAGGTCACTGGATGCGGCTTTGAGATATTCTGTTATGTGCTCCTCAAAGATCTCAAGGTCATCCGCCTGGAGCCCCCGTGTATTGATCGTAATGCCGCAGCATCCGCATGGCAGTGAAAAGACATCCGCCTCAATGATGAAAACGGGCTTTGCAAGAAGGTTCCTTAATTTGCTTTCAAGTTGCCCGCGGTTCTTTGATAATCTGTCTGTTATTGTCATATCCGTCCTTCCGTATTCAGGGGCTGAAGTGCCTGCACCGTGCCATCGGCAGAGTATACCTGCACGACTTTTTCCGTGAGCCTTTTACAGTACCCGCACCTGTTGCAGACCTTGCCGCAACGCTTCCATTGGGTAATGGCACCCTCGAGCTCTCTGTTAGGTATGTAGAACAGGTCCCTTACATCCTTGGGGCAGTCAAGCAGGTCCATCAGGTTGCCATCGTAGTGCCGCCCTGCATAAGCCTGTACATTGTTCAGTATCCAGTTGGTAAAGTGTGTTCTCCCTCCGATCTTGAACGTATCCGTGATATGTTCGTACTCCTTAAGGTCCTCGGGCCTGATCCAGGGTGACTTCAGGAGTTGCTGCGGGTCATTGATCCTGATCGAGAGGCATTTGTAATAGTAATAATCGTCAATTACGTTCAGTTTCGGGCCGGGCCCGTTGGCATGTGAGAAAAAGTTAAAGTGTGCATACCTGAAAGGGCACTGGTAGAGGCAGCCTTCATTCACCAGGAGCTTCAGGCCGCAGGAAACAGAATCCTTTATGGCTTCAAGCTTTGGGAAATCCCTGTTGACCGCCGGGTCTATAACAATGGTATCCGCGCCCAGTTCCTCATAGAACACTGCCTTCTGGGGCGAGTCCACGAATGAGAGCACTGACACAACTACTTCCATGTCGTACTCCCTCGAGAGCATCTCTACAAAATAGGGCTCTGCAACCGTAATGGAATCAACACCTGATCTGTTCAGCTGGTCAAAGTACCAGCTTATCTTATTGAAACCCTGGGGGGTCAGGTGCTGCCCTCCCATGCATGAGCTGTTGAGGACTATTTCCATCTTCACGCCCCTTTCGTGCGCATACTCTGTCTGCTCCCGTATATCCTCAAGTCCCGGCGCGCTCAGGTTTGTCCTTCCCGTTCCTACATAGTCGGGAGTCCCTGCCATATAGACAGCATAGATATTTTCGGGACACGCCAGCAGGTCCTGCAGCCCTTCCATATGCCCCGTGTGCGGTACGTAAAGTTTCATCGTTTGCTGGTAAGCCTGAATTAAGATAAGTATTGTGGTTTGAGCGACCAAAAGTATATTATATCTCACTCCTCTCAGTTTTACCTATGATACTGGGAGCCTCCTCATTTGCAGGCAGTTTTTCGCAAATATCTTCTGAAGTTGATTCTGTTGAGCTCTACATCCCGAAGATGGGACTTTACAGCAATTCGGTGCTCCGGAAGGATCTTCTTGAAGGCATCATTGATGAGCTATCCACAATTGACCTGTACACTTCCGTACATGCTCCTTATTTCGCCGCTTCCCCCACTTATCCTCAGGATGTGCTGGTGGATACTGCGAACATGGATGATGCCGCTTTCAGGCTTATGGGTGAGTCCATAGAGATTGCCGGAGGGCTTGGCTCGCATGCTGTGGTGCTGCACCCCGGCAGGATAAATGGCGACCGTGAGGGAGCTTTCTTTGCAATGGTGCGCAATCTCAGGTCCCTTGCCCTGACTGCAGAAGAGCATGGCGTGATGCTGGGCCTTGAGAACAAAGAGGGTACGGATAAGAATAATCTGTGCATCGGTGCTGCAGAGCTGGTCCGGGCTGTCGAGGAGGTCGGCTCCGATAACCTGGGGATCACTTTTGATATAGGGCATGCCAACCTGACGTGCGGCGGCAATATGATGAAGCTGCGTGAGTTCGCAGGCGCAATAGCTCCTTACGTGGTGCATGTACATGTACATGACAACAGGGGCATATGGCTGGAGCATTACGATGGTGATGAGCACCTGGCACCAGGGAATGGGATCATCGATTATAGCGTGCTCAACGAACTGGCAGGTTACAGGGGCATCTACAACATGGAAGTGTTTTCCATGGAAGATGTGGTGAAAGGCAAGAAGACCGTCCTGAATGCGATCCGCATACCTTAGGCATCTGCTGCCATGTAGTTGGGAGGGACCACAAGCACCAGCACATCGGATAACTGCAATACTTTTTCAGTTACAGTGCCTACAAATTTCTTGATGCCGCTCTTTCCCTGCGTACCCATCACTATCCTGTCCACATTGCGCTCTTTTGCCACCTCTACTATTTTTTCCGGGGCATTGCCATCCAGTATGATCGTTTCGATGAGTTCTTCCTGACATCCCATCCTGATCAGTGTGTCCTTGATGGCCTGAAGTGCATTTTCAGCGCCTTCATTACGCCACGTTTTCCTGGTGGTGAGCCCCTTGTCAGGCGCCACGTGGAGCACTATTAGATGGTAGTCATGTTTCAGTGCGAGCTTAGCTGCAACCTTTGCAGCATTCTCCGCATATACCGAACCGTCTGTTGGGATCAAAATTTTCATTAGTCTGGGATATGTCACGCAAATATTAAATATTTGGGTTTGTAATGTATGTACTATATTGGCTGCAATACTTGTTGTAATACTACCTGCAGAAAGTCAGCCAGATACATGCAGAACCTTATAATGCTAGATAAAGGAAGTGCAAAAGTGAACAAGTACCAGAAATTCAAGAAAATGGACAGCAAGAGTTATTCAGATGTGACCCGCTTCCTCAAGAAGACTACCCATCTCACGGCAAGGGAATGGGTGACTGCCCGCTTATGCGCTGATTTCAAGAACCTTTCCAACCAGTCAGAAATGACCTGGATCGGAGAAAAGCTTCCTGAGCTTGTTCCCTTCATGGAAGAGACATACACCCGGCAGGAAGTTTCAAATGCACGATCCACTTTCAAAAAAAAGGTCAGGCGAAGCGGTACAACTTTTTTCTATGCATATTATGCGGGCCTGATCACTCAGGAAGAGATGATCGGGATGATCCATCAGATAGTCATAGATATCAAAAAGCTCATGGTCACAGAAGGCAGTGAAGTTCCTGAAGAACACGCAACAGAAGTTCAGTTATTGATAGCTGAGGTGCTTCGCCGGATAAACGACTCCCTTGAAGAGAACTGATGCACTGATATGACCCTGCTGTGTTTAACGCAGTGACCTGAGGTAACTCTGGAGCATTCTCATCTCTATCTGCCGCAGATATCTGGCTTGTATCCGTGATACATACAGGGTGCTGTTCCCAAGTCCCATAACTATGTCCGACTCCTTGGGAGCGCTAAATTCTATGGGGTATATTGCAGGGCCTCCGCATGTCGTGCATAGCCTGAAATCCCTGCCAGATTGTTTTATGAATTCCTCTACTTCTTTTTCGATCATGATCTGCGCCGGATTATCTATCATGGGCCTAAAGCGGCTTTTTCACTACTTAAGGTTTATTGTCCTTCTGCCAGGAACTCTTCCGGGCAAATTTAAATTTAATGAGTTCCAATGTATGTCCCATGTTAATGAAGGATAAAGGAAAGCTTGTTATCTGGCCTGTGTATATCGACAAGACCAGATCCAGAAGTAAAGGACGTATCATCTCAAGGAAATCCTCTGTGGATGAGCCCACTATCCAGGAGATAGATCGTGCAGCCCGGAAACTGGGGATGAACCCGGAAGTTGAAGCTGATAAGGCTTATCCTAAGTCCTGGTGGGAATCTAAAGGCAGGGTCCTTATAGATAATACTGCACCCAAGACCGCACTATCCCGGAAGATAGCTGCCACTATCAAGGAAATGCGCTCCGGCCAGGCAAAATAATAGAATGCTAGAAAAAGAGGGATTACCTAAAATGAAAAAGGTCCTGTTCCCTGGATGTCTCAGGGAAGGGGCCATATACCGAAACTGGCATCAAGTACTAGTATTGCCAGGCCTATTACCACGCCGGTGGCGATTACTACTTTAGGATCGATGTGTATTGCTTTCTTATCAGCCTCGTAATAGCGCATGAGGCCGGCCGATGACATCAGTCCGTTGCCGCTAGATTTCTTTTTTGTCATTATTATCTCCATATGCCTTTATTCAGTGATATGTCAATTGTTATATTAGTTATTTGCTGTCTCTGATGAGCTTAATCATTTAAAAGATTGTGCCTCAGGAAAGCACTTCCTCGAGCAGGAATGGAGGATAGAACACGCCATTCTCAGTGATTATCCCGCTGACGTTCTCCATCGGGGTCGCGTCAAAAGCAGGGTTGTACACTTTTACATCTGCCGGCGCTGTCTGAGCGCCCCTGCAGTACCTGAGCTCGTCCGCATCTCTCAGTTCTATGGTGACAGTCTCTTCCCATCCCTCAAAGTCAAATGTGGAGACCGGGGCCGCAATATAAAACGGTATGTCATGTTCTTTTGCCAGCACCGACAGGGTATAGGTACCTATCTTATTGAACACCGCATCCCCTGTTATCCTGTCCGCACCGACAATTATCTTGTCGACCATGCCCTTTCTCATCACATGGCCTGCCATAGAATCAGTGATCAGCGTCACCGGAATGTTGTCCTGCATTAACTCCCAGGTGGTGATCCTGCTTCCCTGGTTAAGGGGGCGGGTCTCGCAAGCTATAACATTGATCCTCTTTCCTGCCTCTACTGCCGAGCGTACCACGCCCAGGGCGGTTCCCCAATCCACGCAGGCCATCCTTCCTGCATTGCAGTAGGTCATCACAGTATCGCCGTCCTTCAGCAGTTTTGCCCCGTGCTTGCCTATCATTTTATTTTTAGCTACATCTTCATCTGCTATCCTTTTAGCTTCGGAGAGGGCAATATCCCTGATGCCCTCCACATCGTAGGCATCTGCTGTTGCATCTATGACCCTGTCAATTCCCCATGCCAGGTTCACGGCAGTGGGTCGTGTGGCTTTGATGGTCTTTGCAGCTATGTCCATATCCCTGATCAGCGCATCCATGGTCCCGGCACTGCTCAGCGTGACTGCAAGAGCTATCCCGAAGCCTCCTGCGGCTCCAAGTGCAGGTGCTCCCCTTACCCGCAGGGACCTGATGGCCTCGCACAGGGAGCTCAGGGTCTTGCACTCTATAACCTTATACTCTGTAGGCAGAAGTGTCTGGTCGATCATTACAATAGATCTTGATTCGTCATTCCAGTCTATGGTTCTCATAATATCTACCCGAATAAAGGACATATCTGGGATAAAAATGTGAAGGTTGGCCCGGAACCTGAGAAGTGTGCATGGAGTTGACTTTTCTCATTTCTTCAAGTTTTCTCTTTTTTTGCTCTCTCCCATCAGTTGAGCGATCCAGTGAGTCTCTTCAAAACTTTCGAGGATGGTCCTGACCACCATAGTTAGAGGAGTGCTGAGCAATGCGCCCGCAGGTCCGAATACAAAACCCCAGTAGATAAGGGACAAAAATATGACCGATGGTGATAATTCCAGCCCTTTTCCTGCCAGGGAAGGAAATACCAGGTTCTCTGAAAGTGCGTTAATTATCATAATGCCGGCAATAACCGCCAGTGCACCCAGGGGGCCGTACTGCAGCAGTGCAAGGAGCGCAGGAGGAATGGTGGCAAACAGAAGGCCGACATATGGTATATATCCCAGCAGGAATGCCAAAAAGCCCCACAGTATAGCGAATTCAATATTCCCTATCAGCAGAATAACAGCCGTTCCGATGCCCATCACAAGGTTTGTCTCAGTGCGTATTACCATAAAATTTATAAAGTTATGGCTCAGGCCCTTGAAGTTCGCCGCCAGGACAAAGTGCTCTTCGACTTCTCTTTGGACTTTCTTTGAGATCCCCACTGCATCTATCAGTAAGAACATCGTTGTGATGACTATAAGCCCCACGGTTGTCGCAGCACTCACAGTTCCTGTAAATATCGATGCCACAGAAGCCAGCAGGAACAATCCTATGTCACGGATGATCGATCCGAGAGACAAGTTTTCGATCGATGGAATATATGATCCGAGACTGTTGAGTGCCTCTGTCAGTCGGCTTTGATATACAGGGATAAGCACATTGAAATCAAGTAAAGCATTGATAACAATGAATCCGATGCCCGCAACGATCATCAGGAACAGAAGGATCACAAGGGCAATGCTGAGTGCAGGATTGATGCCCCTTTTCTGTAGTCTCTGGATCAAAGGAGCAAATATCACAGTTGCAAAGAGTGAGAACAGGATGGGCAGTAATATTGACGCAAGCTCCCGCATGCCTATGGTAAACAGTGCTGCAGCCAGGCCGATGAAAAGAATCCGCGTGGGTACGGAAAATGTGTCTGCTTGTGAACCTCTCACAATAATCCTCGTGAAACCATCTTAAATTCTCTTTAATATTGTTATCCTTATTTTACATATATATGACCTTTGTATAACTATTGTACTATGTTGCTTACTTACACATTTCGCAAAGATCTGCGTATCATTTATAGCCCATGTAGAGTGCCACCACTCCCTCAATAATAAGCAGACCGGCTACGATCCATAGCAGCAGTTGAGCGCCAAGTATTGCATTCGCTGCTAAGGTTGCACCCATTATTATACTGATGATGCCGAAAGCTCCAATGCCCCGGCCCTCACCCCCAAAAGCAGCGATAAGGGACGTGATGCCTATGACTATGCCCATGATCCCAAGGATGAACACGAGGCTTGCAGGCAGGATAACAGCGCTCTGCAGGGGGTGCTGCAGTACCAGGATGCCGGCAAGTACCCCAATAACGCCACTTATCAGTCTCCATATCCATTGAGAGCTGTCCCGGAAGATGCTAAGTATGAGGAAGAGCCCCTGTATAAGCCACCAGAGGCCAATAAGCAGTGTGATCACGGTCAGCGTGGCTCCTGTCCATGTCAGTAACAGTACTCCAAATATAAGGGAGGTGATCCCTCCCAGTATCAGAGCCTGATCACTTATGTTATATCCATCGATTGTAGTTTCCACTCCATTCCCCCATGTAAATTTGATTTTAACAGTCCTTATCATCCCGACATGCGTTCGTCTTATCTGTCTTCAAGAGAGTCGAAATATTTTGCTTAGCCCCTCCTCTGATATAAAACCAGCTTAAATAGAATCAACCATTGTAATGGTCTGCTGATTCTGGTATTGAAAAGTTCCTCTCAGTCTTCTGCAAAGGCCTCGCGCAGTTTCTCTTCCTGTTCCTTGGAAAGGTTGGAAGCGATCAGTTCGAACTTGAAGTCTTTCATAGCTTCGACAACTTTATCCATCACGGCATTGCTGCTCATCAGGAAGAGGGCTGAGGTTCCTTCTGTCACTTTGCTCCTGACCGATTTGATGAAATCGGTGCTGATACCCACGTCTGCCATAGAACCTGCCATAGCACCCATCGCTGCCCCAAATGCCATGCCCAGGAACGGGACCAGGAATATCAGGCCAAAGAGCATGCCCCAGAAAGCACCACTTAAAGCGCCTGCACCTGTCATATTGGCCAGATGCTTTGTTTTAGGTTTCTTTTTACCTTCCGGCCATGTAACGATAGAAGCATCATGTAAAGTGATCAGTTGTCTCTTGCTCAGGTCTTCGATCACCTCAAGAGCCTTTTCCGCACCATCTGCGCTTTCAAATTTCAGAACTGTTAAAGACGTCATTGTCATATTAGATTCTCCTTTAAGACCCTAAAACTCAATTTATTCATCTGTTGATCAGGTTCACAACTTCTGAATGAACCTTCATATCCCTTTCAATCCTTCATGCTTCAACTGCCTCTTTCTCAGCTACTTTCAGTGCAGCAGCCTCCACCAGTCCGGTTTCGGCCAGGGCATCGATCGCTTCCATGGTAGCAGCTTTCTCTATCATGCCGGCTACGACCAGGGTCCTCACGGCTTCGGCCACTGCTGCAGTCTTTACCAGTTGCATCTCTGTCATTGTCTCTAAAGCTTGTTCACTGGCAGCTTCCTTCAGCTCTTCAGCAATATCAATGGTAGACAGCACGTCAAGCAAGGCAGCACCTTTAATAGCCTCGGAGATCTCAATGGCTGCTTCAGCTTCTGCAACAGCTTCAGCTTCCTTGCCTATCATCATCATTGCCTCAGGTGTAAGGAAGCCCTGCACAATGAGGTGTCCGCCGGCTTCGTGTACAGCTTGTTTCAGGCCGGTGGCCCAGACATGTTCAATGAGCAAAAGACCGGCTGATGTACCGGGTTCTATCTGGTTGACAACATCCATGATATCCTGTATGGCGAAGCCATAGCTTTTTTCAGCATGAGTCTCTTCAGATGTCCCGGATCTGACAGCTCCTGAAGTGCTCTGCTCTCCGGCATCTGGAGGCGTAGCTTTACTTTGGCGTAATCCTCCTGATAATTTGTCCCTCATTCTTAACACTAGAACTCTTCCCTAAGTTGAGTCACGAAGCAGCCTCTATCCACCCAATGACCGTCTTTTTTGGTGGGTATAAAAAATAAACTTCAGTTGATATTTGGTATTACCCTGAATGAATTATAAATAACAGGAAACTCTTTGAAGAATCAAAGTTCTCCTTCTTTATAGATCATCTCATAAGGGTCAATGTAAGCCCTGGAAACGCTTGTTCTTAAAAAAGCAAATATGAAAAACAGGCCGACCATTATAACTTAATGTCACAGAGAATTTTCCTATGTTTATATATCCTAACATTGGATATTATCTTATATGCAGAAACCCATGATCATTCATGACCCTGTACACAAGACCATCCTCCTGGACGAGCTCGAGCAGATGCTCGTAAATACAAAGCATGTGCAGAGGCTCAGGAATATCCAGCAGCTGGGGCTTGTGGATACTGTTTATCCCGGCGCCAACCATACCCGTTTTGAGCACAGTATCGGGACAATGCACATGGCATCGGTCATCGGTAATTCCCTGGACCTGGAGCCGGATGATATTCGCAAGGTCCGGATGGCGGGGCTTTTGCACGATGTAGGACATTCCGCTTTCTCTCATGTGGTCGAGGGTGTGCTGAAGAGGAACCCTCTGTTGCAGCCAAACATCAATGGTATCCGCCTGATCAAGCACGAGGCTTTCACGAGGGATATCATTTCCGGCAGCCTGCCTGAAGAGAATCACATTGCAAGGTATGTGGAGAAGGAATTCGGGGCCGACCCGTTCGAATTCTTCGGGGAGATCGCAAAGATCGCCACAGGTGACACTTCGCTGAAAAAGCCGTACCTTGCACAGATAATCGCAGACGATGTGGATGCAGATCGCATAGATTTCCTGCTCAGGGATTCCTATCATACGGGTGTTTCCTTCGGGATGATAGATGTGGAGCAGATAGTGCGCAGCCTGGTTATAAGGAACGGGAATATAGTCCTGGGCAGTCCTGACGGTTCCGGCTATGGCGAGGATATGGCTCTCACGGCAGCTGAGTCCCTGCTCATATCCAGGGCTCACCACTACACTGCAATCATCCATAACCCGAAGACACAGGCATCCCGTGTCATGCTGCTGTATGCGCTTGAGGACGCCCTTGGAAGCTATGAGGAAAAGGCGGGTCTGGAAAAGGCAAAGGAAGAGGTCATGCTTTTTTTCAAGACCTATAACGACAGCGACCTCCTGGGTTTTATCAGGTCGCATGCATCACAGAAGTCCCTTCAAGTGCTTGCAGATATCCGTGACGGCAATATCTATGCACCGGTGGCAAGGCTCACCCAGAAGACCATCCCGCCGTCTTCAAGGATGGCCTTGGCCACTATTGCACGCCATGGGGTGGCCACAAAGAAACTGGAGGACTTACTGACAAGGGAACTTGGGGATGTACTGGTGGATCTGAGCGTTGCTTCCGGGGTTCCCAAAAGCATGCGCATCTCCATAGGCGAAGAGGACGCCTTCTTCTATGATGAGTCCGCACTTGCCAACGGTCTTGTACGTGCTATATCAAGGCAGCTGTCCCTCACGGCCTTTGCGCATCCTTCTATCGTTACGGATGTGGATGGCGGGTCAGTTTCCTTAAAGCTCAGGAAGGCTGTTGATGAACTGTCTCCGAAGCTCCTTCATTTCATACGCACGGAGCAATATCTGCCTGTAGAAGGTGTCATAATGCTCTTTTACGGGGTGCATAGCCTCTTTGAGAATGAGAAGGACGGCTTTGTGTCCATTCCCCGGCTGAGGCACATCACCTGGCTGTACCGTACTATCAGGCACTTAGGGGGTTCTGCGAGACTTCGGAACCTCTTCGACTACTCTTTTCACGAGAGATATGGATTTCCTTACAGCGACAGGCTCTTTGAGGATATACAGATACTTGTTGCCATGGGCATAGTCGATGAGGACCTGCGATATTATGAGAAAGGCGGAAGGTTCCGGCAGAGTTATGAATATGTGCTGACATGGGATGGTGTCGAGTACGCAAGGATGCTTGCGGAAGCTTACAGGCCGGAGTTCGAGGAAATAAGGGACTATCTTATAATGAACAAGCATTCCATTCCGAGGGATATAGTCACTATTCCGGCTAACAGGTACGTTTCTAAAAAACGGTAAAAGGTGCGCAAAATGATATCAGGAGAATTGATTATGCTGAAAACCTCCCATCGGGGAAAGGTCAGGGAGTTCATTGTGAATGTATCTGAGGATGAATTCCACACAGATTTCGGGATAATCGATCTTTCAGTGCTCGCGGATAAAGTACCCGGTGATACCGTAGTCTCTCACATGGGCCAGGAGTTCATGATCCAGCGCCCGCGTATGCCTGATTTCTTCAACCATGCGAAGCGTTCGGGGGCACCCATGATGCCCAAGGACATCGGTCCCATAATAGCCTATACAGGTCTTAACAGGAATGACAGTGTGCTCGATGCGGGTACGGGCTCAGGTGTGCTTGCCATGTACCTGGGCTCGATCGCAAGGCGCGTGCTCAGTTATGAGATACGTGAGGATTTCGCACAAATAGCCCGGCAGAATGTGCTCAGCGCAGGTCTTGATAACGTGGAGGTGCGCTGCGGGAACATTATAGAGGAAATATCCCTCCTGAATGAGAGTTTTGATGTGGTTACCCTGGATACCCAGGACTCAGGACATGTGATCCCCCATGTCCGGAAAGTACTCAGCCCTGGAGGGTTCCTGGTAACGTACTCTCCCTTCTTCGAACAAACAAAAGATATCCGTGAGGCAATAGGCGCCGCTAACTTCTATGATGTAAGGACAATGGAATTCTCAGAGCGTGAGATATCCTTCTCGGACAGGGGCACCCGCCCGGCAACAGCAAGGGTCGGACATACGGGTTTCATAACAATTGCACGAATATAAACAACAGAGGACGTTATCTTATGCCTTCATGGGTGATCCTGAAGTCGCGCGCCCTGCCTTCAGGAAGTGAGCGGTGCTTCCACAGTTTCGCCCGCCTTGTACCCTCACCAGTTTTCTCCAGCTGGATGATGGTCTTGGAGATATGTTCTATCCCGCTGCCGCCGATAGGTTTGAGCGTGCCTGTCGCCATGTCGCTATAGACCTGGTTGGTTATGACAACCGCAAGCTTGTACTTGCGAGCGATCCCGTGCAGGAAGCCTATCTGATTTGCAAGTTCTCTTCTGGAGCGGATGCTGGATTCTTCCTGGTCAAGCTCGAAGCGGTAAAAAGCGGTTGCGGAGTCAACTACAATTAATCCTATCCTGTCTGAGATCAGTTTCTCTATCTCTCTGACTGCAGTATACTGCTCCTCAAAACTTGTCGGCTCGAAGATAAGTATCTCCCGGGCTATTTCCTTTGCGTTCTCCCCGGCTATCTGCTTGAACCGCAGGGGTGAGATGGCTTCAGTATCTATGTATATGACCTTTTTTCCGTTCTTCACGCACTCCACAGCCAGCTGCATGCACAGATTGGTCTTACCGCTTCCGGCTTCTCCGAATATCTGCGTCACAATGCCTGTCTCAAATCCTCCTTCCAGGAGTTCATCTATGGACTGGCTGCCGGATGATAGTTGCTTGGTTATCTTTTACACTCCTTGCTGGAATTATTGATTAAATGGAGCTCCTAATATAACATGCTTTGGCAAAAATCTTTGTATTCAATTATGTAATCATGTCTGTTTAGTATTATTTACCAATATTGATATATATTGTTTTGAATATGTTATCTATTCTGCCATCATTGAGATCTCCTTTGTTATCATGGCCGGATTTTCTGTTACCAGATGAAGTCTGAAAAAGCATTATTAAGCTGGAAGTCATTTTATAATATACCTCACGGTGAAAAGGATAAGTCAAAATACAATGCCAACTGAGTCATATTTTTTTCAATTGGCATTGTAGTTCCTCTCCGGAGCGAATAATATAATAATTTATTTATATCATCGAAGGGACGCGAGATAATGGCTGACGTAATTATATATACAACAAAAACATGCCCCAAATGTGAACAGCTGAAGAAGGTATTGGAGTCGAAAGGTATCCCTTTCAGGACTGCGGACATGTCTACTCCCGAAGCGCTCACAGAACTGAAGTTCAACGGAGTTTTCACCATGACCGCTCCGGTCCTCCAGATCAACGATGAATTTTTAACCCATAAAGACCTCTTCAAGGGTCCTGATGTGAACCTGGAAGCTTTGAGCGATCTGCTTTGATGTCACGGTGAGGTGGGAAGATGGAAGGATGCACTATTATTACTAAAACAGCTGCCAGGGAAACTGAGTATGAACAGGCCGATCAGGCCTGCGATGCACAGGTCCAGTCCGGGGAAAAGAGAGAGATGCCGATAAACATGATACAGACCAGTAAGCCACCTGCAATCCAGAGAACGCTTGATGGTCACACTATATCCATACTGCCAAGAGTGCGCACCACCGCAGGGCATATGGTCGAGTGGGACCGCAATATCATTATCAATCAGTTGCTGAAAGAGACAAAGCTATCCGAAAGGTTCCACGGGAAACCCGGTATAGAAAGAGAAGAGGCTCAGGAGATCTCAAAAGAGGTTGAACGCCGTGTCAGGAGCCTTGATCTCAAGTTTCTTTCCGGCCCTCTTATCAGGGAGATCGTCAACATCGTACTTCTTGAGAAAGGCCATATCGAATGGAGGAACATTTCTACCAGGGTGGGCACTCCTGTATATGATGCGTGTGAGATAGACCTTGGCAGCGGTTTTGAGGCAAAGGACAACGCTAACCTCCAGGAGAACGCTGAAACCTCCCACAAGAAAAAGGCAGATAAGATCTCCAAGGAACAGTATCTGCTCCTGCTCCCGCCAAAGACAGCAGACCTGCACCTGGACGGCGACATTCATATCCATGACCTCGAGTACCTCGGCACCCGTGCATTCTGCCAGGACTGGGATCTCAGGTATTTCTTCTACTATGGGCTCATGCCTGACGGCTCCGGCGCCAAGGCCAGTGTTGCAGGCCCGGCCATGAAGGCGGAAGTAGCCATATTGCACGCCGTGAAGGCTCTGGGAAGCGCCCAGACCAACTTTGCCGGTGGACAGGGCTTTTACAATTTCCTTACCTTCCTTGCTCCTTACTTTGAAAGCAAAGGCTACATCGAGATAAAACAGCTCATGCAGATGTTCGTGTACGAGATGACCCAGATGATGGTCGCCCGCGGAGGGCAGGTCGTGTTCTCTTCTGTCCAGCTGTCCCCCGGAGTGCCAAAGCTCTGGAAAGACAAGCCTGCGGTCTACAAGGGCAGGGTACATGACGGCACCAATGGGACCCAGAAGCGTACGTACAGTGAGTTCGAACGCGAAGTGCGCCTGTCTTTCAAGGCTCTCATGGATGTGATGATAGAAGGCGACAACTGGGGCAAGCCTTTCAACTTCCCGAAACCTGAGATATCCATTGAGCCTGATTTTATGGAAGAGGATGAGTTCTTCAACAGGTCCCATCCCGACCTTCCTTCCTATGAAGAGCTCTATGACATGACCTTTGAGCTGGCCGCAAAGTTTGGTACGCCATACTTTGATAATCAGCTGCCTGAATACAGAGGTTCGGGCGAGGGCATATCCTGCTACCAGTGCTGTGCTTACCAGTTCTCTGCAAACGCTGATGCGGACGACAGCTTTGACGACAAGCTCATTTTCAAGGACGGAAAGCATTTTTCAATGGGCTCATGGCAGGTAGTGTCCCTTAACTGCCCGAGGGCAGCCTACAGGGCTAAAGGGAATGATGAGGCACTGTTCGCAGACCTGAGGAATCTCATGGACCAGAGCATCAAGCTGTTTAAGACAAAACGCAGCTGGATGGAGAGTATCATCGTTAACAACAGAATGCCCTTTGCGACCCAGAGGCCAAAGGACCCGGTCACAGGTGAGAAAGGTTCGATAGCCGTTGATATCGATGCACTCGTCTACACAATAGGCGTGATAGGGATCAATGAGATGGTGCAGTATCATGTAGGTTCTCAGATACATGAGTCAAAGGAGGCTTTCAGGTTCGCCATCAGGGCAATGACCGAGATGGAGATGTACGGCAAGGAGCTCAGCCGCAGGCACGGCATGGAGATAGCACTCGCACGCACCCCGGCAGAAACCACATGCCAGAGATTTGCGGTATCCGACATGCTGCATGATGAGTACAGGGATGCTGTGCTGCAGGTTGTCAAGGGTGACAAAGAGGCTGCCCTTGCAAATATTAAAAGGACCCATGACCTGCCTGTCTACTATACCAACGGCACCCATGTTCCTCCCGGTGCCCGTATATCCCTGATCGACAGGATAAACATAGAGCATGTGTTCTTCCCCATTGTTGATGGTGGCAACATCTGCCATATATGGATGGGCGAGGGAGCGCCGGACGCAAAAGGGCTTAAGGAGTTCGCGATGAACCTCGCGAAGAACACCCAGATCGGATACTTTGCCTTCACCAAGGATATGACCGTGTGTCTCAACGATTTCCACATCATGTCCGGCCTGAAGGAATGCTGTGAGAACTGCGGCTCCAGCGATGTCGAGCAGGTCTCAAGGGTAACCGGCTATGTGCAGGCTGTCAATGGCTGGAACGCTGCCAAGAAACAGGAGCTTGCCGACAGGATGCGTTACAATTCAAGTGATATGATCTGATCCGGATGAAAGTAAATTACGGTAGTTGTGTACCCATCTCTACTGTGGACTGGCACGGTCACGTGTCAGTTGTGCTCTTTTTAAGGAACTGCCCATTCAGGTGTCCCTATTGCCAGAACTACGAACTTTTGAGCAGTCCCGGCCTCACGGACATTTCGGTACTTGAGGCAGCTATAAGGAAATCAAAGCCCTTTGTCAGCAGCGTGGTCATCTCGGGAGGTGAGCCTCTCATGCAAAAGCAAGCGGTCATGCATCTGGCCAGGTTTGCAAAAAAGAACGGGCTGCTTGTGGGAATACATACTAACGGCTTTTATCCGAAGATCCTTGACGAACTGGCAAAAGAAAAGCTGGTCGATAAGGTCTTCATTGATATCAAGGCTCCCCTGGACGATACTGGCTCCTATGCCGGGGTTATTGGCTGGGGTACTTCACAGGAGATACGGGCGGACCCGCAAAATGCCATCCGGAATATCTCGGATTCCGTATTGCTTGTCATCAGAAACGGTGTGGAGCTGGAGCTGAGGACCACGGTATTCAGGGATTTCATGGGAGATGAGCACGATGTCCGGAAGATGGCCGCTTCCATTTTCTCGCTCACAGGTGACAGGAACGTTCCGTATGTGATCCAGCAGGGGCTTGCTGAGAATGCAATGCTTGAAAACATGAGGGATACCAAGCCTTTCAGCAGGGAGGAGATGCTTGGGCTTGCTGCATCTGCCCATGGGTCACTCGATAATATCTGGATAAGGACCAGGGAACGTGGCAACGAGAAAGTTAACTTCGAACCGGTTTGAAGTTTAAACAATTATTTTATAGATGTGATGCAATCATTCAGCATACTAAAAGGAGTATCCTCGAATGAAAAAAACATACCTTCTATCCGCATTGTTGCTGGTGTCCCTTGCCGTACTTATCAGCGGATGCATGAGTGCGGATAAAGACGCTGGCTCTTTGTCCTATATTACCAATGAAAAGACGGCTCCGGAATATGACTCAGTTGCAGATGAAGCTGTCCGGCAGACCTCATCCGGCGGGGCGGGCACAGCTTCCGTTGACCGGAAGACCATTACAACAGCCGAGATGTCGCTTAAAGTGGATGATGTACCCGCAGCCATCGGGCAGATATCCAAAGCTGCAAAAGCTGCAGGAGGTTATGTTTCCGGTTCGTCTGTAAATGCCCATACTTATGATTCGGGCACATGGAAAGACGGATATATCACTGTAAGGGTGCCTGAAGCGCAGCATCCGCAGTTCATGGACGATGTGGCGAAACTAGGGGAAGTCACTTCCAGAAGTGTGACAGGCCAGGATATCACTGAGGAGTATATAGATCTCACTGCCCGCCTTGAGAATCTCGAGCGCCAGGAAAAACGTCTGTCCGAGATCCTCAACATGAGCTTAACAGTCGAAGAGGTGCTCAGTGTCGAGAAAGAGATAGAGCGTGTCCGCGGGGAGATAGACAGCCTTACAGGACGCCTTACATACTTGAATGACAGGGTCGAGCTCTCAACTATCAATGTACATCTCACAGAGCCAGACCGCGTGGCATACTCATCATGGGGACTTAAGGATGCATTTACTGAGTCTGCCAGGGGCTTCATATCAATGGTCAATGCCCTGATAATACTTACCGGCTATCTCCTGCCGATAGTCATTTTGCTGGCAGTCTTTGGAGGTATCCTTATCGGGGTAAAGCGCATGGTGCGCAGGTGACCAAGATAGCATGAAAATGAGGGTATTGCATGTCCATTTTACCTATTTTCTTATCCTCCAATCATTTTAAATAAAATCTTTCTATATACATATAAATGCGTAATGTTATAACATGAAGTTGAACGTGAGATCATGAAATCCATACCAGTCTCGGAAGTTGGTGAGCGCCCTCTCATCGGCCTCCTGACAAAGATATTCAGAGGGGGCAGCAATGCTCATGTTATCGTCGGCCCTGGTCATGATGACTGCGCTGTGCTTGAGATGCCGGGAGATGAGTATCTGGTAGTCACAACTGACATGCTGCACAGGAAAACCGATTTTCCTCTGCAGATGACCGGATGGCAGATCGGATGGATGTCTGCTGCGGTCAATTTTAGTGATATCGCGTCCATGGGCGCAAGTCCTGTGGGCTTTCTCTCGGCCATCGGCCTTCCCCGGGATACGGATGTGTCACTTGTTGAAGATATAGCACGAGGAATGGCGGATTGTGCAAAGATGTGCGGTACCTCTGTGATCGGCGGTGATATCGATACCCATGACGAGCTCACGATCACCGGGACCGCTCTTGGGAAGGTCCGGAAAGAGGAACTGCTCACCAGGAAGGGAGCCAGAGTAGGGGATAAAGTGTGTGTGACGGGTTTTCCTGGCTCTGCGGGGGCTGCACTGCATGCAATTGAGAACAACATAGCTGTGCCGGACAGGCTGATGAAGACGCTTCTTGAGCCATTTCCCCGTGTCTATGAAGCAAGGGAGCTTGCAGGCTCTGGCTTTGTGACCTCCATGATGGATACGAGCGATGGCCTGGCATTGTCCCTCCACGACCTTGCTGACCTGAACCATGTAGGATTCCGTATATATGAATCCATGTTGCCGGTGCATGCCGATGTAAGGGAACATGTGTCTTCTGATCCTCAGGAAATCATGGATCTTGCACTTTATACAGGCGGTGACTTCGAGTTACTCTTCACCGCCTCTTCCGAAATACTGAACCAAGTATTTACAACATTTAATTTAAGTATAATCGGTGAAGTAGTTGAACAATCAGCTGGTATGCGCATTGAACGGGATGACGGGACAAACCTGTCGATTAATAGAAAAGGTTATCTACAATTAGGAAATTAGATTTATACAAGATTCAATTACACGATGATGGAAAAAAGGACGGTTTAAAAATGAATAAAAACATTCGATTATTTCTGTTTGGATTAATATTGTTAATGTTCACAGGTGGTGCAATCGCAGCACCTTCTCTTTCTGCGGGAGGGGTCACACCTTCCAGCGGCACTACGGCTACAAATTTTGTTTTTACGGTCACATACACTGAACCTGCTAATCTGAGTGCTAACTTTGTTAATGTGACTATAGATTCTGTCCCATACCCTATGACACAGGTCGATCCTGCTGACGTTAACACTACCAATGGGAAAGCTTACCGATTCGAAAAGTCTGGCTTCACTATCAATCCCGTTCATAATTATGCTTTCTCCGCAAGCAACGCTAACGGTCAGGTAAGTCTGGTGGGAGTACCTTTTGCAGTTACAAACAGCGCCCCCGTGCTGTCTTCACCTACTGTAGCTCCAAATAGCGGCTCATCTGCAACTGAATTTATATTCACCGTGACCTATACGGATGCCGATAACAACAGTGCAAGTTATGTGAATGTGACAATTGATGGCATTAATCAGGCGATGACAGCGGTCAATGCTGCAGACGTAAATACTGCCGATGGGAAAGGCTACACTTTTTCTAAGACTAATCTGACAACTGGTTCTCATACATATGGTTTCACTGCATCAGATGGTACAACGGCTGCTACTCCCGTGGCTGAGAGTACTTTTTCAGTGAACTCCGAATCATCCCTCTCAGGTTCGATCTCCTCCGGCAGCGGAGCTCCTTCAACAACGTTCTACTTCAACGCAACTTTTACAGATGCGGATAATAAAGTTGCGGATTATGTAAGGGTCACCGTCGATGGCACTCCTTACGATATGACTGCTGTTGACGCGTCTGACAGCACGACATCCGACGGAAAAGCCTATACTTACAGCATGTCCGGATTCTCCATTGGCGCTCATTCATATAGCTTTGCAGCAAGTGTTGGCTCAAATGTAACCGGCCCGGTGGGGGCAGGCACTTTTGATGTGGATGTCTCAGACCATGCACCTACCCTCACAGATGCTTCTGTAACAGGCGCTAATAATCTGGTTATCGGCGGAACGATCTACTTCAATGTTACCTATACGGACTCTGACAACCAGCCCCCGGCGTACAGTTATGTACGGATAGATGGTGTCAACACCACGATGTCCAAGGTCAACAGCGCAGATACGACTGCAACTGATGGGATCGAGTACACATATAGTACTACGCTTGCGCAAGGGAACCATACATATGCCTTCTTAATGTCCGATGGAACCAATCCCGTAAGTACAAACTCTGCAACTTTCACAGTGCGCCCCAAGACCTACTTCACAGGCGACCGAATCTGGGATGAGGACGCAGGTCAGTCAACGGAATATACATGGGACGCAAAGAGCTTCTCCGGTTTCTTCTATGATCTGGAGTCCGGTTTCAGCTCGGAGACAATGACGATCACTGATATCGGGAGGACTATAGACGATGGTGACATTGTTTACAGGACAGAGCCGGTTGAAAGTAACTTCGAGCATTCTGACTGGGGCAAGTACCAGGTTATCGGCTTCATGGCCGAGAAGTACTTTGCAGGGTACACTTCCGCAACAGACATCAATGGTGTCAGTTCCGTCAGCATGATCTCATCCGGGCAGCTCTCAAAAGTGCTGATAGACGATGACGACAAGAAATCCGTGTATTCCGGATCATCCCTTAATCTTGAGGACGGATACAAGCTTAACATCGTTCAGGTTGACAAGAGCGGCGATAAGGTCCTGGTGACCCTCACAAAGGATGGAGAAGAGCTTGACGAATCTATCATTGACGGAAGCGGAGACTACATCTATGTAACAGACCTTGGCGACACAGACGATGTCCCGATAGTTGCAGTCCACTTCACTTCCATATTCAGCGGTACCGAATCAAATGCAGTCACAATTCAGGGTATCTTCCAGATATCCGAGGAATACCTGGCATTGGAGGATGGTGAAAGTTACGGCAAGATGGAGATCACAGGCTTTAGTGAGGATCACATCGAGATGACGAACGATGACTCTATCTCCCTCTCTAAAGGGAAGACCATCGAGCTCATGGGCAAGATCAGTTTCATAGTTGCCGATGATTCGGACACATTGCGCTTTGCACCTTTTGTGGACATGTCCTCCCCCGGCACATACGAACTTCGCGGCACTGTGGTGGAAGGTACTGACCTGCTCACATGGACCCCCCTCAATTTCGAAGGCTTCTATTACGACATTGATGAAGGTATCCAGACCGAGACACTTGAGCTTGAAGAGATCAACGACAGGAGCATACCGAGTGGCAAACTGGTCTACACCAGCACTCCCAAGCATGTATCCTTCGAGCACGCAGACTGGAATAATTTCAGTGTCATCGGTTTCATGGCTGAGAAATACTTCGCAGGATATCCTTCAGGCGCTTTTGACAGCAGCAACAGCGTGGACATCCTTTCTGATGGCCTGCTTTCTAAAGTTCTCATAGATGAGGATGAAAAAAGGTCAGTTTATACAGGCCAGTCTCTCATACTTGAAGAAGGCTATGTGCTTGAGATCAAAGAGGTTGACAAGGATGGTGACACTGTCTGGGTTGTCCTTTCAAAGGACGGCGACCAGGTTGATGAGGATTTCATTGCAGGGAATGGCGATTATATCTATGAGACAGACCTTGGCGACACAGATGATGTCCCGTTGATAGCGGTCCATTTCACTTCCATATTCAGTGGTACCGAGTCAAATGCGGCCCGTATCAGTGGTATCTTCCAGATATCCGAGGATTATCTTGAGCTTCAGGATGGCGATACCTTCGGCAAGATGGAGATCATAGGCACAGGCGGGGAGATCACAATGTCTAACGATGATTCCATCTCCCTGTCAAAGGGCAAATCCATAGAAGTGATGGGTAACATCAGCATCAATGTTGCTGATGACTCCGATACAGTGAGATATTACCCCTATGTGGAAATCACCACCAAACCATCCCAGACACTTACTGTGGACCTTGGGCAGTCCATAGTCACAAAAGGAAGTGAGGTTACAGTCACTGTAACTTCCCGTGGCGTGGCTGTAAGCGATGCGATCGTGAAGGCAGGAAGTTCCGAGATCGGAACCACCGGCGATGAGGGCACTGTAACATTTAAGGCTTCATCTATCGGTGTCCTTAAGATCACGGCAGAAAAGGACGGCTATGCCTTAGGAAGCAGTGAGCTGGAAGTCATTTCGCCGGACGATGATTCAAGGAAGATAATCATTGAAGTCTCTCCCGAAGATGTCTATGAGGGTTCTTCAATGACCCTCTTTGTGCTTAAGGCAATAGGGGGAGATGCTATCGAAGGTGCTGAGGTGACATATGACGGTAAGTCAATTGGATCTACCTCGTCTGACGGCACGATCACCTACACAGTAACCGATCCGGGCGTTCACAAGCTTACTGCAGTAAAGAGCGGATTCCTTGACGCCTCTATGGACCTGGAAGTCCAGGAGATCGCAGCGAAGTTCGAGTTCACGAACCTTGCTATAACTCCTCTTGATGTCAAACAGGGCAGGGACGCAACGATCAGTGTCGATGTCAAGAACATAGGCACAGCAGCAGGGAATTACACCGTTGACCTCAAGGTGAACGACACTGTCGTTGATACTAAGAATATCGATCTTGATATAGGTGAATCCATGTCCCTTGAATTCAAACACACGGAAAAGGAGCCAGGCACATATACTGTAAAAGTCGCCACCCTGAACACGACATATGAAGTGTTCGAGGGATCAGGTGTCATCTGGTATGTGCTCGGAGCCATTGCGGTGGTTGTGGTAGGCGGTCTTGGATACCTGTTCACAGCCGGAGGCTGGACCGTTGATATAGCTCAGGCAAAGGTAGACGAAGCAATACAGACATTCCAGGAACTTATCAGCAAGCGCTGATAACTCCTGATATTTATTTTTTTAACTTTTCAGTATTCTCAACTTATCTTTTTGGCCACAAGCTCTATAGCTTCTATAAGACTGTTCTTTGGCATTATTGTTGCAACAGGGATCCTTAATATCTTCTCGACAGTCGTGCTCACGATAGGTGCACAGACGAGGGCTTTGGCACCGTCCCTTTCCGCCCGCACGGCTGCAATGATGGCCTCCTCCATAGAAGTCGCCGAATATTCCCTGATGGTGCAGAGGTTCCCGCATATCTTTCTCTTCGTTTCACTAATACTGTCAAGCACCGGACGTGCGGCTATCACAGCGATGAAATTGCCTTTTTCTACACCTTCTATCCGTTTCACAGTTTTGATTATCTGCCGAAGGGTCTTCATATTAGGCTCCCTCTTTCCTGACATTATCTTGTACAGTGTGCTCTGGGGTATGTCGGCCTTTTCTGCAAATTCTATTGCAGTAAGGCCAAGTTCATCTTTGATTACCTTTGAGAGCACTTCTCTGAACTTCCCGTCAGATTCCAGGACAGCATCTGTTATCTTATCAGCGGCATTCATTTGTTCCACACTACTTATGATTAAAATGATATCCTATAAAGGCAATGTAATGTAGCATATTAATACTTTTGGGTCATCTTCTCCAGCTTAATGACAATATATATAATCTATATTGTCATGCTTTTAAAAAACGGGACAATAGGTGATAACATGCACTCCAAAAGATATATAAAACCATATGCATTTTTGCTTCTGATCATTTTTATTATATCGGCCGTACTTATATCCGGCTGTGCCGAAACAGAAACGCAGACAGAAGAACAACTGACTTCACTTACATTCGGATACCAGCCCAGCACCCACCAGATTGCCTACCTGACAGCAGAGGACCAGGGATGGTGGAATGAAAGCCTTTCTCCGCTAGGTGTGCAGAGTACCAGCGACCGTCTCTTCCCGACAGGAGCTCCTGAGATGTCCGCAATGCTTGCTGGTGAGATAGATGTTGCTTATGTCGGTGCTGCGCCAGTAGTAGCTGCCATTGCCAGCGGGCTTGATGCAAAGATCGTTGCTGCCGCCCAGATACAGGGATCTGATATTGTGCTGCGCAATGACCTTCCATATGAAGGTCCGGAAGACCTGAAAGGCCTGAGAATAGGTACTTTCCCGCCGGGAACCATACAGGATACACTTCTGAGGGAATGGCTTGCAGACAATGGTATCAACCCTGATACAGATGTCACGATCCTCCCCATGGGTCCCGCAGACGCAGTAACAGCACTTTCTGCCGGTCAGGTCGATGCAGTGTTCCTGCCGCATCCTTCCCCGACTGAGATAGAAGTGCAGGGTATTGGCAGGTCAGTAGTTCAGTCCGGAGAGATGAAGGAAGATCACGCATGCTGTGTAGTTGCAGTCAGTGGCAGGCTCATACGCGAGCATCCTGAGATAGTACAACAGATAGTTGCAACTCATACGCGTGCAATCCAATACGACAATGAGAATGTTAATGAGGCAGCCGCCGTTTTTGCCGCTGACCAGGAATGGGATGTTCAGGTTGTGGAAAAATCCCTTGCAGACTGGGACGGCACATGGGTAGCTGACCCCGCTGTCATCGTGAATTCCACGGTTGATTATGCACAGGTTCAGTATGAACAGGGCACCATTAACAGGCAACTCACACAGGACGACCTCTTTGATCTGAGCTTCTATGAAGCTCTTGATCAATAACTTTTTTTTATTGAAGGGCAACCTTGAATAGTAATAAAAAACGATAATACCGCTCCCGGGATATTTATCCTGCAATGCGGAGGGATCATGGTCAGAAGACGCTTTCAAAGATTAAAGGACAACAGTGTGGAATTGCTATCTGTGTTTTCTGCGCTGATTATATGGCAGGTGACGGCTGTCTATATTGTACAGAACAGTTTCTACCTTCCCAGTTTTACCGCTGTTGCTGAAGCGTTCCTTATTACCGTTTCAAGGCAGGCCATATTCCCTGCCCTCTCTGTGAGCCTCGAATTCCCGGTGCTGCTCGTTGACACCCTCTACAGTCTGATGCATTTCTTTATAGGTCTTATAGCTGCTCTGGTCATAGGCATCCCGGTTGGTATGCTCATGGGCTGGTTCAGGTCACTTGAAAGGGTCTTTGATCCTTTAATAGAGATCGTGCGCCCGATACCTCCCCTTGCATGGATACCCTTTGCTATCATCTGGATAGGACTTAATCCGTTTGGTGCAGGCTTTGTAATATTCATAGGTGCTCTGTTCCCTATAATAATAAACACATTCACCGGCTTCAAAAGTATTCCCCGTATATATGTTGAAGCTGCAAAGGTCCTTGGATGCACGACAGACCGTGAACTTATAAGGCGTATAGCTATCCCCTCTGCGCTTCCTTCAATTGCGGCAGGCGTCAGGATCGCGATGGGTGTGGGCTGGATGTGTCTAGTTGCGGCCGAGATGTTCGGTGTAAGCAGGAATGGCCTTGGGTTTAAGATATGGCACAATTACTACCTTCACCACATGGACTTCGTGCTTGTCTATATGCTTGTGCTGGGGTTCCTGGGGCTTTTGATCGACAGGATACTGAGATCCTATCTTGAAGACCGGTTCTTCAAATGGCGTACGGGAGTAGTGATATAAGTGGGCAGAGTGAATATAAAAGGGGTTTCCCGCAGGTTCATGAAGGATGGGATAGCGCAGACCCTGGCTCTTGATAACGTAAGTCTGGATATCAAAGATAAGGAGTTCGTCTGTTTCATAGGTCCGTCGGGTTGCGGGAAGACCACTTTGCTCAGGATCGTTTCAGGCCTCGACCTCCCTGATATAGGTGAAGTTTTTGTTGACAGTGAAAAGATAACTTCTCCAGGGCCTAAAAGAGGTATGGTGTTCCAGGAGTATTCTCTCTTTCCCTGGAAGACAGTTATAGATAACATAATATTCGGCCCCCAGATGATGGGAGTAAAAAAGAAGGAAGCACTTGAAGGAGCGCAGAAATATCTGGAGCTGGTAGGCCTTGAGCAGTTCAGGGACAGCTATCCTCACGAGCTGTCAGGCGGCATGAAGCAAAGAGTTGCAATAGCCCGTGCTCTTGCAAATGAACCGGAAGTACTTCTGATGGATGAGCCCTTCGGGGCCCTTGATGCCCAGACAAGGAACGCCCTGCAGCATGAACTCCTCGACATATGGCAAAAGAAGAACATAACTATCCTTTTTGTCACTCACAGCGTTGATGAGGCAGTCTTCCTTGCGGACCGGATCGTGATAATGACCGCAAGGCCAGGCAAGATCAAGGAGATCATAAAAGTAGATATCCCAAGGCTGCGCGACAGGACCAGTATGGAGGTCAATCAGTTGCGTAACCGAGTCCTAAAATTGCTGGCCGAAGAGCAGAAAAAGTGATCAGCACCAGGATATTGGTATATCATTCGCAACGTACGATCACCTTCGTACCTGATTCTATTTCCTTTATGTGGACCTTTCCTATCAGTTCAAGCGTTGAATTGGCTTTGGCTGATCCTACAGAACATCCGGGACGTATCGATATGATGCCGCCGGCAGTGGCTGTTCCGTTCACAGTTACAGAATCAAATAACTTCAGATCATTGTAGGCCTCAATATTGCCTTTGATCTCACAGTTTGCACCCATCACAACATCATCAGCTTTGATGTTTCCGCTGACCGCAGAGCCCTTTCCGAGCTTCAGAGTTCCCTTTACAGTGAGGTCTTTCCAGAAACCGGATCCGGCGCCTACAATAAAGTTCCCGTCAATAATGACATCATTCTCAAAATACGATCTTTTCCTGACAATGTAAGTGTTTGACGCCTTATGATACTTTATAAGATCTGAACTCATCTCATTCACCTGAATCTATCCTATAGTTTCGTTGATTATAAATTCATTGTATCGGCTGGCCAACCCGGAAATATTATGAGTGGTCCGGAGTTTGAAGATGCCGGGTCCAGGGCTCAATGTTTATGGCTTCCGTGATAACAAGCATTATATATTACAACATATATACAATTATATATTTCTGGGCCCTTAAATAATAATTTATACATCTGGTCAGCTTTCATGGACCGGGGTGCATAGATGGTCAATAGTAGTAATGAATACCAGTCAACAGGCAATAGTGATGCAGATTGCTCTATGGTACACGGTCCTCTTTGCATACTGGAAGGCATGACCCTTCCAGGGAAACCGGAACAGGCCAGGGCTTTCTTTGATGCTGTTAACTGCCTGATCCTGATCACAGATAGCGAGCACAGGATACTTTCCATTAACTGCAAGGCAGAGCACACTTTAGGTTACACTGAGGATGAACTTGCAGGGAAAAGCTGGATAGACACGCTTGTCCCTGAGAATTCCCGTGAGCCTTTAAAAGAAACCTTTCTGGGGATAATGTCCGGAAGCACTGCTCTCTCTCAACCCCTGGAGTGCGTAATAGTCGGAAAAGATATCCCGGAAATGACAATCTCCTGGAGCGTTACCTTCCTTGGGGAAGGCAGTGGCTCTCCTGCAGGCTTTCTATTGGCCGGCAATGAAATTACAGGGCGAAAAATGATCGAACTTAAAGCCATACATGAAAAGGAAAAGCTGTTGGCTTTCCTCCGATCAGCCACCTACGCAGTGATCTTTTCAGACTCCACCGGCAATATCTCTTTCTGGAACGGGGCGGCACATGCTCTCTTTGGATATGAGGAAGATGAGATCCTGGGCAGGCCTTTGAATGTTATAATGCCCAAGCGTTACAAAAAGGCGCATGAAGGGTGGGATCAGCTCATATCCATAGGTAAATCGCCCGTTATGGGCAGAGTCTTTGAGGCTTCCGGCCTCCGGAAGGATGGCAGCGAGTTCCCGCTGGAAATTGCTGTTAATACTACACGGGTGAATGGCGAGGTATTTCACAGTGCTTTTCTGAATGACATCTCCAGACGCAAGATGAAAGAGCGTCTGACCACTATTTCCAAGAACAAGTATCGCATGATCTTCCAGAAGTCTCCTCTGGGTATATTTCATTTCGACGAGAAGGGAGTTATTACGCAATGCAATGAAAAATTCGTAAAGATCGTCGGTGCCCCCCAGGAAGACGTCATCAGCACCATAATCAATTTCAATATGCTTGAATCCTTTAAAGATGAGCCCATGGTAAAGTGTATAAAACAGGTACTTACGGGAATACCGGCCAGGTATGAGGACGATTTCGTGTCTCCCTTCTCAGAAAAGGTCGTACCTATCAAAGCGGAATTCAGTCCTGTTATTTCAGAAGAGGGCAAACGAATGGGCGGTGTGTGCGTTGTTGAGGATTTCACGGAGCGTAAGGCTGCGGAAAAAGCCCTTAACAAGTATGCTGAAGATCTTGCAAAAGCAAACACCGATCTAAAATCCCTTGATCGCATGAAAGATGAATTCATTTCCAACCTCCGGCATGAACTCAAAACACCTCTTATCCCGATCAGGGGCTACAGCGAATTGATGTTTGACGGCGCCCTGGGTGAACTTAACGAGAGGCAGAAAGATGCTATGGAAAAGGTCATGCTAAGTTCTGAAAGGCTAAAGAGGCTCATAGATTCGCTGCTTTACGTCAGCATCACTGAAGGAGGTAATGTTGATTACACTTTTGTTCCAATTCGTGTGACAGAAGTTATCGAATCTGCAATATTTGACCGTTCACCTGAATTGATAAGTAAGGGTCATGTTATCGAGAAGGATCTTCCCCGGGATATTCCTTTGATAGAAGGCGACCTCGATTACTTAATGGATGTATTTGTGAACCTTTTTGATAATGCAATTAAGTTCACGCCTTCGGGTCGTGGGGTTATCCGTGTATCTGCAGCCCTGGAAGATGACAACATACATATCCGTATCACAGATAACGGGATCGGTATCAAAGAAGCGGATCTGCCAAATATATTCAATCGGTTCTACCAGGTGGACGGTTCGTCTACACGCAAATACGGCGGTAACGGGCTTGGCCTGTACATATGTAAAAAAATAGTTGAAGCCCATAAAGGCAGTATCTGGCTGGAAAGCATCGAGAAGAAAGGTACCACAATCCATGTGTCCCTTCCTATATTATCTAGTCCGATAACCCCCTGCATTTAAGGTATCCAAGAGTTATAAGGGACAGGGAGGTCGCAGTAACATCTCCTGTGCCTTTTCCCCATGATCCGTCAGCATGCATCCTGGAAAGGAGCCATTGGGACGTTCCGCCCAGTTCCCTTCCGTATCCGGCAAGCAGTAAAGCCTGCATCACCAGGTTGCTTGTGGCAATGGATTCCCATGCATTTTCCGGATTACGCCGGGAAAGTAACCATCTGGCTCTCTCATGAATGAATGTAGCATTGCCCTGGATGCTCTTATCCCCAAGCCGTACCTGTCCTGTCAGGGCCTTGAGTATCAGCGCTGTTGTTCCGGGGTGTTCCCATGCCGGCCCGTAATTCCCAATAAGCCATGTACAACCCTCCCTGTTTACAATTCCCATGTCTGCAAGAGCTAGAAGGGCGTAGGCTGTATCGTACACGTCCTCATTCCACGAACTGTCTTTCTGCTCCGATAGCATCCACCTGCTCACAGCCGGGAAAAAGAGGCCTGTTGCTGCAAGGGCGGAGGCTGCTCTGGAAGTATCCCGAAGGGAATAGTTCCATGAACCCTCCTGTTTCATTCTTATCAGTTTTGGGGCGAGGTCGTTCTTAACATCCCACAGATGGCATGCAAGCAGGGCGCGTGAAAGTTCCTTCACATCACGGATATCCCGGGAAAGGAGCCAGTCAAAGGATATTTCACTTTTGAAGTACATATCGGCATAGATGCCAGCCAATTATTTATTATTTTGCAGGCAATATGCTAAAAAAAGTATGGCCGATACGGCCAAAATATAAAGTAAATGGGGTATGCCCCTGAGCCTTTTTATTTTTTGAAGTTCTCGACGCTATCTACGATCCGGCTGAATTCTCTGAACCATTCCAGATCCGCATTGCCTTCCAGGTGGACCCTGCCCTGGTCCTCGATCTCCGCTATCGCAGGGTCAAGAGGCAGCTGTGCCAGTACCGGCACATTGAAATCTGCTGCAGCCTTTTCCACACCGCCTGTTCCGTAGATGTCTATCCTCTCATTGCAGTGGGGGCATTTCATGCCGCTCATATTTTCCACTATACCGATGACCGGGACCTTGAGCATACTGGCGAACGTGAGGGACTTCCTTACACTTAGAAGGGCAACATCCTGGGGTGTTGTCACAACGACCGAGCCGTCTAGTTTCTCTATAAGCTGGGCAATGCTCAGTGGCTCGTCGCCTGTTCCAGGCGGCAGGTCAATGAAAAGATAGTCCAGCTTTCCCCATGAGACCTCTTCAAGGAACTGCTTGATGGCTCCCATCTTTGCAGGCCCTCTCCATATTATGGGAGAATCCTTGTCCTCTATAAGGAGTGCTATTGACATAACTTTCAGGTTTTCGGTAACCTGTATCGGGACTATGCCATTCTCATCGACATCAGGCTTTTTGTCTTCGATGCCGAACATCTTGGGAATGCTGGGCCCGTGGATATCCGCATCAAGAAGCCCTACCTTATATCCGCGCTCTGCAAGACGCGCAGCAAGGTTAGCGGCAATAGTGCTTTTGCCCACGCCCCCCTTTCCGCTCATGACCATTATCTTGTTCCTGATGGCTCTCATCTGCTTGACAAGCTTTGGTTCCTGGGGTTTCTTCAACAGGTCCTGAGGGCTCTGTATCGTTTGTGCCATTTAGTTACCTCTCTAATGATTATATCGTCTGGGATCTAATGCTAAGTATAAACACATCCGGGATGCGATATCTACTAAGGGTTCAATACTACTTTTCATCGATATTAAGATAGCTTCCGCCGGATATCTCTATTGCCTTGCCGGTTGTCAGTGCCAATGCCACTTTTTCCCTTGCACTTTGCAGATCATCCCAGAATGCACGTCTTGAAATGCCCATCCTGAAAGCTGCTTCTTCCTGCAACAGCCCTTCCAGGTCGACCAACCTTAAAGCTTCCAGCTCTTCAACTGCAAGCGCTACGGTCTCAAGTTCACTCAGCGGTACTCCCCTTGGTTTGAAATAAAGGACTTCCGGGGAGCATTCTACTCTTCTTGGGGATTTAGGTCTCCCTCTGCATTTCATCAATTCTATTGATGGGGATGCCAATATTTATTCTTTGCTGGAAAAGTTCATATATTTCTTCTCAGATGTACTTATTTTTTGAAAGACTTCAGATGAAATAGACGAAAGGGGTTATGGCTCCACGCATCATGCAGAATTTGCCTGATACATTGATCATTACAAGGGTGGTCATGCCCTTGCTGCTTATCGGGAGCCATTAAGCTATGCCCTGGGCTGCCCCGATAACTGCTGCCTCATAGAATGTTTACATCCTGCCCATATGTGACTTTTCTGCATATACAGAGGGCGGTTACTGATTATTCTGACTAATGCTACTTCTGATATTGTCTGGCTCTTTGTTGCTAAATATCATTATAAATAGTTATGGAATTCGCAATCTTTTTATTGTAGCAGGAACAAACTCTATATGGGATCATTTATGGCACAATCAGTTAACAGGAGTTCAGGCGCTTTTGCACATGTTCTACAATCGATCCCTGACTACTCTGAGATACTAGTGGTGCTTTTGATATTAGCTTTGATGGCGATGTCTTCTGATGAGATCGCGGATCTCATTGCATTGGTGCGCGAATCATTCACCTATCCGGGACTTCCCTGAACAAGCTCTTTGCTATTTGAGCAGTATCTCTGCGAATATGCAGTGGTGCAGGGTATTTAGATTCAAATGGAGGCATTCTTGTGGTTGTTGGTGCAGGGTCTTTGACCGAATGGGGGTCTGTGGCCCTTGGCGTCTTCGAGCTATTTATCCTTATGGTGGGCCTGGCAATGATCATCTACGGCGGTATCGTCGCCACAATAGAGATAATTCTCCACGAGGTCCGCAAAAGAAGCTATACTTATGCGCACATAAGGCACCAGTTCACAGATAAGATCTTGTTCGGCCTGGAATTCCTGATCGCTGCAGATATACTGAGGACAGTGCGAAATCCTACTCCTGAGGAGGTCCTGACTCTTGGGGCGATCGTTCTGATAAGGACCACTATGGCTTATTTTCTTAGTAAAGAGGTTCAGGAATACTCTTTTGACGAGTAGTCATATTCTGGTCATATTACTCACTTTTCATGTAATGGCTTTGTATAATCTTTGGTATGCATGCAAATTTAAGACCGTATTTTGCTTATAAATGCAAAAGACTATATATATCCAGTTTGTTATTCCCAACATATGCAGGAAATCACAGGGCTTGAACTCTCTCCAAAGAAAGTAGAATACTTAAAGTTCCTGTTCAGGAAAGGAGGACTTGTAAGGACTACGGACATTTCCACTCAGCTGCAGGTAGATCCTTCCACATCTACAAAAGCCATTAGTGACCTTGCCGGGACCGGACTTGTGGAGCATATCCCCTACCGGGGCGTAAGATTGACCGAAGCAGGCCAATCGTATGCTGAATTCCTTATCAACCGGCATAATATCCTGAGCCTGATGCTTAGCCACTACGGCCTGTCCCCGGAGGAGGCATGCGGGGAAGCCTCAAGGTTCGAGTCGTTAGTTTCAAAAACTGCAGTGGATAAGATCTGCACTTCTATGGGCCACCCCATGACAAGTGTGTGCGGGAAGATCCGTCATGTCTCATGTGGAGTTTCATGATTTGCATTCATATATTTGGTATATACTCAAAATGTTTGGTATTACTGCTAAATGGAGATATTAAATGAATAGATCAATTATGTTATTTGCGTTGTTCCTGTCTTTAGGCCTTGTTATCATAAGCGGCTGCGTTGACAGGCCTGAAGCCTCCTCCTCTTCTGATAAGCCGGTGGTTGCCGTAAGCATTCTTCCGCAGGCCGAATTCGTGGAAAAGATAGCAGGAGAGCAGGTAAGGGTACTTGTCATGGTTCCCCAGGGTGCAGACCCTCATACATACGAGATAACCTCCGGGCAGCTCAGGGACCTGAGTAAGGCTGAGATGTATGTAAAAGTGGGCTCAGGAATGGACTTTGAGAATGTATGGATGGACCGGCTGATAGCCCAGAATGCGAACATGCTGATAGTGGATTCATCACGTGGCATCGAGCTCAGAACGATGGAAATTGACTCCCATGATGACGAACTGGACACCGATGATGACAATGAAACAAACACAAGCGGCGCAAAGGACCCGCACATATGGACATCTCCTCAGGAAGCAAAGATCATGGTCGGCAATATCTATGAAGGTCTCATAGAGATCGATCCTGATAACCAGGAACTGTATATGCAGAACAGGGATGCCTATATTGCAGAACTGGATGCCGCAGATGCCATGATCAAAGAGACCCTTGCCGGGAAAGAGGGCAGCAGCTTCATAGTGTATCATCCCTCCTGGGGTTATTTTGCTGAGGATTATGGTCTTGATCAGGTATCCGTAGAGATGGAGGGCAAGGAGCCCAGTGCCAGAGATATGCAGCGTCTGGTAGATACGGCAAAGGAAAAGAATATAACGGTGATATTTGTGCAGCCCGGTTTTAGTGCAACAAGCTCTAAGGCTATTGCTTCCGAAATAAATGCAGAGGTAATAGCAGTAGATCCCCTTGCAAAAGATTATATAGATAACCTTGCAAAGGTATCCGAAGCATTTGAAAAAGGACTGGCTTAAATGGTTAAAGTGATCGATCTCAAGGATGTATGGGTAAGTTATGGCAATGTTCCCGTGCTCGAAGCAGTGGATCTTGTAGTAGAGGACCGGGACTTCCTTGCCATAATAGGTCCCAACGGAGGCGGCAAAAGCACACTCCTGAAAGTTATCCTCGGGTTGATCAAACCTGACCGCGGTTCAGTTAAACTTATGGGGGAAGATCCGAGAAGGACCCGCAAATATGCGGGTTATGTACCTCAGTATATCTCTTCTAACCTGGAGTTCCCGATAAATGTATGGGAAGTCGTTCTGATGGGCTGCCTGGGCCATAAGGGTCCTTTCAGGGGATACGACGAAGAGGACAAAAAGGCAGCCTATGAAGCTCTTAAAGTAGTAGATATGCTTGATTACAGGGACCGCCAGATAGGCGAGCTCTCAGGCGGGCAGAAGCAGAGAGTGTTCATTGCCAGGTCGCTTGTCACACATCCCAAATTACTTATCCTGGACGAACCTTCGACAGGGATCGATTCAAAACGCCAGAGGGAGTTCTATGAACTTCTCAACCGGCTCAAATCGGAGATCGCCATTCTGCTTGTAACTCACGATATGAGCGCTCTCTCAGTTTATGTGGATAAGGTTGCATGCCTGAACCGAAGGCTTCATTATCATAATTCCAAGGAGCTTAATCCTGAGGACCTTGAAGCGGCATACCAATGCCCTGTAGAGATCATCGCACACGGCGTTCCGCACAGGGTCCTGAAGATCCATTAAAACTGAGGGGCGTTCCATGATCGAAATACTCCAATACGGTTTTATGCGGAATGCCATTCTGGCGGCAATCCTTGCAAGCATTGCCTGCGGTATTATAGGCGTTTACGTCGTCGTTAAAAAAATTGCCTCTCTGAGCGGTGGCATTTCCCATGCGTCCTTCGGGGGGATAGGCCTGGGGTATTACCTTGGTGTGAACCCCATGTACGGGCTGATACCCTTCAGCCTGCTGTCGGCTGTTGCCATGGGCCTTACAAGTAAAAGGACGAAGGTGGCAGAAGATACCGCCATTGGCATACTGTGGTCACTGGGCATGGCTATAGGCATCATTCTCATATATCTTACTCCCGGATATGCGCCGGACCTGATGACCTATCTTTTCGGGAACATACTCACAGTGCCACTTTCAGACATTTACCTGATGCTTGCGCTTGATGCGGTGATCATCCTGGTGGTATATGCCTATTACAAGGAATTCATGTCCCTGTGCTTTGATGAGGAATTTGCCGCAGTCGCAGGTATCAATGTAGAGCGTCTCTATCTCCTGTTACTTTGCCTGATAGCATTGACAATTGTCCTGCTCATCAAGGTCGTAGGGATCATACTTATAATCGCACTGCTCACGATGCCGGCATCCCTGAGCAGCCATTACACAAAGAACTTGAAAAAGATGATGCACCTTTCCATTTTATTTGGCGCGCTCTTCAGCATTACAGGGCTGGCACTCTCCTATGCCTATGATGTACCTTCAGGTGCGACGATCATCCTTGTGATGTCAGCGGTATACATGCTTCATTTTGTGTACAAGGCGGTCAAACCAAAATCTGCATCCTGAGGAGTATTATACTCCTTCTGTTCTTTTATCTGCGTGCCTCTCTGTAATCACTATCCCGCAAAATTTCTCTCATTTTCTCAAGTACCATCAAGGCGTCCTGTCTCTTCACGTTCACCTCGTGCTCCCTGCAATAGGCGAGGATCCCTGCAGCCTTATCTTCAGGAATTATTTTTTCGATGGCAGCTTTTTTTGCTAATCCAAAATAGCTCCTTTCACTGTAATGCATCTTTTTGGCAAGTGCTATCAGGACGGTGCAGTTCTCCTCTCCAATGATGCCTTCGTGAGAGGCCGCCAGGAGAGTTTCCCTTATATTTACCATGGGGTCTGAGACCGGCTCGAAGGTATCCGGATTGGTTGCCACTGCAACCTCATCATCATCTTCTATTATCCCGTCCCTGTACCATTCATATATCTTTCCCACGCCGATCATGCCGTGAACATCGAGCTCTGATGCTCTCAGGGCACCCATGCTGCATCCGCCCACAACAGTGACCCCTGCATCCATTGCCCTGATTATTTCCTTGTGCGCAACGGCCGCCTTGCTGAAGAACACTCCGTCGATTATGCCAATGAGCTTATATCCTGCCCTGACGGCTGTTCCTATGTTGCCTCTGGATATGGGGGGCTGGTAATCCACGTCGAGTATCCTGCTTGCGTCCTCATGGCTGATGCTCGTGCCTGTGAATACTACTGCCTTGCTCTCTGCCGGGCTCATTTTCTTATCCGGTGCCTCCAGGGGCGCTCTTCAGGGGCCATTTTCTGTTTCTTCCCGGCTTTCAGCCTGCCTCCCATGCGCTCCCTGTCCAGGGAGTACATCTCAAAGCCCGGTATGATGGCCCTGATGACCGGGATGGGAATACTTTCCCTGGAGAGATCTACAACAATGGCACTATCAACGACACGGCCGAGTTGTTTAAGGACAGTTCTGATGTTCCCTGCGGGGCTGCTTTGGGAAATATCTGTGATCTCACTCATAGCGACCTTCTCTCCCTCGTCATACCAGTACCTGTTCATACGCCTGATACTGTCATAACCTATCTGCCTTACAAAGTTCTCGCGGTCAGTGTCCTCACGTGCGCCGTGTATCTGCACGACCCTCGACTGGGCAGCTTCCGTCAGGGCTCTCTTTACCGCTATCTCCGGTCTCAGATGGGATCCGGCCCCCATTACAAGCAGTGCAGGGTCCCTGAGCCTCAGATCGTCGGTGGCCGCTACAACGGTGGTGATCCCAGTGTCATGCGGCAGAAGCCACAGTTTGACCTCAATCTCATTGTCAAGGAACCTGCGCAGCAGTTCATAGTTCTCCCCGTCCTCTGCTTTCAGGATTATCTCTTTACCGGGGAACCGGTTGAATTCGGCAGTGCTCAGGGCATCCCTCTCAATAACTTCCAGCAGGCCATGAAGTATTGCTTCCTCAGGCAGGTTGCCGGCAGCAAGGCCATTCGTATTGGACCTGAAAAGCTTTACCGCCCGCCCGGGTGCGCTGTATGGATGAAATACCGCGTTTGCAGGAACAGCCACTTCCTCTTTTTTCAGCAGGTCCCATCCGGTAGTCCATTCTACCAGATGATCCGGGGAATACCTCTCCGGCAGGAGCAGGGATGTTGGGTCTACTGCAGGGCCTCCGGAGGAAACGATCTCAAATGTATCGATGAACTGCGGCGCGGATATTTCTTCTTTTATATCCCTGTTAAGGCCGCTTCTTTCTGCAAGACATCTCTCGTAGCTTTCCATCATTGCTGAGATGCGTGCCTGGTTCTCAGTATTCCCTTTCCCCGAATAAATGGAAATCGCTCCTTCTGCGGCACTTGGTCTTATTGTTGTAAGGACTGGTATGCCTATCCTGTCAAGGTCCGTTATACGGGCAACCCTGGTAACTCCTATTCGATCAAGGCTGCCTTTTGCCCTGTCGAGGGTTGCTTCCTCGTCAAAGATCCGCTGTGTTCCCCTTATGTATGAAAGCGTCTCATCTATCGTTATCTCTGGCATGTTTAGGCAAAGTCTCCTGCAGGTATTAAATTCTTGCGACAATATCCTTTATCCATTTCTTTTAATGCAATTTAACTAATCTTTTCATACCCAAAAGTTTTATATATTTCTTACACCATTGTAAGAGTTCAATCGGATGAGCAACATATATTTGTATGTATATTTTAAGAGTGTTTATCTGGTTACTATATAAATGAGAGACAGGAGGAATTATGAGAGACATGAGGAAAGATAAGACCAGATCTAACGGTGTCGATTTTTTCATGAAGAGTTTCCATACCGTTATCGATGGAGTTTCATCAGATGAGCTCAACGATGAAGATATGGACCTTTGCCGCTTCATGGTAGGCGGCCTGCAGGCAAAATAAGCCTGCAAAACTATTTTTATATTCTTAACGTAATGATTCCTATGTACGATGTTCATTCCGTCAGGGAAGACTTCCCGGTGCTTAAAGAAGTTATCTATCTGGATAATGCAGCCACCACCCAGACGCCTGTGCCGGCAGTCAAGGCTATGGATGAGTATTTCTTCAAATACGCAGGCAATCACGGAAGGGGAGCCCACAGACTTGCCCGGGAAACCACAAACCACTATGAGGATGCCCGGGAGAATGTCGCGGATTTTCTGAACGCAGATGTGAAAAAGACGATATTTACGAGAAACGCCACAGAGGGCATAAATGTTATTGCAAGGGGTTTTCCCTGGGAGGACGGCGACCATGTCATCGTTACGCTTGTGGAACACCACTCCAATCTTCTCCCCTGGATGCGCCTTAGGAAGGAAGGAGTGGACCTTACCATAGTAAAGCCCGATGCCACGGGTGTTGTCGATCCGGAGGATATCGCCTCTGCTATCACTGAGAGGACACGTCTTGTAGCTATCACTCAGGTGTCCAATGTATTTGGCTCCATACAGGATGTCAGCAGGGTCATCAGGACCGCCCGCAGGGAAGATGTCCGGGTGCTCGTGGACGGCTCCCAGTCCGCAGGTCACATGGCCGTAGATCTGGGCTCCATGGATCCTGATTTCTTTGTGACTC
>Ga0209347_1001050_pt1 | contig 52177 bp, 41 predicted proteins | sample AutmiccommuBRH23_FD_187382 | JGI IMG/M metagenome (GOLD analysis project Ga0209347, IMG submission 187382) | Deep subsurface microbial communities from Mt. Terri, Switzerland - Autotrophic microbial communities BRH/23 (SPAdes) (version 2) | ecosystem: Environmental > Aquatic > Deep subsurface >... | reverse complement strand
CGAAAGGCGACAGCGAGGGGCGCGATCCGGGAACGGGCGCTGCGGATCGTGGGGCTGGGTTTCCGATAGCGGACAGGTGGTGGTTCAGCGCTGGCAGGCGCGGTCGGGCGCGAGGCTGTCCGGGCCGGTATAGGCGCCGGCATCCTCGGCAGCCAGGCGGCCGTCTTGCCAGCGGGTGTGGACAATTCGCAGCCAGCCTGCATCGGCGGTCACGATCACCGGCCCTCCCGGGCAGAGGGCGATGCCGCCCTGGATCTGCGGATCGCCAAAACGGTGGTTGGTCAGGCCGGGAAGCGCGGCCAAGGGCACCAGCCGGTCACCCTCCAGCCGCACGAGGCGCAGGGTGCGGCCCAGATGCGGGGTCTCGACATAGGCGATTTCCACCCACCCATCTGCATCGAGATCCGCGGCGCCGAGCGGGGCGAGCCAGCGGAAGCGGGTGCCGATAAAGGGCGTAGCGGCGATGCGGCCCTCGGGGCCCCAGACGGCGAGCCGGGCGCCTTGCCCGGTGTGGCTTTCGATCACGATCAGCTCGGGGGCGCCGTCGCCGTCCAGATCGGCAAGGCGGGGGGCGGTGTCTTCGAAGACCATCTCCTCCGGCAGGGTGAAGCGGCGCTGCTGGTCGCCAAGGCTCAGCACCAGCGCGCCCCATTCGAGGTCATCGCCAAGCGCGCCGTGGGGGTAGCGGTCGGTCGGGGCGGCATAGTCCGCCGCCCGGATCGTTTCGGCAGGGGCGGCAAAGCCCCAGAGCGCCAGCAGCGCGGCCAGGATCCCGCCGCGCACGGATCAGATCTGCCGTTCGGGCAGATGTACCACAAGCCCGTCCAGCGCCGGGGTAACCTTGATCTGGCAGGTCAGGCGCGAGCGGGCCGGGTCGGGCTGCCAGGCGAAATCCAGCATGTCCTCTTCCATCGCGTCCTTGGGCGGCACGCGGTCCAGCCAGACGGGATCGACATAGCAATGGCAAGTCGAACAGGCGCAGGCGCCGCCGCAATCGGCCTCGATCCCCGGCACGCCATTGTCGCGCGCGCCCTCCATCACCGTGAGGCCGGGGGCGACCTCGACCTCGTGACGGGTGCCGGTATGTTCGACGTAGGTGATCTTGGCCATGGCTTTGCTTCCCTGCGGTGCTTTGCCTGCCGACATAGGGCACCTGCGGCCGATTTGCCAGTGCTTCAGGGCCGCATCCCGAAGCTGTGCGCAGGGCTTTCCCGCGGCAGCTCAAGCGGTTATCTTGCGCAAAGCCGGATGCAGCGGACACGGCGCCCACAGAAAGACCGCCCTTGATGATGCGCCCGCCTTTTGCCCTGACGCTGCCGCGTGCCGCGATCCTTGCCGCGCTGCTGGCGGGCTGCGTGCCCTCGGCGGTCCCTGCCCCGGACGTGGCACAGGACTATGCGGCCGAGGCCGTCACCCGCCCGCTTGGCAGCAGCGCGCCCTCGGGCCCCGAGAGCGCCTGCTGGGGCAAGCAGATCTCGCCCGCGATGATCGAGACGGTGACCGAGCAGGTGGTGGACCGGCCCGCGGAACTGGCCGCCGATGGGGCCGTCTTGCGCCCGGCCAGCTATCGCACCGTGACCCGGCAGGCGATCGTGCGCGAGCGGGCGGAGCTGTGGTTCCGCACCCCCTGCCCGGCCGAGATGTCGCCCGATTTCATCGCCACCGCGCAGCGGGCGCTTGCAGCGCGCGGCCTGTTCCACGGGATCGTCACCGGCGAGATGGACGCCTCCACGGCGCGCGCGGTGCGGCGGTTTCAGGCGGGGCGGGGGCTGGACAGCCCGGTGCTGTCGCTGGCGGCGGCGCGGGATCTGGGGCTGATCGCGGTGGGCAGCAGCGAGGGCTGAGGCTCAGCGCAGGATCTGCGTGACGGCCCAGACAAGCGCGATCAGCACCGGCTGATGCGCGAGGTAGACCGCGAGGCTGTGCTGTCCGGGCCAGACGAGCAGCGCCAGCGCGCGGGAGGGGCTCGCGGGCCACAGGGCCAGCCGCGCCCAGACCCCGCGCCGCGCGAGCGTGTTGCCAACGGCGATGCCAAGCAGCACCGGCGCGAACCACGGGAAGACGGGCACGAAATCCACAGAGCGGGGGATCAACGTGCCAAGTCCCACCCATTGCAGCCAGGGTGTGTCGAAGGCCGGCAGGAACAGCCAGCGCGGCGCCAGCCAGACCGCGACGGCGGCGAGGAGCGTCACCACGGGCGGCAGGCGCACGAAGGCGAGGCCGGCGAGGCTGGCGAAGGCGATGCTGTGCAGGATGCCGAAGAAGATGAACTGATCGGGGATGGCGATGCGGGTGGCGATGGTGATCACCAAGGCAGCCCCGGCGATCATCGCCAGCCGGCGCAGGGCGCTGCGCCAGCGGATGCCGTTGCCATGCGCGAGGGCAAGGCTGATGCCGGCGAGGAACAGGAAGCTGCCGGCGATGGCCCGCGCGAAGATCGCCCAACCGCCGGTGGTGGTGGTGCCGGTCGGAATGTAACCGAACAGCTCCAGATCGAAGGTGAAGTGGAAGATCGCCATGCAGAGCAGCGCCGCCGTGCGCGCGAGGTCGAGGCCGAGGACGCGGGGGGCGCGGTGGGCGGGGGTGTGGGCCATGGGGGTGTGGTACAGGGCGATGGGAACGGGGGCAATGGGGCGGGCCCGATCTCACCTCGGCTTCGGCCCGCGTTCGCGTTTGTGGACGGTCAGGTCGGGCGGGAAAAGGCGAGGCACTGCCTCGCCCCCGCCCGCTGCGGGACCGTTCACCCGGAGCCGCTGGCAGCACGAGACCGAATGAGGACAGCGCCCGACCTGGTGGGCGAGAAGCGCCCGCCAGGGGCGGGGCGGGCGCTGGCCGGGCCCTTTGGGGGCCCGTCCGGACAGGATAACATGCCTGCGCGTGGCGAAGGCGATGGCCTTCGCCACTTCTACGGGTGCAGTCGAAAGGGGTGGGTGCAGTGGGAGGCGTAAGCTTCGCCGGCAATGTGATGGCCGAAAGTGAAGCATCACCAATTAGGCCCGCGGTGAGAGCGGCACGTCCCCCTCCCTCCAACAAAAAGGGCGCCCGCAGGCGCCCTTTTATCATCTCCTGTAACCCTGCTCACTCCACCGACAGCGCCACGAACCGCGGCTCGCCCTCGCGGCGGATCAGCAGCAGCAGCGACTTGCGGCCCGCCTCTTTCGCCTCATCAATGCGGTCCTGCAGGTCGGTCAGGGTCGCCACTTTCTGCTGGCCAGCCTCGGCGATCACGTCGCCCGCGCGCAGGCCCTTCTCGAAGGCCGCCGCCGTCTCGTCGATCTCGCGTACCACAAGGCCAGAGGCATCGGCGGGCAGGCCCATCTCGGCCGCGATCTCGCTGTCGAGCGGCGAGAGCGTCATGCCCAGCATCTCTTCTTGCGCGGGGGACTGCGGGGTGCCTGCGCCGACCGGGGTCGGGGTCGCCTCGGCCTCTTCGCGCCGGCCAAGGGTGACCAGCAGCGTTTCGGTGCGGCCCTCGCGCAGCACCACGACCCGAACCGCCTTGCCGACCTCGGCATCGGCGACGCGGCGGACCAGATCGCGGGTGTCGGAGACGTTGCCACCGTCAAAGCTGGTGATCACGTCGCCCGCCTTCATGCCGGCATCCATCGCGGGGCCTTCGGGCACATCGGTGACCAGCGCGCCGGCGGCAGCCTCGATGCCGATGGCTTCGGCCACGTCCGGGGTCACGTCCTGGATCTTGACGCCGAGCCAGCCGCGGCGGGTCTCGCCGAACTCCTTGAGCTGGTCAACGACCTTGCCGACCACGTTCGACGCCATCGAGAAGCCGATGCCGATCGACCCGCCATTGGGCGACAGGATCGCGGTGTTCACGCCGATGACCTGCCCTTCCATGTTGAAGAGCGGCCCGCCGGAGTTGCCGCGGTTGATGGCGGCATCGGTCTGGATGAAGTCGTCATACGTGCCGGCCAGCTCGCGGTTGCGGGCGGAAACGATCCCGGCGGAAACCGAGAAGCCCTGCCCCAGCGGGTTGCCCATCGCCATGACCCAGTCGCCGACGCGCATCACGTCGCTGTCGCCAAAGGTCACGAAGGGCAGCGGCGCATCGCTGACAACCTTCAGCAGCGCGATATCGGTCTTGGGATCGGTGCCGACCACTTCGGCCGGCAGGGTGTTGCCCGAGAAGAACTCGATCTCGATCTCGTCCGCGCCCTCGATGACGTGGTTGTTGGTGACGATGAAGCCATCCTCCGAGATCACGAAGCCCGAACCGAGCGCGTCGGAACGGCGCGGCGCCGAGGGGCCCTGCCCTTCAGGATCCATAAACTCGCGGAAGAAATCCTCGAAGGGCGAGCCTTCGGGCAGCATCGGCCCGCGCGGCATCGCCGGGGCGGCCACGGTGGTCGAGGTGGTGATGTTGACCACGGCCGGGCTGACCTGCTGGGCGAGGTCTGCAAAGCTCTCCGGCGCCGCGCGCGCGGCGGACGGCAGGGTCTGGCCGATGACCAGAGCGAAGCCGATGGCCGCGGCCCACAGCATGTGCAGTGCGCTGCGTCCCCGCGGCGCGAGCCGGGCCGGCTGCAGCGTCTGGGACATGTCCCGAGTTGACATATTGTACTCCCCTTATCCTCATCGCCGGTTTCCCTGACGGGACCGGCTTTCCCTGTTGTCGGGTTGCGCGGGCCGCATTGCAAGCCACACCCCGTCGCGCCCCGTCACATGCGGGTGAGCGCGCTGAAACAGCACCGCACCCCGAGAGCGTCAGGCCTGCCCGTCAGACCCCGCCCGTCAAACCCCAAGGCTGCGGGCCAGCCAGATCAGCGCCACCCCCGCCGCCAGCGCCCCGAGGCCCAGCATCCGCCGCCGTACGGCCGCCTGTGCGCGCAGCCAGTCCAGCGCGCCTTCGAGACGCGAAGGGGCCAGTGCAAGCACCAGCCCCTCCACCGCAAGCACCAGCCCGACCGCAAGGATCAGGAGCGCCATGATCTCAGTTCGCCGGAGCCGGGGCTGCCGGGGCCGGATCGGCCGGGGCGACGTCGGCCGGAGCCTCTTCGACCGGCGCCGCTTCCGCAGGCGCCTCGGTTTCTGCCGGAGCTTCTGCCGCGGGGGCCTCTGCCGCTGCAGGGGCACCCGCCGTGCCCGTCACCGGGGTGCCCGCGCCAGACTCGTTCAGGAAGCTGAAGAATTCGCTGTCAGGCGACAGTACCAGCGTCGAATTTCCGGGCTGCAGCGCGGTGGTATAGGCACTGAGCGAGCGGTAGAACTCGAAGAACTCGGGATCGGCCCCGAACGCCTCGGCATAGATCCCGTTGCGCAGCGCGTCGGCCTCACCGCGGATGATCTCGGCCTGGCGGCGCGCGTCGGAGACGGTTTCCACCACGGTCCGGTCGGCCTGCGCGCGCACCCGCTGCGCCGCCTCGTTACCGCGGGCGATCTCGTCGGCCGCCTCGCGTTCGCGTTCGGCCCGCATCCGGGCGAAGGTGGCCTCGAGGTTCTGTTCCGGCAGGTCGGTCCGGATCAGCCGCACGTCGATGATCTCGACGCCAAGGCCGGCAGCCTCGGTGCGGGCGCTGTCGCGGATGCGGGTGGTCAGCGCCGCCCGGTCGACCGACAGGATCGAGTCGGAGGTGACGGAGCCCAGAACCTCGCGCAGACGCGAGCGCAGGATCAGGTCGATCCGCGCCTCGGCCGAGGCGGTGCCGCCAACGCCGACGGCCTGACGGAACTGCACCACATCGGTGATGCGGTAGCGGGCGAAGGCATCCACGACCAGACGGCGGTCATCCAGCGGCGTGACCTCGATCGGGTCGATGTCGCGCGACAAGATGCGGTCGTCATAGCGCACGACTTCCTGGATCAGCGGGATCTTGAAGGCCAGACCCGGCTCTTCCTTGACCGACTTGATCTGGCCGAATTGCAGGACCAGCGCCTTTTCACGCTCGTCCACGATGAAGACCGAGGAGAGGACCCCGACCACGGCGACAACGGCAACGCCGAGAAGAATGGCTGTGCGGTTCATCAGTTGGTGCCTCCGGTCGTGGCCTGACCGCCAGTGGCGGTGGTGGGCGCGCCGCGCCCAAGCTCGTTCAGCGGCAGGAACGGCACGACGCCCTGGGTGCCGACCGCAGCCGGGTCGATCACGATCTTGTCGACGCCGCCAAGCACGTCCTCCATCGTCTCGAGGTAGAGGCGCTTGCGTGTCACCTCGGGGGCCTTGGAATACTCGGTCAGAACCGCGCTGAAGCGGCTCGCCTCACCCTCGGCCTCGTTGACCACCTGGGCGCGGTAGCCTTCCGACTCCTCGACGATCTGCGCCGCGTCACCGCGGGCCTGGCCAAGGACCCGGTTGGCATAGCCATCCGCCTCGTTCTGCAAGCGGGTGCGCTGCTGTTCGGCGGCCTGCACTTCGCGGAAGGCGTCGATCACCTCGGCCGGCGGGTCGGCACGGTCGAAGTTCAGACGCACGACGTTCAGCCCGCTGTCATAGCTGTCGAGCGTGGTCTGCACCATTTCCTGCAGCCGCGCCGCGATCAGCCCGCGGTCGCGGTTCAGGATCGGGGCGAGCGGGCTTTGGGCGATGATCTCGCGCATGGCGGATTCCGACACGGCGCGAACAGTGGCTTCCGGGTCGCGCAGATTGAAGAGGTAGCGCTGCGGGTCCGAGATGTTCCACACCACCTGGAAGTCGATGTCGACGATGTTCTCGTCGCCGGTCAGCATCAGGCCAGCCTCGGCGACGCCGCTGCGCGACATGCCGATATCAACGGTGCGTTCGGGCGTGACCGGGATCACCGTCGCGCTGACCAGCGGCCAGGGGGCGAAGTTCAGGCCGGGTTCACCCAAGGCCGAGAATTCGCCAAGGAACAGTTCGACGGATTTCTCTTCGGGACGCACGGTGTAGAAGGACGCAAACGCCCAGAGGCCGACCGCGGCGAGGGCGGCAATGCCAAGGGTGCCGCGGGAAAAGGCCGGGCCCTTGGGACCGCCGCTGCCACCGGGTGGCTGCGGGCCACGGGGGCCGCGTCCGCCCATGAGCACGCGAAGCTGCTCTTGGCCCTTTTTCATGATCTCTTCGATTTCGGGGATCTGCGAGCCTTCGCCCGGGCGTTTCTGCCCGCGCTTGTCGTCGTCATTCCCGCCGCTGCCTCCGCCGCCCCCCCAGGGACCTCCATTGCTCATAAGCCCGTCTTCCCTTTTATTCCGTTTACCGGTTGTCTTGCTAACTGGTCATCGCGCGCCCGAAATCAAGCTGTGCGCACCGGCTTTCGCATCGTGACCAGCTCTTCCGCCATCGTCGGATGCACCGCACAGGTGCGGTCGAAATCCTCTTTCGTGGCGCCCATCTTCATCGCGATGCCGACCATCTGGATCATCTCGCCCGCCTCGGGTGCGACGATATGGCAACCCAGAACGCGGCGCGTGTCCTTGCAGACCACAAGTTTCATCAGCACCCGGTCGGCCCGCCCGGCAAAGCTCGACCGCATCGGCTTGAAGCTGGAGACATAGACCTCGATCGGCCCCTGCGCCCGTGCCGCGTCTTCGGTCAGGCCCACGGTTGCGAGTTCGGGCGTGGTGAACACCGCCGAGGCGACGAGATCGTGATCGGGCTGGCGCGGGTCGGCGCCGAAGACGGTATCGGCAAAGGCATGGCCCTCGCGGATCGCAACCGGGGTCAGCTGGATGCGGTCGGTCACGTCGCCCACCGCATAGATCGAGGGCACGGCGGTCTGGCTCCAGCCGTCGACCGGCACCTTGCCGCCGCGGCCTAGCGCGATGCCGGCCGCCTCCAGCCCCAGGCCTTCGGTGTTGGGAACGCGCCCCGTGGCATAGATCACCTTGTCGAACACATCCGTGCGTCCGTCACCGCAGGTCACGCGGAAACCGGTCCCTTCGGGCTCGATGCCGGTGACGACCACGCCGCAATGCAGGTCGATCCCCTGCGCCTTCATGTCCTCGGCCACCAGATCGACGGCTTCCTCGTCGAACTCCTTCAGAATGCGGGCGCTGCGCTGGAACTGCGTCACCTTCACGCCCAGGCCGGCGAGGATGCAGGCAAACTCGCAGGCGATATAACCGCCGCCGACGATCAGCACAGACTCCGGCAAGGCATCGAGCTTGAAGATGTCATTCGAGGTCAGCACATGCTCCGCCCCCGGGAAGTCCGGCACGAAGGGCCGCCCGCCAACCGCGACCAGGATATGCTTCGCCCGCACGGTCTTGCCGCCGGCCAGATGCACGGTATGGGCATCCACCACGGTGGCGCGGCAGTCATGCACCTCGACCCCCGCACTCGACAGCCCGCCGCGATAGGCCTTCTCCAGCCGGTCCAACTCGGCGTCCAGCTTGGCGCGGAAGGCGCTCCAGTCGAGCCCGCCCTCCGTCACCTGCCAGCCATAGGCCTGCGCGTCGGCCATCGCCGTGGGAAAGCTCGAGGCGAAGACCATCAGCTTCTTGGGCACGCAACCGCGGATCACGCAGGTGCCGCCCATGCGGTATTCCTCGGCGAGGCCGACGCGCGCGCCATGCTCCCCCGCCGCGATCCGCGCCGCGCGCACGCCGCCCGAGCCGCCACCGATGACGAAGAGGTCGTAGTCGAATTCCATGTCTTCAGTCCCCGAGATCGGCGAAAATGTTCTCGGCCTCGACAAAGTCGATCCGGTCATGCTCGACCGTGCCGCGGTTGATGTCGCGCAGTTCCACCCGCCCGTCGCCCTGCCCGATGATGACCACATCGCAGATGTCGATGAAGAGGCCGTTTTCCACCACGCCCGGGATCTGGTTGATCACCAGCGCCAGCTGCCGGGCATTGCCGATGCGGTTCAGGTGCAGGTCGACGATGTAGTTGCCCTCGTCGGTGATGAACGGCTGTTGCCCGTTCAGCCGCAGCGAGGCAGAGCGGCCAAGCACGTCGAGGCTGACCAGCGTCTCCTCGATCAGCGCCTTGGTGGTCTGCCAGCCAAACGGCACCACCTCCACCGGCAGCGGGAAGGCCCCAAGCTGCGAGACTTCCTTGGCGGCATCGGCGATCACGATCATCTGGTCCGAGGCCGTCGCCACGATCTTCTCCTGCAGCAGCGCCCCGCCGCCGCCCTTGATCAGGTTCAGATGCGCGTCGAACTCATCGGTGCCGTCGATGGTCAGGTCCAGCCATTTCGCCTCGTCGAGCCCGACGACGGTGATCCCCACCGACCGCGCCAGATCGGCGGTGCGGCTCGAGGTGGGCACGCCGGTGATCCGCAGCCCCTCCTCGCGCACCAGCTCACCAAGGCAGCGCACCATCCAGGCGGCGGTGGAGCCGGTGCCGAGCCCGACGCGCATTCCATCCTCCACAAAGTCCACGGCGCGCTTGGCGGCGGCGAACTTGGCCTTGTTGATCGGGGAAAGCTCTGCGGGCATCGGTCACTCCGGGTCCAGTGTCGCGTTGGGTTATAGGCAAAGTGCCGCCCGCGTGCGAGGGGCAATTCGCCGCCAGAGGGACGCCTTCCGCCGCAGCCGCGCCCGGCAAGGTCGCTTTTCGGGTGGCGCTGGCGGCGCGCAGGGGCCACCTTGAAGGGCGCGCAACAGGAAGCCCCTCCCCCATGTTCCTCTCCGTCTTCGATATCTTCAAGCTGGGGGTCGGCCCCTCCTCCTCGCACACCATGGGCCCGATGGTCGCCGGGGCGCGGTTCCTGGACATGATGCGCGCCTCGCCGTTCCGGTTTCACGGGTTGCGCGCCAGCCTGCACGGCTCGCTCGCCTTCACCGGCAAGGGCCATGCCACCGACCGCGCCACCATCCTCGGCCTCGCCGGGTTCGAGCCTGCGAGCTATGACCATGAGAAGGCCGAAGCGGCGCTGGCGGATATCGGCGCGCGCCATGTGATCGAGGCGCCGGGCCTGCCGCCCTTGGCCTTCAACCCGGACCGCGACCTGATCTTCGACTATGGCGCGCCGCTGCCCGGCCACGCCAATGGCATGATCTTGATGGCGACCGATGCCCAGGGCGACGTGATCCTGCGCGAGACCTTCTTCTCCATCGGCGGCGGCTTTGTCCTGACCGAGGCAGAACAGGCCGGCATTACCGATGCCGCCCTCACGGCACCCGCCCCGGTGCCCTACCCGTTCCGCAGCGCCGCCGAGATGCTGGCGATGGCCGCCGCCTCGGGCCGCAGCATCGCCCAGATGAAGCGCGCCAATGAGGAGGTGTTCCGCGAGCCCGCCGAAATCGACGCCGGCATCGCCCGGATCTGGGAGGTGATGAACGCCTGCATCGACCGCGGCCTTGCCACCGACGGCATCCTGCCCGGCGGGCTGAGCGTCCGTCGCCGCGCGAAATCCATCCACCAGGCGCTGCTGGCCGAGCGCGGCCTGAACCTCACCGCCCCCCACGCGATCAACGACTGGATGAGCGCCTATGCCATGGCGGTGAACGAGGAAAACGCCGCCGGCGGCCAGGTGGTGACCGCCCCCACCAACGGCGCGTCGGGCGTGGTGCCTTCGGTGATGCGCTACTGGCTCGACCATGTGCCGGGGGCCAGCCGCAGCCAGATCGGGGAATTCCTGCTGACCGCCGCTGCCATCGGCGGGCTGGTCAAGACCAATGCCTCGATCTCGGGCGCCGAATGCGGCTGCCAGGCAGAGGTCGGCAGCGCCGCCGCCATGGCCGCCGCGGGGTTGGCGGCGGTTCTGGGCGGCACCCCGGAGCAGGTGGAAAACGCCGCCGAAATTGCGCTGGAACATCACCTCGGCATGACCTGCGATCCGATCCGCGGGCTGGTGCAGGTGCCTTGCATCGAGCGCAACGGGCTTGGCGCGATCAAGGCGGTGTCGGCCGCCTCGCTGTCGCTGCGCGGCGACGGGCAGCATCTGGTGCCGCTGGATGCCTGTATCGAGACGATGCGCCAGACCGGGCGCGACATGCATGAGAAATACAAGGAAACCTCGCTTGGCGGGCTGGCGGTGAATGTTCCGAACTGCTGAACGGCTGGCAGGGCTTCGCCGCGCTTGCGCGACTCCGGGGCCTGCGCTAGCCTTCCCGTAGCGATTTTTCAGAACGTGACCCTTATGCCCCCAGCCGCCCGCCTTACGGATATGCATGTCTGCCCGATGGCCACGCCGATCCCACCGGCGCCGGCCGCAATACCGCATGTCGGCGGGCCGATCGTCGCCGTGTGTTCGCCCAACGTCATGATCGGGTTCATGCCGGCCGCGCGGATGACGGATTATGCGCTGTGCACTCCGGTGGCGACGCCAGACCCGATCATCCGGGGCTCTACCGGGGTGTTCATCAACGGCCTTGCCGCCGCACGCATCGGCGACAGCTGCTCGCATGGCGGCATGATCACCACCGGCTGCGCAACCGTCCTGATCGGCGAAACCATGCCCGGCGGTGGCGGGGGCGCCGGTATGGTAAAGGGCGGGCAGAACGCGGTGGATACGCCGCCGCCGCTGTCCCCCCTGGCCAGCGGCGAGGCGATGAGCGCTCCGAAGGTTCAGGCGCAGGCGCTGAAGGATGCGGCGGCCAGCGGCGCGCCCTTCTGCGCGATCTGCCAGAAGATGGCCGACGACCGCGCCGCGCAGAACGCATCCGGCGGCGGAGAGCGAAACTGACACATCTGCCGGGATCAAGGCGCGGGGCTGCCCCCGGAACTGCCGACGGGGCCTGCTGATGCCACTGTATGGGCTTGTCGATTGCGCTGCCGATCCCGGGCTTTACCCGATGATCCGTCGGGGGCCCGTGCAGCAATCGCTTTTTGCCGGGGTGATCGCCCCCGACCTGATCGCCTCGACGCCGCATATCGTGCGGCTCGACGAGGGGCTGGAGATCACGGCCCTTCTGCGGGGCCCCGACTGGGCGCGCAACCTCGGGATCGTCTGCGCCTCGGAGGCGAGCCTCGCGGATGTCAGGCGCCAGCTGCGCCATAACCTGCAGGCGAGGTTGCCCAATGCGCAGGTGGTGCTGTTCCGCTTCTACGATCCGCGGGTCTGGGTACCCTATATCGAAAATTGCGAGCCGAGTGCCCTTCCCGGCTGGTTCGGGGCGATCACCGACTACTGGACGCCGCATCAGGGCCAGACCCTGCGCTACCGCCTGCAGGAGGGTCAGCTGATGCGTCAGGCACTTCAGCCGGCCTCGACGGCCTGATGCGCTTGCCAGTGTGCATCCCCTTATGTAACGCTATGTCAGATTGATCTGATTTTTCGCCGGTTGCGGCACACATTCATCTTTCCTCGCGGTTCTTTTCAAGGCGGCGACTCATGGCATCGACCAATTCACAGCAGAACCGGATGGGACGGCTCCATTCGCAGTTCGGCGACAAGCTTGCTCTGCTCGAGTTTTCCGGGACCGAAGCGGTCAACTCTCCCTACGAATTCCGCGTGACGGCACTTCACGAATCCGGCCCGCTGAACGGCGACAACGTGCTTGGCACGAAGATCGGCGTCGAGATCGACACCATCGACGGCGGCACCCGCGGGTTTCACGGCATCGTCGTGTCGATGCTGGAACTGGGGCCGGAACAGGACGGCATCGCCTATCAGCTGGAGCTGCGGCCCTGGTTCTGGCTGCTCAAGCGCCGTCAGAACTGCCGGATCTTCCACGATTGCTCGGTCTCGGACATCTTCACCAGGATCTTTGCCGACTATGGCGACATCGTGCCCAAGACCACCGAGATCAAGCTGAGCGGTCAGTTCCCGGCGCTGGAATACACCGTCCAGTACCGCGAGAGCGACTATGACTTCGTCTGTCGGCTGATGGAGACCTACGGGATCAACTATCACTTCAAGATGACGAAATCCGAGCATCAGATGGTGATGACCGACCGGGTGGACAGTTTCGCCGCCGTGCCGGGTGGCAGCAGGCCGTTCTACCCCGTCACCGGCCGCAACCGCAGCGACAGCGAGCATTTTTCGGAATGGTCGCAGCAGCGGATGGTGGCCACCGGCGCCGCTCGACTGAAGGATTACGACTTCCAGAACTCGACCCGTGACCTGACAAGCGAGGCCGCGGCGAACGGCAAGTACCCCGCGGGCAAACTGGAAAGCTATGACTATCCGGGCCCGCATGTGGATCCCGGGCATGGCAGGGCCATCGTGCAGCGGCGCATGGATGCGATGAAGGCGACCGAGAACCGCTTTTCGGCGGTGGGTGACGCGCTGAGCATCGCGCCGGGGCAACTGATGACGCTGTCCGAACATGACACCGCCAAGGGCAAATATGCGGTGCTGTCCTGCGCGCATCGCTTCGTGGCCGAGTCCTACCGTTCGGGCAGCGGCGGCGGGTCAAGTTATGGCGGACGCTATGGCTTTGCCCCCGCCGATGCCCCGCTGGCCCCGCCCCGCATCACGCCGCGCGCCCGCGTCTATGGTCCGCAGACCGGCGTGGTGATCGGCAGCGGCGACATCGATTGCGACAAGTTCGGCCGCATCAAGGTGATGTTCCACTGGGACAGCCACAACGCCGGATCCATGCTGTGCAGGGTGGCGCAACTTTGGGCCGGCAACAAATGGGGCGCGATCTACACGCCGCGCGTCGGCATGGAGGTAGTGGTCGAGTTTCTTGAGGGCGATCCCGACCGGCCGCTGGTGACCGGCGCGGTCTATAACGACAAGAACATGCCGCCTTTCGATCTGCCGCAGAAGAAGACCATCAGCGGGGTGAAATCCTACTCGACCGTGGGCGGCGGCGGCTATAACTCGCTGACCTTCGACGACGAGAAGGGCAACGAACTGATCGAGATGCACGCCCAGCATAACCACGAGGTGCTGGTCGAGAACGACTACAAGGGCACGACCAAGGGCTTCAGCACCGAAGAGGTGCACAAGGACATGAAGCTGACGGTCAAGAAGGCGCGCGACTCCAAGATCGATGCAAGCGACAAGCTGAAGGTCGGCACGACGCTGGAGATCGAGGCGGGCTCGAAGATCGTGCTGAAGGTCGGCGGCAGCTCCATCGAGATGGACGGACAGTCGATCAAGCTGTCGGCGACCAGCATCACCATCGACGGCAAGGCCGAACTCAAGACAAATGGCGGCATGATGGCAGAGCACAAGGCAGGCGCGACGATGGACATCAAGGCCGGCATGGTAAAGATCAACTCCTGATCATGGAAACGTTCACCGAACTTGAACTGAGCCCCGAAGACGCCGCCGCCGCGGCCAACATGCGCATTGCCCATGCGGCGGCGCTGTTCCGCGCCTTCCCCGAAATCGCCGAGGACATGGCGGCGCGCCCGGCGCCGGAGCTGTCTTCGCCGCGCTTCCTGCGCCAGTTGCAGGAAGGCACGACACCCGAAGAGGCGATCACCTTCGCCGCCTATGCGCTGCAAGCGCGCCATGCGGTGTGGTGGGCGCATGAATGCCTGCAGACTCTGCCCGAGCTGCTGACCGAGGATGACCGGCAGATCCTGTCGCTCTGCGCGGTCTGGGCGGCCGAGCCGACCGAAGACAACCGCCGGACGGTGCTCGACGCGGGGATGGCGGCACGCGCGCGCGGACCCGGTGTCTGGGTCGCGCTGGCCGCCGGGTGGAGCGGCGGCTCGATGGCGCCCGCCGACTCGCCCGATGTGCCCGCGCCGGAGTTTCTGACCGGGCGCGCGGTGAACGCCGGGGTGCTGTCGATGCTGGCGCGCGTCCCCGTCGAACAGCGGCGACGTCGCCTGTCGCACTTTGTAGGCATGGCCGAGGTTCTGGCCGGAACCGGCTGAGGCAGACAGCAATTTTTCCGCACAGCGTGTGGCCTAGCGGCTATACCCGCTTCATAGTGCTGCTGAACTGTCTGCCGGACCTGACATGAAACTGACCCTGCGCATCGAGAATATCGACTTCCTGCCCGATGGCGGGCCGCTGGAATATACGGTCACCGACCGCGGCTTCGAGGCCGGGCGCGACAGTGCGATGGACTGGACGCTGCCCGACCCCCACCGCCATGTCTCGGGCCGGCATTTCGAGGTGATCTTTCGGCAGGGACGGTTCTGGCTGAACGATGTCTCGACCAATGGCACCTATCTGTTCGGCCAGTCGATGCGCCTGCCGGCCGCGCACGAGCTGATGCACAATGACCGGCTGCAGGTTGGCCACTACGTGATTCGCGCGGTGATCGAAGACACGCCGCAGCCCGCGCAGCATGGCAGTTGGGCAGCCCCGGCCCGGCCGGCGGCGGATCCTTGGTCGATCGGCGGCGATTTCGGCGCGGCCCCGGCGCCCGCAACGCCGCTGCCTCCGCCCAACCGCCCGGCGCAGGCGCTGCCGGGGGTCTATGGCGACGGCTTCATCGACATGGCAGGCGGCGGCGCAGCCGGCGCGGCGCCGATGCCGTCGAGCCCGCCCTTCGGGATGCCGCCCCTGCACTCGCAGCCCCCCCAGCACTCGCAGCCTGTGCATTCGTATCCCCCGGCACCGGCCTTCGCGCCGGAACTGTCGCAGCCGCCGACCCCCTCGCCGCTGCCGATGCCGGGCGCGGTGCCGCCGCCGATGGCCGCGCCGCCGCGCCCGGCCGTGCAGCCCTTTGGCGGAATGCCCCATGCCGAACCCTTCGCGCCGGTGGCCCGTCCCGCGGCGCCGATGCCCGCTGCTGCCCCCGCTGCCGATGCAGGGCTCGGCAGCTTCCTGAATGCCATCTGCAGAGGTGCCGGCCTGCCGCCGGGCAGCTTCGACCGCGTCGAGCCGGACCGGCTGGGCGAGGAGATCGGGCAGGCGCTGCGCCTGACGACGGAATCGCTCATGGCCCTGCTGGGCGCGCGCGCCGCGGCCAAGCAATTCGTCAAGAGCGGCAGCCGCACCATGATCGGCGGCATGAACAACAGCCCCCTGAAATTCAAGCCGACCGCGCGCGAGGCGATGGAGACGATGTACGTGCAGCGCCCGGAAAGCTACCTGTCGGCGACGGCCGCGCTGGAACAGGGCTTCGACGACATCCGCCGCCACCAGACCGCGGTTTACGCAGCGATGCAGCCCGCGCTGGCGCGACTGCTGGAGGATCTGGCGCCGGAATCGATTGAAGAGCGGGCGTCGGGCGGACTCGTCACCTCGAAGAAGGCGCGGGCCTGGGAGTTGTTCGTGGAACGCTGGGATGCCAAGACCCACCCCTATGAAAACGGGATGCTGGACCTGTTCCTGGCCTATTTCGCGGAAGCCTACGACGACGCGGTAAAAAAGACCGGCGGCTAGCGTGAAGAAACCCGCAGCGCGGACCGCAGCTTCGTTTGCCATGTAAGAAATGCTGATCTATCCTCCGGTCAGATTTGACGAGGACCTTTCGATGCTTAGCCATTTTCGGCGCCCGTCCCCGAGGCTGCGGCCCGTGCTGCGGCCCGTGCCGCCGCGCGGGGCCTGACCGATGCGCCCCGATGACCTGATCAAGCCGATCAGCCCCGATGCGCCCTGCGGCCCGGACCTGCTGGCCGAGGATGATGACGGCTTCCTAGACTATTACTTCAACGTCGAAGACCGCCTGCCGACCGCCTATTACAACATTGCCCGCGGCACGCTGTTCGATCCCAAGACCATCGACCAGAAGGCGGAAACCGCACAATTGGACGCCCTTCTGGCGCGCAGCCGCGACCTGCGGCTGATGGCGCTCGAGGCGAAATTCCAGATCCTCGCCGGGCGCCTGAAGGGCTTTGCCACCGCCGTCGAAGGCATCGCCCGCCTGCTGGAGGCCTTTCCCGCCGACGTGCATCCGCAAATCGGCGGCGACAGTCAGGACCGGCGCAATGCGCTGGAGGAGCTCAACACGCTGGCGACCGTGGTGCAACCGCTGGAATACGCCACCCTGTTCACTGATCGCCGCGCGGGTGATATCGCCTACCGTGCCTATGCGACCGGATCGGGCAAGCTGCCGCTGCGCGACACAGAAGAGCCGGGCGACGCGGGGAAGGTGCTGCAGGCGCTGTCCTCGTCGGACAACACCGAAGAGGTGGACGGGCTTTTCAAGCTGCTGAACGGCGTGCTGGACGGCGTGGCGCGAATAACGACCGCCTGCCAGACCGGCCCGCACCCTTTTGCCCCGCGCCTCGACCGGCTGACGGCCCGGATCGGCGACATGATCGCGATGGTGCAGCAGGCCCGCTCGGACCTCGGGACCGCCGCGGCGCCCGCAGCAGCACAGAACCCGGGCGCTGGCGCTGCAAGCGCAGCCCCCGCCCCATCGGCCGGCGGCGCCCTGCCCGCCGTGGCGCCGCTGCCGCCGCTGACGGTGCCAACCCACAGCGCAGCGCGCGCGGTGCTGGAGGAGGTCGGCCACTACTTTGCGCGATTTGAACCTGGCGCGCTGTCGATGCTTCTGGTCACGCAGGCGCGGCTGCTGATCGGGCGGCCGCTGGTCGAAGCGCTGGATGTGCTGATGGAATCCAGCGCCGACGAGGCCAAGATCGAGTTTGGCACCGAGGGCTTCAAGATCCCGATGTCCCGGATGCGGATGCTGTCGGACGAGGGCGGCAGCACCGCGCTGGAGGACGACAGTGGGCCGTTCAAGGCGCCGCAGATCCAATCGCGCGAGCAGGTCGCCGAAGCGCTCAAAAGTGTCGAGGAGTTCTTCCGGCTGCGCGAACCGGCGAGCCCGGTTCCCATTCTGCTGTTCAAGGCGCGCAACCTCTTGAGCAAGGACTTTCACGCGATTGTCCGGGAATTGCTGCCCCCGGATAACGATTGAGGATGAGAACCGGCCCCGTACCGCGTGATTCTGTTGACAGAGCGCGCGCGGGGCGCTTTCAATCTTGTCCATATAGGAGGGTATTTCAATGACGTCTGACTCTGCCACCGGCTTTATCAAGCGCAACCGCCCTCCCCGGGTCCAGATTTCCTACGCCGATCCCCATAACGAGCAAAAGCAGGTCGAACTGCCGTTCGTGATGGCAGTGATGTCCGATCTGTCGGGCAATGCCTCGCCGGTTGAAAAGCCGCCGCTGGCAGACCGCAAGCTGACCCAGATCACCCAGGACACGCTGGACGATTATATGGAGGCGGTGTCGCCGGCGCTTTCGATCAACGTCCCCAACAAGCTCGACCCCGAGGCCGGGGACAAGCTGGGCTTGACGCTGAACTTCAAGAAGATGGCCGACCTCAGCCCCGGCGAGATTGCGCGGCAGGTGCCGGCACTGGCCAAGCTGCTGGAGGCGCGCCAGCAACTGGCGAACCTGCAGCGCTACATGAATGGCAAAGTCGCGGCGCAGGATCAGCTCAAGGCGCTGCTGTCCGACCCGCAGCTGATGGCCGCGCTGGATGAGCGCCGGGCCGACGCCAAGAAAGACGACAGCGAAGAGTGACGGTTCATTCCGCACCCTTCCGGGGGTGCGGTTTTCATTGACGCAGGATTTTCAGGGACTCTCGGATGGCAACGGAACTTCAGCAGGCAACCGGCGGTGCCGCAGCATTGAGCGAGCTCGACGAATTTTCGGCGATCCTCAAGCAGAACTTCAAACCGCGCAGCGATGTCGCCGCCAAAGAGGTGGAGAATGCCGTCAGCACCCTCGTGCGCGAGGCGCTGGTTGATGAGACGCTGATCGCGGACGATATCCTCGACACCATCGACAGGATGCTGGCGAAGATCGACGAGAAGCTCTCGGCGCAGGTCAACGAGATCATCCACAACGAAGAATACCAGAAGCTGGAAAGCTCGTGGCGGGGGCTGGCTTTCACCGTCAACCACTCGGAAACCGACGCCTCGCTGAAGATTCACGTGATGAACGTGTCCAAGCAAGAGCTCGAGCGCGAGCTGCGCAGCTATCCTGGCGCGAAATGGGACCAGAGCCCGGTCTTCAAGAAGTTCTACGAGGCCGAGTTCGGCCAGCTTGGCGGCCAGCCCTATGGCTGCATCGTCGGCGACTTCTACTTCGACCATTCCAGCGCCGATGTGCGGCTGCTGCGCGATCTGGGCAAGATCGCCGCCTCGGCCCATGCGCCCTTCCTGTCCTCGGCGGCCCCGTCGCTTCTGGGCATGGACAGCTGGACCGAACTGGGCAACCCGCGCGATCTGTCGACGCTGTTCGACACGCCCGATTACGCCGGCTGGAACTCGCTCCGCGACAGCGAGAACTCGCGCTACATCGGCCTGACCCTGCCGCGCGTGCTGTCGCGCGAACCCTACGGTCAGAACGGCACCGCGGTGGACGAGTTCAACTTCGAGGAAGAGACCGACGGTCATGCCGGCAAGACCTATGCCTGGATGAACGCCGCCCATGCGATGGCCGTAAATATCAACCGCGCCCACAAGGAATACGGCTGGACCGTCATGATACGCGGCGTGGAATCGGGCGGCGAGGTTGCAAACCTGCCGGTGCATAACTTCGACATGGGCGATGGCTCGGTCGACATGAAGTGCCCGACCGAATACGCGATCAGCGACCGCCGCGAGGGTGAGTTGACCAAATCGGGCCTGATCGGGCTCGTCCACCGCAAGAATACCGACCGCGCCGCCTTCATCGGTGCGCAGTCGATCTATCGGCCGAAGAAGTACCAGACCGAAGAGGCCACGGCGTCCGACAACATCTCGTCGCGCCTGCCCTACATCTTCGCTGTCTCGCGCTTCAGCCATTACCTGAAATGCATGGTCCGCGACCAGATCGGCAGCAACCGCGAGCGTGAACAGCTCGAACGCGAATTGCAAAGCTGGATCAGCGGCTATGTTCATGCCAACCCCGCCACGGCCACTGAACGCGAAAAGGCGCTTTTGCCTCTCGCAGCGGCCAAGGTCGAGGTGATCGCGGATGAAGAGAACCCCGGCTACTATGTCGGCAAGTTCTTCCTTCGCCCACATTTCCAACTGGAAGGGATGGATATCGGGATGAGCCTTGTATCCAAACTTCCGGGTGGCCAATGAAATCGTAGGGCCGGTAATTTCCGGCCCGACAAGACTTTGCTCACAGGAGAAGACTTATGGCTGTCGATATTTTTTTTAAACTTGGCGACAAGATCAAAGGCGAGTCGATTGACGATGGCAAGGATGGCCTCGGCAAAGCGCTGAAGGACCAGATCCAGATCCAGGGTTGGAGCTGGGGCCTGTCGCAATCGGGCACGATGCACACCAGCACCGGTGGCGGCAGCGGCAAGGTCAGCGTTCAGGACGTGTCGCTGACCAAATACGTGGATATGTCCTCGAACGACATCATCAAGGCCCTGTCCTCGGGCGAGCACGTTCCGACAGCGCTGCTGACGGTGCGCAAGGCGGGCGGCGCCAAGCCGGTGGTCTATTACTACATCGAGTTCGAGGATGTCATCGTCACCAGCTACACTATCTCTGGCAATGCCGACGGGCTCGACCAGCTGACCGAGAGCTTCTCGATCAACTTCGCGCGGTTCCGCATCACCTATACCCGCCAGAACGAAAAGGGCGGCGAGTCCGGCAAGTCGTCGGCGGGCTGGAATATCCCGAAAAACGTCGGCTTCTGAGGCGACGATCAAGATCGGGGCGGGCCGGCAGGCCCCCCCACCCCTGCCAGCCGCGCCAACTCTCGTTCAGGGCTGGTGACACTTCTTTGCGGCCGAGGCTCTGCAGTCACGCGGAACGTTCATGAAAAAAGCGAAAGACGGATATTTTCAGGTCTCGCTGATGAATGTGTTCCGTCAGGCGGCAGAAAGCCGCGACTCCCGCAGCCAGACCGACACCACGGACGAGAGCGGCGAGCGCGTGCTGTCCGTTCGCACGGTCGAGCGCCGCGAGGGCACCAGCCAAGGCCGGCTGCGCGAGCATCTGGCCGCCGATCTGGGCAATCTTCTGGGCACCATCCATCTGGCCTCGACGCTGGACCTCTCCGGCTTCGACCGCGTGCAGAAATCGGTGCTGAACTACGGCGTGCAGGACATGACGCGACTGACCACCTCGGATATCGAGAATGCCAAGGTCCTGCGTGACCTGCGGACCGCGTTGATCGCGCATGAGCCGCGACTGATCCCGGAAACGGTCCGGATCAAGCTGCGCCGCGCACATGAGGACGCCCAGCAACGCATCGCCTTTGACATCAGCGCCGAGATGAGCGCCAAGCCGGTGGATGTGCCGCTGGAGTTCATCGCCGAGATCGACGTGGGCGCCGGCAAGGTCAGCATGTCGAACCTGCTGGTGCGCGGATGAACCGGGCATTTCTGGAGGCCTATAACCGCGAGCTGGCGCTGCTGTATGAACGCTCGCGCGAATTCGCCGAGGATTATCCCGGGATCGCCGAACGGCTGGGGGGGCTGACGCAGAACAACCTCGACCCGGCCGTGGGCGGGCTGCTGGAGGGGGCGGCCTTCATGGCGGCCCGGGTGCAAACCAAGATCGAAAGCGAATTCCAGACCTTCACCAGCGAATTGCTGGATCAGCTGCTGCCGAACATCATGGCGCCCACCCCAAGCTGCATTCTGGTCGAGGCGCAGCCGAACTTCTCCAACCCCGATCTGGCCAATGGAATGCGCTTCCCGGCGGGCGCCTATCTCGACGCCCGCTATCTGGACCGCGAGCAGCGGATCTCCTGCCGGTTCCGCCTGTCCTCGGCGCTGGAAATGTGGCCGCTGCGGATCAGCGGGGCGCGGTTCGTGGCCGGCGCGGCGACCTTCCAGTCGATGGGGCTGGAGGTGGAGCCGGAGACCGTCGGCGGTCTGCACCTGACCTTCATGCGCCCCTCGCCCACCGATCCCGACAGCGCCGATGGCCCGATGTCCGAGGTCAAGGTCGACCGGCTTCCGGTCTATCTGGCCGGCGACATGGCCGATGCCATCGCCATCTATGAACACATGCTCGCCAATGTGGCGCGGCTGACACTGCGCTATCTGGATGCGCGGGGCGATCCGGTGTTCCTGCGGCTGGACCCGGCGATGATCGAGCAGCTGGGGTTTGACGAGGATGAAGCGCTGTTCCCTGAGGACACGCGGGTATTCCGCGGGTTTTCGCTGCTGCGCGAGTTCTTCATCTTTCCGCAGAAGTTCCTGGGATTCCGCCTGACCGGGTTGCGAAAGGTACTGGCGCAGGTTCCGGCGGCCAGCTTCGATCTGATGGTCGAACTCGATGCCCTGCGCCCCGCCCTGCCGGCGCGCGTCGGCCCGCAGCATTTCCGCCTGCACGCCGCCCCCGCGATCAACCTGTTCGAAGAGAATTGCAGCCAGGTCAAGCTGGACCAGCGCCGCCATGACTATCTGGTCTCTGCCGACAGCAGCCCCGCCTCGAACTACGAGGTGCAGCGGATCACCGAGGTCTATGCCTATCTGGGTGAGCTGGAAAACAAGATCCCGGTGCATCCGCTGTACGGCCTGCCCGCCAGCCAGTCGCAGCCGCGCGAGTCGCTGTATTTCACCGCCCGGCAACGGCCGCGGCGGCTGTCGAGCCAGGAGCGGCGCTTTGGCAAGAACCACGGATATGCGGGCACCGAGACCTTCATCTCGATCTACGAACCCGCGACGCTGGACAGCCCCGACCGGGTGCGCCGGTTGCAGATCAAGACGCTCTGTTCCAACCGCCATCTGCCGCAATACCTGCCCTTGGCGCAGGGCGGCACCGACTTCCGGCTGAACGACGATGTCACCGTCGGCCTGCGCTGCATCGCCGGGCCGACGCCGCCCAAGGAGGCCGTGCCGGAGCTGGAGCGGGACGGGGCGCACCGGCTGACCTCGGGCCCGGTGCATTGGCGGCTGATCAGCTATCTGACGCTGAATTACCTCGGCATCGACGGGCATGGCACAGCCGACAGCGGCGCTGGCCTGCGCGAGATGCTGACCCTGTTCACCGATGTGTCGAGCCAGGTCAGCGAGCGGCAGATCCGCGGGCTGAAGACGGTGACGAGCCGCCCCATCACCCGGTCGATCCGCCGGGGCGGCGGCTATCACGCGGCGCGCGGGATCGAGGTGGTGCTGACCTTCGACGAGCGCGCCTTCGAGGGCAGCGGCGTCATGCTGCTTGGTGCGGTGCTGGACAGGTTCCTGGCCGAATATGCCTCGATCAACAGCTTCACGCAGGTGGTCATCCGCAGCGACCAGCGCAAGGTCATCAAGACATGGCCGCCGCGCACCGGACAGGGGCCGCTGCTATGACCAAGGGGCGCGATCGTCGCGCGGCGCTGCGTGCGGCGCCCGAAGGCTTCGGCTTTCTGGCGGTGCTGCGCGAGTTTGAGCGCGGCGCGCCCGACAAGCCGCGGATCGGGCGCAACACCACGCTGGGGCAGGAGATCGTCACGCTGGGGCAAGATCCGTTCCTGGCCTTCCCGGACAGCAATATCAGCAGCTTTGTAGAGCCGGCGGGACGCGCGCCCCGGATGCGTGCGAACTTCCTGGGCTATTTCGGGCCGCAGGGCGCCCTGCCGCTCGCGACGACGGTCGAGGTCTATCAGTGGCATCTGCGCCGCGACGATGCCTTCGTGCGCTTTGCCGATCTGTTCGCGGGGCGGTTCCAGCAGCTGTTCTTCCGGGTCTGGTCCGACGCGCGCGCCATCACCCAGTTCGATCACGGCAGTGACGACCGCTTTCAGCATTATCTGGGCGCGGTGCTGGGACTGGCCTCACCGGCATTGCGGGGGCGCGGCACGGTGCCCGACATGGCCATCCTGCCCGTGGCCGGGCTGGGAATGGGCCGCGTGCGCAGTGCTGTCCGCCTGCGGCAACTGCTGGAAAAGGTGCTGGGGGCCGACATCCATGTCGACGAGCATATGCCGATGTGGATGGCGTTCGAGCCGGGCGACCTGACCCGCGTCGGGATGCAGGGCGCGACGCTGGGGCGCGATGCCCGCATCGGCAGCCGCGTCCAGGGCGTGAACGAAAAGATCCGCCTGACCGTCCGCACCGCCAGCGTGCCGGAATATGAAAGCTTCCTGCCGGGCGGCGGCAATTTTGCCCGCCTCGCCGACCTCGTGCGCCGCTATCTAGGGCCAGAGATCGAGGTCGAGATCGCCCCTGCCCTGCCCGCAGATCGTGTGCCCCCGGCGCGCCTTGGCGGCAGCACCGGGCGCGGTGCCGCGCTTGGCTGGACGGCCTGGATGGCGCCGCCCCCGGCCGAGCCGGGAAACTACAGATCCGACGCCGCGTTCTCGGCGTCCTACGAGCCCGGCCACAGAGCCGGGGCATGACGACTTTCAGGGACAGGGATTTTTGACATGACCGATATCAGCCTCGAGACAGTTGCCGGCAAGCTGAACCGTCTGGGTTACGACGCCTTCTTGCAATCGCTGCGCCACGCCAAGGGCGAGGGCAACCGCAGCGTGGAGCTGTCGCACTGGATGTTCCACATCGTCTCGAACCCCAAGTCGGACGTGTCGCTGACGCTGCAGCATTTCCGGTTGGACCGGGCCCGGCTGCTGAAGGATCTGGGCATCGTGATCGAAGGCCTGCGCAAGAACGCGACCGAGATGCCGGCGATTTCCGACCAGATGACCGATGTGCTGGACCGCGGCTGGCACTATGCCACGCTGATGTTCGGCGAGGCGCAGATCCGCACCGGGCACGCGCTGGTCGCGGCGCTGAAGTCGCGCGATCTGCGGCGCGAGATGACGCAGATGTCCAAGGTCTTCGGCGAGATCAACGTCGATGCGCTGGCCGGTGAGGCGCGCAGCGCCTGGAAGGACAGCGAAGAAGAGGACATGCGCCCGATGGACGGCACCGGCATCGGCCGGGCCCCCGGCACCGGCGGCGAGGCTGGCCCCGCCGGGCCGGGCGGCACCACCGCGCTTGGCCGCTTTTGCGTGGACATGACCGAGGTCGCCGCCTCGGGCAAGATGGATCCGATCGTGGGGCGCGATGACGAGATCCGCCAGATCATCGACATCCTGCTGCGCCGCCGCCAGAACAACCCGATCCTGACCGGCGAGGCCGGCGTGGGCAAGACCGCGGTCGTGGAAGGGTTCGCACAACGCCTGGCCGCGAACGAGGTCCCGCCCAAGCTGCAGGGCACCAAGCTGTTCATGCTCGACCTTGGCCTGATGCAGGCTGGCGCCAGCATGAAGGGCGAGTTCGAGCAGCGCCTGCGCTCGCTGATCGACGAGGTTCAGGGCTCGCCGATCCCGATCATCCTGTTCATCGACGAAATCCACACCCTGATGGGCGCGGGCGGCGCGGCGGGCACCGGCGATGCGGCCAACCTGCTGAAACCGGCGCTGGCGCGCGGCACGCTGCGCACCATCGGCGCCACCACCTGGATGGAATACGCCAAGTATTTCGAGAAGGATCCGGCGATGACCCGCCGCTTCCAGCCGATCACCATCGACGAGCCGTCGATCGACCGCGCCTGCTACATGCTGCGCGGTATCCTCGGCCCGATGGAGGCGCATCACGGGGTGCGGATTTCCGACGAGGCCATCGTGGCGGCGGTGAACCTCTCGGCCCGCTACCTGCCGGCCCGGCAGCTGCCCGACAAGGCGGTGTCGCTGCTGGATACGGCGGCGGCGCGGGTCGCCATTTCGCAATCGACTGTGCCGGCCGCAATCCAGGACAGCAAGGCCCGCATCGCCGGGCTGAACACCGAGCTGGCCGCAAAAGAGCGCCAGGCCGATCTGGGCGAGGATGCCGGCGGCCGCATCGACGAGATCCGCGAGCTGCTGGTGACCGAGGCCGAAACCCTTGCCGCGCTGGAGGCCGACTATGCCGAGGAGAAGGAGCTGGTCGACCACCTGATCGGGCTGTGGCAGCAGATGACGGCGGGAACGGCAGAGGCGGCCGCACCCGAGGCGGCGGAAGGCGAACCCGCCGAGGGCGAGGCGCCCGCCGCTGCCCCCTCCGACCTGCGCCCGCGGGCGATGGAGAACGTGCGCAAGCTGCAGGCCCGCGATGCCGACAGCCGCAAGATCTATGCCCATGTCGATGCGCAGGCCGTTGCCTCCGTCATCTCGGACTGGACCGGGATCCCGGCTGGCAAGATGGTGTCGGACCAACTGCAGGCGATCCTGACGCTGGGTGAGCGGCTGAAGGAACGGGTCATCGGCCAGGATCACGGGCTGGAGATGATCGCCAAGCGGATCGAGACCAACAGCGCCAAGCTGGCCAACCCGAACAAGCCCATCGGCGTGTTCATGCTCTGTGGCCCCTCCGGCGTCGGCAAGACCGAAACCGCGCTGGCACTGGCCGAGGCCGTGTATGGCGGCGAGGGCAATATCATCACCATCAACATGAGCGAGTTTCAGGAGGCGCATTCCGTCAGCCTGCTGAAAGGCGCGCCTCCCGGCTATGTCGGCTATGGCGAGGGCGGCCGGCTGACCGAGGCGGTGCGGCGCAAGCCATATTCGGTGGTGCTGCTCGACGAAGTGGAAAAGGCCCATCCCGACGTGCATGAGCTGTTCTTCCAGGTGTTCGACAAGGGCATCATGGAAGACGGCTCTGGCCGCGCCATCAACTTCAAGAACACCCTGATCCTGCTGACCTCGAATGTCGGCACCGAGGTGATCATGGACATGGCCGAACGCGGCGAGACCCGCCCCGATGTCGAGGAGCTGTCGGACGCGATGCGGCCCTGGCTGACCCGCGTGTTCCCGCCGGCGCTGTTGGGGCGGATCGTGACGATCCCGTATTTCCCGCTGTCGACCGAGGTGCTGGCGGGTATCGTCAAGCTGAAGCTGAATGCCATCGTCAAGCGCGTGAAGGAAAATCACGGCGCGTCTATGACCTATTCCGACGCGGTGCTGGCCCATATCGTCGATCAGTGCCGCGACCCGGATTCGGGTGGGCGGATGGTGGACAACATCATCACCAACTCGATCCTGCCAGACCTGTCGCGCCAGGTGCTGGGGCTGATGGTGAAAGGCGAAGCGCTGAACAGCGTGACCATCGAGCTGAAGGACGGCGCGTTCGACTACGCCCTGGCCTGAGGCCAAGCGGCAATCGCGGTGGGCCAATTTCCGGCCCGACCCGCGCAGTGACCGACGGGGGCGCCTTCGGGCGCACCCGCATTTTTGGACGATGACTTTTTGTGGAGAGATTTCATGCCGATCATGATGACCATTGCCATTCGCCGCAGTGTCGGCGGGCCAAGCAACGATCCTGCCGATGTGCGCGCCGTGCAAAAGCAGCTGAACGGGCTGATGAACCCGCCGCGGGTCAGGCTCGCCGAGGACGGCAAGTTCGGGCCCAAGACCGCGGCGATGATCCGTGACTTCCAGAAGGTGGTTGTGGGGATGAACGCTCCCGACGGGCGCGTCGATCCGAACGGGCGCACCCTGCGCGCCCTCAACGACCCGGCCTCCGAAGGGAAATGGGCGCGCATGTCAATGCCGCAGCCCGGCGCTCCTGTTGCGCCGCCCGTCCCCGGCGCGCCTGCCGCCGGACCCGGGACTGGCTACAAGCTGCGCTATCCGCTAACGGCAACTCCGGCGGAAAAGGCGGCGCTCGATGCGCTGGTCGTCCAGGCGCAGAAGGCGGGCGACCCACTGGCGTTCCGGCTGCTGGATGAGATGGTGAAGGACGCCAATTACGGCCACATCAAGAACCTGCTGACCGGCGTCGGCGCGGCGCAGTGGATCGCCGAATTCGGCGCCGCCATCCAGGGCCTGCGGATGTCGAGCCTCTCTGCCGCCGAGATCCTGATCGTGTTCCGCCAGTTCGGCGCCCAGAAGGGCACGCAGGGGCTCAGCGAGCTGCTCGGTCACATGAAGGCCAAGCCCGCCATCGGCAAGACCCTTGGCAAATGGGGCAAGGCGATGACCGGCGTCGCCATCTTCTATTGCGTGCTGGAGGTGGTGAACCATGTCGATGCGGGCCGCTATGGGGCCGCGGCCGGCGAGATCTACAGCACCGCCATGTCCACCGCGATTCCCTGGGCGGGGATGCTGGATGCGGTGCAGACCCTGCTGTTTGCCTACGCGCCCGGGATGGAAGGCAGAACCGAGATTCGCTACTTCTTCCGCTTCCTGAATGCGGTGAACCCGATCGGCGCCGGCAAGATCGGCGTGGACAGCATCTTCACCATCATCGAGACGTTGATCATCTCGTTCCGGGGCGGGAAGCTGGACACGCGCAAGCTGGACCAGCTCGTGCAGCGGATGAAGGCCTCGCCGCTCAGCCTGTGCGTGGAGGTCGGCGAGTCCCTGGCGGACGTCATGGCCGACCGCTGGGGGCAAGCCTACTATGAGGCCTTCCTGAAATAGGCCTCAGCGCAGGCGGCCGACCTCATCGAGGGCGCGGCGGGCGACATTGGCGATGGCGCGGAACAGCATGTCCAGCACGAAGCTGACCAACTGGATCGACAGCTCGCGCAGGCCCGCCGCCAGCCTGAGGCCGACCACCCGCGCCGCCAGCCGGATGATCTCCATTGCGTAGCCTGCATATTCGGCGCTGACCGTCGCCACCTGCACCAGCGCGCGGGCCATCATGTCGACCAGTGTCACCCCCGTGGCCACCGTCGCCGCGACGGTGACACCTGCCATCAGCAAGATGATCTCCAGCGCCCGCAGGGCCAGTGACGACAAAGGGAAAATGCTCTGCCGTCGCGCCTCGTCCAGCATCTCGCGCAGGGTCTGCTGCTGGGGCGGGGTGTAGGCACTGGCGAGCCGGGTCCAGTCGAGGTTGGCGACCTGTTGAATGTAATGCGGCATCAGATGCGCATCGAACGAGATGATGCCGCTGCGGCCCGCAACCTGCAGCCCGTCGCCCGCCAGCGGCGCGTGGATATAGGGCCAGATCGGCACCATCGGCACCGGGTCGTTCTGGGCGAACACCCTGCGCATGTTCTGCGCTCCGATCAGCCGGCTGAGGCTGCCGACGAAATGATCGGCGCCTGACCGCGGCGCGCCGAAGCTGTAAAGCTCGACCGTGGCCAGATTGCGCTCTGCGCAGCGGCCCGCGAACAGGTGGCCGATGGCCCCGCCAAGGGAATGGCCGACGACATGCAGATGCGAAGGATTCGCCGCCTGAACCTGCCGCATCACCTCGCGCTCCATCGACCGGAAGATGTCGTAGAATCCGGTATGAACCATGCCCCCGAAGGGCCCGCTGGTGCCGCGGTAGTTGGCGTTCGACAGCCAGTCGACCGCGGTCTGGGTGCCGCGGAACACCACCGCCACCTCGCCCCGGCGGCGCCCGCGGCCGTGCAAGACCATCGCGTAGCCCGATTCCTTGCGGGTGCCGATCACACCGGACAAGCCCGAAACGGCGCGGGTCTGAAGCTCGAACTCATCGGCGATCTCGGTCACCAGATCCGAGGCGGCGCGGGCGCTGTCGTCATCGGTGGCCGACAATGCCCTTTGGTCGGCATAGTCCATCAGGACGGCGCGGCGCACATCGGGTTCAAGCCGCACGTTATAGACGGCATCGGCCAGGGTGGCAGCAATCTGCGGAGAGAGCGTGGCGGGCATGAAAAGAACTCTGATGAAACGCGGATGAAAGGAAAAAGGTCAGTCGGAAAAGCGGCAGGTTCCATAAACGGGCCCGCTGCGGTCGGGTTCGGCGCCAAGGGTGCAGGTCACGCGGATATCGCGCCCGCGGGTTTCGCCGTTGCGGTCATAATTCGGCTTCTGGACGCGCCAGATCAGGTTCTCTTCCCCGCCGGCCGTGATGATCTGCAAGATGCGCGGCTCGTGTGGCAGCATCCCGCCCAGAAAGGTCTGGCCGACCACCTCGTCGAACTCGAAGCGGCCATCGGCGTCGGTGACCGAGGTGTCAGTGCCGCTGCGGTCATTCCACGCCCATCGCCATTCGCGCCGCACCGGAACGCCGGCGGCCGGGCGCCCGTCGGGGTGGACCAATCGCCCCTCGAACGCCGAACACAGCACCATCGGCTTTGCCATCGCCATTCCTCCCCCGCCCAGAAGCGCGGCCAGCAGGACCAGAGCGACGATCAGTAACCGGCCCCGTCTGTGCATCATCGCATCCAGCCCCCGCCCATGCCGGGCAGTCTGGCACAGCCGCTGCCAAAGGACCAAGCAAGAAAGCGACGCAGTCCTCGCATCCTCATGCCCCCTGCAACAGGGCCGAGATCAGCTGCTCATAGGCCTTCACCTCGGGCGGCACCACGGCGGCCACGCGCACCGGGGCGCGGCCGTTCATCTTGCCCTCGGCCCAGTTTTTCACGAAGGCAACCGATTGCCCTTTCAGGAACGGGTTTGCGGTGATGACGCCGCTGCCAAGCACCACCTCCAGCGAGGCATCGTCCAGCGACGACAGCACCAAATTCGCGCCCTCCGGACCAAGGAAGTGGCACAGATACAACCGCCCCGCGGTGATCTCGTGGCCGCGGGCGCGCAGATAGGCCTCGCCCTCGCGGGCAAGGTTGGCGACCATCTCGCGCGACAGCGTCGCATCGAAGCGCAGCGCCAGCAGTTCTTCGCGCGTCAGGCTGGCCGTAAGGTCGGGCCGATAGGTCTGCATCATGCGCAGCCATGTGCTTTCGATGAACTGGCCCAGGCCAGTGGCCGAGGAGAGCGGATTCTTCGCCGCGGCATTGCCACCGCTTTCCACATGGATGATCCGGTCAGTGACGAGGTCGACGGCGCTGTCCCCCGCGACCACCACGCCCGAGGTGAAGGGATCGACGCTCTCGCCCTCGACGTAGAGCTCGAAATGCAGATGCGGGCCGGTCGAGAGGCCGGTGGTGCCGATATAGCCGATCAGGTCGCCGGCGCGGACCTGCATCCCCGGCACCAGCCCGTCGGCAAAACGCGACAGGTGGGCGTAGCGGGTCTCCATGCCCGGATGCGCAATCCGCACGAGGTTGCCATAGCCCTGCCCGTCCCCGGCGAAGACGACCTCTCCGTCGAAGGCAGCCGCCACCGGCGTGCCGGTCGGCGCAGCCCAGTCGACGCCCTTGTGCAGGCGCGCGGTCTTCAACACCGGATGCATCCGCGGCCCATAACCCGAGGTGAGCACCCCGTTCACCGGAGTGATCATCCCGCCCCGCAGATGCGAACCGCCCCCCGCCTGCGCGCTGCCGGGCGGGCTGTAGCAGGTGAAATCGTTGCTGCCGACCGGGCGGAAGACATGGCATTCCATCCGCGTCCCCTTGCGCTCGATCGCGGCATAGAGCACCTGCCCCGGCCCTGGCCCCCCTGTGCCCGGCTCCGGGGCATAAAGCAGCGCCATCCGGTCACCGGGATCGGCAAAGCTCTCCATGTCGAAGGCCTGCGACAGCATCACGATGGTCTCGCCCACCACGCCCGAGGGCACGCCGTTGCGGATCGCGGCGCTGTAGAAGGCGTCCAGCAGGCGATAGCGCGGCGGCTCGTCCGAGGCGACGGGGCCGCGATCCTCGGCAAAGGTGAAGAGGTCCTCCTCGACCCAGGGATCGGCGGCCGGCACCACGTCGGCCCCCTGTCCGCGCGCGACACTGCCCAGAAAGCTGTCGCTGGTGTACAGCGACAGTTGCACCGGCACCTGCCTCCCGGCCTCGGTGATCGCGCGCATCGCCACGATATTGCCTGCCGTCAACGCTGCCGCCTCGGGGATCAGCGCGATGGCTTTCTCGGCAAAGGCCTGGCTGGCGGCGGGGTCGTGGCCCTGCGCCGCCATGATCGCCGCCAGTTCCTGCGGTTCCTTCAGGCGCAGGAACACATCGCTATAGGGCGCGGCGCGCTGATCCTCGCGGCGGATGAAGGCAAGGCTGGTGGTGTTCTCGATCCGGGTCTGGGCATAGCTGACCGGCCCGCTGGCGCTGCCATCAAGGCTCTCGCCCCAACTGGCCGAGGCATCGGCCGACACGGTCACCACGGTCTCGCTCTGCTGCCCCGTCTGCGCCAGCACCGGGCTGGCAGGCGCGGCGGCGCGCGGGGCCTCGCGCTGCGCCTGGAAAAAGGCGAAATCCTCACGGCTGGAGGGCAGCGTCGTGATCAGCTTTTCGCCGCGGATCACCAGATCGTCGCGCACCAGCACCAGTTCGGGGCCCGCCCTGTCCGGCGGCAGATCGGGGGGGCGCAGCATCTGGCGGGCGTTCTGCGCCTCGCTGCTGCGGTCAAAGCGCAGCACCATCGGATCCCCCGGCACATCGACGAAGACAGAGGCATAGGCCGCCGCCGCTGCCGCATCCAGATCGTCAGGCTCGGCCGCGCCTTCGGCAAGTTGCGCGCCGGGCGGGGCAAAGGTCAGGATACCGCTCAGCCACAAACCCAGACCCGAGCCCAGAACCACCAGCAGCGCGACACCGGCCAGGATCGGCCCCATCCGGCCACGACTGCGGCGGCGAACGGCCTGTTGCCGGGCGGCCTTGAAGCGCGGGTCGATCTCCATCCCGCGGCCCCGCCTTTGTCAGAAGCCACCGATCGTGGTCTTGAGCGCCTTTTCCACACGCTGCGCCACCGGCGCCGGCGCGGCCGCCTTGCGGGCCTTCTTGCCGTTGGATGTGGCAGGGGCCTCTGCGGCAGCCGCAGGCACCCGGGGCTTGGAGGGGGCAACCGTCGCCACACGCACGGTGCAGACCACCTTGCTCTCGCCCTGAAGCTGGGTCAGCAGCGCGGGGGTGGGGTCAAGGCTGTCGGGCACCATCTTCTTGGCGAGGAAATAGCTGGTCAGCGCAGTCTGTGATCCGCGGCCCCATTCGCCATCAACGCGCATCTGGTAACAGCCAAGGCGCTTCAGCTCTGCCTGGGCCAAACGGGCCAGTTCCGCCGGATCGACGACCGGGGCGCTGCCCTCGATGAAACGCGGGTCGATGGCGGCCAGCAGGGCGCGGCCTTCCTCGGTTTCGGGGGTGATCTCGTTACCCTCGACGCGCAGCCGGTCCACCGTCAGCGCGTTGAGCGCGATCAGGCTGCGCGTATCCCAGGACAGGGCCGCCAGACGGATCGGCGGCTCTTCGTCCGCGGCGGTGCCGGGCCGCGGAGTATCGGCCAGCGTCTCGATCTGAGCGGCGCTGGCAATGGCCTCGGCGGGTGTCGCAACCGGGGTCTGCTCCGGGGCGGGCTCTGCCGCGGCCAGAGCCGTGGGCGTTTCTGCCGGCGCCGCGCCAGGGGTGGACAGGGTGGTGCCGCCATCGACCACATCGAAGGTGAATTCCTCCTCCGCCGGCTTTGCCGCGGGGGCCAGAGTGGCGACCGCCTGAGGGGCCGGCTCGGGCGCAGGCGCAGGCGTTGGCTCCGCCGCCGCCACCTGCGGCGCGGGCGCCGGTTCTGCCACGGGCCCGCCGACAGTCAATCCACCATCCTTCGCCATTTCGAGATTGAGGCTTGCCACCTCGATCTGCGCCTCTGCCTCGGCCAGCGAGCTTTCGGAAAAGCCCGAAGTGCGCAGCAGGTCGATGAACTTGGCACGGTCTTCCGGGGTCAGCTGCGCCAGCAGCTCGAAATCGGCCTCGCTCAGTTCCTGCTTCTGCTCCTCGGCGGGCACGAAGTAGAACTGCTCGCGCAGCGAGGACTGGTCCCACGGTGTCTGCTGGCGCATCGTGGTTTCCACCACATCGTTACGCACCTCGATCATCATGTCCGAAACCGACAAGCCGGGATGGGCGATATTGTCGAGCAGCGCCTGGGTGAACGGACTGTTCGTGGCATCGGGCGCGCCATCATAGGCCACAGCGCCCGGCCCCGTGGCAAAGGCGACGAAGGTGCCGGTGCCGGTTTGCAGCCGCGCCAACCCGTCTGCGGTGCCAGAGCCGCGCACCGAGGCCGGCAACGGATCGTCGCGGCAGGCGTCGAGGAACACCAGCGTCTGGCGGCGGCGGTCCTGCAGCCGCGCGATGATGCCATCGAGGCTCCACATCTCTGTCCGGATCGTCTCGCGGCTTGTCAGGTCGGCGCCGACGGGCACCAGATAGTTGACGCCGTTCATCTGGAACGCATGGCCGGAATAGAAGAACACCGTGCTGTCGGCATCGTCGGCGCTGGCCGCGAAGCTGTCGAGCCGGGTCCAGAAATCCTGCGAGCCGATATCGGTCAGCAGCGTCACCTCGAACCCCAGCGCCTTCAGCGCCTCGGCGATGTCGGTGGCGTCATTCACCGCGTTCTTCAGCCCCGGCACAGCGGCGTAATTGCCGTTGCCCACGACCAGCGCCAATCGTCGCGCCTCAGCAGCGCCGGCGACGAAGACACCGGCGACGAAAACGCCCGCGGCGAGAGTTGCGGCAGAGGAGATGCGGCGCAGAAAGCCGCTGGTGGAAGGCGCTGACAAGAACATGGGCCAAACCGGAAATGGATTTCTGAATATGGCCAGTGTAGCCCGGCCCGGCCGTTCTGGCCAGTAACATTACCGGCCCCAAGGCGGTGCAAGCTCGCAAGGCCCGCGCAGACGGATTTCGGCGGCCCGCCTGCATCTATCGCAAGATTGCGAAACGCCCGTCGCGGATGCCGACGAAGGCCCGCAGCTCGGAATAGCCCGGCGTCTCGAAGGGGCGCGCCGGATCGGCGGCCCAGGTCCGCAGATAGGGCAGCCCGTCCGCTCCCAGCAGTTCCACCAGCCTCCCGCCCGCCGCGCTGCGATAGACGATGCGGCGCGGGTCAAAGGGCTGCGGCTTCCACTCCTCGCCCGGCGGCAGGTCAAAGATCTGCCGGAAATTCGCCTGCCGCGCCTCCAGCGGCACCCGCGGATAGGCGGCAGCGTCCTCGGACAAGGGCACCATCGCCTGCGCCAGCAGCCCTGTGGCATCGCGCGCGGCAAACATGTCCGACAGCTGGCCGGCATAGGCATCGAGCGCGCCGCGGTGGTCGGCCTCGCTCAGCACCGGGGCCTGCGACCAGGCCCAGGCCCGGCCGTATTCGGTGCCGAGGTCCAGCGTTGCGGCGGCGATGAACGGTACCGGAGTTGCGGGTGTCAGCACCGGGCGGATCGCCGCGAACTCACTGCCCTCGTCGAATTCCAGCCAGTCCTCCTCGGTGAACTCGGCCAATCGCAGGATCATCTCTGCCCCGTCCGGGAACGGCTGTCCACCCGGCTGCGCCCGAAGCTCGATCACGTTGCGGCCCGGCAGCAGATATTGCCGCACCGGAATGTTCATGGTGTTCTGCTCACCCGGATGGGCGCGGATCAGCGGAATGTCGTTGATCCGCCCCTCGGACCGGGCCGCGACAGAAAAGAACTGCAGATAGACGATGGTTTCCATGCGATTCCCTTCGTTCAGCGCGCGGTGGGTGTGTTCGGCAGCGAGCCTTGCCAGATCGGCGCAATCGCGCGGTCGGGCCACTGGAACACCACTTTCACCCAGGGCTTCGACCCCGGATACTCCACCCGGGCGGTGACCTTGATGGGCACCCATTCCGCCTTGCCAAGGAAGGCCGGTGCCGCCTCCAGCCCGCATTTGAGGCTCCCCGACACGGTGAAGCCGCAGGCGATGTCGATCGAGGCCCCGGCGGCATAGCCCATCGCCGAAGCGCGGGCCTTCGCCTCGAGCTTCGGCGTGGTGGTGGCCGAGATCTTTTCCTCGACATTCGCGCGGTTGTCAGAACTGAAGGTCACGGCCACCGGCACATCCAGCGTCAGCGATCCCGCGACCTTCAGCACCACCTCCAGCAGCGGATCCGAGGCGAACCAGTTGTCCACCCGGAAGTCGAGGCCGAAGCCGATCTCGGCCTTCACGTAGATCAGCTTCACGTCGAAGCGGATGGAGTAGAAATCCTTTACCTTCCAGATCCGGGCATGATCGGCATGGGCCTCGGGCACCACGCCCCAGGTTCCCGTGATGGAGCCTTCGAAGATCGAGATGTCGAGATCGGCCTGCCATCCCAGTTTCGGCACGGCGTTCTTGAAGTTATCGAAGGCCGACTTGAAGCTGCGGGCGGCAACAATCAGCGAGTTGACGGATTTCGAGATGTCCAGCTCGACCCCGTTGCGCTTCAGCGAAACCTGCTGCGTGACCGTATCCTGATCCTTGAACTCCACTTTGCCGGTGGTCAGGTCGCCGGTCATGGTGGTCTTTTCGGTCATCCAGGGCCCGCGGATCGAGCGGCTGTCTTCCTCGGTGCTGAACTCCTGAAAGTTCTTCATCCCGCCCTTGGTACCTTCGCTGTCGGTCACGCCGCCCGCGGTGGTCGTCTTGGTTTCGCTGCCATGCAGGCTGCCGGTCACGACGTTGCGCGACTGGGTCCAGCTGCGGCTGCTCCCCTCCTGCGCATAGTTGCGGCTGTCCGAACTGGTCCCGCTGCGCACCGTGTCGCCCGACTTCAGGTCCTTGTAGCCCGCCTGCTGCTGCTTGATCTTGCGGAAGGGCGGGATTTTGAAGATCAGCTCGAACTTGTCGTTCGGCCAGACCTCCACCCGTCCGCGCAGGCTCTGGGTCGGGGCGCGCCCGTTGCGCACTCCGCAACTGTCGACAACGGCGTGCCCAATGACGCGGCGATTCTCGCTGAACGACCAGAATGGCTTGAGAAACCCGCCCGAGCCGCTGGCAGCGCGGGTCGATTGCGCCAGCAGCTCCATCGGTGCGTTCGACGTATTCACCGGAAAGCTGCGCGAGGCGCCGTTCTGGATGCTCCAGCGCAAATGGGTGTGCTGCTCGACCGGGCAGGACGGCTCGATCCCCGCCGATACCGCGATCTTGGCCTTCACCTGCAGCAGCGGATCGTAGGATCCGTCGCGGTCATAGTCGGCCACGACCTGCATCAGAAGGTCATCGCCTGCCAGCAGCGCCTTTTGCGCGGCGGTGAGGCTGCCATCCTTCGCCGCGGGCGTGGTGCAGCTGAGGCTTTGAACGTCGGACTGATTCTCGATGGACAGCCTTTCGACGTCGCACGGCTGGTAGCGCGACTGCGCCTGCTCGAAGGGGCAAGACTGCACTGGCTGCGTCGCATCGCCAACCGAGGAGAATCCGGCCTCCTGCGCGGATTGGCACGACTGCTCCAGATAGGTGTCGCTCATTGTCGAATCCCTCCTTGCGGCTTGGAGTGGAGAAGACGCACCGTCGGCTCGGCAATGCGGTACAGCTCGTGCAGCTTTGCGCCCTGATTGCGCAGCTCCCAGGCCAGCACGTCCTTGACGGCGGGATGTTCCAGAAATGGCCCCCGCTGCGAGGCGAGATCGGCCAGCAGCTTGGCGAACAGGGCAAGGTCGTTCTCGGTTCTCAGCCCGGCGTTGCTGCCACGGGCAAGGGTGTCGGCGAGTTCGGCGCGCCGCTCGTCGCCATCACGGTCGATCCAGCCCTGCGAGGCGGTCATCAGCCAGTCGTCAATGCGCCGCACCAGCCGCGCGATCTGAGCACGACGCAGGGCATCGAATGCGGTGGCATCAATCAGCAGCATGGGCGCGAAATGCATCCTGAAACGGCCGGCGGACCGAGGACCGCCGTAAGAATGCCGCAAGCCTAGTCAACCTCTGCGCCTGTGGCAATGGTGGGCCTTGCGGGGGCGCATCACTGGGTTGCGGTCAGGAACAGCGTCCAGCGCTGCGTCTTCACGGTATCGACCTCGATGAACCCCGCGGCGATGTTGCCCCGGCTCCAGCAATCCTGCGCGCCGCGGATCGTGAAGCGCCGCGGCGAAATGCACATCTCGGTGGTGCCGTTCAACAGCGGGAGCCCGATCACGTCCTGCGCATAGACATAGATGTAGCGCGTCGTCAGTTCCTCACGAATGACGTTGGCGCATTGGTTGGGCCCTATGGTCCACCAGCCGCGCGTCTCGAATGTCGTTTCGGGATCGGTCTCGATGGTGACATCCTCGCCGATGGCGACGTTCATCACGTCCAGCGACTGGTTGCAGATGGCGAACTCGGCCTGCGCCGGATACGCCGCCAGCAGGGCAACCAAAGGAAGCGAAAACAGGATCAGCCGCATGATGGTGTGATCCTAGCGCCACGGCGCCTGCCCGAGAAGCGAGGTATTGCCGAAAAACAGGGCAAAGCTTGTCGAAAGCTGCATTTTTCGGTAGACTTTAGCAATGTCGCAGATTGCGCGACGCCATGATGTCCGCAGGGGCATCCGGCCAAAGGATGATTTATATGGGCTACCACATCACTCACCGACTGTCCCCGCTCCGTGGCGGCTTTGCCGTTCTGGCATTTGCCGCCATGAGCCTGACGCTTTCACACTCCGTAAGTGCAGCGCAAGAGGGCGAACGCCCGACCATGGATATCCAGACCGGCGCGCCCTACCCCATTCTGACACCGCCCGAGATGGCGCAGCGCGCGGCAGAGCCGCCGCGGTCGCGCCCGGCCGAGCGGATCGCCTCGGCCCGGCCGGATGTCGCAGCGCCGCTGGTGACCGCACCGCCCGTTGCGCTGTCGCCCGTCGCTGCATCGCCCCTCTCCGTGCCGCTGGTCACTGCCCCCGCCGTGACCGCCCCGCTGGCCCAGTCCCCGCGCGTCGTCGATCTGCGCACTGCGCCCTCCACGCCCATCGCGCCGAAACGCAGCTTCCGGATGCCCTGGCAGATCGGTGTCTACCAGTAAGCCCCGCAGTAAGAGGATGACTCCGCGCCTGGTGCGTGGCACAGTTCCCGCCGACACATCGGACCTATCCGGAGACTCCCAGCCGTGCCTGCCCTGCATCGCCTCATCGCGGCCGCCCTGTCCGCGTCGCTGACCTTCGTGCCCCAGCAATCGCTCGCCCAGACCGGCACAATCGAGCTGGAGCTGAACACCTCGGCGGATGAGGGGTCGGGCTGCCGGCTGACCTATGTGGCCACCAACAACACCTCGATCGCGCTGGAGAAGATGTCCTATGAAGTCGCGGTCTATGACGCCACGGGCATCGTGCAGCGGCTGGTGGTGCTGGATTTCGGCTGGCTGCCGGTGGGCAAGACCCGTGTCGTGCAGTTCGACCTGCCGGATCAGAGCTGCGCCGACACCGCGCGCATTTCGGTGAACGGGCCCGTGGATTGCGCTTCTGCGGAGGGCGCGCAGACCGTGTGCCGCGACAGCGCGATCCTCAGCTCCCGCGTGCAGACGATTCAGTTCAACTAGGCGCGCTGGACGAGGCCGACCAGCGACTGCCGGTCGGCCTCGTCAGTCCCGATCCCCGTCAGTCCTCGATCCGGAAGTAGCGCAGCGCCGCCGTGGCATCCTGCCCGGTCGCGGAAATCTGGCTCTGCATGAACGGCACCAGAGCGCGGGCCGTCACGCCGTTGGGCACCACGTCCAGCTTGCTCAGCGGCTCGTCCGTCACCACAGCAAGGATCATCTGCCCCCGCGGAGCGCCCTCGGCGAGGTTGACGGTAAAGCTGAAGCTGACCGCGCCATCCGAACTCCGGGCGAGCCACGGCTTCAGGTTGGTGGCGCCGCCAGCCCCGTTGACGAGGAACAGCGCGGCGGCACGCTCGCCAACGCCGTCCAGCGTGCCGGAAATCGCCGCGCCATTCTTCAGGCTGCCGCCCTCGGTTTCCAGCTGCAGCGTGACCGGTGCTTCCGGACCGGCCCCTGCGGGCGCGGACCGTTCGGCATTGACGAAATCGAGGATCGGGCACTGGTTCTGCTCGATCATCTGCGCCGTGATCGGGGGGGCATCGGCAAAGGCCGCGGTGAAGGCGGTGCGCACCGGCGCCAGCGCGTCCTCGGAGGCGGCGAACCCGGCAAAGCCGGCCTCCTCCCCCGGCGGCAGCGGCTGGAGGCTGACGCAGGCGGGCATGGCGTAACTGGTGGCCCAGGTTGCAGGATCAGCCGGTGCCGGAGCCTCGGCGACCGGAGCGGGCGCCGGTTCGGGTGACGTCTCGGCCGCGGCGACGGGTTCAGGTGCTGGCTCTGCGGGCGCCGCCGGCTCCGGCTCGCTCACCGGCAAGGCTGCCGTCTCAGCCTCGGTGGCAGCGGGTTCCGGGGGGCCCTCGGCCGGGGCGTCCCCAGCGGGTGCCTCCTCGGCGAGGGCGACGCGCGGCTCTGCCGGCTCGGGGGTCGCGGGGGCTTCCGGCGCGGCAGGGGCGCCCGCGTCCGCCGCAGCCTCGGTCTCGGCAGGCGCGGGCTCGGCAGGCGCGGGCTCCGGCATGGGTTCGGGCGCCGGGGCGGGCGGAGCCGCAGCGGGCGGCGGTGACGGCTCGTTCGCCGCGACCTGCGTTTCGGCGGGCGCGTCCTCGCCCGTCGGGATCAGCCCGCCGAACCAGGCCCCTGCCCCGCCGATCCCGGCAAGGACCACGAGTCCGACGAGGATCAGCCCGCCCTTGCCGCCCTTCTTCGCAGGTTCGGCGGCGGCCGCCCGTGCGGCAACCGGTGCGGCCGAAGCGGCAGCGCCAAAGGGGCTTGCATCGACATCGTCCTGCGGCGTGTAGCCCGGCGCGCCCGTCGGCTGCGGCGATCCATAAGGCACACCCGTTTGCTGGGGGCTGCCATACGGCGTGCCGGTCTGCTGCGGGGCGCCGTAGGGAACGCCCGTCGACTGGCCGCCATAAGGGTTGCCATAAGGGTTGCCGGTCTGCTGCTGCGGCGGCGGGGCGCCAAAGCCGCCCGTCACCTGTCCGCCGCCCAGTTCAGGCGGAAGGCTGATCGGCGGCAGCGAGGCCGAGATGATCGTGCGGTTCGGATCAGGCCCGACCGAGACCTGCCGCACCGGAACCAGCGCCGGATTGTCCAGCATCATGATCACCGCCGCCATGGAGTCGGGGCGGTTCGCCGGATCGGGCTGAAGCATATGGGCCAGCAGCGGCTGCATCTCTGGCGGGACACCCTGCAGATCGGGCACCGAAGCGCGCTTGCCCACTGCATCGACGATGGAACTGCCCATGTCCATCAGCTTGCCGCGGCAGGCCGCAGCGATCAGCAGCGCAAGGCTGTAGATGTCGGACCGCCCGTCGACGGTGCCCCCAAAGGCCCCCAGCTGCTCGGGCGAGACGAAGTTGAACTTGCCCGCGAACTGGCCCTGCAGCAGCGTGCCGCCGCCGATGGTCGACGACTTGGCGATGCCGAAGTCGATGATCTTGGCGTGTTCGACCTGCCCATCCTCAAGGATCACGTTATCGGGCGACAGGTCGCGGTGCACGACGCCGGCCTTGTGCGCCTTGTCGAGGCCCGAGGCGAGCCGCCGCAGCAGCACCTTCACATCCTCGAGCGGCATCGGCCCGCGGTCAAGCTGATCGCCAAGCGCAGTGCCGGCGACGAATTCCATGACCAAACTTGGCCGCCCGATCACCGGATCGTTGGTGAAGACGTGGTAGCGGACGATGGCATCGTGCGAGAGGCGGCCAAGGACCATCGCCTCTTTCTGGAACAGCGCGACGATCTTGGGATCGTGCGCAAGGCTTGGCAGCACGATCTTGATCGCCACCGGCTCGCCATTGTGGATGTTGCGGCCGCGATAGACCTCGCCCATCCCGCCGGAACTGATCAGCTGCTCGATCTCGTAGGTGCCGATGATCTGCGTGCCGGTGGTGACCGCGGTCACCCGCCGGTCCTGGGCCGGCGCCGACGTGGTGGCGGGCGCAGGGGCAGACACGGCCGGGGCCGCACTGCCAGCAGAACCGTCACCGGGGGGAAGAGAGGTTTCGTTCGTCATTGTGCTCAGCCGTCCACATGCCATTGATCCCTGTCACCGGGATGCGAATATCCGGCGCCGGGGGTTGGTTCGGCGCCAGGGCCGGCGCGCTGCGAGAGGCAGCGTAGCACCACTACGGTGACATTGTCGCGCGCGCCGCGCGACAATGTCAGATCAATCAGCCGGTTGCAGGCCTCCTGCGCCGGAAACTGCCCCAGCATCTGCGCCATTTCGGCATCCGACACATGTTCGGTCAGCCCGTCCGAGCACAGCAGGAACGCATCCCCCGACTGCAAGGTGCCATAGACCTCATCGGTCATCGGCCGGGCCGCGACGCCGATGGCGCGGGTGATGACATTCTTGCGCGGCCAGGTCGCCGCCTGATCGGGGGTGATCGCCCCGGTACGCAGCAGTTCCTGAACCTCGGTATGGTCGGTGGTCACCTGCCGGTAGACCCCGTCGCGCAGCAGGTAGATCCGGCTGTCGCCCGACCAGATGCAGGCGAAATGCTTCTCGTAGATCAGCAGCGCGACCAGCGTCGCCCCCACCGTCGCCCCGTTCAGCCGGGCCGACTGCTGCTGGATCTTGTCATGGGCCAGCGTGAGCCGGTCCATGAAGCGCGCCTGAAGGTCGGGGGCCGAGCTTGGCAGCCCGATCGATGCCGCGCTGTCGGCGATGGTCTGGCTGGCGAAGTCGCCGGCCTCGTGGCCGCCCATGCCATCGGCGACCAGCCACACGCCCGACCCGCCGCCGACGAAGTAACGGTCTTCGTTGTGGTCGCGCACACAGCCGGTGTCCGTGGCCGCGCCGGTCTCAAAGGTGAATGCAACCTCGTTCATGCTGCCTCCTCAACGCCCAGGGGCACCCGGCCCCGGCAGCGCGACTGCGCCAGCTTAGACGCTCCATCCAGTCCACGCCAAGTCATCCCGTTGCCTCCCCCCGCAACAACCACGCCAGCACCGCCCCGTCCGGCAGTCCGGGCCCTGCGTAAACCTGTGACGCCCGCACCGGCTCGGCCCGCGGCTTTGGCGGTGCGGCGGTGAGGGGCGCGGATGGCGCACCGACGGGCGCCAAGAAATCCACCGGATCTTCGGGCACGGCTGGGTCCAGCCAGGCGTCCCCGGCCCATGCGTCGGTGGCCCTGGCCTGGGCAAGGACGCCCGCGCCGGCGGCATGCGCCTGATGGCTTCCGGCGGGCGGAGCGATATCGGGCAAGCTAGGTGCCATGTCCGTCTCGACACGCCAGAGCGCGTCGAGGGCATCTTCCGGCGCGCGTCCGCCTTCGGCGCTGATCGACGGGGTTTCGGCATCGGCGGCGGCCTCTTCTGCCGCCTTCTCCATGGCCTCGGCCGGACCCGCGGGCTCCGCCACATCCTCCGGATCGACGGCCGCGTCGAACGGCGGAGCATCCTCGGGAAGGGGCAGCTCCTCAGGCAGACCCTGGGCCGCCGCCTCGTCCCCCATCTCTTCCCCCGCCCCGGCATGACCGGCGCGCCACCAGTAGCTGCGCCCCCCCGCCGCGCGGCGATGATCGGTGGCGGCGATATCCGCCATCAGCGCCGCCAGATCCTGCGGCACACCCATCGCCCAGAAGCCGGAAGGGCCGGGTACGGCCAGCACGTCAGGGGACTCGGGAACATCCAGCCCGTCCAGCAGCGCGGCGGGCGCGCCGCCTGCCGCAGGGTCCGACAAACGGCCGCGCAGATGCGCCTCGGCCGCGTCATACCACGCCTGAACCGGGTCCAGCACCGGGGGCGGCACGGGGCAACCCGCCGCCAGCATCAGCAGCGGAAACCGGCGTCCAACCCTGTCGCGCGAGGCGGCCATCACGCCGCAGACCGGTTGGCCCCACAGCTCTTCGCCCAGCCAGAACCGCAGCACCGGGCGCGCCGTGCCGTCGCGGTCCCATACCGGCTCCCAGTCGGCGCCAAGCGCAGCCCGAGTCTCGGTCATCACCGCATCCAGCCAGCTTTCCAGCGGCGCCAGCAACGGCAACGGCAGGCCGGCCTGCACGAAGTCGCCCCAGCCCGGATGCTTGCCGTAGAGCGCGAGTGTCATGCCCCCCACCGATCCGTCACAGGCCGCTCGGGCAGGTGAACTCGCTGAGCTCTGCGAGGTTGAACGGGTTCTCCAGCGAATTGACGCGGATGTCGAAGCTGATGTTGCGCCCGCCGATCACGTAGCCGACCTGCAGCACATCGCCGACCTGCCGCGGATTGCCGTCGCGGATGAACTGCAGGAAGGCCCAGGGCCCCTGATAGCGGATCAGCGATTCCCGGTTGTTCATCTCGGGCAGGATCTGCAGCGAGGTGGTGGTGCCAAGCCCCGGCCATTTGATCGTCTGCGGGGTATTGCCCACGGCGCGGGTGATGACCTGCTGGTCATCGACCGACAGGATCGCCTGCTTGATGCGGTCATGCGCCGCGGTCTGGTTCAGCGTCACCTCCAGTTCCACCGTCGCGCTGCGGCCGGGGAAGAACGCCTCGCGGATCTTGGCGGCGCGCTGGAACTGGCGCAGCGTCGTCAGCGACAGGCGGTCGGCCAGCGGACTGTCGGCGCGCCATGTCCAGTCGCGCCCGCCCATATCGGCATGCACCGCCAGATGGGTGTTGAAGAAGCGGTCGAGAATGCCGTCGGGCGCAAAGAGCTGCGCGAACTCGCTCAGCGGCACCTGCCGGCTGGTGGTGCGGGCGAAGGGGTAGCGGTTCGACACGATGTTTTCGCAGGTGCGCGTCACTTGCGAGCTCAGCTCTTCGTTGATCTGGCCGATGGTGGTGTTGGCGGCGTCGCCCTCGAAATCCTCGACCGCTTCACTGACCATCCGGCTGAGCGCGGGCGGCAGGCGCGAGGCGGTGGTGCGCAACTGGCCGATCAGCGCCGGCATCTGCGCCGCTGCCTGCGCCAGCCCCGAACTGGCCGAGATCACCAGGCTTTGCTGGATCGCGCCCAGATTGCCGATCAGCGCGTCGATCGGACGGCTGCCGGGCGTTCCTTCCAGCATCGCGTGATAGGCCGCAAACTGTGCCTCGATATCGGCACCCGGCACCACGGGGCCGCTGCCGCCCGCCGCGCCTGCACGCCGCTGCGACTTGCCGGCCTCCAGCGCCAGATCAAGCCCGATCCGCTTCAGCCCGGAGGTGCGGTTCAGCGTCAACTGCAGCACCTCGTTCTGTGCCCGCTCGGCCAGGGCCGGGTCGGCGCCCGGCACCAGATCGCCCAGGGCCGAGGGCGCCTCGACTGTCAGCCGGGTCTCCGCACTGATCGCCTCGACAAAGCGCAGGATCGGCGAGGTCGTGGGCGAGGAGGCCGCCGCCAGCGCCACATAGGCCGGCTTGTCCGCCGCCAGCGGCGCCAGCTTGACGTTGTCGATCATCGCTTCCCAGGACTGGATGAAGTCATCGCGGTAGCGCGCCAGCAGGGTCGGCCCCAACCGATCCAGCTGATCGCTGACCCGCGCCGCCTCGGCCTGCTCGCCCATCACCCAGGTTTCGCTTTCGATCTTGCGCGCGACCTCTCCCAGCTGATCGAGGAAGAATTCGTGGAAGCCCGCATAGGTATAAAGCGCGGGCACGCCGAGGCCGGCAAGATCGCTGCCATCGACGGTTTCCAGCACCAGCCGCGCATCGGGACCGACCTGTTCGACCAGGTTGAAATCGGCCACCCCCGAAAAGCTCGCCGTGGCCTGGATCAGCGAATAAGCTTGGTCGGCGACGCTCATCCGCCCCAGGATACGCTCTGCCTGGGCGATCAGGTCGCCGTTCAGTTCCACCCGCACATCGGTTTCGCCGTCGAGGTCCAGCATCGCGGCTACATGCGCCTGAAGCAGATCGCGCAGCGGCTGCTGGTTGATGCCCGGATAGATTTGCAACCAGTCTTCGTGGAACCACTGCTGGATCAGGGCGTCTTCCGGCGCGGGGGCCATGCCGCCAAGCAGCTTGTACACTTTCAGCGTTTCGTAAATCGCCAGCGTCTCATTCGCCAGCACAAAGGATTGCAGCTGCTCCTCGATCCGCAGGATCATCCGCGGCCGCATCAGCCGTTCCAGCCCGTCCCGGTAGGACACCTTCGCCGCGGCCTCCAGCTGGCTGCGCTGGCCGAGGCCGAAGCGCTCGGTAATGCCGCTGCCCCCGTCGGGGTTGCCATAGCCCGAGGGCATGTTGCGCAGCAACTGCAGCTCGCTGGCGACGCGGGCAAGATCGGTATCGGAAATCTCGGTCGCCTGCAGATCCTCTTGCGCGGCCAGTTCGTAATCGGCCAGCGCCGCCTGCGCCGAGCGCACGAGGCCGCGGTTCTCGAAATAGCTGAAGCCCCAGGCCCCCAGCAGCCCCGCCGTCGCCAGCAGCATCGCCGTCATCGCCGCAAACCGCAGCCCGGTGGAGCGGCGCACGGCGCTTCGGTCATAGGATACCCAGCCCTGTTCGGCAAAGATCACCTGGGTCAGCAGATCATGCAGAAAAAAGCTCTTGCCGCGGCCCGACATCAGCCCGGCCTGCGCCTCGCGGCCAAAGCTGCGGTTCATCGCCCCCAGCACCTGGTCGATCGGCGTGCCTTCTTGCGTGCCCGAGGTGAAGTAGAACCCGCGCAGCATGGCATTGGTCTTGTAGCGCGTCGGCTCGAACACCTGGCGCAGGAAATCCACCACCGTGTCGCGCAGGATCGCCATCTGTCCCGGCAGGCCAAAGATGGCGATGCGCGAGACGCCGTCATTCTCTTCGCTCAGCCGGTCGATCACCTCGTCCGATAGGCGCGAGACCAGCGCGTCGAACTCCTCGCCCACGCGGTCATGGGTGGGTTCCTTGCGGTTCTCGGTCTGGAAGGTGGCGCCCCAGACCTTCTTGCGGCGGCTGGTGCTGAACGAGGCGAAATATTCGCGGAAGCCGGCGATCAGGTCGGCCTTGGTGAACATCACATAGACCGGGAAATCGACCTTCAGCGTCTCATGGATTTCTGCCAGTCGGGCGCGCACCGTCTGGGCATGGGCTGCCACGGTTTCTGGCGTCGCATTCATCAGATCGGCAGCCGAAAAGGCGAGGATGACGCCGTTGATCGGCTGCTTGGGCCGGTTGCGCTTCAGCAGCGACAGGAACGAGGACCAGCTTTCGCCATCGGCGGCGGCATCGCTGTCTTGCGTCGTATAACGGCCAGCGGTGTCGATCATCACCGCCTCTTCGGAAAACCACCAGTCGCAATAGCGGGTGCCGCCAAAGCCCGACAGGCCGCCCTGGCCTTGGCTCTGGCCCTGCTTCTGCTCGGCCAGCGGGAACTTGATCCCGGCATTGACCAGCGCCGTGGTCTTGCCCGATCCGGGCGGGCCGATGATCACATACCAGGGCAGGTCATAGAGATAGGTCTTGGACTTGCCCGATTTCTTCAGCGTCGCCAGCGCCGAGTTCATCTTCTCGGCCAGCACAGCGCCATCGCCCGCCGGCGATTCAGCGACCAGCGCCTTTTCCAGGGCCGCCTGCCCGCGGCGGCGGCGCCACAGCTTGACCGCGCCCCAGACCGCAATCACCAGCACCAGAAGGCCTATGATCAGCAGCCGCACCCAGACCGGCTCGAACGGGCGGGCAGAGCCGAAGCCGATCAGCGGGCCGGCGAACCAGACGGTAATGGCGAAGGCGACCGCGCCAAGGACGGTCAGGGCGAGTTTCAGCCAGCGCATCGGGGATCGTCCTGCCTGTTCGGGTGCGAGCGGGTCATTGCAAGGTCTCCTCGCGCGCAATCATGATCTCGACGCGGCGGTTCAGGGCGCGGCCCTCGGGCGTGGCATTGTCGGCGACCGGATCGGCCTCGCCCTTGCCCTCGACGATCAACCGCGACGCGTCTGCCAGAAACACAGCCAGGGCCTTCTGGACCGACTCCGCCCGCGCGACCGACAGGTCGATGTTGTTCTTGAACCGGCCGGTGCCCTTCAGCGGCACGTTGTCGGTGAAGCCCACCACCTTGATCGGCCCCGCCTCGGGATCCAGCGCGCCGCCGATCTTCTGGGCCAGCGCGGCGAAGGCCTCTTTCACGTCGCTCTTGCCGGAGTCGAACAGCGCGGTGTTGTTGATCCGCACGAAGATGAAGTCGCCCTTGCGGTCCACCTCCAGCGTGCCCGCCTCGATATCTTCGGCAAGGCTCTGGCGGATGCGGTCCAGCTGCTCGGTCTCGGGCGGCGGCGGCGCCTCGACCGGCGTCTGCACCGGCTGCGGCCGTTGCAGGGTGACGGCCTGCGCCGGATGCACGCTCATCAGCCGGGTCACGACCTGGCTGCCCTCATTCGAGATCACCATCGACAGCGCCATGTAGGCGCCCAGCAACAGCACGCCTAGAACCGAGGCCATGACCCATAGCGGCGTGCCGCCGAACCGGCGACGCCCGCCCGCCAGCACCGGCTGCCAGCGCGGCGAAATGTCTTCGTCCGGGCGCGGCTCGACCCGGCGCAGGCTGTCATGGATCATGCCGCGGATGCGCTGCAGCTCCATCGCGCCATTGGGGGCGGTGCGATACTGCCCCTCGAACCCCAGCGACAGGCAGACCAGCGCCAGTTCCAGCAGCTGGAACCGCTGCGCCGGGGCCTGCAGCGCCTTCTCGACCTCCTGGAAGAAGCCCACGCCCGAGGTGCGGCGGTTGAAGAACCGCGCCACCATCGAATACTGGATCCACAGATGCCGGTCGGTGCCGGGGATGTTCTGGACGATGTCATCGGCCGTACCGCAGAGCAGGTATTTTGCCACCTGCGCCTCGTGCGGGGTGATCCCGGCCTCCATCACATTCTGCTCGAAGGTCTCGATCTCGCGGGTGACGTGTTCCATCAGCGGAACCGCCTCCATCTCGACCATCTGGGTGCGCAGGCGCCCGAACAGGATCAGCAGGTTGGCAGCGGCGGCAAGGATGGGGTTCTTGGGTCCGCCGCGGCCGAGGCCCTTGGCGTGCAGCGCCTGGCGCAGGTCGATCTTCTGCGCGGGCGGTTCATAGCGGCCGGTCTCGGCGGGGCGATGATCGGGGAAGAACGAGTCCGACGGGGCAAAGGCCCCCGAGACCTGCGGCTGTGCGGACTGCTGGGGCTGGCCGAAGCCGTTGTCCCAGGCCGATCCGGCCCCGCTCTGAGCCGGGCCAAAACCGCCTTGGCCACCAAACCCGCCAGTTGGACCACCGAAGCCGCCCTGTGATCCATAGCCCTGCGGTTGCGGGGCGAAGCCGCCCGTTGACCCGGCGCTGCCGGCAGGCCCGAAGCCACCACCACCCCAGGCATCGCCCCCGGACGGACCGGCATGGCCACCCGGCGGCCCGAAGCCCTGCCCCGGCGCCCCGAGGGCGCCGCCGATCACCGTCTTCTGCCCGCCGCCCTGCGGCGCCGGTCGGGCGGGGGCCTGTGGCAGCGGCGCCGGCGCGGGGCCACCCAGGCTGCCGCCGATGATGGTCTTGTCCTTGTCCTTGCCCGATCCGCCGCTCATGCCCGGTTCTCCACGATGGCCCAGAGGTCGAGCTTCAGGTCAGGCCAGTCACCGGCGAAATGCATCCCGATCGCCGGCGCCGCGCTGAACTCGCGCCACAGCGGCGTGTTCTTGTCGAGCAGGAAATAGACGTTGCGCGACACCGCCCGGATCTGCCGGGGCGGGGTCGGCGTGTGGATCAGCGCGATGCCCGGCAGGTTGTTGTTGACGATTTCGGACATGCGGGTGTTGGGCCCGATCTTGCACAGCTCGGGGAATTGCAGTTGCACCTGGGTCAGCGGGCGGCTGCTTTCCACCTCGATGACAAAGGTCGCGTCGCGGAACAGGTTACGGTCGGCAACCTGCGCCAGATACGAGCTTTGGCCGACCTGCCGCAGATCCAGCCGCGTCGCCCGCCCCACATCCCGGCTCAGCAGGCGCTGGATGTCGCGCACCATCGGCTCGAAGGCCGATTTCAGGTCGCCGTGATCATAAGCGGCATAGTCCGGCGCCAGCCGCCGGTCCTGATCGAAGGTCCACAGCTCGCCCGAAAAACGCAGGAACTCCTCGAACAGCCGCTCGGGGTGGATGTAGCGCGACTGGCGGAAGTGCCGCAGCACGTTGATCTCGCGGTTGAGCAGCAGCAGCATGAAATAGTCGGTCGCCTGCAGCCCGCCCCCGGCACTGGGATCGGCGGCATAGCGGGCCAGCGATTCCAGCTTGGTTTCCACCCAGCCGATCACCCGGTCCAGCCAGCCGATCACCACCGGATGCGCGTTCAGCGTGATGACGGGCGGCGGAAAGGTATCGTCAAGGATCACCACATTGTCCCGCACCTCGAGGATGCGGCCGATCTTCAGGCATTGATAGCCGGGCTTGGCGGTGTTGCGGATGTCCAGTTCCAGCCGCGGTTCGGCCACCTCGATCTGCTGCTCGACCCGCATCGCCGAGGCGCTGTCGGCCACGGTCTCCGCCGCGAGGATATAGCGCGTCGCAACCCCCGCCTCGGCGTCCATCGCAATCTCGCGGCCGTTCATCGCCACATCGGGCAGCGTCAGCCAGATCGCCACCCCGTCAGAGCCTTCGGGAACCTCGATGGTGGGCGGAAGCGCGTTGACGCCGGGCGAGTCGAAGGGCGTGCCATCCGGCAAGATGCCCACCACCCGCGTCAGCTCTATCCGGCCCTGCTGCAGGCGGTCGCGGTTGAAGCGCAGTTCCTCGATGCCCCAGGGATAGGGCGACAGATGGCGCGTGCGGGCTTCCAGCAGCTTCTCGACATAGCGATCACTCTGCTGCAGGTGCTGGGGCTGAAGGAACAACCCCTCCTTCCACGCGACCTTGCTGTACCAAGACATTCCGTTGTCAAACTCCTGTCGCGGGCACCGCCACGGCGGGTCCTGCACAATGCGCTGCTGTGGACGGAACGGCTGAACCCGAACCACCTGCGGCAGCCCGAGTGTGCAGCCTGCCCCCCCACGGATCAAGGATTCAGTTTCACCGCGGGAGCTCGCCCGAAATCGCCGGGGCACGCTGCGGATGGGCGTGCCCCGGTTTCGTTCACGTCAGAACGACAGGCGCAGCTGCGCCGTCAGGCTGAGGCTGTCTTCGACATCGTCGCCAAAGCGGGCATCGGCGCGCACGTTGGCGTTCAACTGCTTGGCTGGCCCCCACTGTCCGGGCTCCAGCAGCGACACGTAGTTGACGCCCAGGCTCAACTCGCCAAAGCCGCCAAGGTTGGTGGTGTCGATATCGCTCGACCCGCCCGAGGCATCGGTGAAGGTCGACTGCCGGTCGCCCGAGAAGTCATTGTAATACACCGCGCTGAGGAAGGTCGTCGTGCCCGCCGTGCCGGATTCGGCGATCGAGGTCTGGGCCAATGTGCCGCCAGCGAAGCCGATGATCGTGTCGAACGCCTTCAGCTTCAGGACCTCACCGCCCGAGAATTTCAGCTTCGACTCGTCGGTGCGTGTGTAGGCGAAGCCCGCCGTCGGCACCAGCGACAGCCCGTCATCATTGAGGTCATGGGCGTAGTTGATGCGGCTGCTGATCGTCACGGACTCGCTTTCGACTTCACTGTCGTCGAGCCCGAGCCCGGTGCCCGAGGTGCTCGACACCGTGTAATCGGTCTTGTCGAAGCGCAGCTGCACGTCGGCGGTGAACTTGTCACGCCGTGCCGCCATGTAGGCGCCGATATAGGTCTGCTCGAAGTCGGACTTGACCTGTCCCAGCACCGTCATGCTGGGGTCGTAGCGCGACGGGTCCAGCGGGTCGATCGCGAACACGTCCTGCTTTGTGGTGCCCTGGTTCATGCCGAACATGCCGCCGAAGGCCAGATCCCAGCCGCCATAGCGCCCGTCATAGCAGCCGACGTCATAGCCGGCCTGGAAGCCGCTGAAATAGGCATCCACCGAGGTTTCAAGATTGCTGAAGCCGTTGTCAGAGGTGCCGGTGACCGTGCTGCGGCCCCCCGTCACCCGGCCATAACCGCCATGTGAGCAGGCTTCTCCCGAGGCGAGGCCGCTGACAAACGGGCTTTGCGGGCGGTTGACGACCGTCCCCAGCAGCGACTGCGTCAGCGAGAAGTTCGCCGCGATGCCGCCGATCGCCGGGTTCGCCTGGCTGCGGACGTAGAGATCACCGTTGTCGCCATCCTGGAAGATGCTGTGCAGCACCGTACCGCTGGACGGCAGACCCGTGATCCCGCCAATCACATAGGCATTCGCCTCGGCGTCATCGACGTCGAAGAACAGGATGTCCGCCCCGAGCGAGGACAGGCTGCCCTGCAGGCCGAAGGTGAAGCTGGGCGAGCCGGTCGTCGCGCCGCCCGCCACGGTGACGGTGTCGGCGCTGCGCCCGTCCAGATCGAGATCGAGCCCATAGCTGCCGCTTCCCGACAAGCCGCCATTGACTGCCAGCGCATCGTCTGTCGCGCCATCGCGCATGTCGATGCTGCCGTTGTTCGCAGCATTGCCGTTGACCGTGACCCCGGAGGCGAAGAAGGCCGTCCCGGTATTGGCAAAGTCGCCGTTGAAGATACCGGCAGTCGAGTTGAGCGTGCCCTCGTTGGTGAAGGCCCCAGTAACCGTGCCGTTGACCACCGCGCCCGAACCCACGGAGTTGGTCACGCTGGTCGCACCGAGCGTGAAGCCGGTGCCGACCGTCAGGCCGGTTGTCGCGCTGGAGCTGTTGGTCACCGCGCCAAGCCCGGTATAGTCGGCCGCGTTCACGTTGAAGATACCCGCGCCGATATTGTCGAAGGCAGCGCCTGCCCCCGTCAGCGGGCCGGTCACCGTGAAGGTGCCGGCATTGGTGACGGCGCCGTTGATGGCCCCCTGGGCATTGACGGTGCCGCCGGCAGTGTTGCCAAGCACTCCCGTCACCGTGCCAGAGGTGGTGAAGGTGCCGGAGTTGCTCACCGATGCCATCGTACCGGCATTCGTGGCAGAGCCCGAGTTCGTCACCGCGCCCGCCGTGGCACCCGCGATGTTGTCGAAGGTCGCCGAGTTGTCGACGGCTGCCATGGTGCCGGCGTTGGTCACCGTGCCGCCCGTGATCGTCGTCGCGCCGCCCACTGTGCCGGTTGCCGAGTTGGTCAGCGTGCCCGCGGTGTTCGACAGCGTGCCGGTGATGCCGCCGGTATTGGT